>Ga0081455_10005270_pt1 | contig 14203 bp, 16 predicted proteins | sample TabmetS3T2R1_FD_70207 | JGI IMG/M metagenome (GOLD analysis project Ga0081455, IMG submission 70207) | Tabebuia heterophylla rhizosphere microbial communities from the University of Puerto Rico - S3T2R1 | ecosystem: Host-associated > Plants > Roots > Rhizosphere ... | reverse complement strand
GCGGCTAGCAGCACGATCCGCGACGCCTGCGCCGCATGCGCATTGCGCGCATTGGGATCCTGGTCGCCGAAATCGACCGCGAGTTCAAGGCCTACGATCGGCTGGATGCCGTAGCCCGCCATCTTGTCGGAGAATTCCAGCGCCCCGAACATGTTGTCGGTGTCGGTCAGCGCCAGCGCCGGCTGGCGGTCGGCCTTGGCGAGTTCGCCGAGCTTGGCGATCTTGATCGAGCCCTTCAGCAGCGAATAGGCGGAATGGACGTGGAGATGGACGAATCCGGCGTTAGGCATGGAACGGTTTTTGGGCTTGCGTCTCTGTGGCGGGAGCGATCACCCGGTGATTTCCCGCGGGCGACTCGCCACCCGATGGTGAAGGCTCAATTCGCCCGAGTCCACGCGAAACCCGAGGCCGTCGCCGCCCGTCCTGCTTATCCCCAAAGCGGTGGCAGCCATCAGAGCTGGGTGAAGAGTTGCGCCCAAACTGCGATCATTCCGACGAACAACGTCAGCGACGCCAAGGCTGCGGCTTCTTCCACAAAAATCTTCAACATCCTCGCCTCCGAACCAGACTGTGAGTTAGAACATATAAGGAACATTGTTCCTTTTTTGTTCTAGCGGTCAAGGCGAAAAATCGCGCCACAATGGGCAGCGTTAACAAATCGTTGCGTCGCTAGTTCTGGGGTGCGCGAGGTAAGGTGAGTTGACGGGAACCGGCATGCGCGGCTTGGTGGTTTCCAGAGAATCGCTGGCGCGGGCGCCGGCTTGAACGGAGTTTCCCCATGCGCCATACCACCCTGCTGCTCGCAGCGCTCTGCGGCCTTGCCGCGCTCGGCACGAGGCCTGCAGAGGCCGTCGGCACGCGCTATCCGTTCTGCATCCAGGGCGACGACCAGCCGGGTCTGAGCAATTGCACCTTCATCAGCTACGAGCAATGCGCTGCGACAGCCTCGGGGCGGCGGCTGTGGTGCATCCCCAATCCCTATTATGTCGGCGACAGCGACGCGCCGCCCGTCTACGACCGCCGCCTGCCTCCCCCGCCGGGCTATCGCAGATACTGACGGGCCGCCTCGCCAACGTGATCCTTCATCCAGCGAACGTGAATTGACGCTCGCCGATCGCGGCTGTCTGCTCGTGACAACAAGATCGAACACGGCGCGAGCGATGCGTTGGGCACTTCTGGCGATGGCGATGACAGGCACGGTAGCAATTGCGACGCCGGCCTTGGCGCGCGAACTGCCCTACTGCATCAGGGGCTGCGACTTCGCCGCCGGGCGCGGCGATTGCAGCTTCGCGAACTACCAGCAGTGCCAGGCCACCGCGGCAGGCCGCGACGCCTGGTGCGCCGAAAACCCTGATTTCAACGCCAAGGCCCTATCGCTGAACGATCGCAGCCGCCAATCCCGAAGGAGATTTTGATGCGCATCCTGTACGCCCTGCTCGCGCTGGCCGCGATTTCCGCGATCGAACCGGCACGCGCACAAACCTACGGCCAAGGCTATCCCGTCTGCCTGCATGTATACGGGCCGCTCACCTACTATGAATGCAATTATACTTCGATCGCGCAATGCAACGCGACCGCATCGGGCCGGGCGGCGCAATGCGTGCCCAATCCCTATCTCGCCCAAGCCTCGATGCCGCCCCTTCACTCGAAGCGCGCTCGCCAGATCTACTGAGGGCTAATCGAGTTCGACGACCTGGCCGTTGGACAGCGACACCCGTCGGTCCATGCGGCTGGCCAAGTCCATGTTGTGGGTCGCGATCAGCATCGCCACCCGCGTCGCCCGCACCAATTGCATCAGCGCACTGAAGACGTGATCGGCCGTCTGCGGATCGAGATTACCGGTCGGCTCGTCCGCCAGCAGCGCCCGCGGCGCATTGGCGACCGCGCGCGCAATCGCAACGCGTTGCTGCTCACCGCCGGAGAGCTCCGCCGGACGGTGGTTGGTGCGGTCGCTTAAGCCCAGATAGCCGAGGATTTCGGTCGAGCGTTTGATGGTCTCGACGCGCCTCAGGCCGCGGATCATCTGCGGCAGCATGACGTTTTCCAGCGCGGTGAATTCCGGCAGCAGCCGGTGCGACTGGTAGACGAAGCCGATGTCGGAGCGGCGGATCTGGGTGCGATCGGCGTCCGGCAGTTGCGACGTCGGCGTGCCCCCGACATAGACCTCACCGTCATCGGGCGTCTCCAGAAGCCCCGCGATGTGCAGGAGTGTGGACTTGCCGGAACCGGAGGGCGCCACCAGCGCCACCGACTGCCCTGCCCACAGCGCAAGCTTGGCGCCGTCGAGGATCGTGAGCGTAGCTTCGCCCTGACGATATTGTCGCCTGATCTCGTGAAGATAGATGACCGGTACCTCATCCGCCCCCTGCTCCATCTGACCCTCACTCGTAGCGGAGCGCGTCGACGGGATCGAGGCGCGCGGCACGCCAGGACGGGTACAACGTGGCGAGGAAGGACAGCGTCAGCGCCATGATCACCACCGCCGCGGTCTCGCCGAAATCGACCTCGGCCGGCAGGCGCGACAGGAAATACAGCTCCGGCGAAAACAATTCGGTGTTGGTGAGCCACGACAGGAATTGCCGGATCGATTCGATGTTCAGACAGATCAGCAGCCCGACGAAGAAGCCGGTCAGCGTACCGACCACGCCGATCGCGGCGCCGGTGATCAAAAACACCCGCATAATCGAGCCTTGCGAGGCACCCATGGTGCGCAGGATCGCAATGTCCTGGCCCTTGTCCTTCACCAGCATGATCAGGCCGGAGACGATATTGAGCGCCGCCACCAGCACGATCATGGTCAGGATCAGGAACATGACGTTGCGCTCGACCTGCAGCGCATTGAAGAAGGTCGAGTTGCGCTGCCGCCAGTCGACCAGGAACACCGGCCGGCCCGCGGCCTCCGTCACCGCCTTGCGGAAGGCATCGATCTTGTCCGGATTTGACGTGAACACCTCGATCGCAGTGACGTCGTTGTTGCGGTTGAAGTAGGCCTGCGACTCCGGCAGCGGCATGAACACGAAACCGGCGTCGTATTCGGACATGCCGATCTCGAACACCGCCACGATCTTGTAGGGCTTGATCCGCGGCGTTGTTCCCATCGGCGTCACCGCTCCGCGCGGCGCGACCAGCGTGATGCTGTCGCCGGCATGCAGCGACAGCTGGTCGGCAAGTCGCCGGCCGATCGCGACGCCCTGCCCTTCGTCAAAACCTTCCAGCGTACCCTGCTTGATGTTCTTGGCGATGGAGGTGAGGTTGTTGATATCCTCAGCCCGCATGCCGCGCACCAGCACGCCGGAGGCATTGAAGGCGGAGGACGCCAGCGCCTGGCCGTCGACCACGGGCGCAGCCAGCCGGATGCCCTGCACCTGGCTGAGCCGGTCGGCGACGTCCTTCCAGTCAGTCAGCGGCGACTCCAAGGGCTGCACCAGCAGATGGCCGTTGAGGCCGAGAATCTTGTCCAGGAGTTCCTTGCGAAAGCCGTTCATCACGGCCATCACGATGATCAGCGTGGCGACGCCGAGCATGATGCCGAGAAACGAGAAGCCGGCGATGACGGAGATAAATCCTTCCTTGCGGCGCGCTCGCAAATAGCGTCCGGACAGCAGCCATTCGAATGGCGCAAAAGGTGCGGTGTGGACCGTCTCGTTCATGGTCTCATCCATCACTCGTACCGCAGTGCGTCGACGGGATCGAGGCGGGCGGCGCGCCACGACGGGTAGAGCGTCGCCAGGAACGACAGCGTCAGCGCCATGACCACTACCGCAGTAGTCTCGCCGAAGGCGATCTTGGCCGGAACCTTCGAGAGGAAATACAGCTTTGACGGAAACAAGTCGGTATTGGTCAACCAGGACAGGAACTGCTGGATCGATTCAATATTGATGCAGATCATGAGCCCGACCAGGAAGCCGACGAACGTTCCGACCACACCGATCGAAGCCCCCGTGATCAGGAACACCCGCATGATCGAGCCTTGGGAAGCGCCCATCGTGCGCAGGATCGCGATGTCCTGGCCCTTGTCCTTCACCAGCATGATCAGGCCGGAGACGATGTTGAGCGCCGCCACCAGCACGATCATGGTCAGGATCAGGAACATGACATTGCGCTGGACCTGCAGCGCGTTGAAGAAGGTGGAGTTGCGCTGCCGCCAGTCGACCAGGAACACCGGTCGGCCGGCGGTCTCCATCACTGCTTTGCGGAAGGCATCGATCTTGTCGGGATTGGTCGTGAACACTTCGATCGCAGTAACGTCGTCCTTGCGGTTGAAATAGGCCTGCGCTTCCGGCAGCGGCATGAACACCAGGCCGGCGTCATATTCCGACATGCCGATCTCGAACACCGCCACGATCCTGTAGGGTTTGATGCGCGGCGCGGTGCCCATCGGGGTATTGGCCCCCTTCGACGCCACCAGCGTGATGCTGTCGCCGGCATGCAGCGACAATTGGTCGGCGAGCCGCCGGCCGATCGCGACGCCCTTCCCCTCGTCAAAGCCTTCCAGGGAGCCCTGCTTGATGTTCTCAGCGACGGAAGCGAGGTTGCTGAGGTCTTCGGCGCGCATGCCGCGCACCAGCACGCCCAAGGCGTTGAAGGCGGAGGACGCCAGCGCCTGGCCGTCCACGACTGGCGCGGCGAGCCGGATGCCCTCGACCTGGTTCAGCCGGTCGGTGACATCCTTCCAGTCGGTCAGCGGCGACTCCAGCGGCTGCACCACAATATGGCCGTTGAGCCCCAAAATCTTGTCCAGCAGTTCCTTGCGAAAGCCGTTCAGCACGGCCATCACGATGATCAGCGTGGCGACGCCGAGCATGATGCCGAGAAACGAGAAGCCGGCGATGACGGAGATAAAGCCTTCCTTGCGGCGCGCCCGCAAATAGCGTCCGGACAGCAGCCATTCGAATGGCGCAAAAGGTGCGGTGGCCTGCTGCTCTGTCATGGTCTCATCCATAGCTCGATAATCCCATGATTCGGGCCAAATGTGGCCGCAATGGCCCGCACGCGGTGGATAATGCCTATCCGCTTAAACGCGCGACGACGTCGGTCGGGCTCATGTTCTCGCGTGCGCCGTCGGATCGCTGCTTCACCTCGACCTTGCCTTCGGCGAGGCCTTTCGGGCCGACCAGAATCTGCCAGGGGATGCCGATCAAGTCGGCGCCGGCGAACTTGGCGCCGGCGCGCTGGTCGGTGTCGTCGTAGAGCACATCTACGCCCTTGGCTGAAAGCTCGCGGTAGAGTTTTTCGCAGGCACCATCGACCGCGGCATCGCCCTGCTTCAGGTTCAGGATGGTGGCGCGGAACGGGGCCACCGTTTCCGGCCATTTGATACCGGCGTCGTCATGACAGGCCTCGATGATGGCGCCGGCCAGGCGCGATACGCCGACGCCATAGGAGCCGCCATGGATCGGCACCTCGACGCCATCGGGGCCGGCGACCAGCGCTTTCATGGAGTCGGAATATTTGGTGCCGAAATAGAAGATCTGCCCGACCTCGATGCCGCGGGTGTTCAGGCGTTTGTCGGCCGGCACCTCGCGCTCGAAACGCGCAGCGTCGTGCACGTCTTCGGTCGCGGCATAGACCGAGGTCCATTGCTTGATGATCGGCGAGAGATCGCCGTCATAATCGACGTCGTCGGCCGGGATCGGCAGATTGAGCACGTCGCTGTCGCAGTAGACGCCGGACTCGCCGGTTTCCGCGAGCACGATGAATTCATGACTGAGGTCGCCGCCGATCGGGCCGGTCTCGGCGCGCATCGGGATCGCCTTCAGTCCCATGCGCGCAAAGGTGCGCAGGTAAGCGACGAACATCTTGTTGTAGGCGCGGCGGGCGGCTGCCTCGTCGAGGTCGAAGGAATAGGCGTCCTTCATCAGAAATTCGCGGCCGCGCATCACGCCGAACCGCGGGCGCTGCTCGTCGCGGAACTTCCACTGGATGTGATAGAGGTTCAGCGGCAGGCTGCGGTAGGATTTCACATAGGCGCGAAAGATCTCGGTGATCATCTCCTCGTTGGTCGGCCCGTAGAGCAGTTCTCGCTTGTGACGGTCGGCAATGCGCAGCATTTCCGGGCCGTAAGCGTCGTAGCGGCCGCTCTCGCGCCAGAGGTCAGCGAGCTGCAACGTCGGCATCAGAAGCTCGAGCGCGCCGGCGCGGTCCTGCTCCTCGCGCACGATCTGCTCGATCTTCTGCAGCACGCGGAAACCCAGCGGCAGCCAGGCATAGATGCCCGCCGCCTCCTGCCGGATCATGCCCGCGCGCAGCATCAGCCGGTGCGAGACGATCTCCGCCTCCTTCGGGTTCTCTTTCAGGATGGGCAGGAAGAACCGCGACAGTCGCATGGGTTTTGGCTCGAGGGGATTCGGGGGAAACAGGTACGCAGTCAAACCGGATTGCCCGGCAAAACACAAGGCCGGGGCCGGCGAAATGGCCGTGAACGGACGGGTTTCCTGCGGTTTTCGGGTCGGCTCAGCTCACTTGATGACGATCGGGGCTTCGATGTCGACCTTATCGCTGTCGGAGATGGCGATGGCGAGCGCGAGCATCCAACGCCCTGCCGACGGCACGGAGACGGCCGCAAGCCACTGATCATCGCCGCGTTGCGCGGCGTCGATTTTCTGCAGCGCCCTTCCCGTCTTCATATCGGTCAACGTGACCGAGACGGCCTTTGCCGCCAGCGGCAGTTCCTCGACGGTCTCGAGCTGAATTGTCAGTTCGACCGGACCGACCCGCGCGGGCGACACGGTGACGTTTGCCATCGCTTTGTCGGTGTGGAGATGGGTGAAAAAACTGTCGTCCGGCACTGCGCCGACCGATCTCTCCATCGTCGCGCCGGAGAGACCGGCCAGCAGAATCCCAACGGCTAGCCCGTTTCGAAGGATATTCATGGCTACTTCTTCATGTGATCGGTTTGATCGCCGCCAGGTCCCTTCGCGCCAACGCCCTGCACGTCGAGCGACACGTTCACCTTACCCGCCTTCTCGAACTGCAGCGTCAGCGGCACCTTGTCGCCCTGCTTCAACGGCGTCTTCAGGTCCATCAGCATGAGATGGTTACCGCCCGGCGCAAGCTTCACCGTCTTGCCGGGGTCGATGACGAGTCCCTTGTCGAGCGGTCGCATCGTCATCACGCCGCCATCCATCGCCATCTCATGGATTTCGAATCGGCCGGCCACATCGCCGCTGGCGCTGACCAACCGGTCCGCAGCAGAGCCCTTGTTCTCGACGGTGAGGTAGCCGCCTGCGACCTTTGCGCCCGATGGCGTGGCCCGGCTCCAGGCCTGGGTGATCACGAGATCGCCGGCCTTGACGTCCTCGGCGCGAACAGGTGCGGCCAGCAGCGCCGCGAGCGCGGCAGCGAATGCAATCGTGTGGGTGAGTTGCTTCATTGCGTCCTTCTCTTGCAATCCAAAGCTTGTTTCATTTCTTCGCGGCAAGCTGCCGCGCGGTCCATTGCGCGAGATCGGCAATTTCCGCCGAACCCTCGATCGTCGTCATCTCGCCTTCGCGCGTGATCAACAGCGTGCGGGGAATGTCGCCCTGCCAGGTCGGATCGATCTCGAAGCGAAGGCGGTCGGCGAAGCCGTCAAAAATCCAGTTCTCCGCCAGCGCCAGGCCCGACCGTTCCAGCATTGCGCGTGTGGCGGCCGGCAGGTCCGGCACGAAATCGGCGCTGATCGTCACGATGTCGATCCCAGGATGATCCTTCATGAAGGCGCCAAGCTGCGGCAGCTCCACCTTGCAGGGGCCGCAGGTGACGCCCCAGAAATGCACGATGGTGGGCCGGCCGGCGTGCGCCTTCATCAGCTCCTGCCAGCTGCCCCGCCCGAACGGCTTGAGCTGCGTCCCGGAGTCCTGCGCCGGCGCGGGCATCAGCAGCACCAGCAACAGCGCGACTACGAGAAATTCCCGTCTCATGACTCGTCCTCGATCGGAATGAAGCGATAGCCATCAGCCTTCGTCATCCAGGAAAGATAGGTCCGCCGCCCGTCGGTCACCAGCAACGGGTGATCCGACGTGTCTGATGTCTCGGCGACAGAACGCGGCTTGGTCCAGGTTTCCCCGTCATCGCCTGAGGTCATCAGGTTAACCGTCGTCTTCTCGCCGTCGAACTCCTTCCAGACCAGGACCGTGCCATGCGGTCCGGCCAGTACAAATGGCCGCGATGGATTCCTCTTCGCCTGGCCGATGGCGAGGGGTGCCGAGAAGCTTTTTCCGCCGTCGCGCGAATGCGCATAGAACAGGCCTTTTCGGGCCTTGCCGTTGGTGAACCAGGTCACGTGATAGGTGCCGCCGGCCGAAATCGCAAGGCTCGGCCCGTGATGCGGACATGCGGCGATTTGCCAGTCGTCCACGCTGATCCGGCGCGGCGCGCCCGGCTTCGCGGCATCGGCAAAGGTGATCACGGCATGATCCCTGATGCCACTTTCGAAGATATTCCTGAATACGACGACCGGATGGTTCGACGGATCAAATGCCAGTTCAACGCGGCAACATTCGCAGGTGTTGTCGATCGCCATCCGCGCTTCCGAATAGGTCCCGCCACCATCCGTGGAAGACGCAAAGAACAGCGCAGCGCCCTCGTATTTCTTGCCGGCCTGCTGAGCCGGGACACGGTTGCGCTTGTCGAGCCATGCCGCAAATAGCACGCCATTGTTGTCAAACCCGATCGTCTCAAAGCGCTGGCTCTCTTTACTCGCCGTGATCGGCCGCGGAGTGGCAAAGCTTTTGCCGCCATCGTCCGAGCGGGTATAGAGCACCTGGCCGTTGAAGGCCTTGTCCCTGAAGATCGAAAACGCCAGCGCAATGCCGCCCTTGCGGTCGATCGCGATCTTCGGCCGCGCATCCGGGCCCCAGTCGAGATTGAGCCGCTCAGGTGTCGCCGCAACCGGTGTCAAAAAGCTCTTGCCGGCATCGCGGGAGCTCGCAACCGAAATCTTGCCGCCCGCCATCCAGGCGAGCCACAGAGTCCCGTCCGGCCCGAAGGTCGGCGTCACTTTTGAGGCGCAGCGCAGCGCCGGCTCATCGCAGGCGGCTTCCGAAGTGTGCTGATGATGCATTTGCGCATGGGCGCAGCCTTGCCAGACGACAAAGACTGTGATCGCGATCAGTTTCATTCGGAACATGTCGGTAACTCGCGTATGCATGCCTTCACCTGAATGCAATCCTCATTCCCGCAACGAACGCGCGTGGCGAGCCGGCATAGATCGAGTTGGCCGTGTTTGCCAGCACGCTCGCGGGATTTTGAACGCCTCCGGTCACGGAGTTTGCGATGTTGTTCGCCGAGGCGATGTAGGTGCGGCCGAACAGATTACGCACCTCGAGAAACAGGCTCAGCGACTTCAGGGACTCCGAGACCAGATCTGTCTTGTAGTGCAGATTGAGATTGACCAGCTCGTAGCCCGGCGCCTTCAGGAAGTTGGCGTTCTCCATGTAGAAGGAATCCTTCCACACCACCTCCACGAACCCGCCTAATCCCCTGAGCGGCCCCACCGTCTCGTCGTAGCCCAGCTGCGCCGTCAGTTCGTTCGGCGAAATGCCCGGAATCTTGTTGCCCACGCGGTTGAAGCTGAAACTGCCGATGCCTTCGACGTATTGCGTGTAGAACTCGTCAAGATAAGTATACGCTGCCGTAAACTGCCAACCGGGAAGGAAACGCCAGTTCACAGCGAGCTCCACACCACGGTGTTCCGAGCGTGGGGCATTGAAGGTGTAGGTCTGGTTGGGCGTGCCGTTGGTAGTGGCCTGTGTAACAAGCTCATTGCGGAAAAACTCATAGAACGCAGTTGCACTCACCTTCAGCGCGTTGTTCGGCGTCCAGTCGATGCCGAGGTCGTAGCCGAGATTGGCCTGCGACGTGAGCCCGGTATTGTTGCCTGGAGCACCACTCGGCAGCACAAAGAGGTTGCTGACCTGCGGCGTGCCATAGCCGGTTGCGACCCGCGCACGCAGCTGCCACTCGTTGTCCGGCTTGTAGAGCAGCGCGAGTTCAGGCGCCGTATTGTGAAATTCCGGATTTGCCGTGACCACGCCGGGCACAACGACCGCAGGGTTGTTGATGGCCGGATAGGTATACGCTGTATTGATACCGTGCAGCCGGGTGGTCTCCCAGCCGACGCCAGCGATGGCGGTCAGCGACGGCGCCAGCTTCAGCTCCTCGCGCGCGCGAAAACCGTAGTTGGTCGTCACGCTGTAGAGGTTGCTCTGCCGCAGCCCCAGCTTGGCATTCCCGCCGGGCATTACGTTCCAGGTATCGCTCGAGGAGGCAAGCGTGTTGAAGAAGCCGCCGAAATAGAAGGCCGCGTCCATTCCGAGAAGCTCACCGCGTTTGGTGACGTCGCTGATGAAATTGTAGGACGGGAAATCGCCGATCGCGCTGGTCGCCCCTGTCGGCTGATTGATGTTGCGGTCGTCGAATACGAACTGGTTGCGCCAGGTCGTCTGGTTGTCGAAATCGTGCTCCCAACGTCCGCCGACGATGGTGCGGCGGTCGTCGCGGCCGAGGCCCGCGACAATCGCCGTCAGCGGCGTCCTTGGTCCGTTGAAGCCATTGGCGAACACCGATACCGTTCCGCATCCGGGCGTCGCCGGCGTCTCGCACCCTATCTGGAATGGATTCCGATAGAACTGGTTCAGCGACAGCCGGATCGGCAGGCGCGTGGCCAGGTCGTTGTGGATGAGCTTGAAGGTCAAGCGATCGTCGGGCGTCGCCTGATATGTACTGAGGAAATTCACCGTCTGGGTATTGAACCAGCTGTTCTGGATGTAGCCGTCGCCGCGCACGTCGCTGCCGAAGAACGAGTATTCGAAATTGCCGACCTTCTTGCCGGCAGAGAGATAGTTATTGAGGTAGCCAAAACTGCCGCCATCGACGCCGTATTCGAATCCGTCGACCTCGCGCCCGAGCCGCGTGCGGAAATTGATCGCGCCGCCGGTGGCATAGTTGCCGTAGAGCGCCGACGACGGTCCGCGGATGACGTCGATTGCGTCATAGGCGTGCGGGTCGATCAGATCGCTGCGGGAGAGTCCGTCCGGCTGGGTCACGGGAAAGCCGTCGTCGAAGATCACCATGTTGCGGATGCCAAAGCCATTGCGGGCGTTAGAGCCGCGGATGGAGATGCCGAAGTCGCGCGGTCCGTTGCCCTGCTTGATGGAGATGCCGGGACTGTCGCGCAGAATGTCGGCGACCGAGAAGGCCGGCCGGTTGTCGAACTGGCTGCGGTCGATCGTGGTGGCGGTCTGACCGTTCGGCGCCTGGTAGAGTTTAGCCACGCCGATGCCGCCGGTGTTGATGACGACGACGGGCGACTGGCGCTCCTGAGAGGCGCTCGCCGGCTGCGTCCGGCGCGGCCCCGCGGCCGCGGTGCCAGCGCGCTTCGGCGGCGCCGGCCTGGCCTGGGCTTCGCGCGGCGCCTCGACGTTGACGGGCGGCAGCGCTGTCGGCTCGGTGTTCTGGCCATAGGCCGGTCCCGCCGGCGCAATGCACGCCAGCTGGATGGCCACGATGCTCACGCCACAGAGGGCATGATGCCGGGACATTGCAAGATTTCCTGACGCCGGCGCGATCGCCGGCTACTTCCGGGCGTTCACCGGCACGGCAAGCCGATACCGGTAGCAAGGTCTGGGTCAGGAAAGGGCCGGAGGCGCGCGCGCCTGCTCCGGGAAACCGGCACGGGAGTTGGCCGGGTCGAGCGCGATCTGATGCCAGACCACGGAAGTGGCCCGGCGCTCGAAGGTGAAGAGAGAAGCAGTCTGCGGCGGGTCGACGGGCGCGCCGGTATGCAGCACGCCGCAGAGGACGCAGCAGCCCCTTTGGGCACCCTGCGCGCCGCTCTGGTCATCCTGGACGCTGCCTGCCCCGCCATTGCCATGGCAGATCACAGCCCCGTTCAGGGGATCGGAAGCGGCGATGCCCGCAGCCCAGCAGGCTACGATCGGCGCGAAAATCTGCACCGCCAGCGCAATCAGTACTATGGGCAGAAAGTTCTTCAGCCGCCTGCGCATCGCAACACCTAATCCAAGGCCAGAATAACCACCGGCAGAGTCCGAAGTCGAGGCGAGGTTCCCGGGATTATCTTGCATGCCGCCATGAAATATCAGGTCGGTGCTGGGGTATTGTCACAGCGCAAAATCGGTGCTGGATTTTTCTCCGGCGCTTCGTCCCTATCCCTTTACTCCGGCACGGGTTTTTGGACCTTTCCTGCAACCGGCAGTGGCGCAATTCCAATCATTTCGCAGCTTGCCGGAATTTTGAACAATCGTTGCCGAAATTGATGACAAGACGCAAAAGATGGTCTACCAAAGCCGCCTCAGGCCAGCCGCGAGGTTGGACTGGTGGTCCAAGTCTCGGGAGGAACCCTGACGCGCACAAGCAGCGTCGCCCCGTCAAACAAGAGCAAATCCAAGTTTTCGGGTGAAACAGGGTCGACACAATTTTTAGAGCAGGGCTTTCGCCCTGCTCTTTTTTTTCGAGAAAATGGATCGCGGCAAACGGCGGCGATGCGATGTCCTCAACAAACCCGATCGAGCGCAGTTTTGAACTCGCGAGCGAACGCTGCGCGGATCTGACGCCGCTGGTCTATCGCCGCCTGCATGCCGAGCGTCCGGAAACGCTGACCATGTTTCGCACCGAGGGCAGCGAGCTCGTCAAGGGCTCGATGCTGGCGATGACGATCGAGGCGATTCTCGATTTCGCAGGCGAGCGCAGCGGCAAATTCCGCATGATCGCGTGCGAGGTGGCCTCGCACGACGCCTACGGCACGCCGCGCGAGCTGTTCGTGGCGTTCTTCGGCGTGATCAGGGACACACTACGCGACGTATTGGGGCGCGAATGGTCGCGTGACATCGATGAGGCATGGGAAAGGCTTCTCGCCGACATCGCTGTCCTTGCCGTCCAGGATTGAAGCACTGCATTGCACCAACCCGACGCGTCGGTTTCACGTACGATGCCGAATGGGTAGCGTGACGGCCCCTGTTGTGAGAGACTGACCACCTTGGGTAGCGCAGGCAACGACGCTGCCGATGCACAAAATCATGGGAGCGAGAGATGTCCGGGACGAAAGATTTCTCGAAGACCAGGCGCGATCTTCTTCAGGCGGCGGCGACCGCCGGCGCCGCGACAGCAATCCTCGGCAGCATGGGCATAAACCCGGCGCTGGCGGCCGAGGCTGTTGGGCGGTCGGAGAAGCCGTTGAAGGCGGCATTCTCCAATGCGGGCCTGCAGGCCACCTGGTGCGCGCAGGGCAAGCAGGCCGCGGAATTCTGGGGCAAGCTGTTCAATGTCGAAGTGACCTGGTTCGACGGTCAGCTCGATGCGGTGAAGCAGCGTGCCGCCATCGACAACATGGCTTCGCAGAAATGGGATTTCGTCGCCATCCAGGCATTCGGCATCGGCACCCTGACCCAGCCCGTGCAGAAGATGATCAGTGCCGGCACGCCGGTCATCGACATGGACACGCTGATTGCGCCCCTCGATCAGATCAACGTCCATTCTTTCCTTGCCCCGGACAACGAATTCATGGGCGCCTCGGTGACGCAGGCTCTCTGCAACGCCATGGGCGGCAAGGGCAAGATCATCATGACGCAAGGTGCGCTCGGCCATACCGGCGCGCAGGGACGCGCCAAGGGCTTCAACGCGGTCGTCAAGCAGTTTCCCAACATCGAGGTGCTCGACACCCAGCCAGCCGATTGGGACGTCTCGAAGACCGCACGGCTGTGGGAGACTTATCTGACCAAATATCCTCAGATCGACGCGGCCTTCTTCCACAATGACGACATGGCGCTCGCCGCCTACAACATCATGAAGGCGCGCAACCGCACCAACATCCTGATCGGCGGAGTCGACGCCATGCCGCCGGCGATCCAGGCAGTGAGCGAAGGCCGCATGTTCGCGACTGTCCGTAATCCCTCCTGCCGCATCCATGGCGGCGCCATCATCGCCGGCGTTGCCGCCGTTGTGGGAGGTGAAAAGAGCGGACAGGGCATTCCGAAAAGCGTCGTCACCGACGGTCCGGTGGTGACGAAAGCGAATGCCGCGGGCATGCAGTGGATGGAGGATCATTTCCTGATCTGATCCTCCATGCCGCAAGGCCGCTCGCCGATCCTTGAGCTGCAGGGCATCACGAAGAGCTTCGGTGGCGTCGAAGCCCTTCGTGGTGTCGATTTCGCGCTTTATGCGGGCGAAATCCATGGTCTCGTCGGCGAAAACGGCGCCGGCAAGA
>Ga0081455_10005269_pt1 | contig 14203 bp, 20 predicted proteins | sample TabmetS3T2R1_FD_70207 | JGI IMG/M metagenome (GOLD analysis project Ga0081455, IMG submission 70207) | Tabebuia heterophylla rhizosphere microbial communities from the University of Puerto Rico - S3T2R1 | ecosystem: Host-associated > Plants > Roots > Rhizosphere ... | reverse complement strand
GAACTTCAGTCGTTCGTCCATGGGTTTACACGCCTTCCAGGGCATCTTGCGCTCCCCGCAAAAGGCCCCATTGTGTAACCCATGTCTCCGGAATGAACTGTCACCCCTCTCTCAGGAAGGGCAGCCGCGCCTTCATTGACTTCAATGGGCTGGCGCGTGGTTGGTCACAAGACCGCGTTTTGGCGAGATGCGCGAAGGCGGGACGGCGGAAATCTTTGTCTATTGCACTGGATCACCGATGCAGCCACCGATGCCTGCCGAAGTGAGGCTATCCGATATTGAGCCGCAATTTGTCTGTAAGGTTTGTGGCAAGCGCGGCGCCGATGTCAGACCCCATTTTGGCCCGGCACAAATGGGAACAACGGCATGAAAACCTTCTCGGTCGCAACTATCTTTGTCGTTGGAGCCACATGCCTGGCTCCCGCGCCTTATGCGCTGGCCGCATCTGAGTGTTCGATGTCGGCAACGCTGGCTAGCTGGGGTGAGAAATCGACCGGCTCAATTGCCGTCGCGCCCAAGGAGAGTTGCCAATTTCCGATCAGGTTGCCAGGCACCATAGGCAGCTCGGAAATCTCACAGAAGCCGAGCCGCGGTAAACTGAAAAAGATCAACAACTCCACCTACCAATACACGGCAAAGGCTCGATACAGGGGTACCGATGCTTTTGCCATTACCGCTGTGGGCAAGGACGAGAAGGCTTCTGGAACGTCCGTAATTTCATTCGAGGTCACGATCAAATAGCAGGGTGGGTTCGGCGAAATGCGCTCCAAGAACCCGCGTTCGGTTGAAGAACGGCTCGGCCCATACAGACGAACCAGGATTTGATCCGCGTTCATAGGCACCAAATCGCGCGAGGTTGGCCGCGGCGTCGCGGCCAGCGCTAAATATTGACGCTAACTGATCCGCAGGGTTTGAAGGTTTGGAGCGAGCGCCCGTGCAAGCACCCCTCATGCTTCTGGGCGTAGGCAAGCACGCCCATGATAATCAAAGCCACCACGACCAATCCGGTTACTAGGTTCTGCACCATGGCTGCCACTCCAGGTGAACTTACGAACAAGGCGACCGGCGCGAATCGTGGGGATCAACGCCGGGTAGCGCTCCCTCTCGAACCGACCATGGGCTGGGGCTGAAATGATCAGCGGAGGTCGCGCAGCCAAAGAGAGCACAACCGTCGACCTGATGGCAGTGCCAACTTGTGCCGCGCTGCGCAAATTCGATGCGCGATCAGCGCCGCATCTTCGAAAATTCGCCTGTCTGGCCGCCATTGCCGCGCTTTCGGGGCAAGCGGCGAAAAGGGACCTTGATGATGGTGACCGCGGGCGCGCCGGGGATGCTGGATATCCAGCCGCCGCGGGTTTCCTGACGAACTCATTCAGCTTCGCAAACGACCCCTTCCGGTCACAGCCGGTGCGGAGCGCGCGGCGCATCCCTTCCACCCATGATCCATTTCAACGGTAACCGGGGGTTCTCGAGGATCGTTTCCTCAAGCCCGTATTGTTCACAGCTTTGAGAGCCGACGAACCCGCGGTCATCTCGCCCTCGACGAAGTGGCTGACCAGTTCCAAGATCGGGAGGCGTCCATGTTTCGCCGGACAATGATAGCCAGCGCAATTGCCGCTTTGACGGCTCCTGTCATGGCCCCAGTCAGATACCGGCAGACTCTTTCAAGAAAGAGGCCGCGGCTCGTACTCACGCCCATGCTGCAATGATCTTGACGCTCCACGCCAAGAACACCGCGAACATCGTCAGCGTCGCCAGCATCAGCACGTTCTCAAAGGAAGCGAACTTCATCACGATTCTCCGCTTCCTCACCCCGGCGCGACCGTATCTGATTCCGTGTGAAAGCCACCACCAAGTTGAGAGCCGGCTACGCAAGCTTGCGTCGGCCATTCGATTTGGCTCGGTCATCGCCCGACCAGGCTTCGAACTGCCTTGACGACGACGTCGGTGTAGCGGCCGCCTGTCATACGGTCATCGGCCAACCACAACACGGCTACTGCAATGCAGAAAGCGGCGAAGGCCTTCATGGCAAAGTCCATAAGCAATAGAATCAGTGCAACAAGCAAAGGCTAGAGAACTGAGTTCGTGTCGTCTGCCCGGTACATCACACACAAGCGCGGCGGGACTGACCAATGAAAAAAGTCTGGCCTGCGAGGAACGGCAGAACGAACCCGGAGGACATCGCCTGTCGTGAGACGGTCACCACCGGATAGTCATGAAGGTCTTCCCTTTACTGCGCCTTCAACTCGGCGATCGCGGCGGCTCCGGTCGCCGCTTCCATCTGATAGAAGGCAGCTGCCGAAAAACCGCCCATGAACGGCGACGTCGGTCGCATCTGTTCTCCGCTGCTGCCTCCAACAGCTTGGTTGAGCAGGTTTTGACCGGGGGCGGCCGTCTGCGGCGTGCCGATGCCGAAATAGTAGGTTTGTCCGGCTTCGACCCTTGTTTCGGCTTCATACGCCATCGCCAGAGGACCCGTGTCGGCAGAGAGCTTGTACGTTCCGGGCGGCCTGTCGACGAAGAAGTATGTTCCACCGATCACCGCACCGACTGGCTTGCCATCGATCTTGATCTCGGTCGTCGCCACGCGTCCATACAGGGCGACGAGCCTGGCCTCGCGCAGGAAATACATTCTGGCGAGGCGCGCGTCGCGTTGCTTGACCTGGGACTCAAGCGCCGAAGGCCCGGCGCAACCGCCTAGAACAGATTGAACAGCGAGGCAAATTGCAAACGCCACAAACTTGAAACGCTTCATTCCAACCCACCCGATCGTCCCCGAGCGGATGTAGATCAGAAGTTGTGCGCGCATACAAGCTGGCCGGTCCAAACGGTCCGGCGCAGTGGCAGAACGATCACAGTGTCGCCAACGCCAGCCAGAACCTGCCTTCTTCGTGATCAATTGGATCAATGGCCGGAATGCAGCTCATCCGGTCATCAGCCGCGCGCGCGCCACGAATATCGTCCGCCTGTGCGCTGCCGGCATTCCACCTCACGTTCGCGCGCTCTCCGGGAGGAGCCGCGGCATGCATTTGAAGGTCATCCAGTTTAGTACTCACTTCGCCCTCCTAATGAGTAACTAGGAGACAACCCAAGGTGGTCTGGTGTCGCACGATCCGCCGGCTCGATGACGTCAGGATTTTCACCCACCCATCACGACCAAGGCGAGCATGGTCAGGGACATCAGCACCAACATGGTTTCAAAGGAAGCGAGTCTCATGACGCTCTCCGCTTCCTACCCCGCTGGAGACTCTAGTTGATTCGACCCTTTAACGGCATAGGCCGTTCGCATGGTCGATCAGCGGTTCCGGAGTTGATAGAGTGGCCGTGACAGCCGGCCGGCGCCGGCGGTTGTCGCGCCGGTATCAGTATCAGGGAGGACATCCGCATGAGACCGTCTCACATGCTCGCCGCCGCAATGGCTTCAACGACGTTGGCCGCGATGCTTTCGCTGGCTACGCCAGCGGCGGCCCAGATGTATGACCCCAGATATCCGGTTTGCCTGCAGGTCTACCAAAGCATGGTCGACTACTACTTCGAGTGCGCCTACACCTCGATCCCGCAGTGCCAGATGTCCGCGTCGGGCCGCAACGCCTCATGCGTTGTCAATCCCTACTACGCCGGGCCGAAAGCCAAGCGCAGCAAGAAGCGAACCAGCACGTATTAGAAAATCAGTGAGGCCAGGCGAACCCGCGTCATGCAGGCCGCCTCGATGGCTCCCCAGCCAAGGCTTGTCGGGACATCCCGGTCCCGATCGGCTCATGATGTCAGGATCTTTACACCCCACACCACGACCAAGGTCAGCATCGTCAGCGATGCCAGCAACAACGCGCTTTCAATGGAAGCCAATCTCATAACGCCACCCTTTGCTTCCTACCCCGGCTCAACGTTAAGTGATTCGATGATGTGGCGGCAACCGGCCGCAAACGTGTTCCCACTGTGGCTGTTGAGCCACGGCCGCCGCGGCGCGGAACCAGGATGCAGCCTGTTTCTTTATCCCTTTGGCAGGTTGACCGAGAACCTATGAGGTGTTCGCCATGGCCAGACTGGCAGTCCTTTCCATCGCGTTGCTGTTCACGTTGGCTGCGCCGGCTTCGGCCCAGCACGTGATTTACAATCCGGGTTGGTGCGCCCAGTTCTACCCGAACGCCAACTGTCAGAACTACGGACCGGGCAATCCCTACACCAGCTATGGCTATTATGGCTCGCGGCGCGCCTACGCTTGGCACGGCTATTATCCGCGCCGCCTCCACCATCGCTATCGCCGCTACTGAGCGCCGAGGGTTAGTCGTCGGCGGCAACCCGCCTCGCCTTCCGCGCGGCGGCGACTTCACGGTCCATCACGGATCGGCAGCCGGGGCTGACCTGGGCGCGCTTGCGATGCATGCAGGCGGCGACCCTGGGGATATCCGGGATTTCGTTCGAGCAAAGCCGCATGGCATCGCCCGTACACATTTGCTGGGCTTCAGAGGTGAACGCCAGGCCGGGCGATCCGGAGAGGGCGATGCCCGCCATGGCGATGGCGAAAGTCAGAGCTAGTTGGCATGTCGTGGATTTCATCTGGTGCGTCCCCGCAGGTTGCTGTTGCCGCTTCATGGGGCCGCTGCTGGCGGTTTGAGGTGCCGCACTTGCCGACTAACATGCGAAGCTCGCTTCCGATGTTAACGTTCGATGTGATTCGCGAATCGAAAGTAACTGCGCTGCCCCGGAAGCGAATTATGAGCAAGCGCTGCAAGCGTTCAATTCTACTCGTGAATGAATTCACCGCTGTTGTGCACGAATGCGGTGCAGTGTGCGAAGAAAGCATCACTTCAATCAAGCAGCACCGGTTCCTGCGAGGAACCCGCGCAACGCTGCCCCTGCTCCGAGCAGAGCGGGAGATCGTTCGGCAGAAACAGCGCAAGGTTCTTCGGAGCAGTGAGGTCGCTGATGGTCCTCTCGCGCAGCACAGAGGTTGCCGACGCGCAATTGGAGCAGCGGCGATTCGCCAAGGCGCCTTATTCGGCTCCGCGCGGCACCTTTCTCGCAGGCCTGCCCGGACTTCGCGGCGGCTGCAGGTCCGGTGAGGAAATCCATTCGTCGATATGGGCTGCCGTTTCGCTGGCGCGCGCTTCCTGAAGCAGCTGATCGCGCATCTTGCCCGACGGTAACAGTTCCGCTGCCTCACGCGCTTCGCGTGCGTTCTTGAGAAGGCGCTCCCTAAACGAGATCTCGTGCCTGATCCGCTTGCGCCTGATGATCGGCCAGATCGTTACCCATGGCGGGAACTCTACGCCGCCGTACGAACCGGGCTCCTCGACCTATGACAAGCGCGCCGACGATATCTCTTGGAGGACCGAGAGGGAACGAAGTCGTGTGGAAGCCATTGTGCTCACATGGAACGGTTTTTTCTCGGCATGATCTGCGCCAGCGCGGCCCTGCTTGTGGCCGCCTTTGTCGCCACGAACCCGGTAGCGGTGGCTGATCGCCAGTCGACCCCGGTTCCCGTGCTGCGCCTTGTCCAGCGCTGAGTTCGTGGTTTCCCGGGAACACTGCACGGCCGGTTCAGGTTAGTCCCACAGAAGGGACCGTTGAGCCATGGCAACGCGAAAACACAAGCCAATTGAAGTCGGTACCGCCGGGATTATCGGGATCGCCATCTTCCTTCTCGCCTGGAACGTGGTCGAGCGCGTCAGCGGAACAGGCCCCATGAGCGCGCCGCCTGGCACGACATTCCACGCCGCCAACAGGGCTGGCGCAACGGTAACGCCAAGCGAGCAACCCTCGGTGCTGGAGCAGTAGGGCCCGCCGTCGGCAACGCTGGTCGTCAGCGGCCGATCCCATCTACTCCGCGGGCTCCGCCACCTGCTTCACCTTGGCGCGCAGCTCGTCCACCAGTACGCGCTTGTTCTCGGAGTAGTCGATGGGGACGACGACGAGGTGCACACCGCCACTCTTGAACGCGGCTTCCAGGGTCGGGATCAGGCCATCCGCCGTGGTGACCCTTGATCCCTTGGCGCCATAGCTCTCCGCATATTTCACGAAATCCGGATTGCCGAAGGTGAGGCCGAAATCCGGGAATTCGTCCACCGCCTGCTTCCAGCGGATCATGCCATAGGCGGAGTCCTCGAGGATCAGCACGACGAGATTGAGCTTGAGGCGAACCGCCGTCTCCATCTCCTGCGAATTCATCATGAAGCCGCCGTCGCCGCACACCGCCAGCACCCGCCGCTGCGGATACATGATCGCGGCCATCATCGCCGAGGGCAGGCCTGCGCCCATGGTGGCGAGTGCATTGTCCAGGAGCACGGTGTTGGCGACATAGGTCCGGTAATTCCGCGCAAACCAGATCTTGTACATGCCGTTGTCGAGCGCGATGATTCCGTCCTCGGGAATGACCTGCCTGACATCGTGGACGATGCGCTGCGGCGTCAGGGGAAAGCGGTCTTCCGTGTTGCGATCGGCGACCTTGCTCAAAATGCTGTCGCGCAGCGGCAACAGGCCGCCGGCATTGGGCAGCCTTGATTCGATGCGGTCGGCAAGCAGTTCGAGGCTCGGACCGACGTCGCCGACGACCTCGCATTGCGGGAAATAAACCTGCTCGACGGTGGCCGGCGCGTAACTGACATGAATCACCTGCGGGCCCTTCGGGCCCATGATGAAGGGCGGCTTCTCGATGGTGTCGTGACCGATCGCGATGATGAGGTCGGCGCGGTCGACCGCCTCGTGAACATAATCGCGTTCGCTGAGCGCGGCCGTTCCCATATAGAGATTGCTGCCGCCCGCGGCCGTCCCCTTCCCCATCTGCGTGGTGAAGAACGGGATTTTGGTGCGGCGAACGAAGCCGTTGATCCCCGCCGTGCTGCGCGGGCGCGAGGCGGCCGCACCCAGCATGATCAGCGGTCGTTTGGCTTTGAGGATCATCTCGGCGGCGCGATCGAGCGAGGCGCGATGGGCAACGGGAATCTCGATCGGGTGCGGCGGCACCATCGCGATCGCCTCGGCCTCTTCGCCCGCAATGTCTTCCGGCAGCTCCAGCAGCACGGGGCCGGGCCGCTCTTCCATCGCAATCCGGAAGGCGTCGCGCACCAGGGTCGGGATCGTCGCGGTGCTGACGATCTGCCGCGACAGTTTTGTCAGCGGCTTGAAGGCGGTCACGACATCGACGATCTGGAAGCCGGCCTGCCGGCTGTTCATGATGCCCTTTTGTCCCGTGATCATCAGCATCGGCATCGCGCCGAGCAGCGCATACGCTGCGCCCGTGGTGAGATTGAGCGCGCCCGGCCCCAGCGTCGTCAGACAGACGCCGGGCTTGCCGGTGAGCCGGCCATAGGTCGCAGCCATGAACGCCGCGCTTTGCTCATGCCGGGTCAGCACGAGCTTGATCGACGAGTTGCGCAGGCTCTCGACCATGTCGAGATTTTCCTCGCCGGGCACACCGAAGATGCGGTCGACGCCTTCATTCTCCAGCGCGGCAACCATCAGGTCCGATCCCTTGGGCATTGCTTCCTCCCGATGTGCTCCCGGCAATCGGTTCAGGCTACCCAAGCTGGCAAAGCCCTACAACGCTGTTCACTGCCCGTGCCGCGCTTTGGGCCGAAGCAGCGCCCCGGCGCTTGGCCAATCGATCCTTTCGAGAAAGTCGGGCGGAGGTATCGCAAATGCCAAAGCCGCGAAGCGGCGCCGCCTTGAGCTAATTGAGAGGGGACCGCACAGCGGCCCCTCACCCAATCAGTCGATTTCCTCCACCACCGCGCGGCTGCCTGGATCGACTAGCAATACGCGGTCGTTGGAATAGACGTAACGATACTTCGTCAGCGTCGGTCCCCACTCAGACGGCACGGCCACGAGGTCGACATCGCTCGGCACCGTTGCGCCGATGGCGATCCGTTCCTTGGTGACGACCGGACGAAGCTTGTGTTGGGTCACGTAGGTCTTGATCTTGGTGCGGGCCTCCGGCTCGATCTGAACTGTGGCGCGCGCGGCGCCGGTGGTACCCGGGGGTTGCTGTGCCACGGCACCGGTCGACATCAGGGCGACGGCAGCCGCCGCCACTATCAGTTTCTTCATATGGGCGTTCCTCCAGCCGCTAAATGCGGCGGGAAAGAAACTGTTGGCTTTGCGACTTGTTCCTTGCGCGGACGCACTCCTTCGCGACACGGCCGCTTCACGGCATTCCGGGCTTTGTCCAATGTGATGCGGTAAGGCCCAAATTGGATTTGGGCGGCGCTCCCAGAACCAGCGAAATCAATATCGCAAGTACCGCGGCCCAGAATATGTACTTGCCGAGCATGGTTTGACTTCCCGTGCGCCGGCACTTCAGTAAGAGCACGCCGAAGAGATCAGAATGGTGAACTTGTCGAGCTCAAACTCCTTTTCGAGACTCGATCCAAAGCGTTCCAGCCAGCGATCCTGCGCGAGATAGGCCAGCTTTTCGGCGGCCATCGGACACTCGAAGCTGACGTGAGCGACCTTCTGCAGGTGGTGAACCAGTTCGTGGACCAGGACCGACTGTTCCGCTGGCGTCGTGCCGGTCCACCCCTCGGGAAGCAGTATCGTTTCGCTGCTCCTGTCATAAAGAGCAACGACGCCCCGATCGGGCGGGACTTCGACGGGAAGCGCGGGCTCATTTCGAGCGTCGGCTGCGAACGCGCCATCCCTACGCAATGTCGAGAGGCGCTCCTTTGACGCGAACTCGATTTTGGGCACCGCTTTGACCGAAGGCAGATCGAAATTGCCCGAGAGCCATGCCAGCATTTCCTGGACAACGGCTTCTGACGGCAACGAACCACTCGGCACCTCGGCGGCGGCCAGCGGTACGGACACAATAAGAGAAAGCAATGTGGAGACGGCAAGCAGAAAATTCCTGAACATCTCGAAGCTCCAAATCGATTGCTGCGGCAAGTGTCGGAGTTGCAAATAGCCAGACGCGTCAAATTCGTTTCGATCAAAGCAAGAACAATGCCGGAAGAGTGCCACGGCAAGAGCGACAGCAATGTGAAATGGCTTACAGGTGCCGCGAAGACGAACTCACGTTGTTGCCATCGCGCAGGCACATGCCGCCTCATCCGGGTTTTCGTCGTCATCCGTTCGGCTGACCTCCGATGGCGTTGACCAGGTTTCAGGCCCCGACACGCTGTCCGCGATTGTGAACTAGGACACGTGTGGATTTGGTTTCTGGCCCTATGCTTGCGCTGCCGACCATCCACCGGTCGGCTAGCCTCCAAGGCTAGGCCCCAGCTTGCTCCCTCACCGTGAGTTGGGGCCACGCCCTCGGCGCTCGCAGAGCCAATAAAAAGCCCGACCCGCGGGCTGATGCGGGCCGGGTTCACTCAGGATCATGCCGGTCCTACGCAGGGAAATGTCGCCGGCACGAGGACCTTTAACTGCCAGCAATCCGGCTTTTTGCCGCGGCGATTCGCAATCTTCTGAACTAGTCCCGATATCTTTTGGACTATGCCCAGCAAGCAGAAGCGGCCTGGGCCAGTCGACGCGGTTTGACCTGACTTCGCGCGCAATCACATGCGATTGAAAGCGCCATCGGCGCAGCAACTTGATCTCGATTCGAAAAATCCGAACCGGAGACTTGCGTGCAACTAGAGTCCATCAGTAGGACGTTTCGCGGTCGTCACGATACGTCGGGCTCGGGTTGCGATGGATCCGGCGACTCGCGGCCAGCACTGCACCGCTAGCGCAGGGCAGCAAAGCCAAAGGCGTAGCGCCAGCCGATCGTTCGCCGGCACGCCGGCCCTCTGGCCGCGGAGACAGCCGTCGCGTTTGCTTCGGCAACGCGGTGGCAGGTGGTGAACACCAGGGCAAGCCGGGTGCATTGCCAGTCCGGACCGAGCGCACCGCTCGACACCGGCTCCGGATACGCCATTCCGATCGCGACGGCCGCGGCGAGCGCGACCAGCGCCACGACGGCCGCCGATACCGCCAGCCGTTTGGACAACCAGGATAGGGAAATCATAGCCTTCGCTCCTCATCAGCGAGCGCCAGTTTGCCCGAGCATAGGCGGCGCCGCCTCGTTCCTTTGTGATCGAGATCACAGGGCGCCGATTTTTCGGGCAAGCCGAGACGAAGCGCCGCAGCCATACCTGCCGGAGAAATGGCGGAACCTTGGGGACAAGTCGCGCAATTCCGTTGCGACCGGGGGCCGGCTTGCGGAACACTTCTTGCCGGGGAAGGCGTACGGGGGCGTACGATGAGCACGCAGGACGCGGGCTACGATTACACGCGTTACCAGAAGCTCTTGGCGGAGGCGGTCGACGAAAAGAAGCGGCTGGAGCTGATCGACCTGTTGATCAGGGAAAAGGCGCGCGACCGGCTGCAGGCGCAGCGCATGTCCGATCGCGTGGCGATGACGGCGGCGACGGTTAGCCGGGTCCTCGAAAGAGGGCGGCGCGAGATCTCCTAGCGACCAGGGCGCAGGCCAACAGCGCATATTGCAGGATGGCGAGCGCCAGCCGCGGCGCCTCGCTTGTGGTGGTAATGTCATAGAGTAGCCAACACGCCGTTACCGCGCTGACCACCATCACTTTCGGCCATTTGCTATTCACGGAAGTCTCCCCTGCTCTGCCCTGCGTGTTGGACGCTGGCGTTTTGCCTCGGGTTCACTTAGTGAAACGGCGAAAATCGGCCGAGCCGCCGATCAGATCGAACCGGCTATGAGAACGACAGGGGCCCCATGAGCGGATTCAAGGAACCGGATTTTGCCGACCGTCAGAAAGCGGCGGCTGAGGCCCGGCAGAAGATTTTGGACAAATTTCGCGCCCGTCCCGGCGCGAACGACCCCGCGGTGAAGGCGCGCGAGGCCGAGCGCGCGCAGATCGCCGCCAAACGCACCATGGCCAAAGAGGCGCGCGAGGCCGAGAAGGCCGATCAGAAGCGGCGCGCGGCGGAGAAGGCCGCCGCCGAAGCGGCCAGGATTGCGCGTGAGAAGGAAGAGGCAACCGCGCGCAAGGCCGCGCTCGAAGCCGAGCAGAAGGCCAAGCGCGATGCCCGTTACGCCGCCCGCAAGGATCGCGGCAAAAAGAAGAAGTAGAGCACAGGCCCGCCGCATGTTGACGGCGGACCTGCGCCAGGGAACCGAGGACGGCGTCAGTTCTTCTTCATACCGTCGTCCTTCTTCATGGCGTCAGACGCGCCGTCCTTCTTCATCATCCCGTCCTTCTTCATGCCATCGTCCTTCTTCATGGCATCCTTGGACATGGAATCTTCCTTCTTCATGCCGTCGTCCTTGCCCATTTTGTCCTGGGCGAAGGCGGCAGGCGCGAGCGCGAGGCTGAGCGAAACCAGCGCGGCGGAAACGCCGAGCGCGATACGGGAGCGGGTATTCATGGGGGTTGTCGTCCTTGTTTGAGACAGTTGGTTGAAGCGACGTTCGCCGCTGTCATCCCGACGCACCCAGCTGGCCGTTTGTTACCCGCGCTCTGCCCGATTTCCGCCTTGTAACGAACTCTTGAAGGGCACTTTTGCAAGCTCATTACAAATCCGGCAGGAATTGGGGTTGGACGTATTGTTGTCAGACTTCGCTGCCACAGGCCTTTCGAAATCGGGCGTCCGTCGCAGCAAACTGGCCTGCTTGCCGACGCGCCCGGCTTCGACCTAGACAGCCTCGAACTATCAGAATGAGAGGAAATCCGGATTGAGACCGGCTAGCATGCGCCCGGTCCGCTTCCGGAAATTCAATCAAAAACACCTTAAACGGGAGACTTTCATGCTCACACGCCGCCACGTCCTCGCCACTGCGGTCGCCGCGCCCGCCATCCTGCGCTTCGGGATTGGCACTGCGCACGCCGCCACCCAGCTGAAGATCTCGCATCAGTTTCCGGGCGGCACCATCGACAAGGGCGACTTCCGCGATCGCCTCTGCCGCATGTTCGCCGCCGAAGTTGCCAAGCGCTCGGGCGGCGACATCACCGCCGAAGTCTATCCCAACTCCTCGCTGATCAAGACCAATGCGCAGTTCTCCGCGATGCGCAAGGGCGCGCTCGACATCAGCCTTTATCCCTTGCCCTATGCCGGCGGTGAATTGCCGGAGACCAATATCGGGTTGATGCCGGGTCTGGTCTCGACCTACGACCAGGGCCTGAAGTGGAAAAAGCAGCCGGTCGGCAAGGCGCTGACCGACTTCCTCGCCGACAAGGGCATCGTCATCCTCACCTGGGTCTGGCAGGCCGGCGGCGTCGCCAGCCGCAACAAGCCGATCGTGGCGCCGGAAGACGCCAAGGGGTTGAAGGTGCGCGGCGGTTCGCGCGAGATGGACATGGTGCTGCAGACGGCGGGCGCTGCCGTGCTCTCGGTGCCGTCGAACGAGCTCTATGCCGCCATGCAGACCGGCGCCTGCGATGCCGGCATCACCTCCTCTACCAGCCTGATCTCGTTCCGCCTGGAAGAAGTCGCGAAGAGCCTGACCTCGGGGGCGGATGCTTCCTATTGGTTCATGATGGAGCCGCTTTTGATGTCGAAGGCGATCTTCGACAAGCTGCCGAAGAACCACCAGGACACCATCCTCGCCATCGGCGCCGAGCTCGAGGCCTTCGGCAAGAAGGGCGCGCAGGACGACGACGTCGAAGTGGCCAAGGTCTATGAGAAGGCCGGCGCCAAGGTCAGCAAGCTTGACGCAGCTACCGTCGGCAAGTGGCGCGACATTGCCCGCGATACCGCCTGGAAGGATTATAGTGCCAAGACGGCGACCGCAGCCAACCTGTTGAAGCTAGCGAGCGACGTCTCCGCATGATGCATGGTCCGATTACGGATCAAGGCGAACTCAAGGCACCGGCCACGAGCAACCCGCTCGTGGCCTTTCTTGGGCGCGTGCTTGATGTTTGCAACCGCATCATCGTCATCCTCGCGGGCATTGCGCTGGTCGCAGCCTGCGTGATCCTGAGCTACAGCGTGCTCGGCCGCGCGCTGTTCAAGAGCCCGAACTACTGGCAGGACGAGGCGGCGGTGTTCCTTCTCGTCGGCGCCACCTTCATGACCGCCGCTTATGTGCAGAGCCAGCGCGGCCATGTCAGCATCGAGGCCTTTGTCCACCTGATGTCGCCGCTCGCTAACCGCATCCGGCTGTGGCTGGTCGATGTTGCAAGCTTCGCCTTCTGCGCCTTCTTCACCTGGAAGTCCTTCACCCTGGCCCACGAGGCCTATGTCGACGGCCAGGTCTCGAACTCGATGTGGTCGCCGCCACTGGCGATCCCGTATACGTTGATGGCGCTCGGCATGTCGCTATTGTGCCTCCAGCTTCTGCTGCAGATCATTCTTCCCCTGACCGGAGCGCAGCGCCGATGACGGTTCTTGGCATCGGCATCTCCTACGGGGTTGCAACCCTGCTGGCGATGTTCTCGGGCATGCCCATTGCATTCGCGCTCGGCGCGGTCGCCGTGGTTTTCATGGCGATCTTCATGCCGGCTGCTTCCCTCGATACGGTGACGCAGAACGTGTACGAGGAAATGGCCTCGATCACGCTGTTGTCGATTCCGCTGTTCATCCTCAAGGGCGCGGCGATCGGGCAATCGCGCGCCGGCCAGGATCTCTATTCGGCGCTGCATGCCTGGCTGCACCGCATTCCCGGCGGGCTTGGCGTCGCCAACGTGTTTGCCTGCGCGCTGTTTGCGGCGATGGCAGGCTCCTCGCCCGCGACCTGCGCGGCAATCGGCTCGGCCGGCATCCCCGAGATGCGCAAGCGCGGCTATTCCGGCGGCTTCGCCGCAGGGATTATCGCCGCCGGCGGAACGCTCGGCATCCTGCTGCCGCCCTCGATCACCATGATCCTGTTCGCCGTCGCCGCGGAAAAATCACTCGGCCGCCTGTTCCTCGCCGGCATCGGCCCCGGCCTGCTGCTTGTCACGCTGTTCGGCATCTACGCCGTGTTCCGCTTCCGGAAGGAATTCCGCCTGGCGCAGGAACTCTACGAGAAGACCGGCACGGAAACCGCGATCCTGCACCGCGACGACTTCACCATGGCGGAGCGCTTCACCATGCTGCCGCGGGTGATCCCGTTCGTGCTGCTGCTCACCGGCGTCATGATCGCGCTCTATGGCGGCTACGCCACGCCGTCGGAAACGGCCGGCCTTGGCGGATTGCTCGCGCTGTTCCTGATCGCCGCGATCTACGCGGTGTGGAAGCCGAGCGATCTCTCACCGATCATCAAGGCGACGATTCGCAATTCCACCATGCTAATGATGATCATCGGCATGTCGCTGCTCTACTCTTATGTGATGAG
>Ga0081455_10005268_pt1 | contig 14203 bp, 12 predicted proteins | sample TabmetS3T2R1_FD_70207 | JGI IMG/M metagenome (GOLD analysis project Ga0081455, IMG submission 70207) | Tabebuia heterophylla rhizosphere microbial communities from the University of Puerto Rico - S3T2R1 | ecosystem: Host-associated > Plants > Roots > Rhizosphere ... | reverse complement strand
GAGCGCGACCGCGCCCTCGCCTTCCGCCTTGAAGAGCAGCGGGTTGATGTCGATTTCGGCCACGGATTCCGCATGCGCGACGGCAAAGCGCGACAACACCGCGATGGCCTGCGCCGCCGCCTCGAGATCGGCGCGCCGCCGGCCCCGCGCGCCGTTGAGGACCGCGAATGCCCTCAGCGATGTCAGCATCGCCATGGCCTGCGTCTCGCTCACGGGCGCCATCTGCACGGCGGTGTCCTGGAAGATTTCGGCAAAGATGCCGCCGAGACCGACCATGACGACCGGTCCGAACACCGGATCGATCCGGCTGCCGAGAATGAGTTCGGACAGGCCCTGCGCCATCGGGGCAACGATCACGCCATCGATCGCTGCATGCGGTGCCTTCGCAGCGACCCGCGAGATCATCTCGGCATGGGCCTGTCGCACCTCGGCTTCGGACCGAAGCCCGATAGCGACACCTCCGACTTCTGTCTTGTGCGGCAGATCGGGCGAGGCGATTTTCAAGACGACCGGAAAGCCCATCTCGCTGGCGGCGTGCGCCGCGGCGTCGGCATTCGAGACCAACTGCTCGGCGAGCACCGGAAGGCCGGCGTCCGCAAGCGCGCGCTTGGCGCCGAGTTCATGGCGGAACGCCTCAGCGGAAAGCGGCAAGGCTTTCGCAATGGCTGATGGGCTTGCATCCTTCGGGGCTTTCGCCGCCGCCTGCAGCCGCGCCAGCGCCTCGACCACCGCGCAGCAGCCGTCAAAGCTCGCAATGGTCGGATAGCCCATGGCATGCAGTTCGGCGAGCGCATCGGGCGGGCCGTCGACACAGAGTATGACGGGACGGTCGGGATAGTGCGCACGGATGTGGCGCAGGGCCTCCATGTAGACCGAACGCAGGCGCGGCATGTGCAGCGAAAACGGAAGCGGCAGGACGATGACGTCGCTGCGATCGTCAGCCACGACTGCCGACAATATCTTCTGCAACAGATCGGGCCGGCTCGACATCTGCGCGGTGGCGTCCACCGGATTGCGCGCGGACGCAAACGGGACGAGTTCGAGGATCGTGCGCTGCGTCGTTTCGCTCAGCTCCGGCAATGACAAGCCGACGGCCTGCGCGGCATCCGCCAGCAGGACGCCGAACCCGCCCGACGCGGTCACAACCGCCAGACGCGGCCCCTTCGGCAACCGGTCCGGCAGCAGGATCGATGCGGCATGGCCAAGCTCGATCAGCTCCTCGATGCTGCGCACCCGAACCGCGCCATGACGCGCCAGCAAGGCGTCAAACACCGCGTCCGATCCCGCCAGGGCGCCGGTGTGGGAGGCAGCCGCCGCCTGCCCTGCCGCCGATGTACCGATCTTCAGCACAAGGACCGGCTTTCCGGCATCGCGCGCCTCGGTCAGCGCCGCAATCAGTCGACCCGCATCCCGGCAAGCTTCCACACAGCACAAGATGACCTTGGTGGCGGGATCACGGGCAAGCCAGGCAATTCCGTCGGCAATGTCGATGTCGCATTCATTGCCGGTCGTCATGAAGCGGCTGACGCCGACGCCGCGGTCGCTCGCCATGCGCATGGTGAAGCTGCCGAGATTGCCGCTTTGCGAGACGATGCCGAGCGAACCGGCGGCCGGCAGGCTATGCTCGAGCACGATCGAGAAAGTGGCGATGGCCCGATCGGCGATACTCACGGCGCCGAGGCAATTTGGTCCCAGCAATCGCATGCCGGTCCGGCGCGCGGCCACGCGCAGCCGATCCTGCATCGCGCGACCCTTCTCGCCCAGTTCGGCAAAGCCCGAAGAGAACACCACCACGCTGCGGACCCCGCGTCCGGCGCATTGCTCCACCGCTTCCGGTGCCTTCTCGGCGTCAACCGCGATGATGGCAAGGTCCGGCGCTTCCGGCAGCTCGTCGAGCGACGCATAGGCCTGAAGCCCCTGCACGACCGATGCCTTCGGATTGACCGGATAGATCTGCCCCGCATAGCTGTAGCGGCGCAACAGATCCACCGGCCGTCCGCCGATCTTGGTCGCATCCTGCGATGCGCCGATGATGGCGATCGAGCGTGGCGCCATCAACGCGTCGAGACCTTCTCCCGGCCGCATCGTCAGCGCCCCTTGAACACCGGCGCGCGCTTCTCCAGGAACGCCATGCGCGCTTCCTTGGCGTCTTCGGTCTTCGACAGCGCCATGGTGATGTTCTGCTCGAAGCGATAGGCGTCGCGCGGCGGCATCAGCTCGACCATGTTGGTCGCCTGCTTGGCATATTCGATCGCGACCGGGCTCTTCTCGGCGATCTCGCGCGCGATCTTCATCGCTTCCGGAATCAGGTTTTCGCGGGTGGTGCAGGCTTCGATGATACCGAGTCGATAGAGCTCGGCGGCGGGCACCCGGTAGCCCGTGAAGAACATGCGGCGCATCAGGGAACGGCCGAACAGCGTGTTGAGCATCGCGGCGCCGCCGGCGAGGCCGACATTGATCTCGGGCATGCCGAACACGGCCTCTTCGGAAGCAAAGAAGATATCGCAGGACGCCATCAGGCCGAGGCCGGCGCCGAGCGCGACGCCGTTGATCGCGGCAATCACCGGCTTGGAGCACTCGCGGATGCAGTTACCGGTTTCGCGGGTGATGCGGTTGTGGTCGTGAAACGCACCGACCTTCGTCGGATCCGGACGATCCTTCAGATCGGCGCCGCTGCAAAACACCTTCCCGGCACCGGTGAGAATCGCAACGCGGACATCGCTGCGCTCGGATATCTCGTCGAACACGCTGACGATGCGATCCCGCATCGCGCGATTGAGCGCATTCACCGGCGGGCGGTTCAACGTCACCAATGCAATGTGATCGGATACTTCGAGCGTGATGATGTCGCCGGACATGGCTTCCTCCTGATTTGCTTGATCTTTGACGTCGCGATCCCCGACACCGGTGTCAGCACAGGCGCCTGACCGATCGGTCAGTTTTTCGGCAAATAGCACCAAGATCGTTTGCTTGCAATAGCAACTCGCATAGATCGGTTGACTGACCGATCGGTCAGGTATTAGGTTGCTGCCTAACCGACAACAAAATCCCGGGAGAATTCGCCATGGCAAAAATCAGCCGACGTCAGGCCGCGACGCTCGTGGCCGGCGCCATCATCGCGCCGTTTGCTGCGCCCGCGATCGTCAAGGCGCGCTCGTCACAGACCATCTTCATCATCGTGCCCTATGCGAGCGGCGGCTCGATCGACAGCCTGATGCGCGCGATCGCCAAGGGAATGTCGGAAACGCTTGATCAGCCGGTTCTGGTCGACAACAAGCCCGGCGCCAACGGCATCGTCGGATCGCAATACGTGGCGCGGGCGGCCAAGGACGGCACCGTCCTGCTCGCCGGCGGCACCGGGCCGATCTCGCTGAACGTCCTGTTGCGCAAGAACCTGCCCTACAAGCTTGCGGATTTCGCGTCCGTCGCCATGCTCTGCAACGGCCCGCTGTCGCTGACCGTGAACGCCAAGATGCCGGTCACCGATGTGAAGAGCTTTGTCACCTACGCCAAGGGCCGCGACAAGCCACTGTTCTACGCCACCCTCGGCCCCGGCAGCGTGACGCATCTGTTCGGGATCATGATGGGAAAATCGATGGGATTCGCCGTCACCGACGTCGCCTATCGCAACAATCCGCTTTCGATCATGGAGCTGCTGTCGGGCACGTGCGACCTCAATTTCGCAACGCCCGCCGCCGTGGCCGAGCACGCCAAGACCGGGCAGTTGCGCATTCTCGCGGTTTCCTCCGACAAGCGCATGGCGAACATCCCCGATGTCCCGACGCTCGCCGAGTCAGGCTATCCGGAGCTCTCGGCATCGTTCTGGACCGCGCTGCACGCGCCCGCCGGCACCCCGCGCGACGTGATTGAACGGCTGAACGCGGCGGCCAACGCCGCGATGCAGAAGCCGGAGATCGCAAAGCAACTGGAAACCGACGGATTGCAAACAGATATCGGCGCACCGCAATTGCTCGATTCCCAACTGGGCAAGGACGCGGCCCTTTGGGGACCGGTGATCACGGCGCAAAATATTTCGCTCGAATGAACCGGGCCCTCGCCCGGCCGTTCGATCGTCAGGATCGCGGCGTCTGACGCGCTTTTCGCCGGGAGGATTTGGGTGGCTCTGCCGGCGGCGGTCCCGCAGCATCACCGCTGCGAAGGCCGTTAAACACCATGTCGAAGAAGATGTCGGCGATCTGCTCCGGCGTCGCGCTCTTGTTGGGATTGTACCACCGATGCATCCAGTTGAGCGACGACAGGATCAGCCGCCCGGTCATGGGAACATCGACCTTTCGAATTTCGCCGGCGTCGATCGCTTCCTGGATCAGGCCGCGCAGGAAGTTCTCGAACCGGTCGCGGCGCGTGAGCCTTTCCTTCTGCCGGTGGCGATCCGGATCGTTCCAGAACGCGGTCGTCGATGCGATCCAGGCCCAGCGATATCTCCGGAAATACTCGGCGGTCGCGACCATGAAGGCGCGGATTTTTTGCGACGGCGGCCCGTCCGGAACCCGGTCGCGCACGAACAGGTACAATTCGAGCGTGGAGCCGACGGCCACGCGTGCGTAGATCTCGTCCTTGTTCGAGAAATGGTGATACAGCAGCGACTTCGAGATGCCGCACGCGACGGCAATGTCGCGCATCGACGTTCCGTCATATCCCTTGGTGGCGAACAGCCGACCGGCTTCCGAGAGAATCTGCAGGACGCGGTCGGACGCTTCCGCCTGATTGGGGATTCCGTCCTTTGTCGTCGATAATTCAACCATCGAACCCGCAATCTGCCTTGGCGCGTCCGAACCTGAACCGCAGTGACCGCCATTCCCAAACGACCGTAGATTTTCACCGACCGACCGGTCAAGCCCGCTCAGCCCTTGCAGCCCAACAAGGTATACCGCGATGAATAAAACCCCGCGCATCACCCGTATCGGCGGAACCAAAGACCAGCTCGGCGAGAGCCCGGTGTGGGACGAGCGCACGCAATCGCTGTACTGGATCGATTCCCTTGCGGGAACGATCCGCAGATTGTCTCCCGCAAGCGGCGCGATTGAGGAATTCCAGGCGCCGGCTCCGATCGGGTCACTTGCCCTGACGCAAGGTGGCGGCGCGGTGCTGGCGCTACGCCATGGTTTTGCGCAATACGATTTCAGCACGCGCGGATTGACCATGGGCCCCTCCATGGATGTCGACCACCCCATGGTGCGGCTGAACGACGGCAAGGCGGATCCCTTCGGCCGCTTCGTGGCCGGGACCCTGCATGGCGGCCGGGCGGAGAATGAAAGGCCGCTTGGCGGCCTCTATCGCATCGACGCGTCGGGCGCGATCGAACTGATCGAGGACGATCTCGCCGTGACCAACGGCCCGTGTTTCAGTCCGGACGGCAGGACGTTCTATCTCGCGGACTCGGCGCGGCACGTGACCTGGGCCTATGACTATCGCCGCGAGGGCCCGCTTGTGAACAAGCGCATCTTCGTCAACACGGACGCCCTGGGCTCGGGCGCCGATGGCGCGACGGTCGATGCGGAAGGTTATTTGTGGACCGTGCTGGTGCGCATCGGCGCGATTGCACGGTTCGCGCCGGATGGAACGATGGAGCGGCTTGTCGAGATGCCGGTCCGCCATCCGACCAGCGTGGCGTTCGGCGGCCCCGGCCTCGATGTGCTCTATGTGACGTCAATTTCGCGGAGCACGAACCTCGCGGACGACAGTCCGGATGCCGGAGGATTGTTTGCCGTCGAGGATCTCGGCGTGAAGGGACTGCCGGCTGAGAGATTCGGCTGACGTCAGGCGGATCGTTTGATCTGCCGCGGCACGCTCTCGGCCATGTAGTCGACAAACACCCTGATCTTTTCCGGCAGATAACTGCTCTGCTGGAACGTGGCGTAGATGCCCTCGTCGAACGTGGAATTGGTCACGCGGAAGCCCGGCAGCAGGCGCATCAGCCTTCCGCTCTTCAACTCGTCCGCGACCGTGTAGTCGTCGAGCAACGCAATGCCGTGCCCCTGCGCGGCGAGATCGCACAGGATGATGCCGTTGTTGCTGCTGAACGAGGACGGCACGACGATTTCGCGTAGCCGGCTCTTGCGCATGAACTTCCAGACCACGTCCTCAGGTCCCATCCAGTAGGTCAGGCAGTTGTGCCCCGCCAGATCTTCCGGGCCGCGCAGCTTCGGCATTCGCCCGACATAGTCCGGCGATGCCACCAGAATGCGTTCGCTCCTCACCAGCCTGCGCTGCATCAGGCCCGGATCCTTCGGCGCTGCGATCTGGAAATCGATGTCGAATTCCTCCTCGCGAAGCTGGACCCGCCGTTCCGACAGACGAAGCTCGACCTTCAACTCCGGATAAAGTTTCTGGAACTGCGGAATCAACGGCGAGAGCACCTTGATTCCGAACAGCGTCCGCGAATGAACCCGGAGCGTTCCACGCGGCGTGCTCTGCAGGGCGAGCGCCGCGGCTTCGGCATCCTCGATGCCCTGCAACACCTGCTCGGTGCGCTGAAAGAAGATCTTGCCGGCCTCGGTTAGTCCGAGATGGCGGGTGCTGCGATTGATCAACTGCACCCCGAGCTGGGCCTCGAGCTCCCCGACATAGCGCGACACCGACGCCGGAGAGAGACCCGCTTTTCGGCCCGCCGCGGAAAAGCTGCCCTCGCGGACGGTGCTGACGAACAATTCCATGGCCTGGAGGCGATTCATCGATCTTTTCAGATTCTGCAAAAGACATGCTCAGATTACGCCAATTGTTCGAAAAACCACAAGGCCATAACTTTGCCTGAAGCGGCCGCCCGGGGCCGAAACGCAAATGGCGAGGAACGCATCCGATGGAATTCGGCGTATTCATTCTGGCGCAGCAGCGCGGCTATCACCAAACCTCGCAGCAGGTCATCAACAATGCCGTCGAACAGACCGTCGCCGCCGAGGCGGCCGGCTTCGATACGGCCTGGTACGCCGAGCATCATTTCAACAATTACAGCCTGTGTCCCTCGCCGCTGATGATGGTGTCGCATTGCGCGGGCCTGACCAAGCGGATCCGGCTCGGCTCCGCGGTCTGCGTGCTGCCGCTTTACAATCCGGCGCGGCTGTTGGGCGAGATCGGCTTTGCCGACACGGTCTCGAACGGCCGGCTCGACCTCGGCATCGGTTCGGGATACCAGCAGTTCGAGTTCGACCGCTTCGGTGTCGACCTGAAGGACTCGCATTCGCTGTTCGCGGAGTTCTACGACGTCCTTCAGGCCGGGATGCAGGAGCGGATATTCTCTTACTCCGGCAAGCACCTTCAGATGCCGCCGACGGCTATCGCCGTTCGTACGATACAGAAGCCGATGCCGCCGATCTGGGTGACATCAGGGCATCCGGAAACGCTCGGCCGCGCTATCAGCGACAATCACAACCTGTTCGTGACCGCCCTTCTCAATGGTCTCGACGCCATCAAGGCGCTGCGCGAACGACTCGAAGGCATTGCATCCAAGGAAGGACGCTCGATCGACGACACGCATTTCGGCTTCCTGCGCTGCGCCTATGCCAGCGACAATGAGAATGAAATTCACTCCTACCTCGACAATGCCCGCTTCCAGCGCCGGCTGTCGGAAAGCCTGAAATTCCGACGCGCCCAAAGCGACGACGGTTACCTGATCAAGGAGGAAGCCGGACCGAATGACATGAGCCTGGAGACGATGCGCAGCAATCTGCCGGTCGGCAGCGTCAACCAGGTGATCGATCGCATGCTGGAGGAGATCAGCATCCTCAAGCCGTCCCATATCGCGCTCCAGACCCAGCTCGGCGATTTCGACCAGCGCACGATGCTGCGTCAGATCGATCTGTGGGGCAGCAAGATCATTCCGGCGATCCGGCGCGAACTTCGTTCAAGCCGTCCTGCAGACAGCAAGGTCGGGGAAGCGGCTTCAGCATAGCAACGCTCGTCAGGATCAGGCGACCCTGGAGGCGCACATGGGCTGTCAGTTTTTCCCTGCAAGCGACGTCCGCTCCGTCGAGGCGGCGGAGTTTCGCGAGGCCATGCGAAACCTGGCGAGCGGCGTTGCCGTCGTGGCGACCGGAACGGAGACCGAGCGGCGCGGCCTGACGGTGAGTTCGGTCACCTCGCTATGCATGGATCCACCCTGCCTGCTGGTGGGCGTCAACCTGACGTCGGAAACGCATGACGCGATCCTCGCCACCGGTCGTTTCGGCGTGAGCCTGCTTGGCGACGGACAGCAGGATCTCGCCCTGCGTTTCGCTGGCCGGGATGGCGTCAAGGGTGTCCAACGCTTCGAGACGGCGGCCTGGGAGCAAGGCATCCTCGACGTACCGCTGTTGCGATCCGCCATCGGCGCGCTGGAGTGCGTGCTGCACCACCACCAAGTGGTCGGTACCCACGGCCTCTTCGTCGGAAGGATCGTGGCCACGCGCGGCGGCAAGGGCGACCCTTTGGTCAATTTTCAAGGCGCGCTACGGACATTGCCGCAGCTAGACTCGGAACGAACTGACGGATGATCGTCGAATGCTCGTCGGAAGGCGAAATCCAGCTAACGGAGCCGTTTGATTTCCGCAGGTTCAAGCTCGTGCTGAAAGGCGGAGCAAGTGCCGAGTCGCGCGTGTGGCAGGGGATCACTTTTGTCGATGACCGCAACGCCCTCGTTCCCATCCAGCTGGTGCCGACGTTGAACGGCTGTCCCGACGACGAGAGTTGGGGACGGGCCTTTGCCGAGATGGTCACGAAAGCGCGTGAGCACGGCTGGATCGAGGCAGAAACAAATGCAATCCGCGCCCACGTCGAACGACAACCTTGATCGCACCACCTCGCGGCGCAGCCCGGCTAGTTGGAGGGTGTATCGACCTTCTTCCAGGTCTGGTCGGGGTTGAACCGCGTCATACGCATGGCGAGCAAGGCGGTGCGGGCGCCGAGGTCTTTCTGGTAGACCACGCCATCATGGTTGACCAGGAAGGTCATCACGCCTGAATTGCCGTATTCGGCGGGCCAGGCGAGCAGCGCGAAGCCGCCGATCATCTTTCCCTTCACGACGTAGTTGAGTTCGCCGCCCGGCGCATTCGCCCCCTGCTGCGTCAGGATCTTGAAGTAATAGCCGTGATAGGGAGTGGCCTCCTCTCCGGCCTTGTATCCCTCGGCGGACGCCTTCGCGGCGAGCTCGCCGAGCGGGCTGTCGTCGCCCGGCCAGTAGAGCCCATCCTTCTTGCCCGATGTGCTGACGATGCGCTGCGCGTAGACGCCAACGCCCGCGCCGCGATCCTTCTCCGCATATTCGTTCTGCGCATCGACAACAGCGAGAGAGGTCTGGATCGCATCGAGCTCGTTGCGGCCGATGCGGCGGTACAGGATTTCGAGGCGTCCCGCCGCGGTGTCGAATTCCCACCCGGCCTTGTTCTTCACCAGCGGAATCGGAAACGGGAAATCGTCATTGCCAACGATTATCGTCGCCTTGTTGTCGCCCTCGCTCTTGATCGAGTGCTTCGCGGTCCAGGCCGTGGTGAAGCGGTCGAGCGTTTCCTTGTCAGCGACGTCATCGCCGGAGGAGACGATGTCCGCTCCATCAGGGCCAAGTACCTGCAGGATGCTTTTCTCGGCCCCCGACTTGACGGCATCTGCCAGCGCAGCCGCCGCCTCATCGGGAGTCTTGAAGGCCTGTTGCGCGCCGGCCGGAAACGACAGCAGGCACAGCATGACCGCAGCAGCCGGAATGAGTGACCGGGAGCGAACGGAGCCGGCCGAATGGCGGATCGTCATGGTCACATCCTCGATTGCGTCGGAATCTGCGCGCCTGACGCGACCCAGTCGCGGTAGGTGCGGAACTTCAGTCCAAGCCTGTCGTAGTGGACGCGCAGATAACCGTCGCCGCCGCGGGTCACCGCTTCCGGCCTTACCATCTGCACCTCCTGCGCCATCACGCCGACATAGGACTTGGTGCTGCCGAGATAGCTGAAGCGGTAGTAACCGAGACCGTTCGCGAGGGTGCCGAGCTGGACGATGTCGTGCTTCAGCGCAATGTCGGACCGCCGTCCGCCACCGCCGCCCCGGAAGCCTCCGCCACCACCGCCGCGGAAGCCGCCACCGCCTCCCATCGCTGCTCGACCGCCGAAACCTCCGCCCCGTCCGGCGAACGCCATGCCGCCGCCGCGTGGGCCCATGCTCGCCATGCTCGCCCGGCCGCGGGCCGCATGCGCAGCCGCGCCTCTGCCCGCCGATACATTCATTGCTCCGCCGCGTCCGCCGCCACGGTCTGCGCGCGCGCCGCTGCCGCCGCGATTGGCAGCCTTGGCGCGATCTCCGCCGCCCGCCTTGGCGCGATCGGCCGTGCCCGGCCGGTTGCCGCTGCGATCACCGACGCGATCGCCACCACGATTACCGGCACGATCGCCAGCCCTGTCGCCGGCGCGATCTCCGGCGCGATCACCCGCACCGGGGCGGTCGCCGCCGGGCTTCAGCACCTGCTGGCCGTCGCGACCGCGAAAATCCATCCGGTTGCCGGCGCCCGCCTGCAAATTGTTGCTGCCGAAGCGACCCGCGACGCGCGCGTTGGCGTATTTGACGCCCTGGCGGTGCGCCGGGTTGTGCTGCCAGTTGTTTCCGACGTTGGTTATCCGGTTGTAGTGATTGACGTAGAGGTTGCGGTTGCCCCAGTTGAAGCCGCCGCCCCAGTAATTGCCCCAGCGCGCAATCGCCCAGCCGGTGCCGAAGGCAAGCCCGGCCGCAATCACGCCCGCGCCGAGATAGGACGGGTAGCCGAAGTAGTAGGGCGGATACTCCGCGTAAGGCCATTCGCCATACACGGTGGCGGGATCGTAATAGGGCACGTACATCGTCGAGGGGTTGGCCTGCTCGATCACGATCACGTCGCGGTTGTCCTGCTTCTGAACGCTCACCTTTTGTTGCTTGTTGGTGACAAGCTTGTTGCGCGCCTGCGCTTTGCTCCGCAGCCGCTGGACCGCATCCATCACGTCCGGCTGCTGCGCCAGCACGGCATCGCCAAGGTCTTTGGTCCAGTCGATCTTGTCGCTCATCATCGCGAGCACGTCGGGGGTGGAAGCGAGCGCCTTGACGCTGTCGTCCCATCCCTGCTTGCCGACGGCCGCCTTCAGCGCATCGCCCTTCAGGGTCTTGTTGCCCTTCACCCAGCGATCGGCCTGCACCACTTCCAGCGGATAGGTCGATGCCGCCAGCACATTGGCGAGCAACTCGTCCGGATAGAGCGCGATCGGCGCGACCAGCGCTTCGAGCTGCGCGGGCTTCAGGAGCTGCTGCTCGGCTTGCGGTTGGGCCGGCGGGCTGGTTGAGGGTTGAGCGGCCGGTGGCTGGCTGGTTTGGGCGGATGGCGCCGGTTGATTGTCTGTCGTTTGTGCCATGGTTGCGATCGGCGTCGTCAACAAGAACGCCGACGCAAGCAGGATTTTGCCGCAACGGAACATCGTCGCTTCCCTCCAGAATGCTCGGGCGAGCTTCAATCAGTGGCGATGCCGGAGGTTTGATAAAGATCAAAGGAATTCGGTCGAGCCTAACTCCGAACCTGTTCTCGCGCCTTGCCGACCTGTTGCGGCGCAAGAACAAGCCGGCGGTCGTGAATCAGGTTTTCCAGCCGGTGTGCCGCCACATTCAGCGCGGTGACATCGCGGGTTTCGTCCTCGCCGGCGGCAGCCTTGAGGCGCTGCGTCTGCAGGATACGGTCGATTTCAAGTTCGATCTCGTCGAGCTCGGCCTCACTGACGCTGACGCGGATGCGCCGCCCCAGCGCATAGAGCGCATCAAGCGCCTGCTCGCGGGTCTGCGGCCCGTCCGCGCGCAGGAATTTCCAGGCGGCAGCGAGCACAGACACCAGTCCGCCCGCGATCATCGGCGCCAGGAAGATGATGTTGCCCCATTTGTCGAGAAAGCTTTCCTGCGTACCGTTGTAAAAAGCTGCTGCGCCCGGATGCACCGGCAGGTAAGCGTCCGCATCCATATCGGGCGCCGCCACCTGGGCCAGGATCGGCAATTCCGTCAGCAGATCACGACGCGCGTTCATCACCGACTGCGTCAGATCCGTGATGAGATCGTTGCTGAGTTTCTTTTGCGCGACCAGATAGAACGAGGTGCGGAGCGTCGTCAGATCCTCGGCGGGAACAGGCGGCGCGCCGCGCAAGGTGCCCTTCGGCACGTCATAACTCTCATAGGCGCGATTCCGCGCAGCAATGGCTCCGGCCTGCTCGATCGGAATCAGCACCGGCGACGTCTTGGCGTTCTGCGTAAACAGGTTGCGGATCAGCGTTAGATATTTTTCGGCAAGCGGCACCACGATCAGGATCGCACGCACTTCCTTTGTCTCGAGCGCCTTTCGCGCATCCGCGGGCGCCAGGTTCTTGAAGACCACGTTGGCCCGGGCGAGATCGTATTCGTCGCTCAACTCCTTGACCACCTGCCGATTGATGTCACCGCCGACGACGCCCACCGTGACCCGCTTCAATCCGGCGATATCCGTAATCGGCGAACCCGCCGGCGCAATCAGCAACGCCACCGCATGCGCGACCAGCACGACCGCTTGCGCCTGCGATAGATCGCCGACATCGCCGCGCACGACCGCAAGGTCGACCTTGCCGGAAGAGAAGGCTGTCGCCGCATCCAGCGCGCTGCCGGTCTCGACCATGTTGAACCGCACCGGCGCATTCAACTGCGTCAGCTTGCGCGCAATCGCCGTCACCAGCCGGCTTGCCTCCCCATCCAGCGACCCCACCGCAACCGTCAATGTCGTCGGCTTCGTGTACCAGCGATATCCAAGAAAGCCGGCGCCTGCGACCAGCAGGAAGACGCCGGCCACCAGGGCGATCCGCAGCCAGGTCGGCAATCTCATCGGGTTCATGCGGCGTGCTCGGACAGTGCTCAGGCGGCGGCCGATCCGAACAGCCGCCTTTGCCAAGGCTTGGTCAGCATCAAGTCAACCGGCTGGCAGTCAATCCATTGATCCAGATCAACGCTGCCCGGCTTCGCCCTGCAAGGCTCAAGCAGCCGGCGTCCACCCACCCCGGCAAGCCGCTCCCCCCAGAGCGACGCCAAGAGGCCGTCACCCCCAATGGCGGCCTCTTACCTTGCAAGGCGACGCCCGACCGTATCTCTGCTACGGCGCCGGGCAACGCGCGTATTTGATTTCCATACCCGACATCCCCGGAAACAGGCGCATGACGGTGTTGGCGTCCACTTCCCTGAGATTGAACTGTACGCTTTGCAGCATGATATCGGAGGCGCAGGCCGCAAGAAGGTTGATGGTCGTACCTTCATCCTGCTTTGCCTTGATGCGGCAGCGCGCGAATTTTCCGGTGATCTGGTCGCCCTCCACGATGAAGCCGCCACCATAGACGTCGGACATATCGGTGAAGGTAATTTGTGTGCCCTTGCGCACAAACACCTTGGGGCAATTGTCGGCGTCGCTTGCCCAGGCGCCGTTGAGATCGAAGGCGCCGGCAGAACCACAAAGTCCGAACGAGACACCAAGCAGGAGCGCCACGGATGCAGCGTTGGTGTAGAAGCTATTCATCTCATCTTCCCCCTCAGTGACCGCTCATCACCAGCGTCTTGACCGGCAGCAGCAGCGCCTGGATGCGCAGCAACAGCGCATGCACTAGACCGGTGGCGTCGACGGCATGGAGGAGGAAGCCTTTCAGCGCGCCGGTTTTCGGGTCGGCAATCACGTCATGGTTGCTGGTATAGGCATTGACGATGCAGGAGCTGCCCGGCGAAACACCGTCGAGGCCCCCCTTGTAAAGAGGCTCAAGGAACACGAGAATCGAACCCGGCCTTTGCAGGTTCTGCGGATCGATCAACAACTCACTGGCCCGGAACTGACCGGCGGCGATGAAATCCTGCACGCTTGTGACAACGAGCGGAATGATGACCCAAGGTCTCGAAATGCAAGTGGCTTCCGCGACCATGCCGGGCTTCATCACGTGGGCCTCGATCTGCCCAAAGCCGGCCTGCAATCTGCCGCGACCCGCTTCGTCGGGTATCATGATTCCGGCCGGCCGCATGATCTGGGCGACGAGGTCGCCGGGGCGAACGAGGAATTGCTCGACGCGGCCATCAACGCCGGCACGGACGAAGGTCTTGTCGAGATCGACCTGCGCCTGCGCGAGTGCGGCTTCGGCGCTTGCCTTCTCGGCGGGCAGCAACGTGGAGACGCGGAGCGCCGCCGATTCCCTGACGGCATTCGCCGCGTCGACCCCGGACTGCC
>Ga0081455_10002809_pt1 | contig 14203 bp, 16 predicted proteins | sample TabmetS3T2R1_FD_70207 | JGI IMG/M metagenome (GOLD analysis project Ga0081455, IMG submission 70207) | Tabebuia heterophylla rhizosphere microbial communities from the University of Puerto Rico - S3T2R1 | ecosystem: Host-associated > Plants > Roots > Rhizosphere ... | reverse complement strand
TCAGGCCAATATGGGGCTCGACGTGGTGGTGCTGCGCTTCGCCACCACCTACGGGCCGGGCAAGACCTCGCGCCACGGCAAGATGGGCGTGACCAGCCAGATCGTGGAGAATCCCGCCAACGGACTGCCGTTCCGCCTGCCCCAGGGCGGCGACGAGAAGGACGACTTCGTCTACAATAAGGACTCCGCCTACGGCATTTATCTCGCCTGCATCGCGGAGAATCCCAAGAGCCGCGTCTACAATATCGGCACCGGCGTCGGTGTCACGCTCATCGACGTCGCGCGCGTCATCCGCAAGCATTTGCCCAAAGCCGATATCGAGATCGGCCCGGGCTTGAATTTTCTCGGCATGCCTTATCCCGCTTCCAGCGTCTACGACATTTCGCGCGCGCGCGCCGAGCTCGGCTACGCGCCGCAGTACGATCTGGAGAAAGGGATCGCGGATTACCTCGACAGCCTGAAGCGGTTGCAGGCGAAGTGAACGGCGAAGCTTTCCCGCGCGCAGTCCTGGCGATCGAACGTCGGGCCGCTCAGGGCGCGATGTTTTCGGTGCGATAGTCGGCCGGGCTTGCGATCTGCATGACCTCGAAGTCGTCGGAATACTCGATGTGCGCCTGCGGGATCTCGCCCTGATAGGCGATGCAGTCCCCTTGGCGAACCACCACCTCGCCGAGCCCCTCGAACTCGGTGCGAAACCAGCCGCGCATCACGAAGATCAGATGAAAGCTGGTATTGTGCGTGTGGCGCGGGGCGCCGCCGCCCGGCTCGAACTTCTTGATCGCGCGGCCGATCGTCCCGCCGATGCGGCCCTCGGTCGCTTGCGCGAGTCCGAGATCGCGATATTCCAGGAACGGCCGCAGGCCTTTGCGCGTCCACTCGGCGCCGTCGATCCGCGACAGCACGATCTTGGGTTTCAGCTCGGACATGGTTTCTCCCTTTGCGCGACAGACGCCGGCCGGAGCTTGCGGCGGGCCACGGCTTCGCGCAAGCTTCCGGTAACGAAGCCCACAAGCGTAGCGCACGACCGCCGTGCGGCAGGATTTGCCGCGCCGCCGGGGAGGAAGACGATGCATATGAATCGCGGCACGCATTTCTGCTCGGCGCGTCGTCTCCTGCCGCGGTATCTCGGCGCGCTGGCGCTGACCGTCGCTGCGTGCGGCGCCTCGTGGGCACAGGAGGCTTGGCCCAACCGGCCGATCAAGCTCGTCGTTCCTCTGACGGCGGGAGGCGGTGTCGACATGATGGCGCGGCTCACCGCCCAGCACCTCAGCGACCAGCTCGGCCAGCAGGTGGTGGTGGAGAACCAGGGTGGGGCCGGCGGCACCATCGCGGCCAACGCGGTCGCCCGCGCGCGACCTGACGGCTATACGCTGATCTTCCAGTCGGTGTCGTCGGCGGTGGTCAATGCACTCGTCTACAAGAATCTGCCGTACGATCCGGTGAAGGACCTCATCCCGGTCACGCTCGCCGGCCGCTTCCCGCTGGTGCTGATCGCCAATCCGGAGGTGCCGGCGAAGGATCTCGGCGAGCTCATCGCGCTGCTGAAGGCCAATCCGGGCAAGTACAGCTACGGGTCGTCGGGCGTGGGCACGATGCCGAACCTCGCCGGCGAGTTGTTCAAGTCGATGGCCGGGGTCGATGTCGTGCACGTCCCTTACCGCGGCAACTCGGCGATTATGGCGGACCTGTTCGCCGGGCGCGTCGCGATCATGTTCGATGGTCCGCCGACGCAGCTCGGCAACATTCGAGAGGGCAAGGTGCGCGCGCTCGCCATCACCACCGCCGAGCGCTCGCCGGTGCTCCCGGCGGTGCCGCCGGTCGCCGATACGCTGCCGGGTTACGCCATCCCGTTCTGGACCGCGATCTTCGCGCCCGCGAACACGCCGAAAGACGTGGTGGAACGGATTGCCGCCGAAACCGGGAAAGCGATGAAGCACCCCGACGTGCTTCGCCGTTACGGTGACCTGGGTATCGTCGGCGTCGGCTCGAGCCCGCAGGAGCTCGATCGCTTCTGGCGCGCGCAGCTCGACTACCTCGGCAAGATCGTGAGGGACGCCAACATCAAGCCGGTGGAATAGGGCTAGAGCATGATCCCGAAAAAAGCCTGCCCCGGACTTGATCCGGGGTGTGCAGCGGTTTTCGGACAAGATCATGCTCAAACAAGAAGCTAGAGCGGGATGACGAATCAAGGAAAAGTCATCCCGCTCCCGCTCTAGCGCTCGGCGAGCGCGAGCCTGGCGCCGAGCGCGACGAAGGCGGCGGCGAAAGTGCGGCGCATCCAGGTCAGCACGCGCGGACGCGAGATGACGTGGTTGCGGATCGCGGCGGCGAACAGCCCGTAGCCGACGAAGACCACGAAGGTCAGCAGCATGAACACGGCGCTCAGCACCAGCATGCGCGACAGCGGATGCGGCTCGTCGGCGCTCACGAACTGCGGCAGGAAGGCGAGAAAGAAGATCGACAGTTTCGGATTGAGGATGTTGATCAGGATCGCGGTGGTGGTCACCTGAATGGCGGAGCGGGCGCCGACCTCGGTTTCCACCCGCAGCGCGCCGCGCTCCTTCAGCGCGCTCCACGCCATGTAGAGCAGGTAGGCCACGCCCAGATATTTGAACACCTGGAACGCGAGCGCGCTGGTGTGCAGCAGCGCCGCCAGGCCAAGGATCGCCGCCGCCATGTGCGGGACGATGCCGAGCGTGCATCCGAACGCGGCCACCACGCTGGCGCGCGACCCGCGCGAGAGGCCCGCGGCCAGTGTAAAGAGAACGCCGGTGCCCGGCGATACGATGACGATCAGCGATGTAATGAGGAATTCGATGCTCACGGCGGCCCTTGCTTGTGCGTGGTTGAAGCGATCCTCGGCGACGCTGGCACGCATATTCTGCACCGGTCAAGCGGCGGTTGGCGGCTAAGCAGGCATCAAATGACGGCAGCACGTCAAACCAAATGGCGGGATGAGCGTTGTCCTGGCAGCCTCAGGAGACCGCCATGTCGATAATCCGGCTCATCCACATCAAGATCGACCCGTCCGAGATGGACAACGCCTTGCGGGTCTGGAAGACGGAATGCGCGCCGCTCATGATCCGGCAGAAGGGCTGCATTTCGGAGAAGCTCCTGCGCTGCCGGGAGGCGCACGAGCTCATCTCCTATTCGGAATGGGACAATGAAGCCGACATCGAGCTCTACCGCGCGAGCGACGCGCACAGGGAGATCGTACGGCACGCGCGCGCGCTCAAGGGGGCGAAGGCGGATGTGAAGCTCTACGACCTCGTCACGTGACGGCACCTGTCGTAGGATGCCTCTTGGGGCGCGACCGCGGACGTGGTGGTCACGGTGGCGATCTCTGCCGCCGAACTCGAGCTTAGCCAGATAAGAGCAGCGGGTTCTCCCCCAGCCCACATGGCTGCCGGTCCTCCGCCGTCATATCCTTTTTCTGTCAGCCATGAAGGAGAAGCGCCATGGGCCCCTCACGCCGCACCATCCTGAGCACGGCCGCCGCCGGTCTCGTGACCGCCGCCGCCGCCAACGCGCAGACGCCTGGCGCGCCGACGCCGCCGCAACCGATGCGTCCAGGGCGCGGCGGGACCGATCCGGGACCGCGCAATATTCCGCTCGAGCTGCAGAACCCAGACATCTTCGTGCCGCCGGCGACCGACCACGGCACGGTGCCGAACCTGAAATTCGCGTTCTCGCAATCGCACATGCGGCTCGAGCGTGCCGGCTGGGCCCGCCAGGTGACCGAGCGCGAGCTCGGCATCTCCAAGAACATCGCCGGTGTCGACATGCGGCTCAACACCGGCGGCGTGCGCGAGCTGCACTGGCACAAGGCCGCCGAATGGGCCTACATGCTCTACGGCCGCGCCCGCATTACCGCGGTCGATCAGGACGGCCGCAATTTCGTCGACGACGTCGGCGTTGGCGATCTCTGGTACTTCCCGGCGGGGATACCGCATTCGATCCAGGGGCTCGAGCCCGACGGCTGCGAGTTCCTGCTGGTGTTCGACGACGGCAGCTTCTCCGAGGACAACACCTTCCTGATCAGCGACTGGTTCAAGCACGTGCCGCCAGACGTGCTGGCGAAGAATTTCGGCGTGCCGGCCTCCGCCTTCGCCAACACACCGGACCCAAGCGAGCTCTATATCTTCCCGCTGCCGGTGCCCGGGCCGCTCGCCTCCGACCGCATCCCCGGCGCGACGCCGGTGCCGCAGTCGTTCAGCCATCGGCTGATGGCGCAGGAGCCGATCAGGACCAAGAGCGGAAGCGTGCGCATCGCCGATTCCAAGAACTTTCCCGCCTCAGTCACGATCGCGACCGCGCTGGTCGAGGTCCTGCCCGGCGGCATGCGCGAGCTGCACTGGCATCCGAATACGGACGAATGGCAGTACTACATCGAGGGCAAGGGCCGCATGGGCGTGTTCGCATCGTCCGGTGACGCCCGCACCTTCGACTATCAGGCGGGCGACGTCGGCTACGTTCCTTTCGCCATGGGCCACTACATCGAGAACACCGGCGACACGCCGCTACGCTTTCTCGAAATGTTCAAGAGCAGCTATTACGCCGACGTCTCGCTCAATCGCTGGATGGCGCTCACGCCGCCTGAAATGGTACGGGGCACGCTCAAGCTCGACCCGACCGTCATGGGCGCGCTGCGCAAGGGTCCGGCGCCCGTCGTCCCCGTTTGAGTCTCCGCGCGAGATACGTTGCGCATCTGCTCAGTCGCGAGGCCGCCGCCCGGCGCGGCGACAGGCCGCGCACGCAGGCGGCGAGCGCGTGGGCGCGTGCGCGGGTTGCGACTTTGCGCCGGCGCGCGGGGCAGCCTACACTTGGATCAAGGACACCGCCGCCGCCGCAGAACGGCGCGGCCACCGAGGGAGGAAGGAATGACCGCATCGAGCGCGAGCGCGCGAGGACTATCCCGCCGCAAGTTCATGGCTGGCGGCGCGGGCGCAGGCGTTGCGCTCGCGTCGAGCCTCGCCGCGCCTCCCATCCTGGCACAGAGCCGCGCGCCCATCCGGCTCGGCAATCTCAATTCCTTCACCGGCGCGATCGCCTACGCCGCCGAGAACAATCTCAACGGCATGAGTCTCTATTTCGACAGCATCGGCTGGACGGTCGGCGGGCGCAAGATCGAGATCATCAAGGAGGATGACCAGTTCAATCCCCAGGTCGGATTGCAGAAGGCGAAGAAGCTGGTCGAGAGCGACAAGGTCGACATGATCCTCGGCGTGCAGGCGAGCAATGTCGCGCTCGCGGTGCTCAACTACGCCAAGCAGCAGAAGGCGTTCTACGTCGTCTCCGGCGCCGGCACCGACGCCATCACCTGGGATCGCTACCCTTATCTCTTCCGCACCTCGATCTCGGCCTATCAGCTCAGCACGCCGATGGCGAACTGGGTCTACGACAATCTCGGCAAGGAGATCGTCACCACCGCCTCCGACTATGCCGGCGGCCGCGACGTCATCGCCCAGTTCAAGGGGCCTTACGTCCAGCGCGGCGGCAAGGTGCTCAAGGAGATCTGGCCGCCGCTCGGCACCACCGACTTCAGCCCCTATCTCGTCGACATCAAATCGATCAATCCGCCGGTGACCTACGACTTCATGCCGGGCGCCGACGCCATCCGCTTCATCCAGCAATATCACGAGTTCGGATTGAAGGAGAAAATCCCGCTCACCGGCTTCACCATCATCGACTCGCTGACCATCAGCGCGCTGGGCAAGACCGCGGTCGGCGTCATCTCCGCCACCACCTATACCGACACCGTCGACAATCCGGAGAGCAGGAAGTTCGTCGCCGACTACCAGGCCAAGTACAAGGCGCTGCCGGACATCTTCTCCGACTACGGCTATGTCGCGGCGCGTGCCGTGCACGACGCCCTGCAGGCGACCGGCGGCGACACCGCCGACAAGGACAAGCTTGCCGAGGCCATGACCAAGGTGAAGTTCAATGCACCGCGCGGGCCGTTCCGCATGGATCCGGTCACGCACAATCCGATCCAGGACATTCACATCTGCCAGGTCGTGGAGAAGGACGGCAAGGTCACCAGCAAGGTCATCACCACCGTCAAGGACGTGCAGGACCCGGGGAAGAAGATCTATTGATCTCCAATGCTGTCGTTCCCGCGTCAGCGGGAACCCATAACCACCGGCCTCTGGAATATGGGTCCTCGCTTTCGCGAGGACGACAGGGGGAACTGATCGGTCGCGATATGACGGCGGGCTGAGGGGCGGATGGAGTTCCTGGTCGCCCAGCTCCTGAACGGGCTGGTCTACGGCGTGCTGCTGTTCCTCATGGCGGCGGGCCTCTCGCTCATCTTCGGATTGATGAACGTGGTGAGCCTCGCCCACGGCTCCTTCTTCATGCTGGGCGCGTTCTTCGGGCTGTCGATCTTCCAGTTCACCGGCAGCTTCTGGCTGGCGCTCGTGCTCGCGCCCATCCCCGTCGCCGTGCTCGGGATCGTGATGGAGGTGCTGTTCATGCGGCCGCTCTATCAGCGCGGTCATATGGACCAGGTGCTGCTGACCTTCGGCTTCACCTTCGTGTTCTTCGACCTCGTGCAGACCGTATGGGGCCGCGTGATCGTGCGGCTGCCGGCGCCCGAAGTGCTGCAGGGAGCGACGCAGATCGGCATTGGCGTGTTCTCCACCTACCGGCTGTTCCTGATCGCTCTCGGCTTCGCCATCGCGCTGCTGCTGTGGCTGTTTCTCGAGCGCAGCCGCATTGGCGCCATGGTGCGTGCCGGCGTCGACGACGCCGCCATGGCCGCCGGGCTCGGCGCCAATGTCCCGCTGCTCTTCACCGCCATCTTCGGCGCCGGCGTCGCGCTCGCGGCGCTCGGCGGCGTCGCCGCCGGCCCCGTGCTCGGTCTCTATCCCGGCATGGACACGGAGATCCTCATCCCCGCCTTCATCGTGATCGTGATCGGCGGCATGGGAAGCCTGCGCGGCGCCTTCGTCGGCAGCCTGCTGATCGGGGAGGCCGACACCTTCGGCAAGGCTTACCTGCCGAGCCTCGCGCTGTTCCTGATCTATCTGGTGATGGCCGCGGTGCTCCTGGTGCGGCCGCAGGGCCTGTTCGGCGTCAAATATACCGGCGTGTCTGCGGCGCCGGCGGTCACCACGGTGAGCATGCCTGCGACGAGGCAGGCGCGCGCGGCGGGACTCGTCGTGATCCTGGCGATGCTGGCCTATCCGTTCCTGGTGACTGACTATCCGCGCGCTCTGGTCGCGGAAATCTACGTCTTCGCGATCTTTGCCATGAGCCTCGACCTTCTGCTCGGCTTCACCGGCCTGATGTCGCTCGGTCACGCCGCCTTCTTCGGCCTGGGCGCGTACGCGGTTGCGATCCTCGGCACGCTGTTCGGCGTGAATGCCTGGCTGGCGCTCGCCGCCGGCGTCATCGTCGCCGCGGCGGGCGCGGCGCTCATCGGCTTCTTCTGCGTGCGCACCAGTGGCATTCCGTTCCTGATGCTGACCTTGGCGTTCTCGCAGCTCGTGTTCTCGATCGCGCTGAAGTGGCGCGACGTGACCGGCGGGACGGACGGCATGGCGATCGCGGAAAAACCCGGCTTCTTCGGCTTCGACCTCGGCAATTCGTTACCCATGTATTTCATGACGCTCGGCTTCCTGCTGGTGTCCTACTGGGCGCTGCGCCGGCTCCTCAATGCGCCGCTCGGACACGTCTTCGTCGGCATCCGCGAGAACGAGCCGCGCATGCTGGCGATCGGCTACCGCACCCGCGCCTACAAGCTTCTCTCCTTCACCATCGCCGGCGCGTTCGCCGGACTGTCCGGCGGGCTCTACGCCATCTTCAACAGCTTCATCTCGCCCGACGCGCTCTACTGGACCGCGTCCGGCGACATTCTGATCATGACCATGCTCGGCGGGGCCGGCACGCTGATCGGCCCTGCGATCGGCGCCGGCGTCTTCCTCCTGATGAAGAACGTGGTGAGCTCCTACAGCGAGCATTGGCTCGCCATCATCGGAGCCATCTTCATCTGCTGCGTGCTGTTCTTCCCCGGTGGCATCTGGGGCACGCTGCGGCAGGTCCGCTGGCCGAGGCGCAAGCCATGAGCGTGCTGCGCACCGACCATCTCTGCCGCTCGTTCGGCAGCCTCGTCGTCACCAACGACGTCAACCTCACCGTCGAGGCGGGCGAGCGCCACGTCATCATCGGCCCGAACGGCGCCGGCAAGACCAGCCTGGTCAACCAGATCGGCGGACAGCTCGAGCCCAGCGCCGGCCGCATCTTCGTCAAGGACACCGATATCACGGGCTGGTCGCCGAACCGGGTGAGCAGACTGGGCGTCGCGCGCACGTTCCAGCGCAACAACCTGTTCCAGAATCTCAGCGTGATCGAAAATCTCCGCCTCGCGGTGCAGGCGCGCCGCGGCAAGACGCTCGACTTCTTCACGCCGGTGCGGCAGCTGCGCGATCTGCTCGCGCGGGCCGAGGAGCTGATGCTGCGCGTGCATCTCAGCGGTGACGGAGGCAGGCTTGCCCGCAATCTCTCCTACGGCGAGCAGCGCCAGCTCGAGATCGGCATCGCGCTCGCCGGCGAGCCCGACCTCCTGCTGCTGGACGAGCCGACCTCGGGCATGTCGCCGGGCGAGACCGGCCGCATGATCGAGCTGATCGGGGCCCTGCCGCGCTCGCTCTCGATCCTGATGATCGAGCACGACATGAAGGTGGTGTTCTCGGTCGCCGACCGCATCACCGTGCTCTACTATGGCGAGGTGCTCGCCACCGGCATGCCCGCCGAGATCCAGGCGAACCGTCGCGTGCGCGAGGTCTATCTCGGGATGGCCCACTGATGCTTTTTCTCGAGGACGTCAACGCCTATTACGGCGACAGCCACATCCTGCACGGGGTCTCGCTCGCGGTGAACGAGGGCGAGGTGGTCTGCCTGCTCGGCCGCAACGGCGCGGGCAAGACCACGACCATCCTTACCATCATGGGCTATCTCAAGCCGCGCCCCGGCCGCATTCGCTACCGCAACCGCGACATCGCGGCGCTGCCGCCATATGCGGTGGCGCGGCTCGGCTTCGGCTTCGTGCCACAGGAGCGCGGTATTTTTCCGAGCCTGACGGTGCGCGAGAACCTCACCGTGTTCGCGCGCACGGGCGGCGATCGCCGCTGGACGCTGGAGCGGATTTTCGGGCTGTTTCCCGGATTGCGCGCGCGCGAGCGTAATCTCGGATTCCAGCTCTCCGGCGGCGAGCAGCAGATGCTCTCGATCGCGCGCGCGCTCATGCTCAATCCGGCGCTGCTGCTGCTCGACGAGCCGTCCGAGGGGCTCGCTCCGATGATCGTGCAGGAGATCATCGCGGTGCTCGAAGGTCTCAAGCGCGAAGGCCTCGCGGTCCTGCTGGTGGAGCAGAATTTGCGCACGGCTCTGGCGGTCGGCGACCGCCACCACGTCATGAACAAGGGCGAGATCTGCTTCACCGGCACCTCGGCCGAGCTCGCGGGCAACGAAACCGTGCTGCGCAATTATCTCAGCGTGTAGCGCGGCAGCCGCGGGCTGCCACGCGGAAGATCGCCACCGATGAATGGAGCGGGGAAGATGTCCGAAGCTGATCTCGTCGGCGGCTCGAAACAGGACCGCGAGCGAATTCTCGAGCTGCACGCGGACTATATCGACGCCAATGCGCGCTTTGATCGGCAGATGCTCGACCCGATCTGGAGCAAGGCGCCGGAGGTGCTGTTCTTCAACCTCAACGGTCACACCTACAAGGGACGCGACCATTGGTTCCGTCTGTGGGAGTTCTACGGGAAGAACGTGCAATCGAGCCACTGGACCCCGTTCGACGTCGGCGGCGTCGTGTCCGATGATATGGCGGTGGTCTGGTGCCACCGCCGCACCCGGCGCAATTGGGTCGGCAAGGAGCCGCCGCCGAAGGACATTCATTACGCCGGCGACGAGTTCATCACCCGCTCGACCATGGTGTTCCGCAAGGAGGGCGGCGATTGGCGGGTGGTGCACGCGCACTTTTCCGAGGCGAGCTCCGGGGCGCGCCCCGGCGGCGTGTGATGCGCACTCTTGAGTCCGGCGGATTTATCCCGCTGTCGTCCCCGCGCAAGCGGGGACCCATCGCGCCCCAGGCGCTGGCCTCTGGAATATGGGTCCCCGCGTTCGCGGGGACGACGAAGGGAGAGAGTGGAGAGTGATCGACCTGCCGAAGCTCAGTGTCCGCCTGCACGGCGGCATCGATCCGCGTCGCGCTCTCGATCTCGCCCAGGTCGCAGACGCGAATGGGTTTGATTCCCTCTGGTTCGCCGAGAACCCGTTCAATCGCGGCGTGCTGCCGGCGGCTTCGGCGTGCGCGGTGGCGACGAGCCGGGTGCGCATCGGCATCGGGGTGTTCAATCCCTACAACCGGCATCCGACGCTGATCGCCATGGAGATCGGGGCGCTCGACGAGCTGGCGCGAGGCCGTGCGCGCCTGGGGCTCGGATCGGGCATCGCGGCGGCGACCGAGCGCATGGGCCTCCTCGCCGATCGTCCGCTCGCGGCGGCGCGCGACGCAATCACCATCGTGCGCGCGCTGCTCGCGGGAGAAGAGATGGACTATGCCGGGCGGGTGTTCTCCGCCCGCAAGGTCAAGCTCGACTACAAGCCGCCGCGGGCGGACATGCCGCTCCTGATGGCGGCAAGGGGCGAGCAGGCGCTCACACTGTGCGGGAAGATCGCTGACGGGCTGATGATCTCGAACCTGTGCCCGCCCGAATTCACCCGCGCGGCGGTCGATGCCGTTTGCGAAGCGGCGCGCGCGGCAAGGCGGCCCGCTCCCGCCGACGTCGTGCAGTACGTCCCGTGCGCGGCGCGGCCCGACCGCGTCGAGGCCTATCGCCTGGCCAAGGGGGCGATCGGCGAAATGTTGCTCTCCTTCTGGTCGCTCGCGCAACGCGTGCCGGCGGCCAAGTCGGCGCTGCTGCGGGCCGCCGACTTGACGGAGACCGACTTCCTCGCCGCCGTCGCGCGCCTGCAGGCGGGCGAGCCACCGGCGCTGGCGCTCGACGAGCGCTTCGTCGCGGCCTTCGCTATCGCCGGCAGCGCGGAGGACTGCCTCGCCCAGGCCCGGCGTTATCGCGCGGCGGGCGCGAGCGAGCTCGCGCTCACCTTCGTCGGCTCGCAACCGGAAGCGGACATGGAGTACCTCGCCCGCGCCGAACGGCAGCACGCAAGCAAGATTTCGGACGGAAGCACAACGAAATGACTCTGTCGTCCCCGCGAAAGCGGGGACCCATAACCACCGGCTCTGGAATATGGGTCCCCGCTTTCGCGGGGACGACAGGGTAACCTATTCGCGATTCTCGCATCATCACTGGCGCGACGGCATCATACGCCTGCGAACCAGTTGTATCCGCGGTCTTCCCAGAACCCGCCGGGAAAGCGGTTGGTCACGTACATCGCCGTGATCCATTTCGGATTCTTGAAGCCGAGCTTGGTCGCGATGCGCAGCTTGAGCGGGTATCCGTAACGCGGCGCCAGGATCTCGTCGGAGATCTTGAAGGTGAGCAGCGTCTGCGGATGCAGTGCGGATGCCATATCGATGCTGGAATAGTATCCGTCGGCGCATTCGAAGCCGACATATTTGGCGGTGAGGTCGGCACCGATGCGCTCGAGGAAGGTGCGGAAGGGCACACCGGTCCATTTGCCGATCATGCTCCAGCCTTCGACGCAGACGTGGCGCGTGACCTGCGATTCCTGCGGAAGGGCGTAGAGCTCCTGCAGCGTCCAGGGCTTGCGGCTGTCGACCAGGCCGGACAGATTGAGCTTGTAGCTGTCGCCGTCGATCTTCGGAATCTGGTTCTGGCCGAAATAGGCGTTGTAGCGGAAGTCCTTGACCGCCTGGCTTTCCGGGTAGGTCGGCATCAGCCGGTCGAGCTTGAAGATCGCGGCTTGGGTGCGGTCGTTCCATCGCGAAATGCCGTCGAGCACGCTCTGCACGGCGCTGGTATCGGTGACGTCGCAGCCGGTCAGCAGGGTCAGCGCACCCAGGCTGAGGCCCTGCTTGAGAAAAAGTCGCCGCTCGATCTGCGGTGCCTGCGCGCTCGCACGCAGGAGTTTCTTGGATTCGGTGGCGTTGTTCATCTGCATCATCCTGCGCATGGCTCAGCGGCCGCTTGTTGATTCATCTGCAGGTGCACGTCCCGTGATCATGGGCGGCAGCGTCTTCGGAACGATGAGGACGAGGGCAATGTGCACGATCAGGAACAGGACGATCGCGGCCATGCCGAGGAAATGGACCACGCGCGCCGCGTCGAAGCCGCCGAACAACCAGGCCAGCTCCTGGAACTGTCCAGGCTTCCAGATTGCCAGGCCGGACAGAACCATGATCACGCCCGCGGCCAGCACGCCGAGATAGAGCGTCTTCTGCACCGCGTTGTAGGATCCGAGCCGATGCGGGAGCCGGAACTGCAGCGCCGCAAGAGCATCGCGCAGCACGGCCTTGGGCCCGACCGGAAACAAGGCGCGGCGGAAATGCCCCGAGAGAATTCCGTAGGCGAGATAGACGATGCCATTGATTGCGAGCAGCCACATGCCGGCAAAGTGCCATTGCAGGGCACCGGCAAGGCCGTCCTCGTTGTGAATGTCGACCGAGCCCTCGTAGCTGCCTCCGAGCGTGACCTCGACCGGGAACGAGAACGGCAGGATCGGGTCGGAATTGTAGATGCGCCAGCCGCTCATGATCATGATGATCATGGCGAGCGCGTTGAGCCAGTGCGTGATCCGCACTGTCAGGGGATGGACGATGACCTTCGACACGTGGTGAAAATGTCCGGCGGTTACATCGGTCATCCTCATCTCCCTGCGCTCGCGTCGACGGCGCCGTTACCGTCGTCGATCAATTGCAGCCCCGCCGATTTGAGTGCTGCCTTCGCTTCTTCCGACCGCAGGAAGGCGATAAAGGGCCGCGTGTCCGTGGCCGGTTCGCGCGCCCGCGCGACGACATAGTCGATGGGCGGGCGATCGAGCGCCGGCAGCGGCACCATGAGCTTGAAGCCGGCCGCGGCATCGGTTGCGTAGACGATCCCGAGCCGCGCCTTGCTGGTCGCAAGCAGATTGACGACGCCGGCGGAGCTTTCAGCGACGGCCACGCTCCTGTTGGCATCGTCGACCTCGATCCCGATCCTGCGCAGCAGGTCGGCCGCGTAGGCGCCCGCGGCGTCGCGGTCGGGATTGGCGATCGCAAGCCGCTTTCCGGCAATCAGCTTCGAAATGTCGGCGAGGCTCGCGTTGGGGCTCGGCGTTGCGCCCACCTCGCTGCCGATGAGAACGAGGCTGTTGCGAAACGCGTGCGCGATCGTATCGGCGTGGATGATCTTGTTGCGCGCGGCAGCCTCGGTCGCGCTCCCGGCCAGGGCAAAGATCACGTCACAGCGCGCACCGCGGTCGATTTGCGCGTAGGACAGGTCGGTCGGAGCCACGAAGACGTTCACGCGCGTGCCGGTGCGGGCTTGCCACAGCGTCCCGACCGAGTTGAGCGCCGTCTTGAGCGTCGGTTCGCCGTACACCACGAGGTCGCGCGCCTGTGCCATGGCCGGAGCGACGAGCGCGGCCGTACACAGAAATGCCGCTGCGATGACGAGGCGCGGGTGCCGGCTGCGCCGTCCGTCTGCTTCGCGTTCGCGATTGTCCCGAAAGATGCGCAAGGAGGGCTCCCGAGGCTCGAATTTTCGCCGCGAACATGCGCGTGCTCGCGGCGAGCGAACAATCACGTTGTCACGCCTCGGATCACGTTGCGGCGATGCGCATGTGATCACGGCGTGTGGGGGACGCCTCGCGGGCGCGGCGACTTGTCCGCACTCATCTCAGAGGCGACCCGGACGAAGGTGGCGACGATGCGCAACCCCGCCCGCATGGTCCCGGAGAGGCTTCCCGCCACTTTCGAGTGGCCGCCGCGGCGGCGCCGGTAATCGACCGAAATTTCAAGAACGCGTAACCCCGCGCGGGCGGCGCGCATCTGCATTTCGAGGTTCCAGCCATAGGTCAGCTCGCGCATTCCGAGCTGCAGCAGGACGTCGCGCCGGATCGCCCGCAGGGCGCACATATCGCTGTAGGGCACGCCGTAGAGGAGCCGCATGCCCCAGCCGGCCAGACGGCCTGCGAAGAGCTGGTGCCAGGCGATGCTTCCGGGATCGCGTTGGCCGCGCGCGCGCGAGCCGATCACTAAATCGTAGCGGCCGGAGCGGATCGGCTC
>Ga0081455_10005267_pt1 | contig 14207 bp, 8 predicted proteins | sample TabmetS3T2R1_FD_70207 | JGI IMG/M metagenome (GOLD analysis project Ga0081455, IMG submission 70207) | Tabebuia heterophylla rhizosphere microbial communities from the University of Puerto Rico - S3T2R1 | ecosystem: Host-associated > Plants > Roots > Rhizosphere ... | reverse complement strand
TGCCATCGAATCCGAGCTCGTCGATTAGTCGCACCACAACGGCCTTCGCTGCAGGGTCGTCCCCTGCGACCGGCAAGGCAATACGTCCCGGGTTGCCTGCCGGCCGCCCCAATTCATAAAGGTGCTCGGCATAAATGTTGTTGAACGCTTTGACAACCGGCCTGCCTAGTTGCTTTTCGACCCATTGACTCTCGGTCAAGCCATCTTCGATTCCGTTAATGCGACCGTCACGTTGCCGCGGGTAATAATTGCTCGTGTCCACGACGACCACGCTTTTCGGCGTTTTCGCAAACAAGCCGGCTGGCAAGGATGAAATGTTCTTTAGCGGAATGGTCACGATAACTACTTCACCAACCTGAGCGGCTTGTTCCGCGGTGACCGGCGTTGCGCCGGTCTCGGTCGCCAGGTCGGCGAGCGTTTCAGGCCCTCTGGAATTGGCGACGAAGACCTCGTGCCCAAGGTCCGTGAAGCGACGAGTCAGCGTACCGCCAATGTTGCCTGCTCCAATGATCCCGATTTTCATTTCTGTTTCGCCCTTACAGGTTCGTTTCGGTTTTGCCTTCTAGACGCTCGATTCACACGAAATCTTGCACCATTGCGCGTGCGGGAGATTTTTCGCTATCCCAAAAGAGATAATCATCGCGTCGCATCGCAAAGAATCTGTTTTCAAATCCGCTCGCGCTGCAGAGAACGATGCGCTGGAGTCGCTGAAGATCTTAGCCTTCATAATTTCTCCATCTTTGCCGCGCCTGGCAGATTAGATGGACGCTCTGTTGGGACCGACAATTGCGATCCGCGAATCGCTCGCGTGGCTTGCTCGAGTAACTCGGCCCTTACGTTAAATTTGATCTGATCGAAAATGAGAACTTCCGTGGCGATGAGCCAGATCGTGAAACAAATCATCAGGGTGCGGAGCGGAAAGAAACGGCGATTGGGTGTCGTTAACGAATCAACTGTCGCGATCGACGACTCGCTTGTTTTCATTACACAAAATAGATGCTCCTCCGAAGCGCCGCCATTTTGCGTTCGCAGGATTCTGTACTATCACTCGTGGGGCTCTCCCTGATCCCTCATTCGAGATAAAGGCTAAGAGAAGGATCACGTCCCGTTGGCCTGTGATCAATCGGCAACGGGCACCAGGCCTCAACTTGCAGGCTCTGGTTGGGGCTTGGGCTGGCTAACTTGCGGCGCGGTCGTTTTTTCTTTGCGCCCGGCGAAGAGTCGCTCAATGACATAGAACGTCACCGGAATAAGGAAAGTCGCGATAGCGGTTGCGGCGATCATTCCTCCAATCACCGTTGAGCCGAGAACACGGCGGGCGACAGCACCGGCACCGGTGGCAAACCAAAGAGGCAGAAGGCCGAAGATAAAAGCGAAGGAGGTCATCAGGATCGGGCGAAGACGAAGGCGCGCGCCTTCGAGGGCAGCATCAATCAGTGGCTTGCCTTTCTCATATTCGTCCTTGGCAAATTCGACGATAAGAATTGCGTTCTTCGCAGCCAAACCGATTAGCATGATCAGGCCAATTTGCGCGAAAATATTGTTTTGGATTCCGCGCAGCCAGAGTGTCGCAAACGCGCCGAACACTGCGACCGGTGTTCCGAGCAACACACTGAAGGGTAACGACCAGCTTTCATAAAGTGCAGCGAGAATCAGGAACACGAAAATGAGGGACATTCCGAACACCGCAGTCGGGGATACGCCCTGCTGCGCCTTCTTTTCCTGGAACGATAGGCCAAGGTAGTCGTAGCCCATCTCGCGCGGCATGGTCTGTCGAAACGTTTCTTCGAGCGCGTTCATTGCCTGATACGAGCTATAACCAGGCGCAGCGGATCCGTTGATTTGGGCCGCTCGGTATTCGTTGTAACGCAATGTGAATTCCGGACCGGCGGTGTTTTTGATCGTTGCAATAGCATCAAGTGGCACGGGATCGCCATTCGAGTTGCGAACGTAGAACTGGCCCACGTTGTTCGCATCGGTGCGGTAATCGGGCTCGGCTTCTATGTAAACCTGCCATGTTCGCCCGAAGCGATTGAAGTAGTTCACAAAAAAACCGCCCATGAACGTCTGAAGCGTCTGATAAACCTGGCCGAGATCGATTCCCTGCTTGATGACTTTGTCGCGATCGACGTCGACGAAAACCTGCGGGACGTTCGGCAAAAATGTTGGAATCAACGTGCCGAGCTCGGGCCGCTTGCGTGCTGCATCTAGAAATGTCTTCAGATTTTGCGCGAGGAACCCGACATCTCTGCCCGCGCGATCTTCGAGCATAAATGTGAATCCACCAGATGTGCCGACGCCAGGGATCGCCGGCGGCGGAAACGCAAACGCGATACCTTCACTGAGAGTGCTCAGGTATTGATTTAATCGTGCCTTGATTGCTGTGTACTGTTCTTCCGGTTTGGTTCGTTCGCTCCACGGTTTAAACGTGACGAAGAAAAACGCGCTGTAAGTGTTTTGCACCAGACTCAGAAGACTGAACCCGATCACGCTGGTGGTGTACTGCACACCGGGAGTCTTGCTCAAAAAGTCTTCGATCTTGCGACACGCCTGGTCGGTTCGTTCGAGCGACGCGGCATCAGGCAATTGCAGCGCTAGGAAAATGTAACCCTGATCTTCCTCGGGTAGAAAGCTGCTCGGTAATCTCGCTCCAAAAAGACCAGCGCCGACCGCAAGTACGGCGAGCAAAGCGAAACTGAGCACAGCCTTTCGAATCGCGACGCGGGAGATACCCACGTAGCCGCGGTTTACGCTTGCAAAGACACGATTAAATCGATCGAAAAACCAGCCAATTGGGCCGCGCGCTTTCTTTCGCGGGCGAAGCAGCAACGCCGCAAGCGCCGGGCTCAGCGAGAGCGCGTTGAACGCTGAGAAAATGACGGAGATAGCAATCGTAAGCGCGAACTGTTGGTACAATCTGCCCGTGATACCTGGAAGAAATGCGGTAGGAATAAACACGGCCGAAAGTACGAGTGCGACGCCGATTACCACTCCTGAGACCTCGCGCATCGCCTGAAGTGTCGCATCACGCGGAGACATTCCTTCTTCGATGTGACGCTCAACCGCCTCCACAACAACGATCGCATCGTCAACCACAAGCCCGATGGCGAGCACAAGTCCGAAAAGCGAAAGCGTGTTGATCGAGAAGCCGAACAACGGGAACACCACAAACGTGCCGATCAACGATACCGGCACTGCGCACAACGGAATCAGCGTCGCCCGCCAGGTCTGGAGGAAGAGAAATACGACGAGCACGACGAGCGCGAGCGCTTCGAACAACGTCTTAAGAATTTCGCGAATTCCTTCGGTGACGGAGAGCGTTTGGTCGAGTGAGACAGCGTAATCCATATCGGAAGGAAACCGCTGCTTTGCTTCCGCTATTAGCTTGCGCACGCCATCCGCGGCTTTAACCGCGTTGGTTCCGGGGAGTTGATACAAAGCGATAATCGCCGCTGGTTGTCCGTTGAGCCTGCCTCTCAAATTGTAAGTTTGCGCGCCGAGATCAATCCGCGCGATGTCCTTCACGCGCACAAACGAGCCGTCAGGGTTTGCCCTCACGACTATCTCACCGAACTGTTCCGGCGTTTGCAACCGGCCCTGCGCGCGCACGGTGTATGTAAACTTCTGTCCGCTCGGAATCGGCTCACCGCCGATTTGCCCGGCGGGATTCACCGTGTTCTGTTTCTGTACTGCGGTGATGATGTCCGGTACAGTTATGCCGAGCTTCGCGAGTTGATCCGGCTTCACCCAGAGCCGCATCGCATACTGCCCCGCACCGAAAACCTGCACATTGCCAATACCTGGGACACGCGTCAGTTGATCGACGAGATTGATGTACGCGTAGTTAGCGAGGAAAATATTGTCGTACGTGGCATTGGGCGAATAAAGAGAGACCAGCATCAGTGGCGCCGTCGTCGATTTCTTAACGGTGATGCCGTAGTTGTTCACGTCGGCGGGCAATTGCGATTGCGCCTGCGCCACGCGGAGCTGTGTCAGGACTTGGTCGATGTTCGGATCCGTCGCGACATCGAAGTCAACGATCAATCGAATGTCGCCGCTGTTGGCGTTGATCGAGTACATGTAGTTCATGTTGTCGACGCCGCTCATTTGCTGCTCGATCGGCGCTGCGACCGATTGCTCAATCGTTAGTGCATCGGCGCCGGTGTAGTGCGTTTGCACCTGGATCTCCGGCGGGGCGATTTGCGGATACTGCGCGATCGGCAACGCGAGAATGCAGACGCCACCAATGAGCGTCATCAAAATCGCGATAACAATCGCGACAATCGGCCGCCTGACGAAAAACTCCGACATCAGTTAGCGCCCCTGTGTCTGGTCTGCTTTTGAAATCAAAGCATCCGCAGGACGCGACCATTCTTTCACCGTAACCAGCGAGCCTTCGCGGACTTTTTGCACCCCTTGAACAACGACTTTATCGCCAGGTTTCAGGCCCTGGGTAACTTCCCACATCGCACCGATGCGATCACCCATTTGTACCGGACGAATGCTGACCTTATTGTCATCGCCAACAACGGCGACTTGATAACTGCCCTGCAACTCCGTGACAGCTTCCTGCGGAATGACCATAGCGCCTTTCTTCATGTCGGCGACGAAACGCACCTTACCGAATTGTCCGGGCCGCAAAGCATCGCCGGGATTTGGAAACGTTACTTCGTATTGGATCGAACCAGTCCTCGGATCCAGGCTGCGACCGAGTGCATAAAACTTTCCTTTCTGAGGGTAAACTTCGCCGTTGCTGAGAATCATTTGGAACTCAAGGCTTTTGACATACGCGTCGCGCTCCTTTGGATCGGGATGTCGCGAAATGAAATCTATGAAGGCGCCCTCGCCGGTGGTGACGATGGCTTTAATCGGATCGATTTGTGAAACCGTGGTAAGCGGTCCAGTGCTTGGGCCAACAAGGTCGCCTACTTGATTGTTCGCAAACCCTGCTACACCCTCTATCGGCGCCAGGATCTTTGTATATCCAAGATTGAGGTCCGCCTGTTGTACCGCGGCTTCATCGGCTTCAACATTTGCTCTGGTGGACTGTGCGGATGCAGTGGCCGTGTCTCGTTCCGAATCGCTGATGACTTGCTTGTTGAACAAATCGAGAGCGCGCTTTTCGTCTGCATCTGTCTTTACTTGCGTGGCTTTGTCTTTCGCCAGAGTTCCCCTGGCTTGTGCCAATGCGGCTTCAAACGGGCGCGGATCGATCTGAAAAAGAGGGTCTCCTATTTTTACGATGCTGCCTTCTTTATAATCACGCGAGGTGATGTAGCCCTGGACTTGCGCGTTGATGTTGGCGTTGATGAAGCCATCCAGGGTGGCTACCCGCTCCAGTACACGTGGCACATCCTGTGGCGTGACAGTTGTCACCAGTACTTCCGGAGGAGGTGGATCAGTCGGCGCGGCCTTGCGCGAACAGCCGCAAGAAAGTGAGGTCAGGATCAGGACTGCGGCAAAAACATGGAGCCGTTTCATCAGTTTCATTATCGTCGATTGCAAACTGAAGTGTCGAGTGAAGATACAAACAACTCAAAAAATCGACGCTGTTGATATTTTATCCATCATAAATTCGTCATCGTCGGCAGTGTGAGCTTCGCGCTGTGCGCCACTGAGATGTTTCAATAAATATTCTCGCTTTCGTTGCAGAGAATGGCCATGATCGAGTTGCTCGTGAATCTGCACTCGTTCAGCGCAGCGGTGTTAGTCGCGGATGTTGTGAAGGTTTTCAACCCGCAATCGCCGCAAGCGCGCGCGATTTTCGATCTGACCATCGTCGTCATTGTCGTGATGGTGGTTATTTTCGCGGTGGTCGTCGGGATCGTCCTTTATGCGCTTCTGGGCTTTCCTCGATGGCGCGAAGGCGAGCGCGATCCGGACCAGGGCGAGGGGAATAAAGCGATCGAAATTGTATGGACCGCAATACCGCTTGCGATTGTCACCATTCTCTTTGTGCTATCGGCGCGAACCATGGGCATCTCAGATCCTCCGCCGCCCCCGAAGCCGGACATCGTGGTGATTGGTCACCAATGGTGGTGGGAAGCGCGCTATACGACCTCGGGCGCTGTTGTCGCGAATGAAATTCATATTCCGGTCGGTAAACCAGTCGCGCTCAGACTGGATGCCGTGGATGTCCTGCACGAGTTTTGGGTGCCGGAACTGGGGCGAAAACTTACCACCGTGCCCGGGCATCCGAATCATCTCTGGATTCAATCCGATAAACCCGCGACGTACCTGGGCTTTTGCACAGAGTTTTGCGGGACACAACACGCCTGGATGCACTTTCTGCTCGTCGCCGAGCCACAGGCGGAATTTGAGAAGTGGGAGCAGGCTCAACTTGCCCCAGCTTCTGCACCGTCGAGCGATAACGCGCAGAAGGGTTTCGCTCTTTTCGAGCAAATGACTTGCGTAAACTGCCACGCGATCAAGGGCACAATCGCTTCTGCAATGTTCGGTCCGGATCTCACCCATTTCGCGAGCCGCAAACAACTCGGTGCGGGAATCGTAGCAAACACGCCGGAAAATTTGCGCCGTTGGCTGCGCGATCCGCAGCAGGTGAAGATCGGAGCCAAGATGCCCAACTTCAAACTTACGGACGAACAAGTCACCCAGCTCGCTGATTACATCGAGACGCTGAAATGAACGGGGACACGACGATTGCCGGCACAGTGGCGCATCTTCTGACGCCAGCAGAAAGACAGCACTGGAAGCTGGCGTGGCTTTCGACTGTCGATCACAAACGCATCGGCATTCTCTACATGCTGACAGGGCTCGTGTTCTTCGTCTTCGGGGGGATCGAAGCGCTTTTGATACGGCTGCAATTGATGGTGCCTAACAACACGCTCCTGGCTCCAGATACTTACAACTGGATGTTCACCATGCACGGCACAACGATGATTTTCCTCGTCGCGATGCCGGTGCTCTTTGGCATTATGAACTACATCCTGCCGCTGCAAATCGGCGCGCGAGACATGGCGTTCCCGCGCCTGAACGCCCTGGGGGTGTGGCTCGTGCCGTTCGGCGGCATCCTTTTGCATTTTAGTTTTCTCGCCGGCGGCGCGCCAAACGTCGGCTGGTTCGCATACACGCCACTAAGTGAAGCGCCGTATTCCTCACAGCTCGGCGTCGATTATTGGGCGATATCGCTGTTGGTGCTCGGCATCGGCTCTGTTAGTGCCGGAATCAATTTCATCGTCACTGTGCTCACTCAGCGCGCACCTGGCATGACGCTGCGCCGGTTGCCCTTGTTCAGCTGGATGGTTTTCATTAACGCATTCCTTATAATTCTTGCACTGCCGATTCTGAACGCCGGACTCGTAATGCTGCTAATCGATCGGCTACTTGGCGGCCGATTCTTTCTGCCATTCGGCGGCGGCTCAGCCATCCTGTGGCAACATATTTTCTGGGCGTTCGGACATCCGGAAGTTTATATCGTCGCGATCCCGGCATTTGCGATCCTGTCGGAAGTGATCCCGGTGTTCTCGCGCAAACCGATCTTTGGTCACGAGTTTGTCGCGGCTTCGACTGTGATCATCGTCTTTTTGAGTCTGCTCGTCTGGGCTCATCATATGTTTACGGTCGGCCTCGGGCGCGCAGTCGATCTGTTCTTTGTCGCGGCCAGCGTGCTGATCGCCGTTCCAACCGGAGTGAAGCTGTTCAACTGGAGCGCCACGATGGTCGGGGGCCGTGTGCGATTCACCACGCCGATGCTTTTCTGCGTCGCAGCGTTGCTGCAATTCCTAATCGGCGGACTCACAGGCGTGAGCCATGCGGTCGCGCCGCTCGATTGGCAAACCAAGAACAGTTATTACCTGGTTGCGCACTTTCATAACATCTTTGTGGGGCTGATCGTCTTCGCGATTCTGGGAGCAATCTACTATTGGTTCCCGAAAATGAGCGGCCGGATGATGTCGGAGCGCCTCGGCAAATGGACGTTTTGGCTGATGACCATCGGTTTCAATCTAACGTTCATGATTCAGCACGTGCTCGGATTGGCCGGCATGCCGCGGCGGACGTTCACCTATCCGGATTTGCCAGGCTGGACCTGGATGAACATGGTCTCAACGATCGGCGCGTTCTTCATGGCGGCGGCGTCCGTCCTGTTCGTGTGGGATTTGGTGATCAGCTTGTTCCGGGGAAAACCAGCGGGCGACAATCCGTGGAACGCGTGGACGCTGGAATGGGCGACGACTTCACCGCCGCCTCACGAAAATTTCGATGCGCTCCCGCCGATTCACAGCCGACGGCCACTCTGGGATTACGCGAACCCCGATCGTCCGGATCCAGTCGTGCCTGTGGGAGGAGCGATCGACAACTTTCGACCGGACAAAATCAAAGCCGGCGTAATTACGTTCATCATTTCCGAAGCAGGTTTCTTCGGTGTGCTGATCCTCGCGTACCTTTTTTACAATGCGACTTCGCAAAGCGGGCCCGGGGCGCAGCAATTGGACGTGCTTAAGACGAGCATCTTCAGCATCTGCTTGTTTGCGAGCAGCTTTACAATCTGGCGGTCCGAAGCGGGCGTGCGGGCAAACAACCTCGGAAAAATGAAAGCGTGGCTGATCGCGACGATTGCGCTCGGAGGAATTTTCATCGTCGGGCAGGGACTAGAATACTGGACCTTGTTTCAGAGCGGCGTGACCGTCGGTTTGGATCTTTTTGCCACCACATTTTTCACGCTTACTGGGTTCCACGGATTGCACGTCTTCTTCGGTTTGCTTGCCTTGCTGGTCGTGCTTGGCGTAGCTCTTGTCAGTATCCTCAAAAACGGTCATTTCCCCGCGCTTGGCGCTGTCGGTTACTACTGGCACTTCGTCGATGTCGTGTGGGTGTTCGTGTTCTCGATTGTTTACCTCTGGCCTTTGATCCGATGACAACACAGCAATTTCTCACTTCCACGTGGACGTGGAATTCGCAGGTGCTGATTGCTGCCGTCGCTGCATTTATCGCGTATATCCGGGCGTTCGGCATAAATCACCGGATTGTGTATCTCTTGGGGGGAGTCGGCGTGTTCGTCCTCACGTTGGTTTCGCCGCTCAACACGCTGGCAGCAGGTTATCTTTTTAGCGCACACATGCTGCAACACATCTTGCTGTTGCTCATTGTCCCTGCGCTCGTGTTGATGAGCCTGCCGCGCCGGGTCTCGCTTGGATCGCGATCATGGCTGATTGCAAATCCATTCGTCGGATGGATCGGCGGTGTTGGCGCGATGTGGTTGTGGCATGCGCGGCCGCTCTGCAATGCGGCTGTTTCATCACAGGTCGTTAACGCGCTACAAATTTGGTCACTGCTCTTGTTAGGTGCGATTTTCTGGCGACAAGTTCTTGCGCCCCGTGAGGAGGAGCGGCTGTCCCCGCCTGGCGCGGTACTTTATCTTTTCAGCGCCTGCGTCGCGTGCAGCGTTCTTGGAATTCTCATCACTTTTTCGCCCGTGAGTGTGTGCCCGATCTACGCGCAAGCACCCGCTGATCGCCTCGGCATTCTGAACTTGATTCAATCGAGCTGGGGTATCACTCCGGAAAAGGACCAGCAAATTGGCGGCTTGCTCATGTGGGTGCCGATGTGTTTGGTCTATCTCACCGCGATTATCGCGCAGCTCGCGCGTTGGTTTGCGCACCCTGTCGAGAGTGCACCAGTCATGGACAAAGCTTTATGACAGACGAGACACACACTAACATCCCTCCGGGCTGGGAGGCATTGCCACACGAAACGCTCCCGCGTCCGAACTTTTTCCCCGCCGGCCTGGCCATGGGAATAACGTTCCTTCTGTGGGGACTGATCACGTCATGGGTTATCCTGGCAGTAGGCATCGGCCTTTTCTGGGCGTCGCTTGCCGGATGGATTTACGAAATTCTCCGTGAACCAAATCGCCACTGATCATCCATTGCCAGAACGGCCGGTGACGCCCGAGGAAATTACTCGCCGGCGATTCCTGGAAAAACTCTGCATTGCGCTTAGTGGCGTATGCGCGGCGATCCTCGGGATTCCGCTGGTAGGTTTTGTCGTCGCGCCGATTTTTCGGAAGACAACTGGCAAATGGATTTCTGTTGGTAAAATCACGGACTTCGAAGTTGGAAAAACGGTCAGCGTCACAGTTACTGACCCGTCGCCGCTTCCGTGGGCGGGCATCACGGCCAAGAGTGCGCTCTGGCTTCGCCGTGTGAACGACGTCGACTTCATCGCATTCTCAGTCAATTGCACGCATCTGGGCTGTCCGGTCCGCTGGCTGCAGGACGCAGACTTGTTCATGTGCCCATGTCATGGCGGCGTTTACTACTCCGACGGAACAGTTGCCGCGGGGCCGCCGCCAAAGCCATTGATTCGTTACGACGTCCGAACGGGTAACGGCCAGGTCCAAATCAAGACGATGGAGATTCCGATTACCACTACGCTATGAAACGGTTCGTCATCGGCGCGTGGCGATGGCTTGATGACCGGCTTGGGATTTCCGATCTGATCGGTCCGAGCATGAAACATCTCGTTCCGCGTGATGCTCGGTGGTGGTATGTCTTCGGCAGCGCAACGCTGCTGGCGTTCATCGTGCAGGTGGTAACGGGCGTGGCCCTGGCTTTTTCGTACGTTTCGTCTTCGTCCCAGGCGTACGAGACGCTGGAATTTATCACCAACCAGGCGCCCTTCGGAAGGTTCCTTCGCGGGATGCATTATTTTGGCGCGTCGGCCATGGTGCTGATGGTGGGCGCGCACATGGCGCAGACGTTTTTGTTCGGTTCTTACAAGTTTCCACGCGAGATGAACTGGACGACCGGCGTGTTGCTTCTGGGGTTCACACTGGTGATGGGATTCAGCGGCCAATTACTGCGCTGGGATCAAACGGCCACCTGGTCCGTCGTGATCGCCGCAGAACAAGCCGGGCGTGTGCCGTGGATCGGCGATTTTCTGGCGCAATTCATTCTCGGTGGAACAACGATTGGCGGCGCAACGTTGAGCCGCTTTTTTGCCATTCACGTTTTCATCATGCCGGCGCTGATGTTCGTTTTCATTGGGTTTCATCTCTTGCTTGTTTTGCGTCATGGTATCGCGGAACCGCCGACCGCGGGTCGGCCAGTCGATCCGGCGACTTATCGCGCGGAGTATGAAGAGTTGATGAAAAAAAGGGGGCACCCCTTCTGGCCCGACGGTGCGTGGCGCGATTTCGTTTTTGGCACGGGCCTGATTATCGCCATCGCATTGCTCGCGTATTTTGCAGGACCGCCGGCACTCGATAAACCGCCTGACCCCAGTATTCTCAACGCCGATCCACGACCGGATTGGTATTTGCTCTGGTATTTTGCGTTGCTGGCGCTGATTCCGCCGCAGCTTGAAGGGTGGGTGATGATTCTCGGACCAGCATTGATCGGCATCCTTTTGCTTGCCACTCCTCTGCTCAATAATCGTGGCGAACGCGCGCCGTCGCGTCGGCCGTGGTCGATCGCCGTGGTTTTGCTCAGCGTCATCATGATTGGTTCGCTGTGGATTGCCGGCGCAAATTCGCCGTGGTCGCCCAACTTCGATCCGCAACCGCTGCCTGAAAAAGTGGTTGGTGCTACCAGTGGGCCAGTGTTCACCGGCGCAAAACTCTTTCGCGATAAGGGCTGTCTCAATTGTCACCTGATCGACGGGTACGGCGGTCGTCGAGGCCCCGATCTTACCTACGTGGGTGATAGACTTGCCGAAAGCGACATTGTTATTCGGATTGTAAACGGCGGCGTTAACATGCCCGCCTTCGGCAAATCGCTCTCACCTGAGGATCTCGCACAGATCACTGCATTTCTTCAATCACGAAAGCGTCCAATGCCCGTGGAATTGCAAGCGCGTGAGCGCTAAGGAGACACGACATCCGTGGACCACATGACGTTTGGCTGAACATCATGTAGTCAGGATTTTGTTTCTAAGATATGTACCTGCCAGTCACGTCCTTCCCAACGCTGCTCCTCTTTCCAAAGGAATGTAAATGTAAAGACTGAACCAGCCGACCAGTCTGCGGTTGGAAAATCTGCAAACCAGAGATCCAGTCTTTTCTCGTGAACTGTGTCCAATTGACTCCTGTGCGCCCCGCCATCGGTTGACCAGACAACCGTTGCCTGGGCAGCAACAATAATTCGCAAGATTTTTCCGCGTGACACCCGCCGCGCAGGATAACGCAGTGTCCAAATCTCGTGATTGCTCGGTTTCGGATGCGACACATAGCGCTCAAATGCGGGTCCGACGCAGTCGATGCAAACTCCGTCATGGCAGCTGCGCACGAGGGCAATGTATTCGGCGTGCGACCAACAAAGCGGCATGGCCGCTCCGGTTGGACACCCGAATTTCATATGGGCGTCTGGCAAGTCCGGTCCGTCCCATAACTGCTCAGTGAGCATGCCGCCCTGGTTCGCAAAGTTCTCTATGGTCGCAATGAAGGGTCTCGGATCGCGCCCGGCTGCCAGTTCGTAATGACCGCGTTCTCCGGTCAGGATCGGCCAGCAACGTCCAACGCCAGTTCCGTCGAAGGCAGCTCCGTCATTCTTTTGTCCATAGCCATCGTGATTGTAACGACGCCAGCCAGGGCCCTGTGGCAGATCATATTTGATCACGCGATCGATGACTTCGATTGAATCGCGAATGATTGGATCGTTTGCGGCGCGAATCCCGAACCGCACCAGATGCAAAAAATCTCCGCCCACCACATTTCGTGCCGGATGCAGGCCGCCGCCGTTGGCCAGTTGAATCATGGTTGTGTTTGGATCCGGGTGCGGATCAGGATCATTTGGATCGGTCGGATTGATGCGGATGTAGTGACGGGGAAATCCTTCGACCAGCTCGCCCTGCGTTGTAACCATCCATTCTTCAATGTGCGCTGCCAGCCAGTCGGCATACACAAAAACAAAATCCGCAGCTGCAGTTTCGTGATATTCTTTGGCCCATTCCGCGGCGCATACCAAAGCGGCAATCACGGTTGCCAGAGTTGACGGCGAATAGCCGGCGTTTTCTTCCCAGCGATCCTGGCTGGTAACCGGGCCGTGCAGGATCAGGCGCGCTGCAGCGCGCACAATCATTACACGGGGATTAAACAAACCGAGTGCGTCTTGTTTGTGTAAGCGCCATGCCAGAAGTATTGGCGCCGCGACCTGGTCAAGTTGCTGGCCAGACCAATAAGCCGTCCCATCAATCCAACTGTTCTGAGGGAAACTCCCATCCGGCCGCTGAATAGCCGCCAGCCACGTCAAAGCCCGCAGTGGCGTGCTTTTCTGGCCTGTAGCAAGGAGTGCTGTTGCGCTTTGTACGAGGTCGCGGGTCCACACCAGGTGATAACCACCCAGATCATTGTCTCCCTTGGTCTCGCCCCAGGGGATACTCAACGACGCAACGATCGCGCCTTGAAAAACTTTGTCTTCATGCGCAAGCAACACACAGCGGCTTAACCGATACATTCCCCCGCCGTCGGATGTCTCAGCGCTAAAGTCGAATTTTGGATTCACGACTGCGCGCTGCCATTGGCGGACATATGCCTGACGATGTGAGTCCAAAGGCTGAGCCAGGGATTGGAACAACTTGGCCGTCGTGCTCTGGTAGCTGCGACCAAATGCGACAGCCATGCTGAATTCACCGCTGTGTGGAAGATTGATTTCCCCGGTCAATGCGATATTGCCGTTTACAGCAGACTCAAACTCCCAATCCATTTTGAAATTGTGCATCAGGTCCTGCCAACCATCGCTGAAACCGACATAGCCAACTGAGCGACGCGAGAAACCGGTGCTGCACGCCATGATCAGCTGAACGTTTTGACGTTGAGCGCGGAGGAGTTTGATACCGCCCACTTCAGCCCACCACCCGGAGTTGCCGGCGCCGAAGCCGGCGATGTGAGGGGCAAGTAACGCGTAGAGTCGTAGCTTCCGACGTAGCGATTCGTCCAGCACTTCTACTTTCGTGTGCACAAGCAACACCGACTGATGTGGATCGGTGAAGATATGTTTTACGATCCGATACCTGCCGCTCGACTCCGAATTCGTGATACGATAAAGAAGGCAATCGCGATCCGGGTAATCGATCGCATGAATCAGGTCGCGTTTTTCTTCGTGGCAAAACGTTTCTCCATCGCTTATGAGAAACTGAAAATCGCGTGTGTTCGGTTGATCGACATGCGGGTAATAAATCTCATTCACGATGCCGTGGCTCAGAGTGAACCAAACGCGGCAACTGGTATGATAAGATGTGCCAACGCCTTC
>Ga0081455_10005266_pt1 | contig 14208 bp, 12 predicted proteins | sample TabmetS3T2R1_FD_70207 | JGI IMG/M metagenome (GOLD analysis project Ga0081455, IMG submission 70207) | Tabebuia heterophylla rhizosphere microbial communities from the University of Puerto Rico - S3T2R1 | ecosystem: Host-associated > Plants > Roots > Rhizosphere ... | reverse complement strand
GGCCGCGTGAAAAATTGCTTACCAGAGGTCCCGATGCGCTGACCAATCCGGAATTGATTGCAATTCTGCTGCGTACCGGGCGGCGCGGAATGAACGTGATAGAGGTTGCTCGCGAGCTCTTGAACAAATACAAGTCCTTCGCCGAACTGAGCCGCTGTTCGGTTAACGAGCTCAGGGCAATCAAGGGAATTGGTCCGACCAAGGCACTGGAACTGGTAGCGGCATTTAATTTGGGAAAGCGCTTCGCGCAGGAGCCTTTGTCTCAACAAAAACTCGACTCTCCTGAATTGATCCATGAATTGCTGGGACGTGAAATGCGTATGCTGCGCACTGAATCGCTCCGTGTTGTTTTGCTCGACACCCGTTATCGTCTGATGCGTGTCGAATCTGTGTCGGTGGGAAGCATGAATGAAAGCATTGCTCATCCGCGCGAGATCTTTCGACCAGCCATTACTTATTCCGCTTTCGCCGTCGTGGTGGTGCACAATCATCCCTCCGGCGATGCGTCGCCCAGCCAAACCGATCACAGTTTGACAAGGCGCCTGGCTGAAGCTGCAGAATTGTTGCAAATCAAGTTGCTCGATCACATCATCATCGGCGCGCCATCGGAAGGCAATCCCGGCTACTTCAGTTTCAAGGAAGCAGGCGTGTTATGAAAACTGCACACACGGGCCGCCTCTCGCCTTGCTCAAGGGGAAAGGATGAAAGTGAGGGGTTCGAACCAAATCACTCAAGACCGATCCTCACCGTCCCCCTCTCCCTTCGAAAAGGAGAGGCGACCCAGTGCTCGCGCCGTCACTCACGAACTTCCTCCCAAACATGAGCGACGCGAAAATTCATCCAACAGCGATTGTCGATCCGGCTGCGCAAATTGGCGATGATGTGGAAATCGGACCATTTTCCATTGTTGGGCCACAGGTGGCAATTGGTGGCGGAACAACCGTGCAATCGCATGTCGTCATTGAAGGCGAAGTCGCGATTGGCTCTGGCAATTTGATCGGCCACGGTGCCGTGATCGGCGCGCCGCCTCAGGATGTTTCGTTTTCACCTGAGCGAAAAACCAAAGTCCAGATCCGGGACGGCAATATTATTCGCGAATACTGCACCATTCACCGCGGCTCCGCCGAAGGCAGCTCCACGAAAATCGGCAACAAGAATTTTCTGATGACTGGTGCGCACATAGGGCATAATTGCGAGATCGGAAACAATGTCGTTATCGCCAACAATTGTTTGCTGGCTGGGTTCGTCCGCGTGGACGACGGCGTGTTTCTGGGAGGCGGATCCACATTTCACCAGTTCATGCACATCGGGCGACTGGTGATGGTGCAGGGCAGCTCCGCGTTCGGAAAGGACTTGCCGCCATTCGTCGTCGCAGCGGAGCGTAATTATGTATTTGGACTAAATGTGATTGGACTGCGACGGGCCGGCTTCAGCGCAAAGGAGCGAGACGAAATTAAGGCCGCATTTAAACTTGTTTACCTGAGCGGGCTCAACATCAGCCAAGCATTAAAAAAATCGGCGACGATGAAGTTCACAGGACCGGCAGGAGAATTCGTGGAGTTTGTCGCAAATGCAAAGAAGCGCAGCATTTGCCCACTCAAACGCCGGGCTGAAGAAGAGATCTAGACCTAACGAGAATTAGACGAAAGTTCGTAATACGATACGAACATTTTTTCGTCTAACTCCCGACTCTTGGAACGAGTCCCAGCAACGCCAGCATCCTGCCGGTCTTTCCTTTTTCGGCGCGATACGAATAGTAACGATTCAAATCGCATGCGGTGCATACGGGTGAATCGTGAATCTCTTTCACGTCAAGCGCGCGACATTGGCGTGCAATTTCTGCTGCGAAATCGACTTCGTAATGCGGTGGCCGAATGCATGGGCTGAACTGAACGATTAAATTTGCAGGGTCCGACCCGAAGTGATCACTCATTTGCTTGATTGCGTTGGTGACGACGCCGAGCTCGGTGCCTTTTCTGCCGGAATGAACCAGACCGATCGCCGGCGTTTTTGAATCGATAATGTAAACAGCACAGCAATCGGCGACGTAGATACCAAGCGAAACACCTCGCTGATTGGTGATGAGGCCATCGCACCTGGGGAATTTATGGCCCTCGCAGCCGCCACGGCTGCCACTACAGGGTTCGGGATCGACGACTGCGATTTTGTCTCCGTGAACTTGCTGAGCAGTGAACAGTGGCCAATCGCGCATCCCAATGGCATCCCGGATTTCATCGTGCGCGGCAGCCAGCCTTTTCAACACTTCTGCTTTCTCGTGCGAAACATCGATGTTGGGGATCCTTTGCGTGAAAGCGTGAAGACAGGTTCCAACGGCGCTCAGCGCGGGAAATTGTTCGAAGGGTAGCTGCGTCATTGGGGTCGAAATCCCAAAGTGCCAGACCAAAATCCGATTGAGCGGCCAATCATTGAATCCCAAAAAGTTGCGAGCAACCGGTTTGGAATTCGAGTTTGTGCCTTATTTGGAATGTGTTCTGGACCTTCCAGACGAAGTTCGCAGCGTGCTGTCGTCGTCGCGTTTTTTGGGTTTTCCTTCCGCGTCCACGCCGCTTCCAGTGTAGTACGTTTTTGTTTTAGTGGCGCGCGGCGCCAGGTCCGCAAACATCTCGGTGTAGTTGCTCTGCGCGCCGGTGGCGCGGTCGAATTCCGCCAACGAAGAGTTGTATCCGAAGAGCGCTTGCAAGCGCGTCGACTGCGCACTGAGCAACTGTACCTGGGCGTTCAACACGTCCAACTGAGTTCCCGCGCCGGCATCCAGTCGCGCCTTGGCCAGGCGCAACGCTTCTTCGGCCTGCTCGACGTTTTTCTCCTGGCTCTGGATCAGCTCGCGATTCTGCTCCAGATTCGAGTAGGCCTGCTGTATCTCAAGCTCCACCTGACGCACGTCATCGTCGTAAGTGATCTTCGCTTCGGAGAGCAGGGCGCGCTGCTGAATGACCTGGCCGGCAATTGCGCCGCTGTCCCAGATTGGCACGCTGGCCTGTACCTGCGCGATCCAACCTTTTGAGATATCATGCCAACTGGAATTGATCGGCGAACTTACCCATTCGCCCCCGCCGGTCGTGGTAACGGTCGGAAGGTACTGCCCCGCTGCCGCGCGAACCTGTTGCACCTGATTCAACACATTTGCGCGCGCCTGTTTGAGGAATGGGCGCCGCTCTTTTCCCATCTCAATTGCACTAACCAACGGGATCGAGCGTGGAATGTACGGCATCTCCCCTACAACCTCCAGCGGCGGGCTTTCACCGCGCCCAGGTTGAAAATCGAGCCCGAGCGTCTTCGCAAGGACAATCTTCGCAATTCGCAGATTGTTCTGGGCCGTAATCAACTGGGGCAATTGGTTATAGAGAGCCACTTCTGCTTGCAGCACGTTAAACCGCGGAACTGTTCCGGCTTCGAAACGGTTCTGCTGATCTTTTAACTGGGCTTCCAAAAGATGGACTGATTGTTCGTTCACTGCGACCAGCTCTCGATTCACTACAATCTGATAAAACTGCGTTTTCACAGTCGCGATGAGTTGGTCCAAAACGTTGCGGAATGCGAAGTAAAGGCTGTCGCGTTGAAAGAAAGTGCCCCGGATCTGGTTGAACGTGGTGCCGTTGAAAATCAACTGAGTGCCGAGAACGCTGATGGCATAGGAGATATCGCTTGCTTCAACGACCGGAGCGGGTGTCGTTGCAGGAGCAGCAGCAGCAGCCAGCGGCGTTCGGACCTCGCCCACCTGCGAGGCTATCGGATCGACAAGGGAAGCGACTTCGCGAGACGCCGAAAACGCAGTTGTCGGCGTGGTACCGCCGCCGCCGCCGGTGGCCGTGCCTGTGTTTCCGAATATGCGAGCGCCTTGCAAGTGAGGGTCGGTCCACTCGAAATTGGCCCCAGCCGTGATCTGCGGCAGGGCCTGTGCGCGAACCTGAATAATCACGCCCTTGGCTCGCTTAATCTCCTGTTCCGCGTTGAGAAGAGTCGGGTTCCGCTGCAGCGATGTCAGGATCGCCTGATCCAAAGTAAAAGTGGGCACCTTTCCGGCCGACCTTCTTTCACTGGAGGACCCTGCTTCGCTGCCGCCACGGCTCAGATGCGCTGTGACCGCGCAGGCTGCAAAAATCCCGAACGAAACTATAAATTTTCTCATAGACCTCTGCGGATTAGATGCGCGAACTCCAGCCCGCGGATTTAACCGTCATTATTTTACCGCAGTCTGATAGCACTGCCGCTGCGTAAATGAAAATCATTTCGATTGGCAGTAATCGTAAATTTTAGTGTAAATCTGCAACCACGCCTTTTGCTCATCGGGAGCGAGGTGTTCCAAAACCTTCATCAGATTGCCAACCATTTCCTCACGAATCCGCTGGACGAGCGCCGAACCCTTGGGCGTGATGCAAACCAGCACTTTGCGGCGATCATCTCGCGCAACCGAACGCACTACGTAACCAAGATTTTCGAGGCGCGCCACCAAACCGCTCGCCGCCGCGGTGGTGTGCCCCATCTTCTTCGCAATCGCGGACATGGTAAGGACTTCTTTCTGGTCGAGGAACGCGAGAAGAAAAAACTGCACGAAGGAAACGTTTCCAGGTGCAAGTTGCTTACAAAGACGCAGCACAAAACGGCGCTGCATTTCCAGAACGATGTGCGAAAGCCGTTCTGCATCCGCACGAATTTGATCCGTCGGAGTTCGTGCAAACGCGGTCAAGGCTCCCGTATTCAAGGCGATTAAGCTAAAAATGCCTGCACGACCTGTCAAACCGCTCAGAGCCGGCAAATCGGCTAATACCAGATTTGAATATCGACAATTTCCCCTGCTTTTAGCGACTCGCCTGCAGCAAGGCGCAACAATGCATTCGACTGGCTCAATCCGAAAAGCGCATGCGATTCCTGGCGCCCGACCGGCGCGAATGTACCGTTCTCTGTCCTGCCGCGAACATAGTGCGGGCGATCACCCTGGTTCGAAACGTCGGCTGTCAATCTTGCCGGCACTTTCGGAAGATCAACATTCTTCGCGCCCATCATTTTCAAAATCGCCGGCCGCACAAACTGCAAAAAAGTTACAAACGCTGACACAGGATTTCCTGGTAAACCGAATACGGCACACCCATTCGCCTGACCAAAGAGAAATGGTTTCCCTGGTTTAATCGCCACCCGCCAAATGTCGATCGTCGCTCCCAGCGAGCGCAACGTCGACTGGACCAGATCGTGCTCGCCCACGGAAACACCACCGGTAATAACAAGGACCTGACTTTTGAATCCGCGCTGGATTGTTTGGGTCAATCGTTCGCGTTGGTCGGGGCAATGTTCCGCAGATTTCACACATGCGCCACACTGTTGCACAAGAGCCTGAAGCAATAGCAAATTGCTGTCGTAGATTTGCCCCGGATCGAGATCGAGCGTGGTTCCCGGCGCGACGACCTCGTCGCCAGTAGAAATAACCGCTGCGTCTACTTTGCTACCGACAGTCACATCAGCAAAGCCCTGCGACGCCAGAAGAGCAATCGTTGCAGGACGAATTTTTTCGCCGAGACCCAGAATTTTCTGGCCTTCCGCTAAATCGCATCCTCGTTTCCTGATGAACTCGCCGGGATCGACACTCTCGTTCACCATGACCGTGTCGCCCTCGCGCGTCGTGTCTTCCTGCATGACAACCGCGTCCGCGCCGGCAGGTATCGGCGCTCCGGTAAAAATCCGAGCGGCTTCCCCGGGGGAAACCCGAAGCTTCCGATCGATGCCGGCCGGCTGCTCTCCGATCACATGGAGTCGCGTGCCTTTTTTGGATGAGTCCGCCACCACTGCGTAGCCATCCATGGCCGAATTATCGAACATTGGCAGGGGCAATCGCGCGACGACCTCAAGCGCGCTAAAGCAATCCAGGGCTTCGGAAAGTGGAACAACTCGTTTCCCTGGCGAGCGGACGCTTTGCAAAACTCGCCGGCGCGCTTCTTCTTCGCTAATCATGCCCAATGATGTCAATTAGTAACGGGCCATTGGCAACTCCGATGAAGTCGCGAGTACGCGACCAAGCCGCTGTCGACAGACACAAATTACGAATTGGAAATCCACAATTGCCTGCGATATTCTCGCTCTGTTTTGGTGAGGTGGCTGAGTGGTTGAAAGCAGCGCTTTGCTAAAGCGCCGTAGCCCAAAAGGCTACCGAGGGTTCGAATCCCTCCCTCACCGAGTCGTTGATAATAAAGCACTTATACCTCGCAACACGAAAAGCATAACAATTCAGCATAACAAATGCACTGAAGTCCGCCACTGTTCGCGGATGTGCTTTTTGCTGGATTTCGAAGGCGTCCGCTGATGCAATGCGCGCCGTGAAGCTGCTGAGAAAGCTTCCAGGAAAAACTTGTACGGAAACTTCTATGCGCAAATTCCGTAGTAGGCTTGTGGAGTTTTTTCATAAAGCCGCGCCCTGTCGGCAATCATGTTGACGGGGCGCGGCCTACTCTTTTTTGTTGGCAATGTCCGTTGTTTAAATGTAAAAGAGTGTAAAAAATTCAGCCAAGGCGACCTGGATTTCTCCCAAGTCCTTTTGTGATCCTCTTTATCACTTTTATGGTTCCTTGGCTGAAATTCCCTAGTCTGCCGCCTCTTATTGGTTGGCGGCAGCGTTAAGCTTTCATGCGCGAGCTACCTCTCTACACTTCATTCTACGGAAACCACCGATTGAAGTTCCGGCACTCCGCACCTTCGTGCAGCTCGCAGTGCCCACCTCAGTACTTCGTTTCAAATGCGGGATACGGCTGCCGACCTTCGGGAAAAACAACCAATGATTTCAACCGAAAAGACCGAGCTACGTGACAAGTCTTTGAAATGACGGGCAATTATTTTTCAACGTCCATCTTAGAGGGAGATTTGTTAGGCCTCAAGAGGCTTTGTAGAACCGAGGGTTCGACTCCCTCCCTCACCGGTGTCTTCAATTGGCGTTGGACGATGAGCGTTGGGATTTATCGAGTCGCCGCTACAGTAAGGGGCCATGGACTGGGAGATGATCAGTGCGGTGGGGCAGGTGCTAGGCGCCGTCGGAGTCATCATTTCGATCGTTTATCTTGCCGCCCAAATCCGCAACCAAAACAAGGAAAGCCAGCGGGCAGCGATGAACGTTTTGACGACTCACTGGAGCGACTTGAATAGAAGTCTCGTTGAGGACCCCGAGCTAGCCGCGCTTTGGATTCGTGCGCTGCGATCCTTCGACCAATTGGACGGCGCCTCGAAACTAAGATTTGGTGCCCATTTGGGACGTTTTTTGCGATTTGCCGACAGCCTTTATCTTGGCGTTTTGGACGGAATGCTCGATCAGCGGCTGTGGCGAGGATATGAGCGAACACTCGCGGACACCGTAGCGTATCCAGGATTCCAAAGCTGGTGGGCTACACGAAAACACTGGCACACAGACGAATTTTGCGCGCTAATCGATCGGCACATTAAGACCGCGAAACCAACGATCTACGACGGCTACAACTAAACCGGCGTATCCGTGGCTATCGGCCAGCCGCGCAAAAAGCGTGACCGTTTGCCTGTTACCTAAAAGCTGTGATGCGGTCGGGATTAGAGAGTCTGCTACCCGCTGTATGGCCCGTGAGACGGATGGGGCTTAGGCGTATGCCTCGGTCTCGGCGTGGCAGTAGGTCTTGGCGTCGCCGTAGGTGTGGCTGCCGGGGTCGACGTCGGTGAAGGTGACGGGGGCGGCGTTGCGGTGGGGACTGGCGTCGCAGTCGGGGTCACGGCAGGCGTCGGTGCCGGGGTCGGGGTAGCGCCGTCCTCAAATCGTCTTTGTGCTGGTATAACGCCCACCATTGGATCCAAATCCGGCCCGATCGCGGGCCAAGGCAAATCAGCATCCCACCATGAGGGTTTCTGCGACAGATACAAGCTGTCCGGAATCGTATGATCTGGAATGTTCGCATCCCATATCACCGCATTGTTGACCGAATCCCAGTTGCCGTGACGGAGTAACGTCGCCTTGACGTTGAGGTCGCGCTGCTGCGTGCCGTCCAGTGTGTTCGGCAAACCTCTGTAGTTAGGCGGCGTTGTCGGGCCGAATGTGCCAGTGTATGAGTTGTTTCCGATGTTCGGGTATCCAAGCTCGTAAATCGAGGATTCAAAGACTCCAGGCAAGCTGGACTCATAAACGGTGTTGACGCCGGCAGTTCCAAGCACGTTCCCGACGATGTTGTAGTAGTTCGAGAAATGCTTTAGTCCAATCTGCCAATCCACTCGGTTACGAAGTAGCGTATTATGGCTGGAGGAACCGAAATAGCCGTCATCTTTATACCAATGAAGGATATTGCCTTCGATAAGGTTGAGCATGTTGTGCGGGCCGTGGTTAAAGCTAATGTCCCACCAGCCAGGTGTCGTGTTCGTGCAGAAGTTGTATGAAACCACGTTGCACAGGCCGTCGCCTGTTCCGTCCCCGAAGATGATCGCCATTGCCCCTGAGTTACTAAAGATATTATCCTCCACCAGATTCCAGCTTGAGTGACCGAAATCCAGACCTTCATGGTTGGGGCCTGCCGCCTGCGCGTCGTGGACATACATACGACGATATTCGCAACGCACCGCCATGCCGTTGAGGGATTGGCGCGTGTAAGCGTTCTTTATCTCAAGATCGTAAACCCAGCAGCCCCAAACACTGGAAAACTGGAATGCCCAGTTTGCTTGGGTATCGGCCAGGTCAACGGTGAAACTCTCGATACCTACGCCTTGAACGGTCGCGTTGCCTGAGTCGATGGCAATCGGATTCATGCCGCTAAAATCAAACGGACACGGCGGATCGAACGTGATCGTGGTCGCCGTTTTGCTGCGCACCTTGAACTGGCCGCCCATGAAACGGTTGGCGGTGTCACTAAACCCGCCAAGGTAATGCGCCCAAGTGGGTGTAGCTGGCGCAATAGTGAAAAGCTCGTCCACTGAGAACGCCGATGTATCTCCAATCGTGATGGTATTACTGCCCTTTGTCGCTCCTGCCGTAATAGCGGGGCCGGTTGTATGCGGTGGCCATGCCTCAACGCCACGAACGTAAATAGGTTGCGTAGGGCTGGTGACATGCCAAATCGTCTGGCCTTGCCCCGCGCCTCGCAGCGTAACATTGCTCTTGTTCTGGAAGTAAGCAGCCGTGTTCGCAATCAGATACGTGCCAGCTGGCATGTAAACGACTTGCCCGGCCGGACAGGTATTGATCGCGCCTTGAATGATGGCCGAGGCATCGACTTGACCCGTAGGGTCAGCGCCAAGATCAGTTACGATGTTCTTCCAGATGGTCGTGCGGGTCGGAATACCGCCCGGAACACCTACGTTACCCTGCCACGGTCCTAACCGGTCGTCCGGGATGATCGCTGACGGCACAGGCAAATCCTGCTGCGCAATCGCGCCCGCAGGCAGCGCGATCGCATCGTCGTTCTGAGCCAGCGTGTCGTGGATGGATTGTATGTTTGTTGATGAACCATCGGAATCCTGAACCGTACCAAGCGCGGAAAAGCCGTTCCAGATCCAGATTACGATGGCGCTTCTGCAGAGCGTCTGAAATTTAAGCATGTTTCCCCCTTCGATTGCTCCTGCTAGTTGTTTTGGTTGTTTCCCTTGTTCCCTCGTCGAGCGAATGCCTCGAGTGACGTCAATGTCTGCATATGCCGACAATATTGTCAACAGTGATCAATCGAAGTTTTTGGCCTCAATTCCCAATTCAGTCCAGGCGGGTAGCTTTGGGTTTTTGGGAAATTCTTTCGATTTCTGCAAAAATGACGCAACTTTGGTCCCGCAAATCCGTAGATGTTAGTATGAAGAAAATTGCATCCCTCCAAAAACTGCCCGAGACGAAGAAGGATGCCCGCCTGACTATTCGAATTCCGAAAGAATTAAAGATTAGGATCGATGGGATCGATCAAATCTATGGCGTTGCGTTGCCCAAAATCGCAAATGAATGCCTCAAGGCATTTTGCGAGTACGTTGAACAAAAGAAACAGACGCCAACTTTCCCACTGAGCATTGGACCCTATCTGCCCGGCGCCAAGAAGCCTAACAATGTTTCAATTCGCAAGCGCGGCGAATTTCAAGACGGCAACCGACAACGAGCCTAACAGGGAAGTCTAATACCATTGCCGACTCGCCGCGGTAGGCGCGATTTCGCGCGGACGCAGGTCAAAAACGAGGCATTCCGCCTGGCCATGGTCATCTGCAGAGTGTGTCTCGCTATGGGACGGTGAGGCGCCCGGCTACGCCGTGATTCTCGACTTACTGTAGATTTGCGCTGTTGGTTGGCGAAGGCGAGTTGAGCGTTTAAACTCAGGCGTGCGCACCGACTCACCGCAGATTCGAAACTTCATTGACGGTCAATTCGTGGAGCCAGGTGGCGGGAAGTACTTCGACAATGTCGAGCCGGCGACTGGCAAAACCTATTCGCAGGTAGCGGATAGTGACGCCCGCGACGTCGAAACTGCAGTCGCCGCTGCAGACAAGGCGCTTGTTGATTGGTCTAGCAAACCCGCCGCCGAGCGATCGAAATTTCTCCTTCGTATTGCTGACCTGATCGAACGCGATCTGGAAAAACTCGCGCGCGCCGAATCAATTGACACGGGTAAACCGCTTTCATTGGCACGCGCCCTGGATATTCCTCGTGCCGCCAGCAATTTCCGCTTCTTTGCGACTGCGATTCTGCATACAGAATCCGAAGCGCATATTACCGACAATCTCGCCTTCAACTACACGCTGCGCCAGCCACGCGGAATCGCCGGACTAATATCGCCCTGGAATCTGCCGCTCTATTTGTTGAGCTGGAAAATCGCGCCGGCAATCGCAGTGGGAAATACGGCTATCGCCAAGCCGAGCGAGCTCACGCCAATGACGGCTTACATGCTTTGCGAGATTGCGCACGAAGCAGGGCTGCCAAATGGCGTTCTCAATATTGTGCATGGCACAGGGCAAAATGTCGGCGCTGCAATCACGGCGCATCCGAAAATCACTACGATCTCGTTCACCGGTGGCACGGTCACCGGTCGCAAGGTCGCGGAGGCCTGCGCGCCGTTGTTCAAAAAAGTCTCGCTCGAACTAGGCGGAAAAAATCCAAACATCATCTTTGCCGATGCTGATCTAGACGCTGCAATTTCGGGCAGCGTGCGTTCTTCTTTCGCCAATCAGGGACAGATTTGCCTGTGCGGATCCCGTGTATTCGTCGAGCGGTCCGCGTACCAAGATTTCATGGAGCGCTTCGTTGAGAGGGCGTCTCAATTAAAGATGGGCGATCCGCTCGATGAGAAAACGGACCAGGGGGCAATCGCGAGCAAAAATCAGCTCGATAAAATCAAGTTCTATATCGAGCTTGCACAAAAAGAAGGCGGGAAGATCGCGCTGGGGGGCAGAGCGCCGGACTTGATCAACGAGCGTTGCCGCGATGGCTATTTCTTCCAGCCCACCGTCGTCACTGATTTGCCGGTTTCATGCCGTACAAATCGCGAAGAGATCTTCGGCCCGGTCGTCACGATTACGCCGTTCGACAACGAAGAAGAAGTGATTAAACACGCAAACGATTGCGACTATGGCCTGGCCTCGAGCGTCTGGACACAAAACCTGACTCGTGCCCATCGTGTCGCAGAGCGAATCAATACCGGCACGGTTTGGGTCAATTGCTGGCTTCTGCGCGACCTGCGCGTTCCCTTCGGTGGAATGAAACAAAGCGGCGTTGGCCGCGAAGGCGGCGAAGAAGCATTGCGCTTCTTCACCGAACCGAAGAACGTCTGCATCGCGAAATAGGAAGTAGGTTTGGAATGGTCCGAATCGATTCGGCTTTTTAGAAAGCCGAGTTGTTCCCAATATTAGAGGAAAATAGGGGCGACTTTCATTTTGAACGAAGGCAATGATCATCCTCATTCCAATCCCCGTCTCTCGGCACTCGCTTGTTGTCGATCGGCAATTTGCGGCTACGGCGGACCGAGAGAACATGTTAAAGGCAGCTCGGCAAACATTCGACGAGCTTGGAATGAAGGTACATAAACAGAATTCTTCGGAGATGATTCATTGGCCCGGTGGATTGGGCCGCGCGACGAAATTCGCAGCGGCACTAGTTGACGCCCAGGAGTCCTTTTACCACCTAACATTTCGTTCCTTGGGCGTGCCCGGACAGACGGAACTTGGCATAAAAATCAAAATGCCGTACGGAAAATGGTTTAAGTCGCGAAACAAAGCCGAGCGAAAGATCCTCCGATTCGTCGAAAAGCTGAACAATATTAGCGCCGAGCATGGAATCTCGTACCAATCCAAATAGCATATAGGCGTCGTTCGCCTAGTTCTGATCACGCAAGCTGCCAAGCAAAGTCGCAAGCAGGAATTCTGTCGCCAAATCTACACTAGACCAACTGCCTTCAGCTCGCGACGAATCTCTTGGAATTTCTCGCGAACGTCATTCTCGAAGTGAATTCGGGACACTCCCTGAAGATCAGTGTGCATTTCGGCTCCAGATTGTAAGAGCAAAGTCGCACGCGTTTTTCCCAACCGGCCGATGAACCAACCGGTCTCATAAATAACGTTCGGTCTTGCTTGGCCGTATTGCTCCGTCTCTGAGCTAACAAGGTCATCAGCAGTGAACAGTGCAAAAGCAAACGAACATTTGGACGCCTCGTCCTCAAATTTGTCAGTCAGAGCTCGGCTCAAACCGGGCTGCGCCATCATGACGACCGGAGTCACGCTCTCTTCCCGCAACGAATCTGCGAGACGTCGGGCGTTTAATTCATCTTTTCCATGAATGATGAAGACTTTCTTAGTTGCAGGCGCTCGCGCCGGACGAGAGTAAGGATAGCCTGATGGTACGCCTGCGGTGTGTTCTAGAAAATCACCTAACTCCGCTGCGAACGATAACTTTTCCAAAAATTGTTCTTTCGTAGGCACTGTCGTCGCCCAAACCTTTCTCACTTCGCCCAACTGCTTCATAAGCGGACTCCCCGTCAGGAAGAGCGGCTGCAATAAGATTCTTAATCGTGCAATCCATGCTGCTGCCGTGGATTTCGTCAGCTTGTTTTCGTTCAGAAGCTTGTTCCCAAAGGCCGCGTGATCCTTAAGCCGGTCCGCTAAGCTCTTTGATGGCGCTGACACTAACGACGGTTGCGGCTGTAATGCGCTCTCAATTTTCTTCAACAGTTCAGGAGGGGGGCTACTAGATGGCGTGTACGGATTACTCTTGAGCAAATCAGAAATTGTGGGCTGCGGACGCGCTCGTGGCAACCAACTGAGCGGATCCAATGGTTTATCACTCGACATAAGCGGGTTTTTTCGGGCGAAGCTTACGCTCTCGGGCGCTTATCGCAAAGAATGAAAATCACTGCGCGTGATCAGCGAACCACTAAGTAGTTGATCGTTGATCTGGAAGTGTTGATGTTGCGACATGTGCCGGGCAATCAAAACACTTCATAACTTTAGTCCACCCGCGACGGAGGACGAGATTCGCGCTTCGTCCCTTCAGTTCGTCCGCAAACTGAGCGGTTTCACTAAACCTTCGAAAGTCAACGAAGCTGCTTTCAATCGTGCCGTCGATGATGTCGCTCATGCCGCGCGACATTTGCTCGATTCTCTCGTGACCGGCGCGCCGCCGCGCGATCGTGCGGTCGAAGCAGTGAAAGCACGCGCGCGATCGGCGAAACGCTTCGGTTCGGCGCAGGCCATCGCGAATGGTCATGGTCATAACTGAGAAAATGGCTGGTTGAACTGGAAGACTTGTAACAGCCGAATCTGCTAAAATCTGTCTGCCGCCGGACGCACCTCAGGGGACGAACACAATCTCGTTTACCTTGCGATTGCTTTGTGGGAGAACGATGTGTTTAGGTCTCTCGATGAGCACGTCAACCGCTAAACGCGCGAGATTCAGTCTCGGGCTAAGGCCAAGACGTTCATCGACCAGACCGTGATCCAAGCCAACCATGGGGTCGCCAACACTTAGCGGCGCAAGTTTGCGCACGGCTTTTGTGGTACTGCTGGTGATAGCGGTCAGCGCGTTGTTCCTGGCCGTCGCATGGCCATTCCTCGAACCGCTTCTTCTCGGCGCTTTGCTTGCTGGATTGTTTCACCCTTTGTATCGCTGGATAACCCGGCTGGTTGGTGGTCGCCAATCGTTGGGCGCTGTCCTCACGCTGCTGGTATTGTTCGTCCTCGTCCTCGGGCCGATTAGCGCGTTTCTGGGGATTGTCGTGCAACAGGCTCTAAGCATAAGTGACG
>Ga0081455_10005265_pt1 | contig 14209 bp, 14 predicted proteins | sample TabmetS3T2R1_FD_70207 | JGI IMG/M metagenome (GOLD analysis project Ga0081455, IMG submission 70207) | Tabebuia heterophylla rhizosphere microbial communities from the University of Puerto Rico - S3T2R1 | ecosystem: Host-associated > Plants > Roots > Rhizosphere ... | reverse complement strand
GATGGCCACCAGACGTGTGCGTTCCCGCCGAATCAGGGCGATCACGCGTGCGGTCTCGTCATCAGCGACCGAGCGCTCGGGGTGCACCCCGAGCCCGCCATGGACGAACGCGGGGAACGCATCGCACATAGATAGAATCTGGTATGAACTGGCTTCGTCTACCGCTGCCGCCACCACCCCGGCGATGCCGGCCTGTTGGGCGCGAACGACCAACCCTGGGAGATCGGTATAGCGTGGTGAGGTGAGATGGATATGCGTGTCGATGAGTGGCATGAGGGCGAGGACTCCTCAATCGCGAAATTGTTCCCAGAGGCGCTGAAAGCGGCTTTCATAGATCATGTCATACAGATCCAGCTTGTCCGGGAACTGTCGGGCACACTCCTCGCGCAGCTCCGCTTTCTCGATCTCGACGTCGATGCGCTCATAGTCGGACGCGACGATCAGGAAGGCGATCCTATCAGCCTTGCGCTGGAATGCCGCCAACTTCTCATTCTCCTCGGCGACAAGCAATTCGTGCCAGAGATCAGTCATGGCTACTCCTCATGTGCATCTGCTTGCTAGACATCGCGCAGGTATGGAATAATGCGCTCACCGACGAGAGTGATCGCTTCCAATACCTGCTTTTGGGGCATCCCAGCCCATTGTACCCGCAACAGAAAATGGTTCGCCCCGAGGCGTTGGCGATAGAGGCGCAACTGCTCCACACAGTCATCTGGGCTCCCGATGATGAACCGCTGATCACGTAACTCGTCGAATGGGAGGTCGAGCGTATCTTCCTGTGGTAGCGCCCCAGACTGACCCCAGGAGACGTATGTCTGATACTTCCGCTCCAGATACGGCAGACAGGTGCGCAGTGCTGTGTCACGATCCTTGGCGACGAACAGCTCCCGACGGATGGGGATTTCCTGGGGGAATGGTTTGCCTCGCTCTGCCAGCGTCTCACGATAAAGGGCCATCTGGCGCTCTAAGGTTTCCAGTCTCGCATGCGGATTGATATACCAGGTGTCGGCCAGGCGAGCCGCACGGCGGACAGCGGAATCGCTGTCTGCCCCCATCCAGATGGGGGGATGCGGATGCTGCACCGGCCGCGTGGTGAGGGTGACGCCTGGGATGGTGAAGAAACGCCCCTGGTGTTCAACCTTCTCTTCGGTCCATAGACGCTTGAGCACAGTGAGTACTTCGATCAACCGTGGCACAGCATCAGCCTTGGGCACGCCAAAGGCCTGAAATTCGGGCTCGCGGTACCCCAGGGCGACGCCAAGGGTGAACTGCCCATGGCAGATGGCGTCGAGTGTTCCGATATCCTCAGCCAGTGCTACAGGATTCTGCAGGGAGAGCAGCATGATGCCCGCGATCAGACGCATCTGCCTGGCTTCGGCTGCCATGCGGGCGAGCAACGGTAAGGGTTGGAGCATCTGAAACGGCGCTGGCAGGTAATGTTGTGGGGCCACAATCGAATGAAACCCGACGGCCTGCGCCAGGTGAACTTGTTCTAGAAGCTCCTGCAAGCGATCCTGCATGTTCTCGGTCGCAAGGTGCTGAGAATTCAGTTGCAGGCCAAGCTGCATACGCCTCTCCTCAGGCGTCGAAGGCTGATTGATCATGAAAGCCGTCCGCATACTAGCACAGGGCCGACGGGAGGCGCAAGGCACGCTTAGGCCGTGGCGTGACTCGACTGGCGCAGTTCGGGGATGACGTACTTCCCGAAGAGTTTGATCGACGTCATCACTTGCGCGTGGGAAATGGTCTCCGTAGCTATCAGGAATTGCAATTGATCCACCCCTGTCGCCTCGTGAAGCCGGATGGCATTCAAGCAACTCTCCGGGTCGCCGGCCACAATCACCCCGCGCTCCGCCAGGGTATCAGCATCCAGCTGATTCCAGATCGCCTGGGCAATGGCCCCTGAACCGCCGGAGAGGTCGACTTCCGGGGCGTCGCCGGTGCTGAGCTGATCTTTCTTGATGTAGCGCGCGAAATTGGCTTTCAAGTGATCGGGCACCCCACCCCATTGTTCGACGAGGCGTTCGTAAATGTTCACCTGGTCCTTCAGGTAGGGCCGATCAGGGCCAAAGAAGGTTTTGAGCGAGTTGGCGGCGAGCTCGCGGGCGGCTTTATTATCCTCGCCGCAGTAGGCCATGGTGGAGCTCAGCCACTGGTCATTAATAAAGGCTCCGACGGGTTTCGCCTGGCGCACGTTGTCATGATAAGCCTTGATGTGCGGCGCCAGTACGGAGGGAGCGCTGACCCCAAGGGCCATGACGCCAATGCCCTTCTCGGCCGCCAGTTCATACGTCGAGGGCTGCATAGCCGCTACCCAGATAGGCGGGTGTGGGTTCTGGAATGGCTTGGGTAGCACCTCGCGTGGCGGCACTTGCCAGAACTTGCCATCCCAGGAGAACAGACCCTTCTCCCAGATTTTCGGCACCATCGTCAACGACTCTTCCCACATCTCGCGCGTCTCACGCGGATCGATGCCCATGCCGGTCTGCTCATATGGGGCAGACCGGCCGGTGCCAAAGTCCACACGGCCGTTCGACAGATGATCGACCATGGCCACCCGTTCCGCCACCCGTACCGGGTGATGATACGGCAAGATTACCACTCCGAACCCTAATCGAATGCGCTTGGTGAGCTTACTCAGGGCGCCAAAGATGACCTCCGGGCAGGGCGACATCGAAAAGCCGGTGAGAAAATGGTGCTCCACGAACCAAACGTAGTCGAATCCCATCTGATCAGCCAGGACGCATTGCTCGATGGTTTCTTCGATGACCGCATGATCATCCAGCGTCGGCCGCTGCATTTCATAGGCAAGACTCAACTTCATGATCGTTCTCCTGGTGGCCACAAGGCTATGCTCGGGGGCAGAGATGAGTAGAACTCTTTGTTATCATACTCGAAAGCGGTACCTGCACTCAATCCACCACGGATTTGGGGGAATGAGCGGTCCTGGACGTTTAGTGAATAAACTCGATCGTCTTGACATAGGCCGCTGCTTTCCCCCCGTCGCCAGCATCTGAGGTATCGACCCCAAGATTGATGCCAGATATTGGCGGGACTTCCCCCTTTTCAAAATAGGTTCGGAACGCTGTCACCAGATCGAACTCGGAAACAATGGTTTGTTGCGGCTCAGCATGAGCTAAACAGACAAACCGCCCACCCTCTTGATAATATTTGCCAATATAAGGTGTATTGAGTTTATCATCTTTACACAGAAATAAACCTATAAAATAAGGGACATCTGGTAGCACAAGAAGGCCACTGGGTGTTTTCTCGTGACCAAACGAAATATAGACCATCAAGGCTTCGTTACGTACATGTTTCTCATACGAAGCCCCCTCTGGATACTTGAGAATTCCCCACTCAAGCCTGACTTTCGAGAAGTTCGTGATTTCGATGGAGTCTTTGAACAGAAATCCTCGTAACCGCTCTTTCGCTTCCAAGATCAGCGCTCCATCCTGAACCGACAGTTTGAGCGCGTTGGGATCCTTAGCCGCTTCTTCAAATTTGAAGCCTTTGGATTCAAGCCAGGTCTCAAGCGGGCCCCCACCATAATCGGAAAAGTCGAGTCGGTAGGCGGCTTTCTGGTTGCCAGCCTCCGCTCCGGAGGGATGACCTGTCAGCGCAGGTGGGATAGTGGATTCCTGCGGGGGAGGGGTTTCGCCCGCTCCGCGAGTAACATCGACCCTGAGCGCGGGCATAACGAGAGAAGCTATCACGACGAACCACAGGTGTTTCATTAAGAACTCTCCCAACTATGATACAGAAGGTTCAACATCACTCGACACTCTGTCGGGGTGGAGGCTTGGTCCTTAGGAGGGGGTGGTCTTACGATTCATGTCTGTACATCTGATCGCCAGGCGCTAGAGTGATGGAGGAGACACCTTTAGCGAGACGAGCACATCACTCACTCATACGCAATAGAATAGTGGCCCGTCAGAGTTTCGGCATGTTTGGGGTTGGTGGTGCGACTCTGGAGCGGGAGACGGGATTCGAACCCGCCACGTCCAGCTTGGGAAGCTGGCATTCTACCCCTGAATTACTCCCGCTCCAACCGTATAGGTGAATGATGATTCCAGGTAGATATCCCTTACGATATGCCTCCTCCGACACCGTGTCAAGTCAAAAGTGCAGGAGCTGATGAGCACGTTAGCGATGCCAGGTCCAGGCCTCCGAGTGATATTTCATGGTGCAGAGGTGGGTACTCAGATGTCGCTCCGCCGCCGTGAGCTGGCCCGGAAGCAAGTCGACCTCCCAGGTTTCTGCAATCCCCCGCGCCAGTGCAGCCACCACCTCCGCATAGTCGTATGCTCGCCCGCCGGCCTCCTGCAAGGAAGTCATGGGCAGGCGACAGTCAAGCTCACCTTGAGGTCCCCCGCTCTCCAGCGCTGACCGGCCAAATACGGCCCGCATCTTCTCGAGGTTCCACGACAGTGGGACGCTACCATGCTGCATGATCACGTCATGCGCACGCCGCTGGGCGCTGCCGATGATTTTGCGTCCACCCACCGCCACTTCGTAACTCGACGGCGTGGCGAAGCACACCAGAGAGGCCTTATCGGAGGGTAGCGGAACTCCACGCCGAAGCGGCAGCAGTTCGGCGGTGATGCCAAGGTACGCAAGGCCCCGAATCATCGCTTGACTGATCGTCAGATAGGCAGCCAACACCCCGGAGCTGACGTGGTGATCATCGCCACTGATCACCACGCTGTAGGTGACCTCATGGTCGTGCAATACGGCCCGACCGCCGGTAGGCCGCCGCACAACATCGATCCCGAGGGATGTACACTGCCGGGGATCGATCTCGCGCTCAGTTGGTTGGGCATATCCCAGTGAAAGAGCTGGAGGCAACCAGCTATAGAAGCGCACGGTAGTGGGACCACCCTCCGCGGCAAAGACTTCCAACAACGCCTCATCCACCGCCATGTTAGTGAAACCATCCGCGGGTCCGGTATCGAGCAAACGCCATCGTGGGCGCGATTGGCCTGGCATGCGTGCCTCTCAGCGGCCCTTCCAGCGATAGTTGGGTTCGCGGGCGGCCTTGGTCTCGTTCAAGCGACTGACGACCGTCTTCGTCGGAGCGCGGAGCACCGTCTCGGGCTCCTTCTCCGCCTCTTGAGCGATTTGAATCAGGGCCTCCGCCAGGCGATCGAGGCGCTCCTTGCCCTCGCTCTCGGTGGGCTCGATCATCAGGGCCCCCTTGACGATGAGCGGGAAATAGATGGTGGGCGGATGATAGCCGTAGTCGATCAGCCGCTTGGCGATGTCCAGAGCCTTGACGCCGTGTTCCAATTGGTGCTTATCGGAGACCACGCACTCGTGCATCGGCCGCTCGGGGTATGGCACCTCGTAATCGTCCTTGATGCGGTGCAGCAAGTAGTTGGCGTTGAGGACAGCGGTCTCGGCCATGCGGCGTAAGCCGTCGGGGCCGAGCGTGCGGATGTAGGTATAGGCTCGCACCAGCATGCCGAAATTGCCATAAAACGCCCGTACCCTGCCGATGCTCTGCGGCCGGTTGTAGTCGAGGCGGTACCCATCGCCATCTTTCTCGACCACTGGGACCGGAAGAAATGGCATGAGTGGCGCCTTGACGCCCACTGGCCCTGCCCCGGGGCCGCCCCCCCCATGCGGGGTAGAGAAGGTCTTGTGCAGGTTGAATTGGATGACATCGAAGCCCATGTCCCCTGGGCGCGCGATGCCAACGAGGGCGTTCAGATTGGCCCCATCGCAATACACCAGCCCACCTTTTCTATGCACGATGTCGCTCACCGTTTGAATGTGTTTTTCAAAGATCCCCAGGGTATTGGGATTGGTGGTCATGAGGCCAGCGACATCCTCGTCCATCACCTCGGCAACGGCTTGTGGGTCAACGACCCCTTCCTTGCTCGACTTCAGCTCGATGACCTGATAACCACAGAGAGCGGAACTGGCGGGATTGGTGCCATGCGCCGAGTCGGGCAGGATGACTTTACGTCGTGGGTTACCCTTGGAGGCATGGTAGGCCCGGATCATCAACAGTCCGGTCAACTCCCCATGAGCGCCAGCCGCCGGTTGTAGGGTGACGCGGTCCATGCCGCTGATCTCTGCCAGGTAGCGCTCCAGCTCGTACATCAGCTGCAGCGCCCCCTGTACCAACTCTTCGGGCTCATAGGGGTGGATGCGAGAGAAGCCAGGAATCCTGGCTACCTCCTCGTTCACGCGTGGATTGTACTTCATTGTACACGACCCGAGTGGAAATGTCCCCAGGTCGATGGCATAGTTCCATTGCGATAATCGTGTGAAATGTCGCAGGACGTCGAGCTCCGCGACCTCGGGGAAACCGGCGATCTCGTCGCGTAACAGATGCGCCGGGATGGCTGTGTCCACAGAGACCTCCGGCACCTCCGCCTCCGGCAGGGAATAGCCTATCCGTCCCGTAGCCGATTGCTCGAAGATGAGATCCTCGCGATACACCAATCCCTGAATACCCTGGACAGAATCTTTCTCCCTATTCTCCATGGTTATCCTTCCGCTCTGTGCTTGTCATCGCTTCTCCCTCTCCCGAAGGGACATTACGGTCTTGCCTGGTGGACACCCACGGCCCCGATACGGGCAAATATGGGGAAGCGCAGACCTATGGTGCTCGCACCGCAGTTGAGAGCGCCGAGCACAGTCGATCGATATCGTCCCGGGAATTCATCTCGGTGACACACATTAAGAGCTGGTGGGAGCGCTCCGGATAGAACCGCTCCAGATCGATGCCGGGGATCAGGCGCTGCGCGCTCAACTGGCGAATGAGGTCACCAGCGGGTTTCGGAGTTTCCAGCACAAATTCATTGAACGTCGGCCCGGTGAAGGGTACGTAGCAACCTGGAATGGTGGCGAGCTGTTGCCGCGCATATGTGGCGCGCTGCAGATTGAGCTCGGCGAGTCGCCGCAGGCCGACCTTCCCGAGGGTGCAGAGATGAACCGTCGCCGCCAGCGCACATAATCCTTCGTTGGTGCAGATGTTCGAGGTGGCCTTTTCGCGGCGAATATGCTGCTCGCGCGTCGAAAGCGTCAGGACATAACCACGGCGTCCCTCTGTATCAACCGTCTCGCCGACCAATCGCCCTGGCATCTGCCGTACATATTGATCTTTTGTGGCAAAGAAGCCTAGGTACGGCCCGCCGTAGCTGAGGGCATTGCCGAATGACTGCCCCTCGCCGACGACGATATCGGCACCCCAGGCGCCAGGAGGCTTAAGCAGGCCCAGCGACACGGGCTCGGCGACGGCCTGGACTAGCAGCACCTTCTCATCATGCAGCGCCTCGGCAAAACCGGTTAAATCCTCGATCACCCCGAAAAAGTTGGGGCTCTGGACTACCACACAGGCCACACGCGGGGACAGCCTTTCCCGCACCCGCGCCAGCGGCGTCTGCCCTGCTTCATCCACGGCGATCTCATGCACCTGCATGCCGAGGTTTTGCAGGTAGGTGCGCAGGACAGCGCGATACTCAGGGTGCACAGCTTCGGAGAGCAGCGCCTCCTCGCGCTGGGTCACGCGTCGGGCCATCAGCACCGCCTCCGCCACGCCCGTGGAAGCGTCATACAGCGAGGCGTTGGCGACTTCCATGTCGGTGAGCTGGCAGATCAGCGTTTGGTATTCATACACCGCCTGCAATGTCCCCTGCGCCATTTCCGGCTGATATGGCGTGTAAGCGGTCATGAACTCGCCACGTGAGGTGAGCACGGGGACGATGCTGGGGATGAAATGATGATACGCACCCGCCCCCAGGAATGCGGCATAGTCCTCGACGTTGGCATTACGACCAGCTAAAGTCCGCATATGCCGCAACACTTCCTGCTCCGCAAGCGCCTTGGGGATGTTGAGCGGACCTGCGAAGCGGAGACCGTCGGGGATGCCGCTGAAGAGGTCTTCGACAGCTGGCAGTCCTATTGCTTCCAGCATGACCTGACGATCGGCATCGGTGTTGGGGATGTAGCGCATCATCCCTCCCTCGCCTGCCGCAGGTAGGCCTGATACTGCTCTGCTGTCATCAACGTCTCAAGCTGGGCGGGATCGCCGACCTGCACTAGGAGCATCCATCCCTGGCCATAAGGATCGCTGTTCACCAGCTCAGGTCGGTTGAACAGCTCTTCGTTCACCTGATTGACCGCTCCCGTGACTGGTGAGAAGAGATCAGAGACGGCCTTGACCGATTCCACCACCCCGAAGGGCTCCATGTAGCGTACGGCGCCACCGGCGTCCGGCAACTCGACATAGACCACGTCCCCCAGTTCCTGCTGAGCGTAATCGGTGATGCCGACATAGGCCTGATCGCCCTCGACCCTGATCCACTCATGCTCTTTCGTGTACCGCAACCCCGCTGGGAACTCCATAAGCCCTCGCTCCCCCCCTATGCCTTGCGCACCTGCGACGGATAGAATGGCGTGGCAGCCACCCGTGCTTGGGTCGGCTTGCCGCGGATGTCGACCTGCACTGGCGTGCCGACCTTGGCACACTCTGTCCGCACATACCCCAGCCCGACGCCTTTGTTCAAGGAGGGGGACACCGTGCCGCTGGTCATCTCCCCCACGATTTCCCCGTCGGCCACGATATGGTAATGCGCCCGCGCCACGCCCCGATCGATCATTTCGAGGCCGACGAGCCGGCGCTTGATCCCCTCGCCCCGTTCTTTGGCCAGCGCCTCGCGGCCGACGAAGTCCCCCTTATTGAGCTTGACGATCCAGCCGAGGCCTGCTTGCAAGGGCGTGGTGTCAGCCGTAATGTCCTGGCCATAGAGCGCATAGCCCATTTCGAGGCGCAAGGTATCGCGGGCACCCAGGCCGATAGGTTTGATCTGGTAGGGTGCACCGGCCTCCATCAAAGCGCGCCAGAGTTGCGGTCCTTCTGCGGCGGAGCAATACATCTCAAAGCCATCCTCGCCTGTATATCCTGTACGCGAGATCAAGGTCTCAATCCCGCTCACCCGTCCTTGGGCCGACCAATAATACCGGACGGCGTCAAGCCCGATATCGCACAAGGGCTGCAGCGTTGTCTGAGCCTGACGACCCTGCAGGGCCAGTTGCGCGATCTCTACACTGGTGTTGGTGATGTCGGCGTCGCCGTGCGCCTGCTCGATGATCCAGGCGAAGTCTTTGTCGATGTTGGCGGCGTTGACGCACAGGAGAAAATGCTCCGGGGCCAGGCGATAGACGGTGAGGTCATCGACGATTCCCCCGTGTGGATAGCAAAGGGTCGAGTATTGCACCTGATAGACTTCGAGTTTCGACGCATCATTAGTGGTGAGCCGCTGCACCACCTCCAGGGCCCGTGGTCCTCTGATTTCGATCTCTCCCATGTGGCTGACGTCAAAGAGACCGACCGAGGTGCGCACCGCTCTGTGCTCCTCAATGATGCCCACATACTGTACAGGCATTTCCCAACCGCCGAAGTCGACGAATTTCGCGCCCGCTTCGCGGTGTAGCTCATAAAGCGGCGTCCGCTTCAGGATAGGGGCTGCTTGTGGTGCCATAGTCGAGTTTCCCTTCGAGGAGGCATCTGCTCCTCTGCCAGGGTACACGAGTGGGTTGCGTCTCAGATACACGCCGGAGAGTGTGGCGTGCAGCAACATGCGGGAAGGAACTTATGGCGACGGAGTGGGAGGAGCGGCGAGCATGCCACGCCCTAGTTCTTTCATCATGACGTTATCGATCGGCCCTGATCCCCGCTGCTGTGGCTGTTTGCGTCGACTCGTCATGGCCAGAGCCTCCTTCATAATGGCATGGGCCATGTCCAACTGACGATCCTCTTTCCCCTCGTTCGAGAGCTCGATATCGGGTACGATACCGACGTGATCGATATTCCGTCCACTGGGCGTAAAATAGTGGGCAGTCGTCAGGCGCAGCCCTGAGCCATCCTGGAGTGGGAAGATGGTCTGGACCGACCCCTTCCCATAGCTCTTGGTACCGATAATGGTCGCCTTTTGTAGGTCCTGTAGCGCCCCAGCGACGATCTCGGAACCGCTGGCGCTACCAGCATTGATGAGCACGATCAAGGGGTATTGCCGATATTGGCCACCACCATTGGCCATGAACCGTGAGTTTTGATTGCGCACCCGGCCCTCGGTCGAAACCACAATCAGCCCCTCATCGACGAAGAGGTTACAGACCTTGACCGATTGACTCAAGAGGCCGCCGGGATTATTCCGCAAATCCAGGACTAACCCTTCCATCTTTTGTTGGGTCAAGCGATTTAAAACCTTCTCCATCTCCTGCAGCGTCGTCTCATGGAAACCACGCACTTTGACATAGCCAATGCGCCCGTCGAGGAGCTGGCCTTCCACGGTCTTGAGCTCGATCTTGGCGCGCATGAGAGAAACATCCTCAGGCTCCACGCCACCGTGGCGGACGATGCCCAACACCAGGCGGCTTCCCACCGGCCCGCGCATGCGACGGACGGCCTCCTGAAGTGTCAGCCCTTGCGTGGGTTGGCCATCGATCTTCATAATCCGATCACCCTGCTTGAGACCAGCCTTGGATGCCGGCGTCCCGTCCATGGGCTCGACGATCACCACCTGGCCGTCTTCGACGCCGATGCGAATGCCGATCCCCCCGAAGCTCCCGCGCGTCTCCTCTTGCATCTCGCGGAACTCATGAGGCGGCATAAAGGCGGAATTCCCATCCAGGGACTTTACCATGCCCTCGATTGCCCGGTATTCCCAGTTGGTCGCTTGCCCATTCGAGCGTTGTTGTTGGAGGAGGAACGCCTGGATGCTGCTGAACGCTTGCACCAGCTCAGTCAGGGAATCTATGGCGGATAGATCAACGGCCTTGGTTTGGCCGCTGAGGGAGACGACCACCTGCTGGCCCTTATAGTTGATGGTTCCGCCCAGGCGCCGGATATCCTCGTCGACACCATCGACGACCCCCTTGAACAAGCCTTGAGGATTGAGTTTGCTAGCATCCCAAAAGGAACTCTCGACGACGCGTGTCACCTCGACAAAGACCTCAGGTCGACTGGCGTTCAGTTCTCTAGGGTGGCCAGTCGCCGTGATCCCACAACTTAAACACCCAACCAGCAATGCAAACACCGCCAACAACGCGGCCCGCCGCCATAATGTCCCATACGTCATCGCCACGACCTTTGCTATCGGAAAGGGTGCCGCCACTCCGGTAGCCTATTTTTCCAGAAGCTCTTTACATTTGCGTGTAAAGGCTGGAATGATTTTCTGCCAATCGCCCACGACGCCGAATTGTGCCCGCTGAAAGATAGCGGCATCCGGGTCTCTATTGATCGCCACAATATTTTTCGAGTACCCCATGCCGGCGATGTGCTGCGCCGCGCCGGAAATCCCCACTGCGATGTAGAGATTGGGCGTGACCGTGACCCCCGTCAGCCCCACCTGCATCTCCGAGGGCACCCAACCTTCGTCAACGGCGGCTTTCGAGGCCCCAACCGCCGCCCCGAGGAGGTCGCCAAGCTCTTTGAGGTGCTTGAAATTGTCCGCGCCCTTCAGGCCACGCCCGCCGGAGATGACAATCGGCGCGCCGGTGAGCGTGATGCCTTCCACCGCTTTCTTGTTCCGACTGATGAATTTAGCCCGCACGACCGAAGCGTCGATACCAGAGGGGCGATGCACGATCTCCCCCTGGCGTGTTTCGTCACGGGGCAGCGGCACTTGGGTTTTGCCACGCACACTGGCCATTTGGGGGAAGCGGTCGGCGCAGGCCATCTCCAGCATGGCGTTGCCCCCGAAGACCGGACGTGTCATGATCAGGCGCTTGCTGTCGGCATCGATGCGCAAATCAGTGCAGTCCGAACCAAGCGCCGTCTGCAACCGGAACGCCAGTCGCGGCCCCACCTCGATCCCCAGCGAGGTTTTGCCCAGAAGAAGAATGCTCGGCTGGACGTCCCGACAAAGATGTTCGAGAGCGGCGGCGTAGGCGTCAGGCTGCGGGCTGGCCAGGAGTGGATCGTCGATGACGTAGGCCTTATCCGAACCATAGGCGATGGCTTCTGTGCCGCTGTCGCCGACCTGACTGCCGAGCACGACTGCCGACAGTTCCTCTCCCAGCGCATCGGCAAGGCGGCGCCCGGCGCCCAGAAGTTCCTGCGCAATGCCAGCGAGTTTGCCATCGCTGACCTCCGCCACCACCAACACTCCTCGTGCTCCATTCGCAGTCATACCCCTTCCCCCATCGCTAGATGAGCTTTGCCTCGCGCAGTCGCAGGGCGAGCTTCTCGCCTTTCTCTTCGTCGGTGTCGCCGTCGAGAAACTCGCAATGAGCCTCATGGACGGGGACATAGAGCTTCAAGACTCTGGCGTGCGCGGCGTTGGCTCCGATGTGGGCGGGATCGATGCCGAGGGCTGCCGCATCCCACGTTGGGACCTGTTTCTTGCCGGCAGCCATGATCCCCCGCAACGTCGGATAGCGCGGCTTGTTGATTTCGTTGCTGACGGTAATCAAGGCAGGCAAAGCCACTTCCATGACGTCATAGCCGCCCTCGACAAGGCGTTCGACCATCACCCTGCCGTCGGATACCTCGATCTTCTGGGCGATCGACACACAGGGAATCTCCAAGAGCTCCGCCACACCCACTCCGACCTGCCCGACGTCCCAGTCAGCCGCCTGGCGTCCGCAGAGGATCAGATCAAAGGCGCCGATCTTCTTGATGGCCTCGGCCAGGATGTATGCAGTGGCGTACGTGTCGGAATCCTCAAAGGCAGGATCCTTCAATAAAATCCCTTCGTCGGCGCCCATGGCCACGGCTTGTTTCACGGCGCGCTGGGCGAAATCGGGTCCCAGGCTGACAATGGTCACCTTGCCACCGTGCTTTTCGCGCAGTTGTAGCGCCGCCTCGATGGCGTGCTCATCGAACAGACTGATACGCGGGTCGATGTTGGGGGGAGGGATGACCTTGTTCCGCTCAGGATCGATCTTGAATGTATCGGCGGGGGCTTCCCAGTCCGGCACCTGCTTGATGCAGACGATCAGGTTTAGCGGCACGCCTTTATCTCCTTCTCGCCCGCGGCATCGAATCGCGTCTCTGGCACCTAACCAACGCCTGTCGACCTCCTCCCGCGACGGTGTTTGCGATCTACATCCGCTACTTCGCCGGAAGGACCTAGCTGGCGAGGCATATCTAATTGTATGATTTCTTCAGGGATTACCATCAATGATGCCGGTACTGTAAGATAACCCCCCGAGGATGTCAACCCTTTTTTGCCGCGCCATTCCTGGTCGCACAGGTGCTGCAGAACGGCTCTGTGAGCCGAATGACGGTCTCGAAAAGGGATGCCAGCCGCTGGTGATTCAGAGGCCCTGGATTGCCAGGTGCCAGCCGTGACACGACGGCCGCGACGCGCTCGTTGAGGCTTTGCGCGGCTTCCTGGCCCGGTGTGGCCTGGGCGAGCTGAGAGGCGAGCTGACGACGCAGGGTTAGGAGCTGCACGATGCGCTTGTCCGAAGCCTCTATGGCCTGCAGAGCTTGTTCCAGCACCGAGTGCTTCATGGGGTCTCCTTCCATGGCTAGAGACCAATAAAAAAAGCCGTGAATCACATACGATCCACGGCTTGACCCGGTGCTGCTACTGTCGAGAACGCCATGGATCAACAGGCAATCCACGGCATCTCACCGACATGCACTACCTGTGAGATTATCCTTCTTTGAGGCCGCAGCTGCCCCCACCCACCTGCCAGCCACGCCAGGGCCAGGTGTTCACCGGGGACATATGCTGCTGCGCATAGACAGGTCTCTGAACCATGAGGCCTCACCCTCTCGAAGGATAGCTCACTAACTCCGCGCTATTATAGATGATGCCAAATGATTGTCAACCAATTTCCGTGGAGCCACGATTCCCTTCTTGGCCCCTCTCCCTGACCCTTTCCTGACAGGACAGGGCATCAGCTTGGAGACGGTGTCGTCAAGAGGTGACACACCCACAGACACGTATACCCTTGCGAGGACTTCGACGGTTGCGGTACATTCGAGAGGCATGTCGTGCCGCTATTTGCCACCGGCTGCGTCCGAAGGGAAGGAGTGGGAACCACGTCATGGATCGATTCCAGCTTGCCTCGACCTATCAGCCGCAAGGGGACCAACCGAACGCCATTCGAGACCTCGTGCAGGGCCTCGAGCATGGACGCAAACATCAGGTACTGCTCGGGGTCACCGGCTCAGGCAAAACCTTTACGATGGCCAATATGATCGCTCGGGTCAACCGACCTACCCTGGTGATCGCCCCGA
>Ga0081455_10005264_pt1 | contig 14209 bp, 11 predicted proteins | sample TabmetS3T2R1_FD_70207 | JGI IMG/M metagenome (GOLD analysis project Ga0081455, IMG submission 70207) | Tabebuia heterophylla rhizosphere microbial communities from the University of Puerto Rico - S3T2R1 | ecosystem: Host-associated > Plants > Roots > Rhizosphere ... | reverse complement strand
AGCGCAGCCTTCGATGAAGAGCTCGGCATCGGGCTCGCGCGCTTGCACCAGGCGGGGCCCTGTAGTTTCGGGCTCGATCACGACAACTACATCGCCTTGCTCCCGCAAGCGAACACGGCGTTGGCGTCGTGGCCGCGCTTCTACGCCGAACGCAGGCTGTTGCCGCTCTGCGAACGCGCCAGCCGCGAAGGCCGCATCAGCCACGCGCTCGCGCGCCGGCTCGAAAGCTTGTGCACGAAACTCGAACAACTCGCCGGCCCCGCGGAACCGCCGGCGCGTTTGCACGGTGACCTGTGGGGCGGGAACCTGCTGTGCGACGCCGCGGGCGCGCCGGTGTTGATCGACCCCGCCGTGTACGGAGGCCATCGCGAGATCGATCTCGCCATGATGCGCTTGTTCGGTGGCTTCTCGGAGCGGGTATTCGCGGCTTACGCAGCAGCGTATCCGCTAGCGCCGGGCTACCGCGATCGCATCGCGCTCTACCAGCTGTACCCTTTGCTGGTGCACGTGAACCTGTTCGGCGGACACTACGCTTCGCAAGTCGAGCAGGCCATCGCGCGCTGGGTGTAGGCGGTTGGGAGCGGTATGGCTGCGTGACCCGTTCGGCACCGTGCATGCGCAGTTGAAAACTCGGCTGCCGTAGTGTGCAATCACAGCGTGGGCCTTCCGCGCATGCGCGTGACACCGCACCATGCCCTAGCGAGTTTGCCTTGGTTGGCGGGTGCCGTACCGTTCCTGTGGATCGCAGCGCACGGGTTCCCAGCTGGCGATGACTGGCAGCTCGAACTGACCCGCATCGCCGCGTACCGACAGGCTTGGGCCGATGATCAATGGCCGCCGTTTTGGGCGCCGCGCTTGTATGCCGGCTACGGCTCAGTGTTGTTTCTCTGTTACGGGCAACTGTTCTTGGCGCTGGCGAGCGCAGTCTCGTTCGCCGGTAGTTTTGCGGCGAGTTTCATCGGCGCGCTGGCGCTCGCGACTGGCGTTGCGGTCTGGGCGTTGCAGCGCATGGTGTCGGCCGCCGTTGGCGGCGACGCGACCGATACCAGAACCGCGAGCGCACGCGTTGCGGTGTACGTCGCGCTGTTGAACCCCTATCTGATCACCGATCTGTGTCTGCGCAACGCGGCCGCGGAATACACCGCGTTGTGCCTGACGCCGCTGGCGCTGCTCGGACTTTGGACGCGCTCGTCGCGTGCGGGCGTCGCGCTCAGTGCAGGCATAGCCGTCGTGATCGTGACGCACTCCTTGGTTGCGCTCACGCTCGCGCTGCTGCTCTCGGCGCTGGCCCTGGACGCGCTGCGCCGCACTCACGACCGGCGCAATTGGCTCCTGCCGCGCGCGGGAGGTGGGCTGCTCGGCCTCGCGCTGTCCGCATTCTTCTGGTGGCCGCTGTTCGAGATCACGCCGCTGATCCGCCGTGAGGATCTCGTGACCGGCAAGTTCTCGTTCCATGGACAACTGCAGGGGCTGGGTGAGATCTTCGCGTTCTCCAACCCGTACTCGCCTGGGAGCGTGCCGCTCTTGGCTGCTGGCGCTGCGGTGTGTGCGATCGGGCGGGGCGGCCGCGGCTCGGCCCTGTGGGTCTTGCTGCTGCTGTTTGGCGCGCTGCTGGCGCTGCAAACGCCCGCCGCATATCCGCTCTGGGAGTGGCTGCCGGGCCTTGCGTACTTCCAATTTCCGTGGCGCTTCAACGGCCCGCTGGCGCTGGTTTCCGCGTTGCTGGCGAGCTTGAGCTTCGCGCCGCTGGCGGCTGCATGGCCCGCACGCCGGCGTGTCCTGCTCGAACTAGCGATCTTGTGTCTGTGCCTGGCCAGCGCGGGACTGCAGCTCGGGCGCACGCACTGGGCGAGCTTCCAGGAGGTCGAGCGTTTCGAACAGCTGCTCGAACCCAAAGCCATGGCCCGCACGCTGCTGACGGCCACTGTCGGCGACGAATATCTGCCGCGTGCGGCGCGCCGCTCCGCGATCATGCGGCCAGCCGCTGTCGCGCCCGTGACCGCGGCGACGGATGGTCTACGCATCGGGATCAAGACGCTCGAGCCGCGGTTCATGGCTTTCACCGTGCGCGCCGAGCGCACGTCCGAGCTGTGTCTTGCGCGCTGGGCGTTTCCGTTCTGGCGAGTGCGCGTCGATGACGAGGTTCAACCGATTTCCGCGTGCGCGAGTGGCGTGTTGCGCGTGCAAGTCCCCCAAGGCAAACATCGGGTAGTGTGTGAGTTGAGAATGCCCCGGGCGCGCGTCTACGGGCTATGGATCAGCGCTTGCGCACTGCTGACGTGGATCGTTTGGTGGCGGCGCGCGCGCCGGGTACCTGCGAGGTAGCGGCGCAGCACGCAGCGCTCGCCACGCGCGCAGGTAGGATCCCGCGCTCGCGTAAACGCGCGCGACTGGCATCGAGTTGTGTACGGGCTGCGACAGTCAGTGCAGGCTGCCCCAAGCGACCAAGCCGTTCCAAACCGCACGGCGCCTCAGCCTCTGGAACTTGCGCCAACTCCACGTCTGCCGCGGCACGCAGCGCGTTGCGCGCGGTCTGGCCGCCACGCGCCAAGCTCCAGTCCAGGATCGACCAAGCCAACTCGGCATGGCGACGCTCATCCACCGCGATCTGCTGTTGCAGCTGTCTGGCTTCGCGATCGGACGCGTGCTCCGCCGCGACAAGGGCTCGCTGCGACGCGATGCCTTCTGCGAGACAGCCGTCGAGCCAGCTCTCCAGCGCCAGCCGCTCGAGCCCCTCAGCCAGCGGTAGCGATCGACGCAACACAGCGCGCGGCGCCTCGGGCTGAACGGGTCGACCGAGATAACGCGCAGCCAGGCGCGCGCACAGCCGAGCATGTTCACGCTCATCGTTGGCAGCGGCGAGCGCGCGCCGCACGAGCGACGGCGGAGCGGACTGCACGGCGAGCTCGGCCGCTAGCTGCAGAAGGCCGGCACGGATTCGCATTCGAGCTGCGCGTCGCGCGCGAACGCTGCGCCTGCGCGCTGAGTTGCGCCCGCAGCCGTGAGCGGCGTGTGCGCAGCCGCGCCTATGTGCCGGGATGCTTGCACGAGATCAGCGCGCAAAGGGCGACCGACTTCGCAAGCACCCGGCGCGCCAAACGTCGGCAGCACGCGCACGCCGCCGCCCACCCATAGATCATCGTGCAACGCCTGATAGCGAATGGCCGAGTTCAGGAATGCCGCCTCGAATCCAGCACCCAAATGAATCCCAAGACCGGGCTTCGCTCCGAAGCGATAGCTCAAACCGGCTTCCGCGAGCAGCGCCGCACTCATCACCCGTGCGATCTCGCCGCCGCCCTGCAGGACCAGGCTCAGGCGCGGATCCTCCATGCCGCGAATCCCGATCTGCACTAGCGGGCCCACACCCGCGCGTTCCCCCGAGCTGCATGAGCCCACGCCCACGAAACGATGCGTCATGAACGCTTCGAGTCCCCATTCGACACCCGGCTGCGCGCCCCACTGGTAACCGATGAACAGGCCTGCGCCAAAGCTGTTCGCGCCGCGATCGAGTGCGTCGATGAAATCGGCTTCGGCATGCACCCCCGCTGGCGCGAGCGCAACCACCACCGGAGCCGATGCTGCCAAGAGCTGGCGCGCGACGCGTTGACTGCGACGCCGGTGCCAGCGCGCACGGCGATGTTCACTCATCGAAGCAGCCTGCCATTCGAAGCCACGCACAGGCAAGGCCGGCTGCGTGGGACCGCTGCCAATGGCGGCAACGGGATCCGTGTCGGACGTGTGCCCGGCCGGTGCCCGGCACAGACGCGAACGCCAGGCGCGCTTAACCCAATCTGGAGCCGCGTGCGTCGCGCGCCGCGTGGCACCCGCCTTGCTCTGCTGCTGACGAGCTCACCCGAGCAAGGAGTGACATGTCACACAACGCATGGACAGAAGTGCTACCCAGGATCTTGCATAGGAGCCTGCCTGCACAAACCGCCGCCGCTGGTGTCGCACTGACCAGTGGTGGACTGCATATCGATCGACCGCTACGCCAGCGCCTGTTCGGCGCACCACGACTGCGTCAAGTCTTGTCAGGCAAGACCGTACTGGTGACTGGCGCGAGCTCCGGAATCGGCCGCGCTGTCGCGCATCGCGTTGCCGAGGCCGGTGCCACGACCGTGCTCGTTGCTCGTTCCGAGGACACACTGCGTGGACTTCATCGCGAGCTGGTTCTGGGCGGCGGACGCGTGTTCTCATATCCCGCCGACCTCAGCATAGCCGCGAGCACGGACGCCTTGCTGGAGCGGCTCGCCAGCGATGGGCTCGCGATCGACGTGCTGATCAACAACGCAGGTCGCAGCATCCGGCGGCCACTCTTGGAAGCTGCGCAACGCCTGCACGACTACGAGCGCACGATGGCGCTCAACTATTTCGGCGCATTGCGTTTGATCTTGGGCCTGGTGCGCGGCATGCGCAGCCGCAAGTCCGGACACATCATCAATGTGTCCAGTGCCGGGGTACAGATGGGCACACCACTGTTCTCGGCGTACGTCGCGAGCAAAGCCGCGCTCGATGCTTTCAGCCGGGTCGCGGCCACTGAGCTCGGCGCAGACGGCATCCGTTTCAGCACGGTCTACATGCCGTTGGTTCGCACCCGAATGATCGAACCCACGCGCGAGTATCGCGACGCGCCGGCGCTCAGCCCGGCGCGCGCGGCGGATTTGGTGTTGCGACCGTTGATCACCCACGAAAAGCATCTGGGCACACGCCTGGCAAGCTGGATCAGTGTCGGTTACGCGCTGTCGCCAGCTATGGTAGAGCGCGTACTGAGCTTCGGTCAGTCGCTGTTGAACGCGTGAACGGCCTGTCAGCGGAAGAAAGGCACGACTCTCATGAGCGAGCATCCCTCACCCGATCCTGCATCGTTTCCGGAGCCGACAGGGGCGCTGAGCTTCGTTTCACTCGATCCACGCACGAGCGCACCGGTGCATCAGACCATCGGTGCGGCGTTCAGCGCGATCGCGGCCAGCCAGCCCGACGCAGCCGCCCTGGTCTCGATCCATCAGGGAATTCGCTGGAGCTACGCCGATCTCGCACGCGAGGTCGAGCTCCTCGCTCGCGCGTTGCTGCAGCTCGGCATCGCCAAAGGCGACCGCGTCGGAATCTGGTCACAAAACTGCGCGCAGTGGACCGTGGTTCAGTTCGCCACGGCGCGCGTGGGCGCGATTTTGGTGAACGTAAACCCGGCATATCGGACAGACGAGATGCAGTTCGCGCTACTGCATTCGGGCGTACGCCTGCTGTTCAGCGCCATCGCGTTCAAGGCTTCGGACTATCTGCAGATGGTTGCGAGTGCCCGCTCTGAACTTCCGGGCCTAGAGCGCGTGGTGACGCTGGGCGACACGCGCGCCAGCGGCGCGAGCGACTTGTTGTGGAGTGAACTCGCAGCGCTGGCGGAACTGACGCCGCGCTCCGCCGTGCTCGAACGCGAAGCGCAGCTGGATGCCGACGATCCGATCAACATTCAATACACCAGCGGCACTACGGGCCGGCCGAAAGGCGCGACGCTGACGCACAACAACATCCTCAACAATGCGCGTTTGGTCGCCCAGGAACTTGGCTACACCGCGCGCGACCGCGTCTGCATTCCGCTGCCACTCTACCATTGCTTCGGTATGGGCGTGGGCAACCTAGGCTGCATCGCAGTCGGGGCCGCGATGATCTACCCGGCGCCGGTGTTCGATCCTCTGAGTACATTGCAGGCGATTCAGGACGAGCGCTGCACGAGCGTGTACGGAGTACCCACGATGTTCATCGCGCAGCTGGAGCATCCGCGTTTTGCCGAGTTCGATCTGCATTCGCTGCGCACCGGGCTGATGGGCGGTGCACCATGCCCGATCGAGATCATGAAGCAGGTCGTGTCGAGGATGCACGCGCGCGAAGTCTGCATCGTGTACGGCATGACCGAAACTGCACCCGTCACGTTCATGTCGCGGCCCACGGACTCGCTCGAGCGACGCGTGTCGACCGTCGGCAAAGTCATGCGTCACATCGAAGCCAAGATCGTCGACCCTCAGAGCGGTGCCGTGCAGCCGCTCGCAACGCCGGGTGAGATCTGCACGCGCGGGTACGCGTTGATGTCAGGCTATTGGCAAGATCGGACCGCCACGGATTCAGCCATCGACGCTGAGGGCTGGATGCATACGGGCGACCTGGGCTCGATCGATCAGAACGGCTACTTGAATATCGTCGGTCGCATCAAGGACATGGTGATCCGCGGTGGAGAAAACGTGTATCCACGCGAGATCGAAGAAGTGTTGCACACGCACCCAGCGATCGCGTCTGCTCAGGTCGTCGGCGTGCCCGACGTGCGGATGGGCGAAGAGCTCATGGCTTGGGTGATGCTGCGGGAGGGTAGCCAACTGCTCGAGGAGGAACTGCGCGCGTTCTGTCGCGAGCGGCTGGCGCACTTCAAGGTCCCCCGCTACGTGAAGGTCACGCAGAGCTTTCCGCTCACGGTTACGGGCAAGGTCCAGAAGTTCCGCTTGCGCGAGCTCGCGATCGAGGAACTGGGACTCACGAGCGCCGCGCAGGTGCGGACTGCGTAGTCGAATCTCACTGCTTCCTGTTTCTCATTGTAGTCGACTAACAGCCTCCGTTGTCGGCACTGCCCAATTCGGCCGGTGAGCTGAACAAAACGGACAAACTGTGAGCCAGTTCAATTTGTCGCAGTCGCGCCAGCGCTACTCGCAGCTATGTTGAAGTGTAGCTGAGAGGTCGACCTTACAATGAACAGTCAGCAACTCGATGCGCCGACGCAAAGTCAGCTCGATGACTTGATGCGTCTATTCTACGAAGTCATTTCGTTCGAGGAAGGCGGCAATCCCAACTGGCAGACCATGGCCGGGTTATTTTCCCAGCATGCGCGCATCACGCGGGTCACGCCGGAGGCGATCGACTACATGGACTTCGCCGACTTCCGCAGCATGGCGGAAGAGCTTCTCGAGGTTGGAGCATTCACGAGCTTCTACGAGCGTGAGCTGGCGCGGCGCGTCGATCGCTACGGCAACGTAATCCATGTTGCGAGCGCCTACGAAACCAAGATCTCACCGCGCGCCGCCGACTTCATCGAGCGCGGGGTCAACTCGCTGCAGCTGGTGCGTGAGAGCGGCGATTGGAAGATCGTTAGCTTGTGTTGGGACGATCACGCCCCTTTCCACGGCATTGGGCCAGCTCAACTGCGAAAGGAGGCTGAACGTGGCTAGAACCGAGCGTTTCCGATTCTCACACACGCGCAAGATCGACAGTGCCTACCGCTACGTCAGCGAGGCAGCAGAGGCTGGCGTGATTCTGAACAACGCACAGGGCGCGAACGGTCCTGACGTGATCGTGGATGGCGCACAGCTCAAGAACTTCGGCTCTTGCAGTTATATGGCGCTCGAGGCCATGCCCGAGCTGCGCGATGCTGCACGTCGCGCCATCGACGCATTCGGCACGCAGTTTCACTTTTCGCGCGCGTATTTGCAGTGTGAGCTGTACCTCGAGCTCGAGGCGTTGCTCGCGCAGATCACCGGCCGGCCGGTCGTGGTCGCTGCATCCACCAGCCTCGCGCATATGTCCGCGTTGCCCGTCCTGATCAAAGACGAGGACTATATCGTCATCGATCAGTTTGCCCACTCGAGCTTGCACACGGCGGTGCAACTCGTGCCGAATGTTCCGCTCGAAATCCTCCGACACAACCGCATGGATCAGCTGGATGCGTTGCTGACGCGCTTGCAGGCTCGTGCCGGAAAGGTTTGGTACATCTGCGATGGTCTGTACTCGATGCTCGGCGACTTCGCACCCTTCGAAGATCTGCGCGCGTTGCTCGAGCGCCATCCACAGCTACGCCTGTACATCGACGATGCGCACTCGAACAGCTGGACCGGCGCGCGCGGCCGTGGCGTCGCACTCGAACATTTCGCCGACGATGAGCGCGTCGTCGTGGCGTTGTCACTCAACAAGGCGTTCTCCGCCGCGGGCGGTGCGCTCGCACTGCCCGATCGCGAGATCAGCCTGCGCGTCCGCCGCTGCGGCGGGCCGATGTTATTCTCCGGTCCGATTCAACCGCCGATGCTGGGCGCGGCCGTGGGCTCGGCGCGCTTGCACCTCGACACAGGGTTTCCGCAACTGCAGGCCGAACTCGCCGCCCGCCTGCGGCTGGCCATGCGCGAACTGTCCGCGACCGGCCTCGAGCTGACCGGGTTGCAACACTCGCCGATCTTCCAGGTCCAGTGCGACTCACCGCGCATCGCATTTGCGGCCGCCGAGCGCATGAAAAATCGCGGCTTTTTCTGCTGCGTGTGCGTGTTCCCCGCCGTGCCCATGAACCGACCCGGGATTCGCTTCACGGTGACCCGACACAATCATCCTGACGACATTGGACCGTTCGTGTCCGCACTCGCCGACTGCGTGAGCGCCGTGGGGAGTGAACTGGCCAGTGGCAGCGACAGCGCGGAATCTCAGGTCCGGACATTGGCCAGCCAGGCCCATCTCGACGTACGATGAGGCATGAACCTCAAATGGGTTACGCAGGGAACACACGAAGAAGCCCAGATCATCATCGGCGGGTTGATGTCGGCCAAACTCGTGGTCGCGCGCGATGGCTCCTGGGCGCTCGTGGGAAGTCAAGGGCGTAAGCCGGGCGCGAAGGCAGCGTCGATGGGCCATGCCAAGCTGGCCGCGCTGGAAGCGCTGCGCCAAACGCTGCAAACTGCCATTGGCGACATCGATGCCGCGATGCGTGTGTGACTGCACCACGCTTGACCGTGACGCGGCAGGCCGCCGGCTCACCACACGCGCTGGCTGGCGAGCGCGAAGCCGATGTTGATCGGCGCCAAGAGCGCTGCACTCCAGAAGATGTCCTGGTTGAACGCCGCGCTGATGCCATGTGCGGCCAGTAACATCAACGAGAACAGTGCCAGCGCTCCCCACAAGCTGCGCAGCCAGCCGGCCACGCGCCCCGTAAACACGAGTGCCAGGCTTACGACGCCCGCGATCAGGCTGATCGGATTCGCCAGCAACAGGTTCTCGTTGGCGTATGCCACCACGTGATCGCTGAATGCCCACAAGCTGACCAGCAGCGAGCCGAACAGCCCGGCAGTGATGCCGACGGCGGCCGTCAGTGCCGCGTACATCAGCCGCGATAAGCTCAACTGTCCGGGCTGCACGCGGTCAGCGAGCGCGAGCGCCACGATGCCGATGAACGTACCCAACATCAGCATCAGCAACCAGTTCTTGGAAGGTTGCTGCGGCGCCGCTGCCAGGCCGGCATCGAACAAGGTGCGCCGACCCGAGACCAGCGCGACGCGCGCGCCATGGCTGTCCTGGTACGAGGTGGCGTCGAGCAACCGCTCGAGCTCGTCAGGCAGAAATGCTTCGTCCCACTCTTGCACTGGACGATCGACGCGATCGCTCAACCCGAACATCATCGCCCACGCGACCACGGGATCATGCTGGGTGTAACGCAGTGTTTCCTGACGCAGCGTGAACTTGCCGGGGCGCGACCAAGCGCGCCGCAACTGACCACCCAACGCGCGATCGAGTGCGTCGCGCAGGCGCGTCGAGCAGTTGTCATGGTAATGATCGTAAAGATAGCTGCGGTTCTCGGGGCGCAGATCGTGCTTGAGTTGATCGAGCACGCTCTGAAGCGCCGCCGGCTCGAGTCTCAAATCGCGTACCCGCACGTCGCGCTGGGCGGCCGCATACGTGGCCGTGGTCGCGTCGAGCGGCGTCGTGCCGACCCAAAACCTCAGGCGGCCGCGCAGAAACTGCGGAATCATGTCCGGCCCGAAGCTGAACATCCCGTAGTTCACCACCAGCGGCGCCGCAAGACCGGGACCAGACACCACGAACGCGTTGTGCCCAAAGTACTGATGGACCTGGTCACCACGACCGAACGTCACGACGCTCAGTTGCGTCAACTTGTCCGGTAGTGCGTGCACGGGCGGCAACTCGACTGCCGCCCCGCCGCTCCCAGCAGCAGCGCCCGGCGCCTGGGCTTGGGACGCACTGGCAACCAGGCCCGCACTCAGACCCGCGACGCACGCAACCAAACGCACGAGACAGGCCGCAATAGCCGGCAGTCGCTGGACCATGCCCTCGCCGAGTTGCATCTTGGCCGATTTGTAAACCGTGGCCTGCTGTGCGTCCAGCCGCGGTCTCAATCGCAACACGCTGGAAATAACTCGTGATTTTTTCGTGGAGACCCGAAACGGCTCGCTCGTGGCACTTACCCTAGCGTGCCTCAGCGCCGGGAGCAGCGAATGAAGTGGTTCATGTACGTGGCCCTGTCGAGCGTGTGGCTGCTGGCATGTGGCGACTCCGATGCGCGCCGCGAGGTCGACGTCGCAAGCGCGGCGCTCAGCGCGTGCGAGGAAACTGTCCCGGACAATCGCTATATCGACGGCATTCCGGCGTACGCGCAGTGCGACGCGACCAAGTCGAGCGCGATCTACTCGAACAACGGCGTGGATACCGCCACCAAGGCGCTGGGCACGGATTGGGTGCGCACGCAGTACAGCGGCGGCTATCAATGTACGGAGCTCGCGCATCGCTACTTGTATTTCAAGTGGCAGGTGAAGTGGATTCCGAATGGCAATGCGGGATCGTGGTGCGACACCACGCCGCCCGCCAACAGCGGCATGGCCCAGACCATGACGCCGGCGCATGGCGACATCATGGTGCTGGCGCCAGGTTCGTGCGGTGCAGATGCCAGCACCGGCCATGTGACTGTGGTCGACAGCGTGGACAGCGCGAAAGCGCGCTTGAGTGTGGTCGAGCAGAATGGCGCGCGGCGTGGCCAGTACATGCAGAGTTGCGCCAAATGCTTTTTGCACGTGGTCGCGAATGACGGCATGAACCCGGGTACGGCGATCGCCGCGCCCCCCGTCGTCGCTGTCGCGGGTGCTCCCGCGAGCGCGGGCTCTGCTGCGCAAACCGCGGGCACGAATGCGCCGCAGGCCAAACGTCTGCCGCCACCAGCTGCAGGCACCAGTGCGGGTTCGGCTGGGATGCCGGCGCCGAGCGCTGGCCGCAGCGCGGGCGATTCCGGCACGGGCGCAGCGATGATTCCGCCGCCAGTCGCGGGTTCCGCAGCGACCGGCTCACCGGCGAGCACGCCCGTGGTCGCGCCGAGGCCAGCTGCCGAGTCCAGTTGCAGCGTGGCTGATGCAGGCTCGAGAACACAGTCACACGCCTGGCCAAGCTTGTGGCTCCTATTCGCGTGGCTCGCGCGGAGCGTGATATGCAGGCCGGGTGCCCGAGCCTCTCGACGCAGAACTCGACACACTCTTTCAATTGCCGCCCGAACAGCTGGTGGCGGCGCGCAACGCACTCGCTGATCGACTACGCAAGACCGGAGATCGCGACGCCGCGACCCGGGTCAAAGCCTTGAAACGCCCGACACCTAGCGCCTGGGCGCTCAACCAGGTGTACTTTCACGCGCCCGAGCTGCTGCAGGGCGCGCTCGCCCAAGCGCAACGACTGCGCGAGTTGCACGCCGCTGATGGCGTCGACCCGTCGCAACTGACAGCAGCCCTGGAAGCGCAGCGCCACGCGACGCACGCGATCGTCGATGCCGCACTCGAGCACCTGCAGACGATCGGCCAGCAAGCCGGGCCGGTCCAGCAGCGGCGCTTGGCGAGCAGTGTGCAGGGCTGGCTGGCTGGCCGTACCGACGAAGCACCAGGGCGCATGACGCAAGATGTAGAAGCGGGCGGATTCGATGCGCTCACGAGCGTGGGGACTGCGCTGCCGCGCGTCCCGGTCGCGATCGCGAGTGCACGGGCTGCACCGCGGATCGAACTGCCCGATCCGCGACATGAAGAAGCTACGCGTGAACTCGCGGCTGCAGAGCATGCGGCTAGGTCTGCGATGGAACGCGTGCGGCGATCGACGGATGAGCAGGCGCTGCGTCAGCGCGAACTCGAGCGCGCGCAGGCGGCAGTGCGCGCGGCTGAAGCAGCGCTCCAGGAGCAGCGTAACCGCCTGCAGGAGCGATTGCGCGCGGCCGACGCCGCGCAGGCTGAGCTGGCGACGGCGAAAGCGGACAGCGAAAAGGCGGATGCACGCGTCGCGCAGGCGCGGCGGACACTCGATGCATACAAGGCCTGAACGCTCGCCCAAGCTCAGTTGGGGCGCGGTGTGTCCGGTGTGCCCTCGTCCAGCTTGTGCCTGCGCAGCTTGTCCAACAGGGTCGTACGCGGAATCGCCAACAACCGCGCAGCTTCACTCTTGTTCCCACCTGCGCGCAGCATGGCGTGCACGAGCGCTCGCCGCTCGACCTCTTCGAGCGAGCCCTGCAATTGCTCATCCGGATTCTTCGCCGCTGCCACCGGCAGCGCGAGATCGCCGACCGCCACGCGAATACCGCGCGTTTGGGTGACCGCGCAATCGATGATGTGCTCGAGCTCCGTGTGATTGCCGGGAAACGCGTAGCGGCGCAGTTCGGCGAGCGCGTCGTTCTCGATGCCCAGCGGACCGCGGCCGTGACGACGGCACGCTCGGTGGATCGCGAGCAGCACTAACGAAGAGACATCTTCACCGCACTCGCGCAGCGGCGGCACGCGACAACTGGCTTTGCTGAAGTGTTCGGCCAAGTCGCCGGCGAAACGACTCTGGCCGACCAGTGCTCCAACCTCCGCACGCGCGGTCGCGATCACCCGCGCGTTCGCTGCATAGCCCTCATCGCTCCCCACGAGCTGCGCGCGCCGCGACGTCAACACCAACGCCATTTTTTCCTGCACTTCCATGGGCAGCGCTGCGACGTCGAGCAGCATGAGCGTGCCCGCGCCTGCCACACGTAACGCACCGACCTCGGGACCGAGCGGACCCAAGCCACCGAACAGCGTCGCATCGATATGCTCGGCCCGTACTGCCGCACAATCCAACACCACGAATGGCGCGCCGGCGCGATCGGATTGGCCGTGCACGAAGCGCGCGAGCGGCTCGACCGACACGCCGACCTCGGCCACGCACAGCACGTGGCGCCCGTGCTTGGCAAAACCACGCAACTGTTCGATCAGCGCGCGCTGCGCGGTGCTGTAGGCCACGAGCGTAGCCGACTCGGCTTGCAGCGAGCGGCCCACTTGCAACACCTCGAGGTCGGCTTGCAAGTTGCGAACCACGCCAGTCAGAGCTTCCGTCTCCGCCTGCGCGCGATTCTGCGCCAGGCTCGCCATGTTCGCGCGTTGCTCGGCGCGGGCCTTCGCCGAGAAGATGGACATCAAGCCCGCGAGGTGCCGCGAGAACCCCCACAATGCGTCTTGCTCTTCCACACTGAGCGCGGCGCGGCGCGAACCGCGCGGCAACACCAGCGCACCCTCGAGCTCGCCTTCGACCACCAGCGGCAACACGCACAATACGTCTTGCTCCAACATGGCTTCGAGCAACGGGCGGATCGCCGGCTGGCGCACCATCTGCATTTCGAGATCGCTGCGCTGCACCAGATCACCCGGGCGCTCGCGCAAGCGGGCCAGCAGCATCGGGTGCGGCTGGCGTGAACTCAAATGCGCCGCACCCGCAGCGTCGATGAAGCCTTCGACCGGTGGGTCGAACGCATACAACAGCGGCTTGGTCCAAGTGACACCGGTAGCTGCACGCAAGCCGTGCAGACTGGTGGCGACCAAACCTTCCAGCGTGTGCGCGCGGCCGAGCTCCGGCTGCGTTGCGGCCAGAGCATCGAGCAACTGGCCGCCTTCGGGCGAGAGCGTGCGCCGCACGCTCGGCCGCAACAGATGAAACAGCGCGAGCGCGAACAACAATGTCACCGCCACCCAAATGCCGCGCGGCCAGGCGTCGGAGGGAATCCCCGCCGAGAACATGCCCGCGAACGTGGCGACGACCGCGACCGTAGCGCTGGCAGCGATGCCGTCGCGCATGGCGCGCGAGATCGACAGCCGACGCCGCGTATCGATCAAACACAAGTGACCCACGTACAAGGTCACTGCGCTGAACGCAGCCCAACCGCGCACGATCGGCGCGGGCATCAGGTCGGTGCCCACCAAGGTCAAGCTGCACAACAGCGACGCCGGGAACAGCCCGATCAGGCCCCAGACGTTGGCGATCAACGCTTCTTGATTGCTGCCCAGGCGCTTGCGCGCGGCGCGCAAAGCGAGCGCGATGAACACCGCGACCCCGGCGAAACCGGCTGCTGCGTTCACGTAGCGCGCAGGTACGAGCCAGACTTGACCGAACAGGTACAGTTCGGGCCCGAGCGCGATGCACGACA
>Ga0081455_10005263_pt1 | contig 14216 bp, 14 predicted proteins | sample TabmetS3T2R1_FD_70207 | JGI IMG/M metagenome (GOLD analysis project Ga0081455, IMG submission 70207) | Tabebuia heterophylla rhizosphere microbial communities from the University of Puerto Rico - S3T2R1 | ecosystem: Host-associated > Plants > Roots > Rhizosphere ... | reverse complement strand
CTTACCCTATATACTTCTGTTCATTGCGCTTCTGATTGCGCTCGGATTCGAATTCGTCAACGGCTTCCACGACACCGCCAACGCGGTGGCGACCGTGATCTACACCCACTCGCTGCCGGCCGAATTCGCCGTGATGTGGTCGGGCTTCTTCAACTTCCTCGGCGTGCTGCTTTCGTCGGGCGCGGTCGCCTTCGGCATCGTCTCGCTGCTGCCGGTCGAATTGATCCTGCAGGTCGGCTCCAGCGCCGGCTTTGCCATGGTGTTTGCGCTCTTGATCGCCGCCATCGTCTGGAATCTCGGCACCTGGTATCTGGGGCTGCCGGCCTCGAGCTCGCACACCCTGATCGGCTCGATCATCGGCGTCGGCGTGGCGAACGCCGTGATGCACGGCCGCGACGGCACCTCGGGCGTGGATTGGACCAAGGCCACTGAAATTGGCTACGCGCTCCTGCTGTCGCCGCTGTTCGGCTTCTGCATGGCCGCGATCCTGCTCCTGGTATTGAAGTTCATCGTCCGCAATCCGGCGCTCTATTCCGCGCCTGAAGGCACCAAGCCGCCGCCGCTCTGGATCCGCAGTATCCTGATCGCGACCTGCACCGGCGTTAGCTTCGCGCACGGCTCCAACGACGGCCAGAAGGGCATGGGCCTGATCATGCTGATCCTGATCGGCACCGTGCCGACAGCCTACGCGCTGAACCGCGCGCTGCCGGAATCGCAGGTCGCGCAGTTCCAGAAAACCTCGGAGGCGGCCTCCAAGGTGATCGCGGCAAAGGGCGCCGGCCACAGCATCATCGGCAATCCGCGCCCGGCGGTGACGCAATACGTCGCCGCGCGCAAGATCAACGAGGGCACCTATCCCTCGCTCGCGGTGCTGGTGAAGGATGTCGGCGACCAGGTCGCCAAGTATGGCTCGCTCAACAAGGTGCCGGCGGAAGCTGTCGGCAACACCCGCAACGACATGTACCTGACGTCGGAGGCGATCCGCTTCCTGATGAAGGACAAGGAGAACGACCTCAACAAGGAAGAGGTTGCGGTCCTGAAAGACTACAAGGCCTCGCTCGACAGCGCGACCAAGTTCATTCCGACCTGGGTGAAGATCGCAGTCGCAATCGCACTGGGGCTCGGCACCATGATCGGCTGGAAGCGCATCGTCATCACCGTTGGCGAAAAGATCGGCAAGTCGCATCTGACCTATGCGCAAGGCGCGTCTGCCGAGCTGGTCGCCGCCACCACCATTGGTGCGGCCGATGTGTTCGGCCTGCCGGTCTCGACCACGCATGTGCTGTCGTCGGGCGTCGCCGGCACCATGGCCGCCAACGGCTCGGGGCTGCAGATGGCGACCATCCGCAACCTCCTGATGGCCTGGGTGCTGACGCTGCCGGCCGCCATCATGCTCTCGGCCAGCCTCTACGTGCTGTTCGCAAACATCTTCTAGGGAACGCGTACCGAGTAGCCCTGAGAAGTGGAGGCCCGCACCGGTCGTGCGGGCCTTTTTGCGTCGCGCTGCGGAAGTATGGCCGACGGCGAATAAGGAAGGCCTGCATTGCAGATGTAGGCCTTCCTTCACGTGCCGTCAGAAAGTTCTGGCGACGCGGAATCCGAAGTTGACCAGACGGTTTTCCGCCGGCTCCCTCTCGCGCCTGGCAGCGCGCAGCGTATGGGGAGCATTATTGAAGGATGCTCCGCGAACGACGCGAAGATTGCAGTCTCCGCTCGACCTTGCCGTTCCGTCTCCCGGGTTACCCGCGTTCTGATCGTTCCAGCAATCCTCGGTCCACTCCCACACGTTACCGTGCACGTTGTAGAGACCCCAGGCGTTGGGGAGGAAGTCGTCCACTGCAACAGTCGAATTCCGCCATTGGCCTACTGGGCCGTTGGCATAGGTCATCCGTCCATCGTAGTTGGCCTGGTCGGTCGAAATCATGCTGCCCCACCAGAATGGGGTGGCGGTGCCCGCCCGCGTGACAAATTCGCGTTCGGCTTCCGAAAGCAGCCTGTATTGCTTGCCGGTGACGGAAGAGAGCCAAGCGGCATAGGCCTTTGCATCGTGCCAGTTCACGCAAACGACGGGATGGCGATCGTCCTGAACGAAGTCCGGTGATCTCCAGTCGCGTTGCGGATTTCGTCCGGGTTCGCCGAGGCGATAGCACGCCCCCTCCATCTTGCGGCCGGTTGCCGCAACAAAGGCAGCGAATTCGCCGCGAGTGACGGCAAACCTTCCAACCGCAAACGGCCGGGCGATCGATACCCGAACCTGATCCTCACGAACCGTAGCCACCAATTCGTTCGGCTCGGCACCCATCATGAAGCTGCCGGCCGGCACCGCCACCATCTCGGGGCAGTCGGGACAATCCCTGAACGGCTCGCCTGCGCCTGGCCGGATGCAGCGCTGCTCTCCTGCCGCGACTCCAACCTGAATGCCCTGACAGGCTTGTGCCGACGCGGAGCATTCGGCGAAGGCGCCCATGATCGCCAGCGGAATAGCCAATGCACTTCCACGCAAGCCAATCATGTGAGCGCCCCGAACTTGCGCGAGGCAGCCCGCCTCACGCCGCCAGCGAGTTCTCCACCAGGCGGATCCAGTACGAAGTGCCGTAGACGATCGCCTCGTCGTTGAAATTGTAGGCGGGGTGATGGAGGCCGGCGCTGTTGCCGTTGCCGCAGAAGATGAACGCGCCCGGGCGCGCCTCCAGCATGTAGGCGAAATCTTCCGCGCCCATCATCGGCGGCGTCTCGCCGACGGCGCCTTCGCCGCCGACTTCCTTGGCGACGCGCGTCGCCATTTCGGTTTGCGCGGCATGGTTGACCGTCACCGGATAGCCGCGCTCGTAGACGAGATCGATCTTCGCACCGGTCATTTGCGCCACGCCCGCGACCACCTCGCGCACGCGCTTCTCGACGAGGCTGCGCACTTCCTCGGTCAAGGTCCGGATCGTGCCGCGCAGCTCCGCGGTCTGCGGGATTACATTCCGCGCATTGCCGGCGTGGAATTCGCAGATCGAGATCACAGCCGATTCCAGGGGATCGACAGTGCGTGAGACGATCGATTGCAGGCCGGCGATCACTTGCGCACCGACCAGCACGGAATCGATGCATTTGTGCGGTCGCGCGGCGTGGCCGCCGAGCCCCTCGATCTTGATGTCGATCGAATCCGTTGCAGCCATGATCGGACCCGGGCGGATCGCGAACTGGCCGACCGGAATGCCGGGGCCGTTGTGCATGCCATAGATCTGCTCGATGCCAAAACGGTCCATCAGGCCGTCCTTGATCATTGCGGCAGCACCCGCGCCGCCCTCTTCGGCGGGCTGGAAGATCACGACCGCCTGGCCTGCGAAATTGCGGGTCTCGGCGAGATAGCGTGCGGCGCCGAGCAGCATCGCGGTGTGGCCGTCATGACCGCAGGCGTGCATCTTGCCCGGCGTCTTCGAGGCATAGGGAACATTGGTTTCTTCCTCGATCGGCAGCGCGTCCATGTCGGCGCGCAAGCCGATCACCTTGAGGCCGCCATTGGCCGGCTTTCTGCCCTTGATGACGCCGACCACCCCGGTCTTGCCAATGCCGGTGACGACCTCATCGCAGCCGAATTCGCGCAAGCGCTCGGCCACGAATGCCGCAGTGCGGTGGACGTCATAGAGCAGTTCGGGGTGCTGGTGGATGTCCCGGCGCCAGGCTTGAATGTCGGGTTGCAGGTCGGCGACGCGGTTCACGATGGGCATGACAGTTTCGGGTCCGTTTTGGTTGTTTTGTCATGTGTAGCACGGCAGACGTCTTCCGCCCAACATCCCGAAAGACCGCGCTGCAATGCAGAATTCACGCAAAAAGCCGTCCTGGCCGGGCTTGTCCCGGTCATCCACGTCTGACAATTAAAACGGAAAAGACGTGGATGCCCGGCCCAAGGCCGGGCATGACGAGTGGACGGGAAGATGAAGCGGCTTGAGGGCGATTTCGACTATATCGTGGTCGGTGCGGGCACCGCCGGCTGCATCATGGCCAACCGCCTGTCCACGAATCCGAAAAACCGCGTGCTGGTGCTGGAAGCCGGCGGCGACGACAACTGGATCTGGTTTCACATCCCGGTCGGCTATCTCTTTGCCATCGGCAATCCGCGCTCCGACTGGATGTTTCGCACCGAGGCCGAGCCCGGGCTGAACGGCCGCTCGCTGGCCTACCCCAGAGGCAAGGTGATCGGCGGCTGCTCCGCGATCAATGCCATGATCTCGATGCGAGGACAGGCCGCCGATTACGACCACTGGCGGCAGCTAGGTCTCTCGGGCTGGGGCTATGACGACGTGCTGCCGGCGTTCAAGCATCTCGAGGATCATTTCCTCGGGGCCAGCGAGCATCACGGCGCAGGCGGCGGCTGGCGCATCGAGGCGCCGCGGCTGTCCTGGACTATACTGGATGCGGTGGGCGACGCCGCCGAGCAGATGGGCATCCGAAAAATCCCTGACTTCAACACCGGCGACAATGAAGGCATCAGTTATTTCCACGTCAACCAGAAGCGCGGGCGGCGCTGGTCGGCGGCGCGCGGCTTTTTGAAACCGGCGCTGACGCGGCCGAATTTGCGGCTGGAAAAGAATGTGCTGGTCGAGCGCCTCATCATCGAACAGGGCCGCGTCGCCGGCGTGCGCTTCATGCAAGGCGGCGAGATGGTCGAGGCCCGCACCAAGGGCGAAGTGATCCTGACCGCCGGCTCGATCGGATCGATCCAGGTGCTGCATCGCTCCGGCATCGGCCCGTCCGATTGGCTGTCGCCGCTCGGCATCGACGTCGTGCTGGACAAGCCGGGTGTCGGGCGCAATCTGCAGGACCATTTGCAGCAGCGCGCGATCTACAAGGTGTCGAACGTGCGCACCCTCAACGAAACCTACTGGTCGCTGTTCCGCCGTGGGCTGATGGGGCTCGACTACGCCTTCCGCCGCCGCGGGCCGCTGACCATGGCGCCGTCGCAGCTCGGCATTTTCACACGCTCCGATTCCAGTCGCGAGCGCGCCAACATCCAGTTTCACGTGCAGCCGCTGTCGCTCGACAAGTTCGGCGATCCCCTGCACCGCTTTCCCGCCATCACGGTGAGCGCCTGCAACCTGCGGCCGACCTCGCGCGGCACCGTGCGCATCCGTTCAGCGAAGCTCGATGAAGCGCCATCGATCGCGCCGAATTATCTGGCAACCGACGAGGACCGCCGCGTCGCCGCGGATGCGATCCGCACCACGCGAAGGCTGATGCAGCAGCCGGTACTGCAAAAATACTCGCCGAGCGAATATCTCCCGGGCCCTTCCGTCGGCGACGACGATGCTTCGCTGGCGAAAGCCGCCGGCGACATCGGCACCACGATCTTTCACCCGGTCGGCACCGCGAAGATGGGGATCGCCAGCGATCCTTTGGCGGTGGTCGATGAGCGGCTGCGCTTCTTCGGGCTCGGCGGGCTTCGCATCGCGGATGCCTCGGTGATGCCGACCATCACCTCGGGCAACACCAACACGCCGACCGCGATGATCGCGGAAAAGGCGGCGGCGATGATATTGGAGGATGCGAAGTAGGATCGTGGACGCCACAGCACATACACGACGATGGGTTTCCTCGCCCGCGCGCGTCGGCTGCGCGGTTGCAGCAGTTTTCACGCTTTGTGCATCGCCGGCGACGGCGCAGGTCGTCGACAGAGTATCTCTCTCGGAATCCACGACCACGTGGAGCACCGTCGCATATGCGACCACGGCGGAGAATGGTTTCGTCGACGGCTCGCTCGACACCAAGAGGATCATCGATCGGACGTTCAAGACCTACTTGCTGGAGAACCGTTATCTGAAGGTGACGCTCGTGCCCGAATTCGGCGGACGCATTCTCTCCATCATCTACAAGCCGACCGGTCACGAGCAGCTCTATCGCACGCAAGTCGGCACGCCGTACGGCATCAAGGACGGCAACTTCTATTACGACTGGTTGATGGTTTATGGCGGCATCTTCCCGACCTTCCCGGATGCCGAGCACGGCAAGACCTGGTTGAAGCCGTGGGATTTTGCGGTGGTGCGGCAGACCACCGACGAAGTGACGGTCGCGATGTCGCTCAAGGATGATTTTGCTTACCCCGCGGCACCGGCGAAGTTCAGGCGCGGTTCGACTGGTATCGAGGCGACCTATCTTGTGACGCTGAAGGCCGATCGCGCTGCGCTTGACGCGCGCGTGGTGCTGAAGAATCCGCGAAACGAAGCGATAGATTACGAGTACTGGACCTGCGCGACGCTGGCGCCGGGATCGGATCCCGGCAATCCCAAGACGACGGTAGCGCCGAGATCATCGCCCCGATCGAGGCCTACACCACGCCCGGCTGGTCGGCCAACATCGCGGCAGCCGACGCGAGCGCGGGCGAAGGCAAGCACCGTTTCGAAAAGCTGCGCTTCTTCCGGAACTGGCCGACCATGGGTATCGCCTATGCGGCGCCCGACATGGCAGGCGGCAATTTCTGGGGCGTGATCAACCACGACAACGAGGAAGGCATCATCCGCATCGCCGACAACAGGGTCACGCCGGGCCTGAAAATGTGGACGTGGGGATTTCCCTCATTCACCGGCGAGACCGACCCGCGCAAGGAGCCGGCCCCGCAGCGGCCCTACGTCGAATTGTGGGCGGGTGTGTCCGATCAGTTCTTCCATCCGGCCCGCTTTGCCGCATCGGGCGAAGTCTCTGTCACGGAAACCTACAGCCCGACCGTCGGCATGAGCAACGTCACCCATGCCAACGAGAAAATCCTGATCAATCTGTCCGCCGAAACATCAGCCGCCAATCTGCAGTTCTTCAGCATCGAACCATCAACACCGCTGCGCATCAGCTTGAAACGGGGCGAGATGGCATTGTTCGATGCAAGCGTGCAGCCCGACCCGCTTAACGGCAACCGCATTGCTGCGGCGATTGCCGACGGCAAGAGCGGCGAGCCGATCCGGGTAACGATCAGGACCGCCGACGGCAAGGAGCTGATCGCGGCGGAGACAACGATCAAGTAATTTCTGGATGGCGCAACGCGGTGCGCGTCAACCGCACGGTACGCGCAAGATAGCGGCCGATCGACCAGTTGCCCGGCCCGCAGCAGGCGAGCACGACGAATCCGCCCGCGATCGCCAGATCCTTCTGCAGATGCAGCACCTGATTGCGGTCGGCAAGCTGCCAGTGGAACAGGATCGCGGTGAGCACACAGAACACGGCAAACAGCAGCGCCGCGGGGCGCGTCATGATGCCGGTGACGATCAGAATGCCGCCACCGAGCTGCAGCGCGATGACGGCCGGCAGCAGCAAGGACGGCACGCCGGACTTCTGCATATAGGCGGCCGCGCCGGCATAATTGCCGATCAGGCCAAAACCTTCGTGCAGGAAGATGAAGACCAGCAGACACCGGCCCACAAGCAGGCCGGCATCTCGCAGGGCATCTTCCACGGCGCGGGGCATCAGTTGACCTTCGCCGCCTTGGTCGCCAGCAGCTTCTCCAGATCCTCGCGCTCTTCGCAGCCTTGCGGGCACAGTCTGGTCAGCACTGCCAGCTGCTCGCGGGCCTTCGGCAGATCGCCCATGTCGACATAGAGCTCGCCCAGATATTCGCGGGCCCCCTTGTGATCGGCGTTGAAGTCGAGCGCCTTCCTGTAGAAGGTGAGCGCGGTCGGGTAGTCGCCCAGCTTGCGCAGGGAAAAACCCATCAGGCTGTAGACGTCGGCGTGCTGGCTTGTCTCGGCAATGACTTTCAGCTCCGCGACTGCGCCCTGATAGTCCGCTACCTTGATTTTGGCGCGGACGGAGGAGAGATCCGGCGCATCCGTCGAGTTCATGTTGTCGACAGCCAAAGCCGGAGACGATGTGACGATCGCCGATGCGGCAGAGCCTGCCAGGCAAAGCACGAGAAGCACGGCGTGGCGGGTGTTGCTTCGAGTTGAACGCATGGGATTGTCCTTTTCTTGGTGGGGGATGAGAGTCGGTTTGGCGCCGCCGGCTATGCCTGCACCGGCGTGAACGCATAGCCCGCGCCGTCCTTGGCAAAGCTGCCGGCGCCGGGGAACGGAAAGTGCGCGCCGCAGATCGCCACCTTGTCCGATATGACGCGGTCGATCAGCTTGCGGCGGGTTTCCACCGCGAGCGGACCATCCTGGTCATAGGCGCCCTGCCATTCCGGATGCGGCGCGAGCAGCGCCGGAACGTAGGCGACGTCGTTGGAGATCATCAGCTGCTGGTTGCCTGAGGCGAGCAGGAAGGCGGAATGACCCGGCGTGTGCCCGGGCGCATTCACAAGTCGAACGCCGGGCGCCACTTCCGTTTCGCCTTCGACCAGCCGGAAATTCTTCCAGGTCGGGAATACCGTCTGGATGCGGTTGCCGAGCGGCTTGCGCGCCTCGGGCAATTTCTCGACCCGTCCCGGTTCGGTCCACCAGCGATATTCGGCGGCGCTGACGATGAGCTCTGCATTGGGATAGTTGGCGGCGTTGGTGCCCTTCTCCATCAGGCCAAAAATGTGGTCGGGATGGAAATGCGAGATCAGCACGGTGCTGATCTTGGCGGGATCGATTCCAGCGCCCTTCAGATTGTCGGGCAGGCTGACCGCGGTCGGCTGCCACTGGCCGACGCCGGAGCCGGAGTCGATCATGACGAGCTTGTCGCCGATCTGCAGCACGATGACGGTGAGCGGGATCGGCACATGGTCGGTGGTCATGCCGGCCCTGGCGAGCGCGGTCTTGGTCTCGTCGATGCTGGCGTTCTTGATGAAAGCCGGATCGTGCGGCTTCTTCCAGATACCGTCATAGAGGGCCGTAACCTCCACCGACCCAACCTTGTATTTGTAGAAGCCCTTGCCCGCGTCCGGCGCAGGCTGCGCCTTTGCGGGCGCCACGACGGCGAGACGGGAATTGATACCGAGTGCTGCGGCAAACCCCGCAGCGACGACCACATCACGACGCGACATGTTCAACATGGAGACACCCCTTTCCAATGGCTGGTTGCGACATGGCGTTGATTGGATGGGGGCGGCCGTTATTCCCGCTTCCGTTCGCCTGGCCGCGGCGGTCGATCACGATCGCGTTAGCCCGGTCGTTGTTAATCGCGCGCGGTCGGGAATAAACCGCGCCGTGAGCCGGTCATGTCTGCGCAAGCCGACCGATCGGGGCACTACAGCAATGACCGGAACAAAGGTTGAGTAACGGACCAAACCAAGGCATCACGGCCCTGCCCGTCCGGTGGCCGGCCACCGGCCGGGCGCAGCATTCCGCGAGCGCCGGGCAAAGAGCGATGCCGATCAAGAGTGTCGACAACGATCCCGAGAAGGCGCGGCGCTTTCGCGAGCTGGCGCTGCCGCATCTCGACGACGTCTATACGCTGGCGCGTTACCTGCTGCGAGACGCGGCCGATGCCGATGATGCCGTGCAGGAATGTTTCTTGCGCGCGTTGAAGCATTTCCACACTTATCAAGGACCCGCGATCAAGCCGTGGCTGTTCGCGATCCTGCGCAATGTCTGTCACGCCGAATATGCAAGGCGCGCCAGCGCCCCGGCTACCGGCGCCGACGAATTGCCTGAAACCACCGAACAGGCACCGATATGGCGCGAGGCTCAGGAAACGCCCGAGGCGCAGATCGTCAAGCAGCATGATGCCGGCACAATCCGGCGGCTGATCGCCGCGCTCGCCGAGCCGTTTCGCGAGACCTTTGTGCTCAGGGAGATCGAAAACCTTTCATACCGCGAGATCGCCGATGTCGCCGAGGTGCCCGTAGGCACCGTGATGTCGCGCCTCGCCCGCGCCCGCGCCATGCTGCGGTCGGCATGGCTTGCGGAACAGGAGCCGAAAAAATGACCTGCGACGAGGCCGAAATCCTGCTGCATGCGCTTCTCGACGGCGAGCTCGACGCCGGACACGCGCGCGAGGTCGAGGCGCATCTCGCCACTTGCGCCAAATGCGCCGCCGCCGCACGCGACTATCGCGAGATGAAGAAGGCTGTTGCCCAGGGCGGCCTGCGCTACACCGCCCCGCCTGAGCTGCGCCGCCGCATCGAGGCGTCACTGCCGCAGGCGGAAGTTCCGACCCGGCGCGCGGTGCTACGGGGATTTGCGATGGGCTCGGCAGTGTCGGCAATCGCGGCTAGCGGCCTGTTCGCGGTCGTACTGCGCAGCGACGACGAGGCGCGCATCCAGGCCGAGATCGTCTCGGCGCATCTGCGCTCGTTGCAGGCGGGCCACCTCACCGACGTCGTCTCCACCGACCAGCATACGGTGAAGCCTTGGTTCAACGGCAGGATCGATGTCGCCCCGCCCGTCGTCGATCTCGGCCCGCAGGGCTTTGCGCTGATCGGCGGCCGGCTCGATTATGTCGATGGCCGCCCGGTTGCTGCGGTGATCTACCGCCGCCGCCAGCACATGATCAACCTGTTCGTGGCGCAGGCCGCGAACACCGAACCGCGCGCAGCGAGGATGGAGACGGTGCAGGGCTTCAACATCCGCCGCTGGAGCGAGCGCGGGTTGAACTATTGGGCGGTCAGCGATCTGGCGAAAGATGAGCTTGCGAATTTCGGCGAGAGATTCGAAGCGGCGACCCGCGCGGCGGGCTGAGATGTGTAGGGCGGATTAGCGCAAGCGCAATCCGCCACCACAGGCATCTCATTTGCGGAACGGCGCAATATGCGGAGCCTGTCATCGGGCGCGCGTTCGCGCGACCCGTTGGCTATTGTGCCCTGCGCACGGTGCGATGCTGCCGCAGCTTTGGTGCAGGCACAGCCTGGTTGTAATACGCATTCGCATCGAGCGGTCGATAGCCGGATCGTCCCGCAAGGACATCGGCGTTGGGGTGATAGAAGGAGTACGCGCCGGGCTCCTGGATGGCGGCCTGTGCGAATACCGGCGTAGCGATGGCCGCCATCAAAAGCGCGGCAGCGAGAGTCGGGATGGTCCTGGTCATGGTGAGAATCCTCTAAGGCGGGAGACATCACCTATGTGGGTGCTGAAGCGGCGAGCAGCACCGATTTCACCGCGAGTTTATTAATTCGCACGCGCCCGTGAAGGTAGAAGCTCCTGTCCGCCGGACATTGCAGCCGTAGAACGGCGATACTGCGGTCGCGCTTCGGAGGAGTTTTCTTTTCTCGCCGTGCCTGCCTCGCGAGCTATCCCTGCGGAGGAAATCGCTCAAAGACGGGCAATTCGTGCGCCCGCTCCATCCAGCCAATCCGCTCCGCGGTCTGGATATGCACCGTGGCGGGAACGACATCGGGATCGTCGAAGGTGCCGCTCTGCACATCGATGATCCCGGGCAGGTTGGCCTCATTGACGTAGAACAGGCCGGTGCCGCAATTGGCGCAGAAGTGCCGGCGGCCGTGCTCGGATGATGCATAGATCTTCGGCTCGCCCTGCGTCACCTTCACCGCGTCCGCGGCGTGCATGGCCCAGCCCACCATCGGCGCCCCGGCGTGCCGGCGGCAATCCGTGCAGTGACACAGCGAGTGCACGATCAGGTCGCCTTCGATCTCGTAGCGGATCGCGCCACAATGACAGCCGCCGGTAATGCGCATCGGTGTGCTCCTGTAGGTCAAAGCGTGGGTGCGATTAGCCGCGACATCCGCCAGAACTCAACGAGCGAATCGTCACAGACTGCAACCGCGTCTTGTCTGAAAATACCTAATGCGGGATTGCGGCGTTACGCCGACTTGCGCACGGCGTTGTCGACCAACGTCTTGCCGAGCGACCAGATCGCGCCGGGGACCTTGTGGCTGCCGGCGATCACGGTGTCGAACGAGGTTGCAATCCAGTTGCAATCCTCTTCGGTGATGACGAGCGGCGGCAACAGCTTGATGGTGTGGCTGCCGTGACCGGCGACTTGGGTGAGGATCTTGTGGTCCTTGAACAGCGGCACGGTGATGAGCTGGCAGAACAGGCCCTTGTTGGCGGTCTCCAGCACGTTCCACGACGCGCGCAGCCGCAGCGATTTCGGCGGACCGAACTCGACGCCGAGCATCAACCCCTTGCCGCGCACTTCCTTCATCAGCTCGTAGCCCGGCACCAGCCGCGTCAGCGCCATCTGCAGCTCTGCGCCCCGCTTGGCGGCCTTCTCAATCAGATTGTCCGCCTTGATCACTTCGAGCGTGGCGATGCCGGCGGCCATCGCCAGATCGTTCTTGGCGAAGGTCGAGCCGTGCACGACGGCGCGGTCCATCTGGTTGAAGATCTTGTCGAAGATGTTCTTCCGCGTCAGCAGCGCGCCTACCGGCACGTGGCCGCCCGACAGCGCCTTGGCGAGCAGCACCATGTCGGGCTCAACGTTCCAGTGTTCCACCGCGAGGAACTTGCCGGTGCGGCCGATGCCGGTCTGGATCTCGTCGGCAATGAGCAGCGTGCCGTATTTGCGGCACAGCGCCAGCGCGCCCGGCAGGAATTCGTCGGTCGGCAGATTGACGCCCTTGCCCTGGATCGGCTCGACGATGAAAGCGGCCACCTGCTTCGACGACAGCGCGCGCTCGAGCGCCGCAAGATCGTTGAAGGGGATCGGCGTGCAGCCCGGCAGCAGCGGCTCGAAGCCGAGGCGGAAATTCGGATCGTCCGTCAGCGACAGCGCGCCATAGGACAGACCATGGAACGCATGGCTGCAATAGACGATGCCCGGGCGTCCCGTCGCGCCGCGCGCGAACTTGATGGCCGCCTCCACCGTCTCGGCGCCGGAATTGGCGAAAAACACCTTGTCCAGATATGGCACATGTTCCAACAGCCGCTCGGCCAGAATGCCGGCGAGCGTGGACACGTCGAACTGCACCAGATTCGGCATGTCGGCATCGAGCACGCTTTTCAGCGCCTGGCGCACCGCGGGGTGGTTCCGGCCGATCGCAAAAACGCCGAAACCGCTCAGCAAATCGAGATATTTGTCGCCGGCACGGTCGTAGAGGTACTGGCCTTGGCCCTTCTGGAATCCGACGTCGTAACCGATGGTCTTCAGCACGCGCACGAATTGCTCGTTCAGGTAGCGCGTATGCATGGAACTGCGCTGGGATTCGCGCGCCGCAAACATCTCGGAAACGTCAAAATTCGAATCTAAGGCCATAAGCTACTTACTTCGGTTGATGGCTGCTTCGTCAACTGAAAACGCCCAATGCGGCGTTTTGACCCCCACTTTGACCCGCCACTTAAGCACAGGTTCGGATCATGTTGCACTGCCTAAGATCATCCGCGCGCACAATAGCTTATACGGGATTAATTCTCGCGACAGGCTCATGCTCGGCCCTTGCCGCCGATCCGACAGGAGACTGGCGGGTTGCTGACGGCGTCGCCAACATCCGGGTTGCCCAATGCAATGGCAACATGTGGGGTGTGGTCGCCTGGGAGAAGGTTCCCGGCGGAAAGGATTCGCACAATCCAGATCCGGCCAAGCAGAGCCGGGCAACGCTGGGCATGCCGATCCTGCTTGCCATGAAGAAGAAGCCCGGCGTCGATGCCTGGGAAGGCCAAGTCTATAACGCCAAGGACGGCCAGACCTACAGCTCGACCATCAAACCTGTTGGCACCGACCAGTTGGAGATTCAGGGTTGCGTGCTCGGCTTCCTCTGTGGCGGTGAAACCTGGACCCGCGTCGGTCCGCCGATCGCCTCGAGTCCCGTCAACAGCATGGCCAAGGGACCGGGACAGCCGCAGGCTACAGCGCCCGCCCCTGCTGCGAAGACCACCGGCTCGGCCGCGCCAGCGCAGAAGCAGGCGGCCGGTCAGCCCAAGGATCAGAGCAAGGATGCCGTCGGCGACATCTGCCTGCTCGCCGATGTGGGGCGATCTACTCGCTGATGTGACGCGGCTTGCCCATCAGCGCAGGCTGGAACAACAGCACCGCCGCGAGCGTGGTCACGAGCGAAAGCGCAAGCAGCTTGCCCATGCTCGCGGTGCCCGGATGACTTGAGAGCCACAGGCTGCCGAACGCGGTCGCCGTGGTCAGCGCGCTGAAGAAGATCGCGCGCGTCAGCGAGGTCTGCAGCAGGTTCGTCCTGCCCTCGCGCCACGCCACCACATAATAGATCTTGAAGGCGACGCCGATGCCGAGCAGCAGCGGCAGCGCGACGATGTTGGCGAAGTTGAGCGGCAATCCGATCAGCACGCAGATCTCCAGCGTCACCGCGCCGGCCACCAGCAGCGGCACCAGCGTCATCAGCACGTCGGCGAAGCGGCGCAGCGTGATCCAGAGCAGCACGCTGATCACGACAAGCGCCCAGATGCCGGCGTGGATGAACG
>Ga0081455_10005262_pt1 | contig 14217 bp, 12 predicted proteins | sample TabmetS3T2R1_FD_70207 | JGI IMG/M metagenome (GOLD analysis project Ga0081455, IMG submission 70207) | Tabebuia heterophylla rhizosphere microbial communities from the University of Puerto Rico - S3T2R1 | ecosystem: Host-associated > Plants > Roots > Rhizosphere ... | reverse complement strand
AGGGACGCATGCTTGCAATGGGCGCTGGAAGCTGGTCAGGATCATGGTGTCTGGGGCGGTCTCAGCGAAGATGAGCGGCGAGCGTTGAAGCGGCGCGCCGCACGAGCGCGCATCCGCACCGCATAACCCAAGGCTTCGTCAGCAGCAACGAACGCCGGGGGCAATCCCCCCGGCGTTTTGCATGCCATATCGCACGCTCGCGGCAGCACTGACGTCAGTCACCGACTTGTCAGAATCTGAGCACCATATTTGGTGCTCAGATTCTGACAAGTCGGTTCCGGAAAGAGGCCAGCTGCACACGAACCCTCGTGTGCAGCGGCCACTCACCCATCCCGTGGGAGCTTCAGTTGTTCAGTGTCTGCGTAACGACGTGCGACACCTGATCCCAGACGAAGGTGACACTCGAGCCGCCCGCTGGGACGCTGACCGGAATGTTGGAGCCGCCGGCCGCTCCGCCTGCGCCGTAGTTGACATCCCACGAATCGTTGATGGCCACCTTGTACTCGTACTGACCCTCTGGGAGCGGGAAGGTGCCCTCCCACAATCCGTTGGTCGTGTTGAAGGTGAGATGGCTGGTCGCGCAGGCTGGATCCCAATCGTCGACACACCCGATCTCCGACTGGAGAGAGCCGGCGACCGTGACGCTGTCGACCAGCGGTTGCGGGGCTGTCCGCGTAACCGTGCGAACCGGACTGATGACCTGAGTGCCGTCCGGCTCGTTGAGGATTGCCCGGTAGCGGATCACCGTGCCCACCGGCACCGTCGAAAGATCGTCGTAGTAGCTGTAGGCCGGAGAGGAGTCGTCCCTCTTGACGGTCACCCAGTCGGAGTCATTCGGTAGTCGACGCTGAATACGGACCACATGGCTGGCGCGTTCTGGATCGGCGGTCAGTCGCACCTCGATCGTGCCGAACACCTCTGCTCCTTCAGCGGGCAGTTCAATGGTCAACTTGGGGACGGGAACGAGGGCTCGCCGGGAACCGCTGAGCCGCTGATGACCGGCGTTGTCGCGTACCACGGCCCGATAGGTCACCTGCTTCCCGTCCGGAATCGGGCTGACGTCATGGAAGATGCGGTACGGCCGTGTGTCGTCAGTGCCTATCGGCTTCCATTTGTCATTGCCGACCCTGGCATAGAACGTGACCTCATTGAAGGAAGAGCCTCCGACGTTCGCCGACACCAGCATCCGTGAGTTGGTCTCGGCCGAGACCACCGGTTTCTCCAGCGAAAGCTGCGGCGCAGCGTCGGATCGCGGGATCCGGTTCGCCGATTCATAGACCACAGTCGACAGCGCCGGTACGGTCACTGTCAGCAGCCGCTCGTCGTCAGAAGTGAGCTGTTCGGGACCAGATCCGTACACCTTGACGAAATCGCCGTTGGAAATGTAGGTCGGGATGGCGACTGTCTTCGCCGACTCACTGTTGTTCAGCGCCACCACGTACTCGAGTTGCTGCTCGCGACCCAAACGGGAGAAGGCATAGATCCCCGCTTCGTCGCTTCCGTAACGATCTTGATGGGCGCCGTTGCGCAGGGCCGGATGGGCTTTGGTGATGCCGGCCAGCTGCTTGATCAACTCGTACAGCGGATGGCTCGGATTGAAGTTGTCCTGCGCATGCGTGCGGTTGGTCCCTAGCAGATCGTCGTCCAGGTAATCGGCGACTTTGCTCGCGAACATCGTCTGCCGAGCCAGTTGATCACCACCCGTGCCGGTGAAACCCTGTTCATCGCCGTAGTAGACCACCGGGTTGCCGCGGGAGAAGTACATCAGCTCATGGGCGAGCCGGTCCCTGTCGACGAGCTCGTCCTCGGACGCGCCTGGATTATCCGCGTTCACGAAGTAACCGATGCGGCCCATGTCGTGATTACCAAGGAAGGTAGGCAGCTGGTAGACGTTGGAATCGGCGTCGGTGTACCAGTCGTCGTTCTTGAAGAATGCACTCAGCTGGCTGGCGGGTTGTCCCTTCGAGGCGAAGTTGCGAGCAGCGTCCTGGAAGGGGAAATCCAGCACGGCCTGCATCTTGTCACGGGTGGTGAAGGTTGAGGTGAATGGCCTGGTGAGGTCGAAGACCTCACCGAACATGAAGAACTCCTTCTTCCCTTGCCTCCGGGCGTACTCGAGCACCTCGGGACCGAACTTCTGCCAGAACTCATCGTTGACGTGCTTCATGGTGTCGATCCGGAAGCCGTCGATGCCCATGTCCTGGATCCACGTCTTGTAGATCTGGATCATTCCGTTCACCACAGTGGGGTGCTCGGTGAATAGATCATCAAGTCCGAAGAAATCGCCGTAGTAGGAGTCCTCGCCGGTGAAGGTGGTGTTCCCGCGGTTGTGGTACAAGGTCACGTCGTTCAGCCAGCTCGGGACTTTGAGATTCTCCTCACCGGGGTCGAGCTTGGGGGTGTAGGGGAAGGACTCGGTCGCGCTCAACGGCGGGAATCCGCCGGTCCCGGCGTAGTCGCGATCGTCGAAGGGATTACCAGCAGCAGTTCGGTACGGCTCCTTGTCCTTGGGCACGTACGCCGTACGCGCCCCTTCCTGGTAGCCGATCACATCCGCGGTGTGGTTGGTGATGATGTCGAAATAGACCTTCATATCGCGAGCGTGCGCAGCGTCGACGAGTGTCCGAAGTTCAGCATTGGTGCCTAGGTGCGGGTCGATCTGGGTGAAGTCGGTGACCCAGTATCCGTGGTAGCCGGCCGATGGACCGTCCTCCAGCTGCACGGCCTTGTTCTTGAAGCTTGGCGTGAGCCAGATCGACGTGGTGCCGAGGCCGCGGATGTAGTCGATGCGCTCCAGCAGACCGTTCAGGTCACCGCCCTGGTAAAAGCCCTTGGCCGTCGGATCGAATCCGTGATCGTTAGGACCTCCCGGGATGCCGCCGGTGTCATTGGCGGTCGAGCCGTTCTCGAATCGGTCGGCCATCACGAAGTAGAACGTCTCGTCGGTGACCGGAGCGCGCAGCGAATGCTTACCAGCGAGCGTGCCTCGGGTTGTCGCCGCACCTGCTGAGCCGAGCGATGCGCTGGCGACAGCGAGGGTGAGTCCGGCAGTGATCAGGGCCATGGAAATGCGACGACTGTGCATTCCGTCTCCAGCTGGGGGATGTTGAGGGTCTGCTGGCCCAGCGAAACCCCGTGGCGGACGGCAGTCAAAGATCTCCGCAGGCGTGTCGCGATGCAGCAAATATGCGTCAGTCCGCAGCTAGAGGGGAATTTCCACCACAGCTAGCGTGCCTGGACCGTGCGGTTGCACTCCAAGTTGGAAACTGCCTTCCATTTCGGCCACCAGAGTGTTGACGATCGACAGCCCCAGGCTCCGCGAGTTGCGCCAATCGAAGCCATCCGGCAGCCCGCGGCCGTCGTCGCTGATCTCAACCTTGAGCCGACCGTCAAATCGGCTCGGCACCACACGCACTTCGCCAGAATGGTGCGCCAGGCCATGCTCGACTGCGTTCTGGCACAACTCGCTGATGACCATGGCCAGGCTGGTCGCGACCTCTGCTGAAAGCAGGCCGAAGCTGCCCTCCCTGATGGCTGAAACGCCACCCCAGGACGCGGCGACATCGCCCACCATGCGGAGAAGCTCGTCAGCCACCAGATCGAACTCGACGATCTCATCGAACGCCTGCGACAGGGTCTCGTGCACGATGGCGATCGAAGAAACCCGCGACATCGCATCGGTCAGAGCAACCCTTGCCTCGGGAGAGTCCATGCGCCGTGCCTGCATGCGCAGCAGCGCGGCAACCGTCTGCAGGTTGTTCTTGACCCGATGGTGGATCTCGCGAATGGTGGCATCCTTGGTCACCAGCTCGCGCTCTTTACTGCGCAGGTCGCTCACATCACGGCAGAGCACGATGGTTCCGACCCGTTTCCGCCCGGTGACCAGCGGCAGCACCCGGATCATGAGGTGCGCCTCTCCAGACACCAGCTCGGTACTGCGAGCGGCGCGGCCGGACAGCGCCGACTGAACCGAATCATCCACCGGCTCCGGACTGGTCGGCAGCAGCTCCGCTGTCAGGCTCGCAAGATGCTCGCCGACAAGATCGCCGCGGAGACCTACTCGGCGATAGGCACTCAGCGCGTTCGGGCTGGCGTACGTCACCTCGCCGGTAGAGTCGAGGCGGATGAATCCGTCGCCCACCCGCGGGCTGAAGGCGAGATGGGTGGCGTCGCTCGGCATCGGGAAGGCACCAACAGTGATCATCCTGGCTAACTGTGCTGCCGCCTCCAGGTAGACCTTCTCCAAGGTGCTGGGTGCACCACGGAGGCCCAACTGACTCGTGTGTTGCTCGACGACTGCGATGACCCGGTCTCCGACCTTCACAGGAATGGCATGGCTGTCGACCGGCAGTCCCGCGTGCAGCTTGCGCTTGCTGGTTTCGACTATTTGGCCGCTGAGGAATGCCTCCGACACCAGGTGTTCCGGCGAGTACGCGATGAGATCGCCCACGACGTCGTCGAACAGCGACGTCGCACCGGTGAAGGGCCGGATCTGGGCCGCCGCCCACAAGACATTGGGATCGCGGTCGAGGACCCACAAGACCAAGTCAGAGAAGCTCAGATCAGCGAGCAGCTGCCACTCCGAGACCAGCAACTTCAGCCAGTGATGGTCGCTCTCGGAGAGGTCGGTGTGCTCGGAGATGATCTCCGACATCGACGGCATGCCGTAACCCTACGGCGGTGTCCAACAACTGTCGGTTGTTTCAACCCCTGTGACAGAATCACCTGGTTACGCGAGAAATCAGAAGCTTGTCCACCGGGAGGTTCAGATGGCAAAGAGTGCCCGCAAGCGGCGCGCCCGCAGGAAGAAGAACGCGAACCATGGAAAGCGCCCGAACGCCTGATATTGGAGCCGCAACACCAAACCCCACGAGCGTTCCGTGGGGTTTGTCGCTGTAGTCAGAGGGTTTTACGGATCACCGTCAGCTGCGTCACGATCTTGGCTCGAAGGTGACTGGGTGCGGTCTCGCCGCCGCAACAGCGATGGACGAGCGACTTCACCGCCTCCTCGGCATCGAACCTATCCAGGCACGGCTCGCACATCGCGAGATGGTGGCGGATCGCGTCGCTGGTCGCGGCGTCGAGCTCGTTGTCCAAGAACTCATACACCCGTTCGAGTACGTGTTCGCAATCATCGAACGACGCATCGCCCGGTCGCTCGACGTTCATGTCCTGCTCGCCTCCGCTCGATTCACGCCTCGTTCCCGGGCGTAGTCGGCCAACAGGTTGCGCAGCTGGGTGCGGCCGCGGTTGAGCCGCGACATCACTGTTCCAATGGGAGTGCCCATGATTTCGGCGATCTCCTTGTACGAGAAGCCTTCGACATCAGCCAAATAGACGGCCAACCGGAAGTCCGGAGCGAGCTGCTGCAGAGCTTCCTTGACATCAGAATCCGGCAGGTTCTCCAGCGCCACCATCTCCGCTGACTTCAGTCCGCTGGAGGTGTGCGACTCGGCTCTGGCAAGCTGCCAGTCTTCAACGTTCTCCCCATCGGAGAGCTGCGGTTCCCGCTGCTTTTTCCGATAGGAGTTGATGTAGGTGTTGGTGAGAATCCGATACAGCCAGGCCTTCAGGTTGGTGCCCGGCGTGAACTGGTGAAAGGACGCGTACGCCTTGGCGTAGGTCTCCTGCACGATGTCCTCGGCGTCAGCCGGGTTCCGGGTCATGCGCAAGGCACCGGCGTAGAGCTGGTCAAGGTATTGCAAGGCATCCTGCTCGAAACGCGTGTGCCGCTCATCGGCCGTCTCGACGTGACCGGCATCGTTGTTGGGTGCGCTTGCGCCGGAGGAGTTCGTGCCGCTGGGAATGCTCATCACGTACGAGAGTAGCGGCGAACTACGCAACATCGACTGCTCGTGCCAGCCATCCACCAGTAGGGGCATATGAGGTGAAACGCGGTCATGATGTCGATATTCCCGCTATCGCGCCGATGAATCGGCTCACTTCGGCGAGCACAGTGCTACGGAGATCGGCAGCGCTGAACGCGGCTGCCTTGGCAACTCGGTAGCCATGGTCGGCTCCGGGCAACTCCACCACCGAGATTCCGCGCGCGCTGCCAATCGCCTCCCGAATCTCCTCCGCGGTGCCGAAACTGTCCCTGCTGCCTTGCACGATCAGCCTTGGCACCGTAGGTGCGACTAGCTCTGCCAGCCGCGACTTTTCGGGCCGACCTGGAAGGTGCAACGGGAATGCCAGGCACACGATTGCCGCCGGATTGGTGTGCGATGCCGTCCGGCAGGCCACTCGAGCACCGGCACTCCGACCGCCGACCAGAAGCGGATGCCGCACCCACTCCTGTCCGACCAACCAGTCCAGCGCGGCACACCAGGCCTCGTCCAGCTTCGGCGGTGGCGCACCGACGGTACGCCCGGCCGTACGCCACGGCTGTTCGAACCGCACGACCGCAGTACCGAGGGCCGGCAGGCTTCGGGCTAGCAGTTCAAGATCAAGAGCGTCGACACCGCCGCCGGCGCCATGACCGAGCACCAGCGTCGAGCTCGGCCGCTCGGCAAGATCGACGAAGAATCTGCCGGGCCCTTGCTGCGTATCGACCGGTATGACCGTCGAGGTCATGATCAGATCAGCGTCTCCTGATCGCGCACCGGGTCCGGCTCGGGTTCGGCGGCAAGCGGCTCGACAAGTGAGGGATTGTTGTTCTCAACGCTATTGACGTCTGTGGAGACCGCGTACGCCTCCAGAGACGCCGCCTCGGTGACCGCTAGAAGCTCAAGCGCCTGCTTCGGATTGGTGATCGTGGGATCCAGCCAGGCATCGATGGCATCGCGGGTGATCACCATCGGCATTCGATCATGAATGTGCCCAACGGCGTCCGTAGCCTGGGTGGTGATCACCGAGCAGGTGCGGAGCCAGGCAGAGTCGTCGGCGGCATCCTTGTCCGGGTCACGCCAAATCTCGTAGATGCCTGCCATGACCAGCAGCCCGCCGTCCGCCCGGTGGATGAAAAATGGCTGCTTCTTGGGCTTGCCCCGGCCGCGTCCGGTGGACGAGCCGCCCGCCGGATCGAGGGCATACCACTCATAGAAGCCGTCGGCCGGCAAGATGCAGCGGCGGGCACTGAAAGCCCGCTTGAACGCCGGTTTCTCCGCCACCGTCTCCAGTCGGGCATTGATCATCCGCGAGCCGATCGAGGCGTCCTTGGCCCACGACGGGACCAGTCCCCACACCAGCGGAGCCAGCCGACGCCGAACCTCGCCGGTGTCTTTGACCCGCCGCTCGAATATCGCCGGTACGCCAACCGTCGGGGCGACGTTGTAGTCCGGGCCGGGCAGGCCGTCAAACAGGTCGTCGACCTCGAACTCCTCCATCAAGTCCTGAGGGCTGGCGGAGGTTGCATAGCGTCCGCACATGGCTCCGAGCGTATCTGTGGGCACTGACCAAACCGTGATGTGCGTCCAGAGCCAGATTTGAGGTTCTGGGCCAGATTTGAGGTTCTGGGCCAGATTTCCCCCGAGCCAGATTTTGCGCCCTCAGCCAGTCGACGGGCAGCTATGTGGGTAAGACGTGGGCAGAAGGGCACCCCTTGTTGGGTGCCGAAATGCTCTCACGGTAGGAATGACCTATGACATTGCTGCGCGCTGTGCCTCGGACCATGTTGGCTTCTTACTTCGTGGTGGCCGGAATCAAGGCGATCCGTGATCCGGAGTCGCTGGTTCCCGCAGCCGAGCCGATTGTCGATCGTGTCGTCCCAGTGGTTAAGCAGTACAGCCCAGAGCAAGTGGCCGGCTTTGTTCCGGAGAATGCGGTCACCCTGGTCCGCGTCAACGGCATTGCCCAGGTAGCTGGCGGCGTGGCGCTAGCGACCGGCAAGGGCCGGCGGCTGGGTGCGCTGCTGCTGGCCTGCTCACTCGTGCCCAGCACCATCGCCAAGCACCCCTTCTGGAAGGAGCAAGATCCTGATCGACGGGCACAGGAGCGCAACCACTTCTTGAAGAACGTCAGCCTGCTGGGCGGGGTGCTCTTGGCCTCGCAAGATACCGAGGGCAAGCCGAGCTTGGCCTGGCGCGCACAGAAGGGTGGCGAGAAGCTGGCCAAAGAGACGCGTAAGGCTTCCAAGAAACTGACCCAGGGCTCCAGCAATATTGCCGGAGAGGCAGGTGAGCTGGCGGAGGCTGCCGTGGCAACCGGCGCGGCGCTGGTTGCTGCCGTCAGTGAATCTTCGCGGAAGCTGCAGAAGCAGGCAGCGAGGCAGTTGAAGGAAGCGCAGGCGGTGGCCGCCACACAGGCTGAGGAAGCCCAAGTGGCAGCAGCCAAGGCAGCCAAAAAGGTCAAGAAGGAAGCCAAGAAGCAAGCCAAGGTCGTCAAGAAGAAGGCCAAGGAAATCAGCGAGAACGTCCAACTCGGCGAGAACTGACTCCCCTACACCGACTTGTCAGAATCTCAGCACCATATTTGGTGCTGAGATTCTGACAAGTCGGTTGGTGACGAGGGTGACGCCTAGGATCTGAGGGGTGTCTGCACTTCGACAATGGGCGGCGCCGGAGGCGCCTGCTCCGATCACCGCAACTGTCGTCCTTCCAGGTTCCAAATCCGAGACCAATCGGGCGCTAGTCCTGGCTGCGCTGTCCAGTGGGCCGTCGGTGATCATCGCAGGGCTGGAGGCCCGTGACACCCAGCTGATGCGGGACGCGCTGCGGACCCTCGGCGTGGACATCGTCGAGGGCAACGGCGAGTGGCAGATCACCCCACCCAAAGCGTTTGCCGCCGGCGGTGCCATCGACTGTGGGCTTGCCGGGACGGTGATGCGTTTCGTCCCTCCGATCGCCGCGCTCGCCGACGGCAGGGTGCGATTCGACGGTGACCAGCAGGCGTACGCCCGGCCGATGGCGCCGCTGCTGGGTGCTCTCAAACGGCTCGGCGCCAGAGTCGACGGCAACGGCTACTCGCTTCCGTTCAATCTCACCGGCAATCCTCGGCTACGAGGTGGCGACGTCATCGTCGATGCCTCGGAGTCCAGCCAGTTCCTCAGCGGCCTGCTGCTCGCCGGGACCCGATATACCGACGGCGTCGACATCCAACACATTGGGGATGACATTCCTTCGCGTACTCACGTCCAGATGACGCTAGCGATGTTGCGTGCCCGAGGAGTCGAGATCGATGACACCAGACAGCACCGTTGGGTGGTCTCCCCCGGCACCATCCAGCCGGTTGACGTGCGGATTGAGCCGGACTTGTCCAACGCCGCACCATTTCTGGCCGCGGCCGCAATCACCGGCGGCACGGTCACAGTGGCAAATTGGCCGAGTACGACGGTCCAGCCGGGCGACGCGATCCGGGAGATCTTGGAGCACTTCGGCGCTGAGGTGATCTTGGAAGGCAGCAACCTGCGGGTGCAAGGAACTGATCACATTCACGGAGTCGATCTTGATCTGAGCGACGCGGCCGAGTTGACGCCAGTAGTCGCGGCGGTCGCCGCCCTCGCTGATGACACCAGCCACCTCCGGGGGATCGGACATATCCGCGGCCACGAAACAGATCGGCTCGCTGCCCTGGAGACTGAGCTGGATCGCCTTGGCAGTCACGTCAACCAAACCGACGACGGATTGACCATTCATCCGCGGCTGCTCGGTGGCGATCTATGGCGCACCTACGCCGATCATCGGATGGCCCAGGCCGGCGCTCTGCTGGGCTTGCTGGTGCCGGAGATCGTGCTCGACGACATCGGCTGTACCGGCAAAACGATGCCGGAGTTCGAGGAGCTCTGGACAAAGATGATCAACGACTCTGCGCAGGAGTCAGGCGAGGCGATCTCGTAGTGACCCAGGTCGGCCTCCGAGGCGACGAGTACGAAGCGTTCGACCGCCCAGGACGTCGCAGCAGCAGGCCTCGTACCAAAGACCGACCTGACTACACCAATGCCGAGACCGGCATGGTCATCACTGTGGATCGCGGTCGCTTCCGGGTGCTGATCACTGACCGCGAAGTGACTGCCACGAAGGCGCGCCAGCTCGGCCGCAAGGGCGTCATCGTCGGCGATGAGGTCCGGGTGGTCGGCGACACATCGGGCACCGAGGGCACGCTGGCGCGCATAGTCGAGGTCGAGGAGCGGCAGACAGTGTTGCGCCGCACCGCCGATGACGACGATCCGTACGAGCGGCCCATCGTCGCCAACGCTGACCAACTCCTCATCGTCACCGCGCTCGCAGATCCGCCACCCCGTACCGGGATGATCGACCGCATCCTGGTTGCCGGGTACGACGCCGGCATCCAGCCGCTGCTCTGCCTCACGAAAGCCGATCTCGCGTCGCCAGATGCACTGATCGCCCAATACCAGCCGCTCGGTATCCCGATCGAGGTGGTCTTCCCCGGCGCCGATCTGGACCCGCTGCGCACCAGGCTGCGCGGCCACCGCAGCGTTTTCGTGGGCCACTCCGGGGTCGGCAAATCCACCCTGGTCAATGCCTTGATCCCCGGAGCCGATCGGGCGATCGGCGCCGTCAGTGAGGCAACGGGGCGGGGGCGGCACATCTCCTCATCGGCTGTCGCGCTTCGACTGCCAGACGCAACCGGCTCGTCGGGAGCTGCGGGGGGACATGGGCGGGTCATCCCCCCCGCTCAGCCACTTTCGGGCCCCGCTCAACAGAGCTGGGTCATCGACACCCCCGGCGTACGGTCCTTCGGACTCAGCCACGTCAGCCGTAACCGGATCATCGCCGCCTTCCCCGATCTGCGGGCGATCACTGACGACTGCCCGCGCGGCTGCCGGCACGATGATGCAGCGCCGGAGTGTGCGTTGGACGCCGCTGTCGCGAACGGCGATCTCTCCTCCACCCGGCTTGAGTCTTTTCGCCGGATGCTGGGTTCCGGCCAGTAGCGTAGGGCACATGCCCGTCCCCGACACCGCGAGAACAGGGCCTAACGATGCGCTCCTTCGCGGCCTGACCGATGACCTTCGGCTGGCCCACCTACTCGCCGACGACGCCGACTCCATTAACATGAGCCGCTTCAGGTCACTGGACCTGCGGGTCACGTCCAAGCCCGACCTCACGCCTGTGTCCGATGCCGATACTGCGACTGAGCAGGCAATACGTCGCACCCTCAGCCGGGCACGACCGCGCGACGCCGTACACGGGGAGGAGATGGCCGACACGGGATGGGGCCCGCGTCGCTGGGTCATCGATCCGATCGACGGCACGAAGAATTTCGTCCGCGGGGTTCCGGTATGGGGGACCCTGATCGCATTGATGATCAATGACATGCCCGCCGTCGGAGTAGTGAGCGCGCCGGCACTGGGCCGCCGCTGGTGGGCGAGTCTTGGCGGCGGCGCTTTCGCCGGCAAGTCGCTGATGTCGGCGACGCAAATCCACGTCTCCGACGTTGCGACCATCGAGGACGCCTCGCTTAGCTATGCCTCGATCTCTGCCTGGGTCGAGTCAGGCCAAGGTCAGCAGTTCGTCGATCTGCTGCGGCGCTGCTGGCGAACGCGCGCCTATGGAGACTTCTGGTCCTACATGCTGCTGGCCGAGGGCGGAGTCGACATCGCTTGCGAACCAGAGCTCGCGCTGCATGACATGGCAGCCTGCTCAATCATCGTGACCGAGGCCGGCGGGACATTCACAGACATCGACGGCCGTCCGGGGCCGCTGGGAACCGGTGGGTACGCCACAAACGGTCGACTGCACCAAGCCGTTCTGTCGCAGCTTGCTCTCGCCGACGACGGCGTCGATGATCATGATGTTGATCACGGCAACGGTGGTTCGTACTGAGCCTGAAGTGACGGCAGAGACCTCCACCGGTCGCATCGTCGGTGTGCTGCTCGCCGCCGGGGCCGGACGTCGCGCCGGCGGCCCGAAAGCGCTGCGGGTCGATGCCGATGGCACGTCCTGGCTGATGCGCTCCATTGCCGTGCTGCGCGACGGCGGCTGCAATGCGGTGATCGTTGTGCTCGGCTGCCAGGCCGCCGAAGCCCGCGGCCTGCTGGTCGAATCGAGGATCGCTGAGGACCCAATGATCACCATCGTGGAGGCCTCGAACTGGGAGCAGGGCATGGGCAGTTCGCTACGCAGCGGTCTACTGGCGGCCCGCTCGGCGTCGTGGCAGGCCGTGCTCGTGCACCTTGTCGACTTGCCCGACGTGACGGCACAGGTGGTACGCCGCTTGATCCGGCATGCGCCGCCAGGAACCGCCTCCCTGGCCCGCGTCACCTACGGCGGCCAGCCCGGCCACCCGGTCCTCATCGGCCGCGACCATCTGGAGTCGATCATGGTCGGCCTGACCGGAGACAGCGGAGCCAAGGGTTATCTCGCACGTCACAGCGCTCATAGTGTGGAATGTGGTGATCTGGCCAGCGGTCAGGACCACGACATGTAGTGCCAGTGACGAAGGCGGGAGGGAGGTGGCCAAGCTGTGTCGACCTCCGCCACTCTCAGTCCGGCCATGATCGGCGATGCGCTGCGGAGCACTGGATACCTTCCCAGCGAGGGATTGTCGACCGTGCTGTTCCTGGCTACTGCGATGAACCGCCCGCTACTGCTGGAAGGTGAACCCGGCACTGGCAAGACATCCCTCGCGGAGGCCTGGGCGACTGTCACCGGGGCAGAGCTCATCCGACTCCAGTGCTATGAGGGCATCGAGGCGAGCCAGGCGCTGTATGACTGGGACTTCCCACGACAGATCCTGCACCTTCGGGCCGTTGAGGCAGCTGCCGGAGATGATCTTGATACCAATGCACTCGAGGCATCCCTGTTCCACGAGCGGTTCTTGCTGGAGCGGCCCATCCTGAGGGCCTTACGGTCACCGAACGCGGTACTGCTGATCGATGAGATCGACCGAGCTGACGACGAGTTCGAAGCTTTCCTGCTGGAGGTGCTGTCCACCTTCGCTGTCACCATTCCCGAGTACGGAGAGGTGAAGGCGGCAACGCCGCCGATGGTGGTGATCACGTCCAACCGAACCCGTGAACTGCATGACGCCCTCAAGCGCCGCTGCCTCTACCACTGGATCGATCATCCACAGCTGGCGCGCGAGATCGAGATCATCCGGACCCGATTGCCCGATGTGAGTGTGGAGCTCGCGACCCAGGTGGCGTACGCGGTACAGCGGATCCGGTCCAGCGAGGACATCCTGAAGCCACCGGGGGTTGCCGAGAGTCTGGATTGGGCTCGCGCTCTGGAGCGCCTGGGTTACGAGCAGCTGGACGTGGCGTCCGCTGCTGAGACTCTGGGTGCAGTGCTGAAGTACCGAGAGGATGCCGAGCGAGTCCGCCGCGCCCTGGACGCGATTCTCTCTCGGTAACGGCCGATGACTGCCTCGGGAACACCGGCGGCTGACGAACTGCTCGTCGGCTTTGCCCATGTGCTCCGGGCAGCGGGTATGGCCGTGACTCCGGATCGGACCAGCGCCTTCGTCGAGGCAGTCGCATTGACCGGCTTCAATGATCGAGCAGCTACCTATTGGTCCGGACGTGCGACCCTATGCTCCTCGCTGGACGACACTGAGCTTTACGACAAGGCATTTACTGCCTGGTTCACTCCCCTACCTGAGGAATCCAAGCCCGCCATGCGGGTTCCAGCGGCACGCCAAACGCAGGCATCACTGGAACCTGAATCGGGAGCTGGGGAGGTATCCGGAGATGACCTCGTCGCGGCGCGCGCGAGCACGGCGGAAGTGTTGCGCCACCGCGATGTGGGAACTCTCACCGAGCAGGAGCGAGCGCAGCTCGCCACGCTTTTCGACAGCCTTGAGGTGGCGGCGCCGCTCCGACGAGCGCTTCGACAACGCCCCCATCATCGCGGCTCGGTCGATCTGCGGCGTACGCTGCGCGCCCAGCTGCGTTCCGCCGGCGAACTCACTCGCCTCCGCCATCGGCGGCCCGGCGCACGTCGCCGAAGAGTCGTCTTCTTGATCGACATATCCGGCTCCATGCAGCCGTACGCGGACTCCCTGCTGCGTCTGGCGCCCGGCATCGTCCGTGCGATACCCCACCAGGTCGAGGTCTTCACGATGGGCACTCGGCTCACCAGGATCAGCCCAGCCCTTCGAGTACGGCAGGCCGACGAGGCGCTGGCTGCAGTGGGGCGGGTGGTACCTGACTGGTCCGGCGGCACTCGGCTGGGCGAGGTGATCGGCGCGTTCCTGAGCCGGTGGGGCCGCCGTGGGCTGGCGCGCAGTGCAGTCGTGGTGATCGCCAGTGACGGCTGGGAGCGGGGGGATGCGCAGTTGCTCGGTGAGCAGATGCGGCAGCTCCAGCTGCTCGCGTAC
>Ga0081455_10005261_pt1 | contig 14217 bp, 12 predicted proteins | sample TabmetS3T2R1_FD_70207 | JGI IMG/M metagenome (GOLD analysis project Ga0081455, IMG submission 70207) | Tabebuia heterophylla rhizosphere microbial communities from the University of Puerto Rico - S3T2R1 | ecosystem: Host-associated > Plants > Roots > Rhizosphere ... | reverse complement strand
GACGGCGCGGATAGACGCCAGGGTCGCGGCGCCAGGACCACACGATTTCGCCGTCCGCCAGAAGGCCTTTCGTCCAGGTGAACGGGTCACCTGAGCGCCAGCCAGCGGCCATCGCATCCCGCGCCCAACGAAACGTGACGATGCGCATCGCCCCTCCTGAGGGGTGCGGGACGGGGGATGTATAACGTAAATCAGAATTCTGGTAAAGAGAATTATTTTTGAATTTGAGGCTTGACAAGATTCCGGTAAATCGAAGTGATTTGCCCGTCGTGCCGAAATGTCGCAGGATGTTGCGGGTGGAGCAGGGCGGAATCCGGGCGGCGTGCTTCTTGAGGCGCCGTCGCCGAATGGGACCGAATCAAGGTGTCCTGCCCCTGATTACTCCGGTCTGTTGCGGGGCGGTGACACCGTTCGGAACAAGAATCCGCTACATTTGCGCAACATTTGCGTGTCCGTGCGGGGGCAATCATGAAGCGGATATTCGTCGGAATCGCGGCGCTGGCGTCGCTCGCGACCAGTGCGTTTGCGGCGCCTCCGCCTCCTCCTGTGATCTACACCTGGAGCGGCTTCTATATTGGCGTCAATGCCGGCTATAGCTGGGGTGATTCCTCCACTACGCAATCCTTCAGCGATTCCGTCAGCGGGGCTATCCTGAGCGAGACCAGCCGCCGTTTCGACATGAACGGCTTCATCGGCGGCGCCCAGGCCGGCTATAACTGGCAGCGAATGAATTGGGTATTCGGCTTCGAAACCGACATCCAGGGATCCGCGCAGAGGGGCAACACCAGCGCCGTCTGCGCCGGCGGCACGCTTGTGGCCCCGCCGTTCAACGGCGCCTGCACCCCCGGGCATATCGGCGACACCGCGCCCTTCAACACCCCGGGCCTGCCGGTAAATTTCGACCTCAACCAAAAGCTGGAGTGGTTCGGCACGTTTCGCGGTCGCGTCGGCGCGACCTTTACGCCGACAATTCTCGGCTACGTCACGGGCGGTCTGGCCTATGGCGAGGTGAGCACCACCGGCGCGGTGAGCGGCACCAACATCACCGGGCCGCAGGGCACCAACACCGTCATCCTGACCCCGGTTGCCGCGTCGTTCGGCGATCGCAGCACGAAGGCGGGCTGGACCATTGGCGCCGGGATCGAAGGCATGATCGGCGCCAACGTGACCGCCAGGGCCGAATTCCTCCACATCGACCTTGGTAATGTCTCGGGAACCTTCATCACTCCGGTCACCGCACCCAGCGGCGCGCCGGTGACCGTTCGCTATAGCTCGAACATCACCGACAATATCCTGCGGTTCGGCGTCAACTATCGCTTCGGCGGTCCGTAGCCGGTAGCAGCCGCTTCGGCAGGCTGAAAACAAGCCGGTAAAGCGGCAGGGCATCAATTGCGGCTTGATCGTCCGCCAGCAATTTCGCACGCAGGTGATGCAGCGCGGTGCGGACGGCGGCTTCGTCCAGCCCTTCGATCAGCACAAGCGCTGCGAAAGAGCCATCATTGCTGCGCATGCCCTTCTCACTGGTCTTGATCGAGGTCTTCGCGACATCGGTAAGAAGAACCCGCGCGGCGATGATGCGGTCGAGGCGAGCGAGCTCGGCGGTGACTGCGGCAGCGTCGAAGGACGGCGCGACATCGAGGCGCAAGGGCGCGACAATGCCGCCCTGGCCAATCCCCGCCGATGCGGCCATGCGCCCGCCGCCGCGCGCGAAATTTCGCAAGCGCGGCATGATGCGCTGCGACCACGGCGTCGGCTTATTGAGCCGCGCCAGATAGTCCGCGCCGCCGACCACGTTCTCATTCTCGAGCTCGTAGAGGATGAAGTAGCGGTTCGCCGCGGTGCCCAGCGCGCGAAAGATCCGGCAGGCCAGAAATCCGTTGATGCCGACACGCTCTTCGGCGTGCTCGCGCGTGATCCAGTGCGCCCAATCGGTCTCGTCCTGTGGCGTGAGGTCGCTCCAGATCGCGAGATAGCCGGCCCCCTGCATTTGATCTGGCTCACACCACCTTGCGCTGCTTGAGCTCCGCAATCTCGTCATTGGCAAAGCCGAATTCGGTGAGCAGTTCCTCGGTCTGTTCGCCGAATTCCGGCGGGCGCGCGGCCATCTTGCTCGGCGTGCGCGACAGCGTCACGGGCTGGCCGACCAGCTGGATGTGGCGGTTCTCGTCATTCGGCACATGCTGCGCCATGCCGAGATGCTTGACCTGCGCATCCTCGAACATCTGGTCGATGGAATAGATCGGACCACAGGGCACGCCGGCGGCGTTCAATTCCTTGACCCAGGTCTCGGTCGACTTCTTCTCGGTGAGCTTGCTGATGGTGGCATTGAGCGCGTCGCGGTTCTTCGAGCGCGCCGGCGCGGTGGCGTAATCGGGATTGCTGGTCAGCTCGGGTGCGCCGATCGCCTGCGCGCAGCGCTCCCAGATGCGGCCGCCCGTGGTGGCGATGTTGATGTAGCCGTCGGAGGTCTTGAACACGCCGGTCGGGATCGAGGTCGGGTGATTGTTGCCGGCCTGCTTGGCCACTTCCTTTTCCATCAGCCAGCGCGCGGCCTGGAAGTCGAGCATGAAGATCTGCGCCTGCAGCAGCGAGGTCTGCACCCACTGGCCTTCGCCGGAAACGTCGCGCTCCAAAAGCGCGGTGAGGATACCGAGCGCGCAGAACAGGCCGGCGGTGAGGTCGGCCACGGGAATGCCGACCCGCATCGGGCCCTCGCCGGGCGCGCCGGTCACCGACATCAGCCCGCCCATGCCCTGCGCGATCTGATCGAAGCCGGGGCGCTTGTGATAGGGACCGTCCTGGCCGAAGCCGGAGATGCTGCCATAGACGATGCGCGGATTGACCTTGCGCACGCTCTCGTAATCGATGCCGAGCTTTGCTTTCACGTCGGGGCGGAAATTCTCGACGATGACGTCGGCCTGCTTGGCCAGCCGCATGAATACCTCGAGACCCCTGGGGTCCTTAAGATTCAGCGTCATGGCGCGCTTGTTGCGGTGCAAATTCTGGAAGTCCGAGCCATGGCGCGGGCCGCCGGGCTGTTCCCCGCCGGCATCCTCCAGCAGCGCATCGACCTTGATGACATTGGCGCCCCAATCGGCGAGCTGGCGCACGCAGGTCGGCCCGGAACGGACGCGGGTGAGGTCGAGCACGGTGAAGCGGGACAAGGCCTGGGAAGCGCGGGGAAATGGCATTGAACTCTCTCGTTTCTTGCTGCCGGAAAGCCTGTCACTTGGCTTAAACAATTTACCCGGTATTTCCAATGGCAAGATTGCAGGGGCTGCTCCAAGCAAATGTATGGGGTTCCTACCCGCCCGGACAACGCCCGGCGGTTTGTGGTGCATATGCGCGGCAATCCGAAAGGATAGCTGCATCGCGGCCACGGCAAAGTCGGCGGTGTCACGTGCCGGTCATCGACAATCGCTTGCCCGAATGCTAGCCGCCTACGAACAGCCAAGGGTCGGGACGTGATCCAGTTTGTACAAGTCGCACGCACTTCCACATGGGTGCGGCAATGAAAGGCAGCCGCGCGCAGAGACTGCTCGAGGGCTGGGGCGCAAATCTGACGCAGCTGGTGCTGGGGATCACCCAGCAGGTCGGTCTCGTTCCCGTCTTCCTGCACTTCACCTCCAGCGCCTCGCTAGCCGCTTGGCTCGCGCTCTATGCAGCAGGCAGCCTTGTCGCCATTGCGGATTCGGGTCTTCATGCGCGCGCGCTGAATCGGTTCCTGTCGTTCAAGTCCTGTGTCGATCCGGACGCGCGGACGACGCGCTACTATGCCGCGATGCTCAGGGTCTATTTCGTTGCGGCCGGTCTGCTGATCATCGCGGTCCTTGCGGCGATTGCGATTATTGCACCTTCGGGCGTGCTTGGATTCCAGCAGGTTCCTCATTTCGATGCAGCGTTCGCGGTGATGGTGGCGGGGATGCTCGCAACGCTGCCCTCAAATGTGGTGGCTGCATTGTATCGGGCGCGCGGGCTTTACGGCCGCGGCGTTTGGCTGCCCTGCGTTGCGCAGGTAGTGGCGCAGATCGGACAAATCATAGCGATCGTGATGACCGGCGACCTGCTGATAATCGCGATCGCCTATGTCGCACCGCTGATCGTGCTGACCGTCTATCTCATGACAATCGATGCGCGTCGCTGTTTTCCGCTCCTGCGCGCGACAGGACGGCCAGCTGCATGGTCCTGGCGCTGGGCGATCGGCCAGTATCGACGGGCGTTTCCGTTTGCGATTGCGGGCAGCACCGAAATCGCGTTGCAGAACCTGTCGGTTCTGCTCATCAGCGCCCTCGTGTTCGACAGGATCGCCGTTGCGCAATGGGGCGTCACGCGCGTGGTGGCGGGATTGTTGCGGTCTGTTTGCACACAACTGACGCAGCCGCTGGCCATCGAGCTCGGTCATGACTATGCCGTCGGCGACACGGCGCGGCTGAGATCGCTATACGCGCGCGGGTCCGTACTCCTGACCTTGCTGACGAGTGGGCTGGTGTCCGGACTGCTGGCATTTTGGCCCGACTTCTTCGCACTCTGGACCGGGGGTGCCATCCCTTATGATGCCCATCTGACCTTCACGCTGCTGATCGGAACGGGCATCGCCGCGCCCGCGCTGCTGGCGCTCGGCTATTGCTACTGCAGCAACCGTGGCGAGCTGCTGGCGCGGGTCAAGGCCGTGCAACTGGTGGTGTTTCTGCTGTTGTCGTTTCTGCTGACGCCGCAACTTGGACCGCTCGGCATGGCAATCGCCATCGTCGCGAGCGACCTGCTGGTGCAGTTCGGATGGCTGGGCCTCACCGTCTTGCGCCAGACCCTGGTGAACCCTCTTCGGCACATCCTCTTTCTGGCCTTGACCGCCGCGGTGGTCATACCCGCGGGCTGGCTGCTCGGCACGTTGATCCGCTCAGCTGTGCCGGGGACGGGAATTGTGCATTTCGTGGCGGAATGCGCCCTGTGGCTGGTTGTGGCGGGCCTTGCGGCGCTCCCCTTCCTGCGCGCGCGGATGCGCCAGCGATTGCAGGCGGTCATTCCAAATTAGGCAGCGATTCCGGTGACTTGACACAGAGTTTGCGGCGCTGCATACCCCCTTGAATTGGGCGGGTTCCTGGGTTTGACAAGCGGTCGGGCCCGGGTGACGGCTGCTGATTTCCGGATCCGCGAGCACGTACCTGTCCGTTCTGTCGTTCTCCTGGGCAGTTGACATCATGTGTGGAATTGCCGGGATCATCAATCTGCGGGGCCGGCCCGTCGAACAGACCGAAATCCGCAATCTCACGGATCAGATCGCCCATCGCGGGCCCGATGGCGCCGGCTACTGGTTCAGCGCAGAGCGCAATGTCGCGCTGGGACACCGCCGTCTTGCCATCATCGATCCCGGTCCGGGCGGATACCAGCCGATGGCGTCCGCCGACGGTCGCCATGTCATCGTCTACAACGGCGAGATCTACAATTTCCTCGAGCTGCGGAAAGAGCTCGAGGCCATCGGCGAGATATTCCATTCCGAGTCCGACACCGAAGTGATCCTGGCGGCGTGGCGCAACTGGCGGGAAGGGATGCTGCTGCGCTTCAACGGCATGTGGGCGCTCGCAATCTTCGACACGCAAAGCGGCGAGATGTTCCTGGCGCGCGACCGCTTCGGCATCAAGCCGCTGCTTTACGCCCTCACGCCGGAGCGGTTCGTGTTTGCGTCCGAACACCGCGCGCTGGTGCAAAGCAGATTGCTGCAGACCACGATCGATGCGGACGTGGCGCGGCGCCTGATGCTGGACGCCTTCAGCGTCGAAAGCAGCGAGAGGACGCTCAGCCGCGAGGTGCACCGCCTGCAGGCTGGGCATTTCATGTGGCTGCGCGACGGAAGGCGAACGATCGGGCGCTGGTGGTGCACGGTCGACCATTTGCCGGAGATACCGCGCACCGAAGCCGAGCGGGTCGAGCGGTTCGCCGAACTGTTTCGCAATGCCGTGGCATTGCGGATGCGCAGCGATGTCCCGATCGGTACCTGTCTCTCCGGCGGCTTCGACTCGACCGCGGTGATTTGCGCTATGGCGGAGCATGAGAAGGACGGCATGGGGCCGCGCGACAGCGCCGCCTGGCGCCATGCCTTCGTCGCTTCCTTTCCGGAAGCCTCTCACGACGAGCGGCCGATGGCGGAGGAGGCGGCGGCCTGGGCGGGCGTGGCGCCGACCATCCTCAACATCGGACAGGGCGATGCGTTGACTGATCTCGACCGCATCCTCGCCGACAATGACGACATCTACATCTCCCTGCCGAGCGCGGCCTGGCTGATCTACCGTGAACTGCGCAGGCGCAGAGTGCTCGTGTCGCTGGACGGCCATGGTGCCGACGAGTTGATGGGGGCGTATCTGGGCGAGGGTGGAGGCGGCGGATTTCTCTTGCGCAATATGCTGGCCGCCTTCAATTCGCGCGCCGGGCGTCATGCGGTCGACATGGCGCGCGTGTTGAGGATCAGGCATCAGGGCAACTATTTCCTTCGCGGCGGCACGCCGGAGCCGCTCGACCTCGTCGGCGAGAATGACGTGCTGCCGCACGAATGGGGCGGCCTCAACCGTCGGCTCCACCGGATGTTCCACAGCACCGTGTTGCCGACCATCCTGCGCAACTTCGATCGGGTCTCGATGGCGCATGGCATAGAGGTGCGCATGCCGTTCATGGACTGGCGGCTGGTGACCTACGCGATGGCGCTTCCGGAAGCGAGCAAACTCGCCGACGGACAGACCAAGATGATCGCCCGGCACGCGATGGCGGGCCGCATGCCGGAATCGATCCGCATCGGACGCCGCAAGATCGGCTTCAACTCACCGATGCCGGAATGGCTGAACGGGCCGTTGTCCGGCTGGATCGACGCGTTGCTTGCAAAGAATGTTCCGGCATTCGCGGAACTGGTTGACGAGGCGCGCCTGCGCCGCAAGATTGCGCAGTTGACGGCAGTGAAAACATGGGACTGGGAGGTATCGGCGCGGATATGGCCTTACCTGAACATGAAATGGGTGATGGCGGGGATGTGAGATGCTCGGCCGCATGATCGCGATCGCGGACTCCGTGTGGGGCTGGGCCGTGCGTCGGCAAGTCGGCGTGAAGGTTGGTCAGGGCACCCGCATGGTCTGGCGGCGGATTTCGCGCGCGCGCGACAACCACCTCACGGTCGGCGACGGCTCGATCGTTCTCGCCAATATCCGTTTCGAGGAGAGCGGAGGCAGGCTTGCGATCGGTGATCGCAGCTTCATCGGCAAGAGCGATCTCGTCTGCTACCGCAGTATCGAGATCGGAAACGACGTGATCATGTCGTGGGGCGTCACCATCACCGATCACGATTCGCACAGCCTCGACTGGCAGCAGCGCAAGAATGATGTGTCGGAGTGGCACGAGGGCCGCAAGGACTGGACCCATATCGCACATGCTCCGGTGACGATCAAGGACAAGGCCTGGATCGGATTCAACGTCAGCATCCTTAAGGGCGTGACGATCGGCGAGGGCGCGGTGGTCGGTGCCGGCTCCGTCGTTACCCGCGATGTCGCGCCCTATTCGGTCGTGGCGGGGAATCCCGCCCGGCTGATCCGGATGCTTGCTTAGGCGGAATTGGTCAGATCGAAATGCGTCTTTTCCAGAATGGCGGGCTCTATCCATCCTATGTGCCGCGGCTGAACACGCTGGCGCGCGGCGCCTCCACATTCACCGAACGCCGTCGCGTGTTCCTCGACGACAGGTTCGGTGCATTGCATTTCCTCAAGCCGGTGCTGGACGGCGATGCTGAGGCCTTCTTCACCAATGGCGACGACGAGATTTTGCAGCGGCAATGGGCACGCGAAAACGGGCTTCGCACTGAGGCGACGCTTGAGGACATCCTGCTGGCGCAGATCGAGAGCCACGGAGCCGAAGTGTTCTACAATCTCGATCCCGTCCGCTACCCGAGCGCGTTCTTGCGCAAGCTACCGGGGTGCGTGCGCAAATCGATCTGCTGGCGCGTGGCGCCCTCGGGGCAAGCGGATCTCACGGCCTATCATGCCGTGGTCGGCAATTTCCCATCCATCCTGAAGGCCTGGGAAAGCAAGGGTTGCCGCACCGCGACGTTCTTCCCGGCGGTCGACCCCGTCATGGACCAGTATGGTGGCGCCGTACGTCCGATCGACATTCTCTTTGTCGGCGGCTATTCGCGTCATCACTCGGTGCGCGCGCGGGCGCTGGAGCAGGTGGCGAGCCTGGCGTCGAAATGGCAGGTCACCTATTGTCTGGATGCATCGCGGTTGACGCGACTGGCTGAAAGCGCGATCGGTCGGCTGCTGCCGCTTGCCAAGCACCGGCGGCCACGCGCCGTGGCCGACATCGCAAAGCCCCCGGTGTTCGGCCGGCAGCTCTACGAGTTGCTCGGGCAATCAAAGGTCGTGCTGAACGGCGCAATCGACATGGCGGGCGAGGACCGCGGCAATATGCGTTGCTTCGAGGCCATGGGCTGCGGCGCGCTCCTGGTGTCCGATGCCGGCAACTATCCGGCCGCCATGCGCGCCGGAGAGACGATGCAAACATACGATTCCCCCGAGAATGCCTCGGCGGTGATTTCCGATGCGCTCACGCAATGGCCGCGCTCGGCGGAACTGGCAAGGCGGGGCCGGGATGAGCTGTCCGGTCGATACGACAAATCGCAGCAGTGGCAGCAATTTGTTGATCTCGTCGGGCAGGCCTAGCCGTGCTAGAGCCTTGCTCGGCGCAAGCGCGCCGAACGTATTAACCATTCGACCGGCAGCGGTTCGACCCCAGCATGCGATTGATCTCGAAACTAAGGCGGACCAATTTCGACCTGATTTTGCAGCGTCTCGCAGGCCGGGCGACCTGCGAGATGCAGCCGGGCGCGATGCTGCATCCGCGGGCGCGGATTCGCAACGCGCGTGGTGACAGCGGCAAGATCGTGATCGGAGCAAACACCCACGTGCTTGGCGATCTCTCCACCTTCGCCCATGGCGGCCAGATCAGGATCGGCCAATGGTGTTACATCGGCGAAGCGAGCCGCATCTGGTCGGCGTCATCAATCGAGCTTGGCGACCGCGTGCTGGTTTCGCATTCCGTCAACATCTTCGACAGTCTTACGCATCCGATCCAGGCCGCCGCGCGGCATGAGCAGGTCAAGCAGATATTCGACGAAGGTCATCCACTCGAGCTTTCGCTCGGCGAAAGCCCGGTCCGGATTCACGATGATGCCTGGATCGGGGCAGGTGCGATGGTGTTGCGCGGCGTGACGGTCGGGAAGGGTGGAATCGTGGCAGCAGGCGCCGTCGTCACCAAGGATGTGCCGCCTTACTCCATCGTAGCAGGAAATCCGGCAGCTCTGGTCAGAGAATTGTCCGCCGATGAGCGCTGAGCCGAAATCGCTAACCTGGGAATCGGCGGTGGTCTGGCTGCGTGGCCAGCCCGACCGGCGCCAGCTCGTGCTCGACGCCTATTACGACGACCCGTTGCTGGCCGCCGCCAAGCGCTACTTCGAGAGCGATGAATGGCGTGAGATCGCCGCGCTGCTGCGGGGCCGCTCCGGCAAGGCGCTCGATGTGGGCGCCGGGCGCGGGATTGCAAGCTACGCGCTCGCCCGCGAGGGATTTCGGGTGACCGCGCTCGAGCCTAACTCCAGCGCCATTGTCGGCTCGGCGGCAATCCGGTCGCTGGCTGCGGAGACGGCGCTTCCGATCGAAGTGGTCGAGGAATTGTCCGAGCGCCTGCCGTTCGCCGACGGCGAATTCGATGTGGTGTTCGCGCGCGCCGTGCTGCACCACACCAGTGATCTCGATCGCGCCTGCGCGGAGGTGTTTCGCGTGCTGCGGCGTGGCGGCATTTTCGTCGCGGTGCGCGAACATGTGATCAGCCGGGAAGGCGATCTGCAGGCCTTTCTGGACGATCATCCGCTGCATCATCTCTACGGCGGCGAGCACGCGTTTCTGCTCGATCGCTATCTCGGCGCGCTCGGAAGCGCCGGCTTCGCGCCGATCGAGGTGCTCTCGCCGCTGCAGAGTCCGATCAATTTCTTTCCCTACACGTTCGACACTCTGCGCGAGGCCGTCGTGGAGAGCGCTTCGCAAAAACTGCCCGGCCGCCCGTTCTGGCGCATGGCGTTGGGCTCCGACCGCGTCTTTGCCGCGCTGCTTGCGGTGGCTTCCCGTTTCGACAATCGGCCGGGAAGGCTCTATTCCTTCGTTGCCTACAAGGCCGCGTAATGTCCGTTTGGGTTACAGGAGCCAGGGGGTTCATCGGCAGCCATCTCGTCCGCGAGCTGGCGGCGGCCGGTCACTGCGTGCATGGCATCGGCCATGGCGCGCTCAAACAGGCCGAGTGCACGCGTCTCGGATTGCAGTCCTGGATCAATGGCGAGATCGAGGCGGCCAATCTCGACGCGCTGGCCGCCATGCACGGACTTCCCTCGGCGGTCCTTCATCTTGCAGGCGGCTCCAGCGTCGGACTGGCGATCGCCCACCCCTTTGAAGACTTCTCCCGCACAGTAACCAGCACGGCGCGGCTATTGGAATGGCTGCGGGTACATTCCCCGCAAAGCCGGCTGATCGCGGCATCGAGCGCGGCGGTCTACGGGTCCGGCCATTCGGGTCCGATCTCCGAGCAGGCGGCGCTAACGCCGATGTCCCCTTACGGTCAGCACAAGCTGATGATGGAGCAATTGTGCCGGAGCTACGCGATGAGCTACGGCATTGGCAGCACGGTGGTGCGGCTGTTCTCGGTCTATGGGGCGGGGCTGCGCAAGCAATTGCTGTGGGATGTCTGCTCGCGGCTGCAGGAAAACAGCCGCGAACTGGTGCTCGGAGGGACGGGCGAGGAGATCCGCGACTGGTGCGATGTGCGGGACGTGGCCCGATTGCTGGCCATGTTTGCGGAATTGCCGCAAGCAGAATCCTTCCGCGTGATCAATGGCGGTTCGGGCCAGGCGATGCGCGTGTCGGAAATCGCAAGGCTGCTAGCCGAACACTGGGGAAAGGTCAACCTGCGCTTCTCCGGAAATGTCAGGGCCGGCGATCCCTTCAGCCTGCTGGCTGCCGATGTAGCGCTACGCGCAACGGGATTTGCATGGCGCGTTCGACCCGAGCAGGGCATCACCGATTATGTACGATGGTTCAGGGATCGCGCCCATGGCTGAGCGAGGACCGCGACGGGTCGCCTTCACCTTTATCTCCCGCAGGCGATGGGTCGGCGGATACAACTATCAGCTCAACCTGTTTGCTGCCTTGGCCCGCCACTGCCCGGGCAGGATCGTGCCGGTGCTGTTCGCCGGAACGGGTGATTCTGAAGCCGAACTTGCACCGCTTTCGAACATCGCCGGCGTCGAGGTCGTGCAATCAGAAGCGTTCAAGTCGTTCGACAAGCGATCCGAAGGAGTCGCGACACCGCTACTGACGGGAATCGATCGCAGCGCAGCGAATGCGTTCCGGACGAGTGGCATCGACGTAGTGTTCGAGGTCGCGCGCTTCTTCGGCTGGCGGTTGCCGATTCCCGTGCTGGCATGGTTTCCCGACTTCCAGCATCAGAGGCTGCCGGGATTATTCTCGCCAGCCGTCCGTTGGCGGCGCGATCTCGGCTTCCGTGTGCAGATTGCATCCCGCCGCAGCATCCTGCTAAGCAGCGAGAGTGCGCTGACCGATTTTCGGGCGGCATATCCCGGCGTGTCGAACCCGGTCGCCGTCGCCCGCTTTGCGACCGAGCCGTCGGCCGATCTCCTGACTGCGGATGCTGCTGCTGTTATTTCCGAGCATCGCTTGCCGGAGAAGTTCTTTTTTCTGCCGAACCAGTTCTGGCGACACAAGAACCACGTGCTGGTGATCGAGGCATTGACCATCCTGAAGCAGCGCGGCGTGGAGCTCGTCGTCGCCGCGTCGGGCAGTACCGACGAGCCGCGCATGTCGGACTATTTCAGCGGGCTGATGCGCGGGGTTGCCGAGCGCGGCATTGAGGCGAATTTTTGTTATCTGGGGATGATCCCGCTGGCGCACGTCTACGCCCTATTGCGTCGCTCGATGGCGCTCATCAACCCGTCGCGCTTCGAAGGGTGGAGCACGACCGTGGAGGAGGCGAAATCATTCGGCGTGCCGATGATCGTGTCGGACATTCCCGTGCATCGTGAACAGGCGGGAGCAGGCGCGAGGTATTTTGGGGTTGATGACGCCCGTGCGCTGGCCGAACACCTGGCGGTGGTCTCGCAATCGCCGAAACCAGCGGCCGCGCGCAATCTTCTGCCCGGCCTGGACAAGCGGGTGGCCGCCTTCGCGGCGGATTTCGTCACCGCCGTCGAGAAATGCGTCGATCAGTTCAAGCGCCGGTCCTAGCTCAAGCCTTCGCCTGCACGTAGTTCCGGGATCCGTAGTTCTTGTCGATCCAGGCCTTGTATGCGCCAGAGGTGATGTCGCGCCACCATTCCTCGTGGTCGAGATACCATTGCACCGTGTGGACAATGCCGTTGGCGAAATCGATGTGGCTGCGACAGCCGAGCTCGATTGCGAGCTTGCTCGCATTGATGGCATAGCGGTGGTCGTGGCCGGGACGATCAATGACGAAGGAGATCAGCGAGCGGCAGGTTTTTCCCGTCGCTGCCGGGCAGGACGGGAAGCGGGCGGCAAGTTTCGGATCCGCGGCGAAGGCGTGGTCGAGCGTGTCGCAGATCAGGCCCACGACATTGCGGTTGTCGCGCTCGTTGCCGCCGCCGATGTTGTAGGTCTCCCCGATCCGGCCGCGCTCGATCACGCTCATCAGCGCCTCGCAATGCGCCGACACATGCAGCCAGTCGCGCACGTTGGAGCCGTCGCCATAGATCGGCAGCAGGTTGCCTTCGAGCGCGTGGATGATCATCAGCGGGATCAGTTTTTCCGGATGCTGATATTGCCCGTAGTTGTTCGAGCAATTGGTGATCAGTGCCGGCATGCCATAGGTCGCGACGAAGGAGCGCACCAGATGATCGCTCGACGCCTTGCTCGCCGCATAGGGCGAGTTCGGCCGGTAGGGCGAACTTTCCGTGAAGGCGGGATCATTCGCACCGAGCGAGCCGTAGACTTCGTCGGTTGAGACATGCAAAAAGCGGCTGGTTTTCAGCGTGCCCGCCACGCGCCAGTGGTCAAGCGCGGACTTCAGGAGGGTGAAGGTCCCCAGCACATTGGTCCGCAGGAACGCTTCGGGGTTCTCGATCGAGCGATCGACATGCGACTCGGCGGCCAAATGCGCGACGCGGCTGAAACGATGTTCGTCGAACAGGCGGCGGACCAGTGCGTCGTCGTTGATGTCGCCCTTGACGAAAGCGATGCTCTGCTCGGCAATAAGCGGCTCGATGCTGCGCGGATTGGCCGCATAGGTGATGGCGTCGATGACTATCAGCCGATCGGAGGGTCGCGCGGCGCGCCAGGCATGCACCAGGTTCTGCCCGATGAAACCCGCACCGCCGGTGATCAGGACAGTATGCATCAAGACCTCCGGTGCGCAGAGTTAAGTGCTGCGGCTCGAAGCGGATGTGAACGCCGGTCGAATAGCATTGTGGTCCCAAAGTGCAGGACTGTTGCAACAGGAGCTTCTCTCACAGTTGCATACGGTCTTCAATCCAGCAAAGAAGGATCGTCTCAGGAGCATTTGGCTCCGCCTGATAAGTATTCTGACTGGCAGCGCCCTGATCGTTTTCGTTAAGTTGACGTTGTCCATGTCGTGGTTGATGTCGGCCGGCCTACCACCTCGTGGAAGCGACAATTCCTCGAGGTCGTTACGATCAGCGCTTCACGGATATCGCTGCAAGCGGCCAAAAGCAGCTCGAGGCGTCACTACCGAAGTAGCGCGTAGTGCGATCGCGATCACGGGCTGTGCAGACGTCTGCCTTGGAGATCGCGTCATGCGCCGCAGCAAAATGGCATTGAGCCTCGATACGAACCGTCGGGCTGGGCGTGGTTAGGTCGGCACTAAGGGGTCAGCCCGCGCGGCTGGCAACGAGCCGCAGCGCCCGAGTCCGGGATGGCGCTTGCCGATCTCGGAGACCTGCTCGGGGCGCACGGACGTGCCCTTCACTTGTGTCGTTTGGCCGGCGCGGCCCAATCCAGCCTTGATGCGCATGTGGTGCGGTCGCACGGTCTCTTGCCGGGCAACGCCGACGTGAGGTCGCCAATGGCGAGCCTGATCCACGGATGATGGGATCGAGCGTGGTGACGACGATCTCGCCGACATCGCCTTCGACGGGACCATGGCCCGCTT
>Ga0081455_10005260_pt1 | contig 14218 bp, 14 predicted proteins | sample TabmetS3T2R1_FD_70207 | JGI IMG/M metagenome (GOLD analysis project Ga0081455, IMG submission 70207) | Tabebuia heterophylla rhizosphere microbial communities from the University of Puerto Rico - S3T2R1 | ecosystem: Host-associated > Plants > Roots > Rhizosphere ... | reverse complement strand
CGGATGGGCGCCTCTGGCTTCTTTCGGATGCTGGCGATCTCTCGTCCGTCAAGGAGGGGCAGGGCACACGCGTTGTAGAAGCGCTCCCCGAAAGGGCTTTCGACCTATGCGTATTCGACCGGCATCCGATGGTGATCACTTACACGAACGGCAGCGGCTCTGAATGGACGCTTCGCCGGCGTGCCGAGGGCGCATGGTCCGTCGTGGCCGCGATTCAGACAGAGGGCGACCTATTACTCGCGATGGATTGCGCCGCGAACCGGGTCACGCTCCTGACCACGCGCCGACTTATTGACCTCGACCGCGATAGACAGAATACGGTGATGCTGTCCGAGGCGCTGAACGGTGGGTTGGTCAACACACCCCATGGAACGCCCGACCAATTCTTCCTCGGTATCAATGTCGGTGAATGGGGCGGTGGATTGCGTCGCATTGATCGGCATAGTGGCGAGGTTGCCGTGATTGAGCACAACGCGACCGGAGAGTTATGCGGGGGGCCACTCAATACGGCGTGCGATCCAGTCACTGGTATCGTCTCGGTGCCCTGGAAACCCGGCTGCATTGCCGCCACGGTCGGCCTCGTTCACTTTCGGCCGCACGGTCGCGTGGTCGAGGTTTGCGGCGATCAGGTGAAACGGCTTTATTACAAGCCGTATGGTGACAAGCCTTCAGGTGGCAGTACCAGGGACGATGAGCCTTTCAGCGCCGTAGCCTTCTTTGGGCTGGCTCGTGACGCTGATATTCTAAGGGCGGTCGGTATCGACGGTATTTACAGCATTGGTCCGGACGGTGCCGCCGAAGTCGTCCCGCTACCGCGCTTCAAGAAAATCGGGGGAATCAGTTTGAGTTTCGATTTGCCCGAATTCGTTCTTGTGCTCACGAACGTCAACCAGCGCCGTTCTATCAGCGGAGCCGTGCCGATCCTCGTGCCGCGCAGATAGACGATCGCGGGAGTGAGCAGTAGCCTCTTCTCGTCAATGGCTCCTTGTTCACGCGTGCGAGATTTCACACGGCGCGATGGGAGGCGAAACCAGTTCGGCTCCGCCCCGCTCGGTTATCTCGGCGATCTTGCCGTCGACGATGTGGACGCGGCGGTCGGCGCGGGCGGCGAGCGCCGGGTCGTGGGTCACCACGACCACGGTCTGGCCGTTGTCGGCGATGTCGCGGAGGATCGAGAAAACCTGTTCCGTCGATTTGGTATCGAGCGCGCCGGTCGGCTCGTCGGCGACGATGATCTCGGGGCGGTTGGCCAGCGCGCGGGCGATCGCGACACGCTGGCGCTGGCCGCCGGAGAGCTGGTTGGGACGCTTGTTGGCGTGCTCGGCAAGCCCGAGCGAGTCGAGCAGCGCGAGGCCGCGCTTGCGCATCTCGCCTTCGGCCATCACGCCCGCGGCGCGCATCGGCAGCAGCACATTGTCGAGCGAGGTGAACTCCGGCAGCAGGAAGTGAAACTGGAACACGAAGCCGCATTTGGTCAGACGGACATCAGCGCGCTCGGATTCCGACAGTTTCGAAGTCGGCTGGCCGCAGATCATGACCTCGCCCTCGCTGGGAGCATCGAGCAGGCCCAGGAGATAGAGTAGTGACGATTTGCCAGATCCCGACGGCCCGGTGATGGCGACGAATTCGCCCTTGTTCACCGCCAGATCGATGCCGTTGACGAGGGTATGCGAAACATCGCCTTCAATGCGTCGAACGAGATCTACCGCCTGCAAAGCAACTTCGGTCATGACGCTCCCCGGATGATTTCAACTGGATGAACCCGCGTTGCCTTGCGTGCCGGGAAGTAGGCCGCGCCTGCGCAGCACAGCAGCGATATGGCGCCGACGACCACATAGTGCATCGCTGAATAATAGATCGATATCGGCGTGGTGGTGCCCGTCAGCGGACTGAAGATCGTGATCTTCGACCAGCCGTAGCAGAGCAGGTAACCCAGAACCCAACCGAACAGAATGCCGACAATGCCGATGATGGCGGCTTCGATGATGAAGATGCGTCGGACCGCATATTCGCGCATGCCCAGCGACTTCATGATCGCGATGTCCTGCCGTTTCTCGTGCGTGATCGTCGAAATGATGTTGTAGGTGGCGAAGGACGAGGTCAGCAACATCGCGCCCATCACCGTCAGCACGATGAAATCGCGCACGGTAAAGGATGACAGCAGGTCGGCATTGGCTTCCTGCCAGGACACTGACTTGTAGCCGGTCTGCGCTTCGACCTGCGCGGCGACCTTCTGCGCCAACATCGGATCGTTCAACCGCAGCCGTAGCTGGTTGACGACGCCGTTCTGCCCCATCATGACCTGCGCCGGCCCCATCAGTGAGTAGATCTGGCTCTCATCGACGCGCTTCATGCCGGAGCGATACAGCCCGGCCACCGTTGAATTCAATTGAATGCCCTGGCCGCCGATCAGGAGAACGGTGTCGCCGGCTTTCACGCCGAGTTTCTCGGCCAAAGCCTCGCCCATGATGATGCCGTTCGGCGCACGTGAAAGGTCATCGATCTTTCCCTCACGCATTTGCGAGGCGAGCTTCGAGACCTGGACCTCACGGCGGGGGTCAATGCCGGTCAAGGTGATGCCGATGCGCGCGCCGCCGTGATTGATGATCGCGGTGGTCTTCGCCGAGGGAGCTACGTCTCCTGGTATCCAGGAGCGCAGCGAATTCATCACCGATTCCGGATATTTGATGCCGGGACGTTTGCCGACATTGGCGATGTCGGCCATCTGCACCGCCCCATATTCCTGCTCGGCAGGCTGCGTCGGCACGGAGCGCCGCTCATCCTCGATCGTGATATGCGGCATGGTGTCGACAAGCTGCCGCAGGAAGTCGAGCTGCGAGCCCTGCATCAGGCCCGCCATCATGATGGTGAAGCCGACGCCCATCGACACGCCGGCCATGCCGACGAGGGTCTGCCGCACACGGGTGCTGACATGGGTCCATGCGATGTTGAGTATAAGTTTCACGGCGACTACCGGCTGTTGCTGATGAGGTTACGGCGCGCGTCGTTGACGACGGAATCGATGTGGGCGGTCATCGCTGCCGAAATCACCGCATCATCCGGGTCCGAACGCGCGGTGGTGGCTGAGGCGACGACGGCGGCCTCGGGTGTCGCGGCGGGCTGATCGGCCGGTTCACTCGCGGACGCAGGTTCCATAGCCCTGGTCAGGCTGCTGTCGATGCGAATCCTGGCGCCATCGGCGAGATCGATGCGGGCGGGCGAAAGCACTGATGTGCCCTTGGACAGATCGCCGATGACCTCGATATTGCGGTTGCCGCGGATGCCGACTTTCACCGGCACGCGCCGGATCCGGCCGTCATCGACCGTCTGAACCGCATCGCCTGCGACGGCTTCGGCCGGCACGACGACCGCTGCCTGCTTCTCGCGGAAGATGATGTTGACCTCGACCGACATGCCGATGCGCAACGGCGTATCCTGCGGCAGCCGCAGATAAACGCGGAAGGTCTTGCGGGTCGGGTCGCCCTTGGGCGTGATCTGGGAGACGTTGGCGCGCAGCGCCTTGCCGGGGAACGCCTCGCTGCGCAGAAAGGCCTTCTGGCCGGCCGCGATCCGGTTGATCTCCTCCTCATTGATCTCGGCAACGACTTGCATCGGGGCCGGCGGTCCGACCGTGAACAGGACATCGGTGGGGCCTGCGATCTCGCCGACCTCGCCGTCGCGCCGCAACACCATGCCGTCGAGCGGCGCTCGCAGCACCAGCGAGTCGAGCCGCACCTTCTGCGCGGCGATCCGCGATTTTGCATCTTCGAGCTTGGTCCAGCGCTGCTCGTATTCGGTACGCGCGGCGTCGTTCTTGTCGCGATCCTTTTCGGCGCGCGACAGGTCACGTTCGAGCTGGCCTCGATTGATTTCCATCTGCTCCAGCGCGCTGCGCTCCTCGGCGTCGTCCTGGCGGCCGAGGATCTGGCCGGACTTGACCATCTGTCCCTCGCATCGGCACAGCTCGACCAGCCGGCGGCGCTGCAGCGGCACCACCTTGGCCCAGCGCTCGGGCTCGACAGTGCCGGTGCCGTAAACGGCTTCGGAAACCGGCGCGAGATTTGCGATGCTGGTGGTCACCAGCGGCGCATGAAGGAAATGGGAATAGGCGTAATAGCCCGCCCCTGTCGCAGCGATAGTCAGAATGCCGGTTGCAATGAGATGCTTCAGTTTCATGGCGCGTCCTGTCAATCAGAAGCCGAACCGCTTGCGCAGGCCCGAGGGGACCTGGTCCCTCAGGTCACGAACATCGTCTCGCTTTGCGTTCTTCGCGGGAGTTGCCGACGAGACCTTGGGTGATGCCGGCAATGTCGTGACGTTGGATGGCACCGGCTGCGCGATCGCCGCCGCCGGCGCGGCTGCGGGCGCTGGCTGCGCGGCCGCTTGTGCAGGTACCGGTGGAGTCGCAGCCGTCGCGGGTTGGTCCGGCAGGTCGTCTGCTGCTCTTTCGATAATCGAAGCCTTGTTCGAAGCCTTGACCGAATCCCTGGTCGTGCCGGCAACCCGGACGGCGCGCCAGGCTCTTGCGGCCACCACGGCACGGCCGATCTCGTCGCTCGTCATCTTCTTCATCAGCAGCGACATCAGTTGCCGCGCGCCGTTGCGGTCCTCGTCGAGCTTGCTCGCGGACGCAACGATATGGGCCCAGCCATAAGCCTTCACATTGTCCTTCGGCGTGCCGCGGCCGCTGGCGTAGAGACCGGCAACGATCAGCATGGCGTGGGCGTGTCCCTGATCAGTGGCGCGCGAGAACCAGCGAAAGGCCTCCTGGTCGCTGCGCGGGCGGCCGACGCCCGCTGAATAGAGCGCCCCGGTATAGAACTGGGCCTCATCATCGCCCGCCTGTGCCGCCTGCTCGTAGCGATTGGCCATTTCCCGATCGGACGCGGAGTCGGCAAGCGCAGCGGTGACGCCGGTCAGCACGGTGAGGCAGCAGGCAGCAACGACGACTGCCCGTTTCATGGATTGGAAATTGGAGATGCGCTGCATCGTACACGCTCTCAGCTTTGCTCTGTTACGCCGGAAAGTCGTCGAGCGGCCAACGCGGGAAGTCCCCCCACAGCGGCTCTCGTGAACTGAAGCCTAGCTCAGTTGCGCGCGGACAAATGTGCGGCCTGTCACATATTGAGTGTGCTGTTGGCGGAACCCGGTTTTTCTTCGTCAGTTCCGGTCGAACCGCATCGCCCTCCGAGCCACGGCAATTGCGCTCAAGGATGCTGCTCGCGCAGGGATCGGCTCCCTCAGCCGGCTACCGCGCTAGCGCCGGGAGGATGTGATAGCGGCCGATCTCATGAGAAAATTCGCCGCGGTTCGCCAGGAGAAGCAACCCGATCCTTCTCGCCGGCACCAGGCCTACATAGGCTGACGCATTATTGAGGCCGCCTGGTTTGTCGACCACGTCAATTCCGTTGAGAGCTATATTTTCCCAGGCCATCGCCTGGCCGAACTGCTGGTCAATATGGAACGCCTCGCGCTGGGTCATTCGCAAGGCCTCGTGCAATTGCGGATCGGTCACGTTGCCGTCGATGCAGGCAGCCATGAAGGTAGCGAGGTCCCGCGCGGTGGAGAACATCTGTCCGGTGCCCGGGAAATCGAAATAGCCCTGCTGGTTTCCGGGAGCGCCGATCGGCGTGCCCTGGTCGGAGTAACCCTGGACGGCTTTCCGCAATTGTTCCGGAGGCATGATCGCTCGGTTGTCCCGCCCGCGTTCCGGCATCAGCGTGGAATGCATGCCGAGCGGCGTCAGAATACGGCTTTCGACAAGTTGCCGGATCGGAACACCATAGCGACGCTCCAGCGCGAGCTGGAGCAGGACGTAGCCCGCGTGCGTATAGATGCGCTGTTTGCCGGGCGCCTCGCCGGCGTGCGGCGTCCACGCGTTGAGGATGTCGATGAGTTCAGCCAGGGAGTAGGAGGCGTTTGGCCACGGCGGATGATCCGTCGGCAGCAAGAGGCCGGATGTGTGGGCTGCGAGCTGGCCAAGGGTGACCCGGCCGATATAGTCGCCGCGCAATTCGGGGATGTATTTGTTGACGGGGTCGTCCAGGCTCAATTCGCCGCGGAGTTCGCCGAGCGCGAGCAGCGTGGCCTCAAACAGCTTTCGCACCGACGCGACATTGAACAGCGTGTCCGACGTGACGGGCCGCTTCTCGGCCTCATCAGCGAAGCCGAAATTGAAGAACTGGATCCGACCGGCGACGTAAACGGCGGCCGCGACGCCGCCCGGATGGTCGGCCGTCGTCAGCGGAGCAAGGTTCTCCGTCACGATCTCTCTTACGTGCGCGTCCATCTCAGGATCCGCACGAATGGCTCGCGCGCCGCCGAGCAGAAACAAGAGCGAGAGGCACAGGCCTGCGCCCGAGCGGCAAAGCCACGATCTGGTTGAACCCGCCGCCATCCGAACCTGCATGCGAGATTGCCACACACGGGCAAATGAACCGGCGACGACGGCTCCTGTCGGAAGCCCGCGCATGGCAAAGCTAGAAAACCGCTGCGCGAGAGCCCAATCACTTCAAGCAGGGATCCGTGCACGATTGTTTGATCGTGCCAGGCTTCACACGCTTCCTCCGCCAAACGTGATCCGCCCGAGCTGGTCGCGTCCGGTGCGGCGCCCCAGATCTGCGGCATGGGTCGTTTCGCCACAACCGCCGCACTGTACGCGCAATTCCGTCCACCCTATCCGCCCGAATTCTTCCGGGCTGTCGCGCAACGTCTGAGGCTTGGCAAGCAGCATGCCCTGATCGATCTCGGCACGGGTCCGGGTCTCATCGCTCTCGGCTTTGCCCCGTATGTCGGACGGATCGTTGGAGTGGATCCAGAGCCGGCCATGCTCGAGGTCGCAGGACAGGCCGCCGCTCGCGCAGGCCATGAACTTGCGCTGATAGAGAGCGCGGCCGAGGCCTTGCCGCGCCAGGTTGGCTCGTTCGACGTCGTCACGATCGGTCGCGCACTGCACTGGATGGATCGCGACCTGGTCGGTCCGCTGTTGGAACGGCTGGTCGCTCCGGGCGGCGTGGTCCTCGTCTGCTCGGCGCGCTCCGCAGCCGATGGCCGCAATGGCTGGCTCGAGGCCTATAATGAGGCTCGGCGTTATTGGTCTGGGACGACCGACCGGACGCGTCATCGCCCGGATCTCGCGGCCGTTCTTGCCGATAGGCGATTTCGTACGGGAGAGATGATCGCGGTAGAAAGCAGTCACGAATTGAGCGCAAGAGATTTGGCTCACCGCATGCTGACGTTCTCGGGCTCTTCACCCGCCATCCTCGGCGACAACGTCAACGCCATGCTCCACGACGTCGAGCAGCGCCTGTTGCCCTTCGGCCGCGCCGGATTGCTAAGGGAAGTCGTCATTGCAAATGCGGACGTTGCGCGCGCGTCTGCACTCTGACGCTGGTCGAAGGCCACCGGTGGGGCCGGCTCATCCGGGATTTGCCAGTGTCGGGATTTGCGGGCTTGGGCGCAGCAGAAGTCCTTGGCGATACCAAGCGTAATATTGCGCGCGGGACGACACGGGTTGGGCACAATATCTCGTCGTTCCTCAAGGTCTCGGGAAATTCGCCCGAGCCTTCCGCCCGGGCGAACCTCTCCTTCGGCTTGAATTAGTAGACGCCGCAAACGTTGACCCTGCCGTAGGGCGTCCATTTCCAGCAGCTGTTGTAGACGAAGTAGGGGCGATAGTGATGGTGGTGACCCCAGAAATGGCCGTGGTGATGATGCCCGAAGCCATGTCCGAAGCCGTGTCCGAAACCATGGCCATGTCCGAAGCCACCGTGGCCGTGACCATGGCCGCCGGCGAAAGCCTGGCCCGGGATCGTCAGAGATGCCGCGGCAAGCGCGAGAGCGCCGATAGCGGCCGGAATGATCTTCTTGATGCTAATCATGGAGAGCCTCCTGGATGTGGTGCGCAGCGCGGGGATCGCTCTGCCGTGCAGCAACCCTAGTGAGGCCCCTTGCGGCGCGATGTGATCAATGTCACTCAGTCGATGTAACCGCACCTCGTGGCATGGTCCGGTGATTAGCCGAACGTGGCCACGCCTGAAGCGCGATACGTTGAGGCTCTCACCATGCCCATCGGCGAACTCTTCATCCTCGGCTTCTTCGGCAAGATCGTTCCGGATTGGCTGAAGCAATTTGCGACGCGCTACGGCCTCGGCGGCGTCATCCTGTTCGATTATTCCTGCCAGACGCGAACATACGACAACAACATCGAGTCACCCGAACAGGTGCAGCGCCTCTGCGCGGAGATTTCCGCGCTGCCGTCGGGACCGATGGTGTTCATCGACCAGGAAGGTGGGCTGGTGCGGCGGCTGAAGGAAGCTCGCGGCTTTGCGCCGTTGCCGAGCGCCAAGGAGTTCAATCATCTCGCGCCGGATCAGAAGCGCGCGATCCTCACCGCAAGCTTTGCCGAGATGCGGCGGCTCGGCATTCACTATGATTTCGCGCCCGTCATCGATGTCGACTACAACCCCGATAATCCGAACATTGGCAAGATCAAGCGTTCCTACTCCGCCGACATCGCCGAGGTCGAAGCCAATGCGTTGCTGGCGAGCGAGGTGGCGCGGGAGCAGCGCGTCGGCCTGTGCCTCAAGCATTTTCCCGGTATCGGCGGCGCGATGGTGGATTCGCATCAGGAGTTCATGGATATTTCGGATACGCTGCGACCGGAGCAGGAAGAGCTGTTCTATTCGCTCGCGCCAAACATGTTCGGCGATGCGGTGCTGGTCAGTCACGCGATCGTCGGGCAATGGGATCGGGAGCGTCCGATGACCCTGTCGGCGGCAGGGCTCGGTCGCTTGCGCAAGCGCCTTCCGGATACGCTCCTGATCACCGACGACATGCAGATGCAGGGATTGCAGAAGGCGCTGGGCACAAGGGAAGCCAGCCTGCAATCGCTCAAGGCAGGCATGGACATGCTCTGCATCGGCAACAACCTGTTCGATCAGGAACAGGAGATGGTTGCTATAGCCGAGTACATCGGTGAAAGCCTGCGCGACGGAATCCTGTCCGCGTCGGCGATAGAGCAATCCATCGCGCGGGTTGGCCGGCGGAAGGCGCTGCTCGCGGCCTGACGTCTATTGCTGCTGCGCCTTTTCGTGCGCCGCGACGCCGATCGCCTTGTAGTCATAGGTCGGATAGAACTCGGTGCGATAGCTGCCCCATGCGGTGTTCTCGAGGATGCGGTTGACCTCGCGCAGCCGCGACGCCGGCAGCCGCAGCGTCACCACCTGCCCGATGCCCATCATGACGTACCAGCTCACGACTTCTACTCCGTCGGGCGGGAAAGCCTTGTAATAGCCCTGGCGCTGCAGTTGCGCGTTGAGCTCGCTTAAAGGGCGCGACTGGTCGTGCTTCAGGAAGACGGTGAGCATCACGGCGTTGTCGGCCGTCGGCGGCGCATTCTCCGCCGGTGGCGATGCTGTTTGTGCCGGTGCGGTCTGCGCCGCTGCGCCCGAGCTGAACGCCAGGGCGCCGGCCAGCACGGCCATCCGCATCCATGATCCCTTTGCTTGCGACATCGCCGTCTCCTTTTTGGATTGTTGCGGGATGATTTTAAGCCTCGATCATTGCGAGGCTGCGGCAGCCTGTAAATCGGAATCGATCAAATTGGAGTCATGGACTGTGGCTTCGCGGCCTGGTTGTGCAGGCATTCATGCCTCCGCGGCAGGCTCTGCACTAATCCGCTGCGAAACGCGGCTGTCCCCAAGTCGGCGAGGATCCAGCGGCGTCAGGGGGGCCGGAAAAATCGAGGGGGTCGGTTGTGATCTATTAATAAAGTAAATGAAGCTACCGTGAAAATACGGGGCAAAACGGAAGCAATACTTAAGCGCGGCTCGCTCGCCTTGGTCAAAAACAGCCGATTTCGTCTCTATTTTTGCCGATTCAGCGAATTTCGGGCAGCCATCACGGTGCGCCGCCCGATTTCTCCGTATTCTTACTGTGTGCGAAATTAACCATGATAAAGGGTGGAATCGATAAAATAGTTATATGTCAGGACAAGATCATCGAGCCGTTGATTCGCACTTCGTGAAGTGGATGGAAAGCGTCACGCCTCTCGAAGAGAACCCTGACATCGTCCAATTGTCCGCGGCGCGCTCGCGGGCCGCGGAAGAGGCGTCAGCGGCGATTGCCCGGCAGTTGAACGGGCCGCTGACGGCGTTGCTGCTCTACATGAATGAAATCAAGCAGCACAGCCACCAGTTTTCGCAAGGACCCGGCAACCGGCTCTATCTGCAGCAGGTGGTGGAGAACGCGCTTCAGCAAACCGAGCGTGTCTGCGCTCTGGTGAAGCAGATGTCGGACAGTCATCCAGGGGCCGCCGCCGATGTCCTTTGCAAGCAGGCAGGCGAGGGGCAGGCCGGCCGGCCTGCGGATGGCGCCCGCAAGCCGGGCCTGGCGTTCGCTCCGGAGTCGGGCCAGAAGCCGCTGACCAAGCGCGAGCGCGAGGTACTCAGCCTGATCAGCGAGGGCTGCTCCAACAAGCAGGGTGCCTTGCGGATGAACATCAGCCCAAGGACGTTCGAGAGCCACCGCGCCGAGGCCATGCGCAAGCTTGGCGCCCGCAACACCGCGGATCTTGTTCGCAAGGCGCTGCTGCAGCCCGCCTGATCCTTCCCGAAGCAATATCTGTGATGCGCGGCTGCGCGCGCGGCCTCGAGCTATCGATGTCTGGCAAGCGGGCATGCGAGCGATGCCCGTGGGATCGGCCGTTCAGCCGTTCAGCACAAGTCTTCCATGAGGGGGCGACCGCGGGGCGCGGCGGGCCGCAACGCGAGCGTCGGTCTCGGCTCCTCCGGGATGATCGTGATGGTCCACGCCGCCGGAACACTCGACTTGTTTTCCACGATGGATCGAACGTGGCCGGTGACCGCCGATCCGCCCGAACGTACGGTGGCGGTTCTGCCATTGAACTGCGCGATACGGAAACGCCGCACTTCTTTCCGATCGCTCGTTTCAAACGTGAACATGAAGGGACTCCCTTGGTCCACGCAACTATCCTCAGTCAACGTTATCCGGAGGTGAAAATCCCTAACCGTAGAAGTACGGCTAACCCGCACGTCCGCGGCGCGGAGCAAGCCGCTCCGTTGTCGAAAGCAATTCTCGTGAGGAGCGCCGCGTGCGTGTCATCGCATCGGCGTCGAGGAGGATGAGTGAATGCAGGCGCGGCGTTGCGGGTGACGGCGCGCGACGATGTCAGCCGGCTGCGTCCGGGAATACCGCTTCCATCTTGGTCTTCAGCGTCGCGGCGTTGAACGGCTTGACGATGTAATTGTTGACGCCGGCCTTCTTCGCCGCGATGACGTTTTCAGTCTTGGATTCCGCCGTGATCATGATGAAAGGCGTCTTGGAAAATTCCGGGCTGGCGCGGACTTCCTTGAGCAGGTCGTAGCCGGTCATCGGCTCCATGTTCCAGTCGGAGATCACGAGGCCGTATCGCTTGGTCTGCATCTTGGCGAGCGCGGCCGATCCATCGCTGGCCTCGTCGACATTCTCGAACCCGAGCTGCTTGAGAAGGTTACGGATGATGCGGATCATGGTGCTGTAGTCATCGACCACCAGGATCGGCATCGACAGGTCAAAAGCCATGTTCGTACTCCGCGCAAGCAACATGCCGCCGAACACAGGTGAATGCGCGTCGCACGCGATAGAGTCTCGATTGCCTTTTTCGAACCCGCACCCGTCAGCACCGTGACAACTATCAGGGCTCGTTGAACAGCGCGTTAATTCGGGGCCGGCTGAAACGCCGCCGGGCCGGCCATTAGGTAGTAATACGGTGAGCGATCGCGGAAATGATGCAATCATCGCGCGCAACGGCATCACGATGCGTATCACAGATCGGGCTGCGGCCGTCGCCGATCGCGGAAGGCCGTCATGCGGCCGCGCAGTGGATACGCGGATGCAGCAGCCTCGTATACTGCGCCTTGACGGTCGCGTAGCACTCGCAGGAGGTCTTGATCAGGCCGTCCACGTTGGTGATTTCGATATGCCCGCGGCTGTAGTGGATGAAGTTTGCGTGCTGCAGCGTGTTGGCCACCAGCGAAACGCTGTTGCGGCGCGCGCCGATCATCTGGGCCATCGCTTCCTGGGTCAGGACGATCTTGTCGCTGCCGGAGAGGTCGCGCGTGTGCAGCAGGCATCGCGCCAGCCGCGATTCCACCGTATGCGAAGCGTTGCAGCCCGCAGTCTGCTGGATCTGCGCATAGACGGCGAGGCCGTGCCGCACCAGTTCGGCACGCAACGTCGTGCTCTGGTCCGCTGCGATACGGAGTTGGTCGAGATCGATCGTCGAGGCGATGCCGGGCACCAGCACGACGGCGCTGTTGAGCGCAACCGCGTCGCCGAGTGCGGAGAATGCACCGAAAATGCTGTCGCGGCCGATCATCGCGACCTGGACATGCTCGCCACGCGCCAGCTTGACGACCAGCGAGATGACGCCCTTGTGCGGAAGATATGCGCGCTTGAGCGTTTCGTCGACTTCCACCAGCGCCATGTCCGGGCTGAGATCGGTAGCGCGCAGATGGGGGCGAATCAATTCAAAGTCGTCCGCGGTCAGCGAGGACAGAAATCCATTCGGAGAACGAGGGGCTGAATCCAAAGCCGTCTCCTGCCTTACGGGCCAAGCCGGTCTCTGCTGCGTACTTTCCGAAATGCAGGATGATCCTTACATATTCCATTGGCAAGAAAAATTGGCAAAATGGACGCACGCGATCGGTGCCGATGCCGCGACTGCGTCGCCATGGCCTGCTGTTGCCGTGGCAGGATTTTCGAGGTGCGCTGCTCGGCTCGTCGATGCCGCGAAGATATGCAACGCCGGCCGCAGCAGGCCGTGCCCCATGCTGCGGTCAGCGTCGCTCCGTCGTGGGGCGCCTTCCCGACAAGGTCGTCCGCGATCAATGATGGCATCATCGATGCGCTGCTGTCGGGCCAACGTATGCGCCGGTCAGGACGAGCGTCCTGTGAGCGGACCACGTTTCTTGGACGCAGCGACGCCAACCACACCGCGAACAAGACCTGCAAGCATCGCGGAGCGCGCTGGCTTGCTTTCGGGTCAACGATAGCCCGCGGTGCGGGGGTAGGTAGAAAGTTCCATTTCGGCCAGAGGTAGCGGAACCGACCTTATACACCCTAAGGGCAGACAGCGTAATCCGTTTCCGACGAAAATGCGGGGGTGCCGATTCGAAGGCAAACCGGCCACGCGACCGGAGCCGAAAGTTCCATTGCGAGCGAGCGCACCACCGAACATTTAGAGAGAAGGCGAATATGGGCAGAACCGCCAGGGAGCGGCCTTCGCTGATCTCGTCTGTCACGGCGAGGCGGCGGAAGCCGTCGGAACTTCACACCAGGTCAGAAAACCAGAGAGCTCGGAAACCGGACGGCCCCAATGCGATTCTGACTGAGGATGGTTGGACTGGAAGTACATTTATCTGCTTTCCGGGGCTGACGTGACGCGCATTCTCATCGTCGATGACGATCCCATGGTCTGCGCGGCCATCGAGATCGATCTCGAGCGTCACGGCTTTGAGATGACGATAGCCGACGGCGGCGAAGCCGGGCTTCGTGCGCTGGAAGATTCCAGCTTCGAGCTGATGCTCGTCGATATCTTCATGCCGCACATGCGCGGCTTCGAATCGATCCGGATATTCCACGAGCGCGCGGCGAAGATTCCCCTGGTTGCTATGTCGGGATACGCCTTTGCCAATCTCGACTCGCCAGCGCCGGATTTCCTGCGCATGGCGCTCGAACTTGGTGCTGCGCGTTGCCTGCGCAAGCCGTTTACGCCAGGGGCGCTGCTGGCGGTGGTCAACGAATGCCTTGCCGAAGCCCGGACGCGTTTCAGCGGCGTCGTGCAGTCGAGCTAGATCTCGCGGACATCCCCGCACACCTTATTATCGCGCTTCCGCGACTTAAAGTCGTTGCTGCGACGAGACCCGGGTGTGCGCGGTTAAGACTCTGTTCACCATAAATCATATTGGCGAAGCTTTTCTTGCCGTTTCGTATTTGTACGGATCATCGCGTTAACCAGTGGGTAGCGGTGGAGGACCAGTGTGGCAGCATCGCCCAAAGAAGTTTGTGGCGTTGCGTCAATCGTGTTCATCCAGAAGGGTATGAGTTATGTCAGGTATTGTTCTCTCGGCTTCGGTTCGCCAGAACCTCCTCTCGCTGCAGTCGACCGCCGATCTGCTCGCCACCACGCAGAATCGCCTTGCCACCGGCAAGAAGG
>Ga0081455_10005259_pt1 | contig 14218 bp, 12 predicted proteins | sample TabmetS3T2R1_FD_70207 | JGI IMG/M metagenome (GOLD analysis project Ga0081455, IMG submission 70207) | Tabebuia heterophylla rhizosphere microbial communities from the University of Puerto Rico - S3T2R1 | ecosystem: Host-associated > Plants > Roots > Rhizosphere ... | reverse complement strand
CCGGGGGTGGGCAGTCCGGCCTCTCAATGTGCCGTGCGGGGGCGCAGCCCGAACACCGAGATCGTGCCCTTGCCCTTGACGTTGAGCTCGCCGAGCGCCTCGCCGTCGAAGGCCGAGGAGATCTGCTCCCAGATTTCCTTGGTGGCGGCGACGCTTCCCGGCGCGCTCATGCCGACCATGCGCGCCGCGACATTGACGGTGTCGCCCCAGATGTCGAACTGATAGCGCTCCTGCCCGACGACGCCGGCGACCACCGGGCCGACATGCACGCCGACCCTGACCTCCCAGCCGAGATGGGCATCGATCAGGGTCGAGGTCATCTCGAGCCCACAGCGGACCGCCGAGCCGACCGGGTCGTTGACCTTGTGCAGGAGCCCCGCGGCGGCCATGAAGCCGTCGCCGATGGTCTTGATCTTCTCCAGCCCATGCTTCGCGGCGATGCGCTCGAAAATGACGAACAGCGCGTCCAGGCGCGAGACCACCTCCTCGGGCTCGTGCTTGTCGCAATAGGCGGTGAAATTGGTCACGTCGCAGAACAACACCGCCACATTCTCATAGCGGCGCGGGATCACGGTGCCGATGCTCCTAATTTCGTCCGCGGCTTTCTTCGGCAACAGCGCATGCAGCAGCGTGTCGGCCTGGTTGCGGGCCTCCTTGGCCTCGATCAGCGCCTCCTGCAGCGCGAGCTGGGTCCTGACCCTGGCAAGCACGATGGGCCCGGAGAACGGTTTATGGATGTAGTCGACCGCACCTACGTCGAAGCCCTTCTCTTCGTCGATCTCCTCAGTCTTGGCGGTCAGGAAGATCACGGGAATATCGCGCGTGGCGGGATTGTCCTTCAGCCTGCGGCAGACCTCGTAGCCGTCCATGCCCGGCATCATCACGTCGAGCAGGATCAGGTCTGGCTTCTCGGCAGCGGTGGCAATGGCGAGCGCCTTCTCGCCGTTGGTCGCCACCTTCGTCCTGAACGAATCCTTCAACACGCCGGAGACGACGGCGACGTTGGTCGGCGTGTCGTCGACGATCAGCACGAGCTTGCGGTCCGGGCCTGACATCATTTGCCTTCGAGGTTGAGGGAGAGGCGCGAAGCAATGCTCGAGAGACATTTCAGCGCCGCCTCGAAATCGAAATTGCCGACGCGGTCGCTGAGCGTCTTGATCTCGGCCGGCGTCAGCACGCCCTTGAGCCGCGACTTCGCATCGAGGATGAAGTCGGCGGCCTCGCCATCGTCGTTTTCGAGCAACTGCTTCAGCTTGATCAGCGGCTCCTTGACGCTGGCGGGATCGCCGTCTGCGCCGGAGCCGTTCCCGGCGCTCTCTTCGGGAAGGGCCTTGCCGATGGCCACGATCACGGGATTGAGGGAACGCGTCAGCGATTTGATCGCCGCCTCCACGCCGCGCCCGGTCTTGATGGCGGTTTCCGCGCTCGCCGCGGCCTCCGACAGCGCCACGGCACCAAGGGTTCCGGCGGCGCCCTTCAAGGAATGCGCGGCGCGTTCGGCGCTCGCCGCGTCGCCCGCCGCAAGTGCGGCGCGCATGGCGTCGGCGGCGCCTTGCTGCTGCTCGGCGAATTTGCGCAACAACGCTGCGTAGCGCTGGCGATTGCCGCCGGTGCGCTTGAGGCCTGCGCGCACGTCAATTCCGGGAACGACGAGCTCGGGGCCAAGCGCCTGGCTATTGACCGCATGGGGTTCGGCGTGGGCATGCACGATCTTGCCGTCGCCCTCGCTGCGGCGAATCCAGCGCAAGAGAACGCCGAACAGCTGGTCCGGGTCGATCGGCTTGGCGATGTGATCGTCCATGCCGGCCTCGAGGCACAACAGGCGATCCGACTCCATGGCGTTCGCTGTCATGGCGATGATGGGCAAGGTCGCGTAGCGCGGGTCGGCGCGGAGGATGCGTGTCGCCTCGATGCCGTCCATGACCGGCATCTGCATGTCCATGAGCACGACGTCGTACTCGTTGTCCTTGACCATGCTGAGCGCGACCTCGCCATTCTCGGCGAGGTCGACGAACACCTCGGCGTCTTCCAACTGGCCGATGGCGACCTCCTGATTGATCTCGTTGTCCTCGACGAGGAGGACGCGCGCGCCGCGCATGCGGTCGATGTCAAAGGAGGGGCCTGCCTCCACGGGCTCGGGCCGCTCGCGGTCGGCGCCAAGCGCAACGACGGCGGTATCGAACAGTATTGAGGAGGTCACCGGCTTGATGAGCACGTTCTCAAAGCCGCATTCTTCAGCCTGTTTCAGCACCTCCTCGCGGCCGTAGGCGGTGACCATCACGAGATGGGGCGGGGCCGCAAGATCGGGGATTTTCAGAATGCGCTTGCCGGTCTCGATGCCGTTCATGCCGGGCATCTGCCAGTCGACGAAGGCGATTTCATATCGCTCGTTCTGATTGGCGGCTTGTCTAACCATGTTGATGGCCTCTTCGCCGGAGGCCGCCTCGTCGGCGACGAAGGTCATGTTGGTCAGCATGTTCGACAACACGGCGCGGGCGTGCGGATTGTCGTCGATGATCAACACGCGCCGGCCGCGCAGATCGGACTGGAGCAGGCGCGGGCGCACGATGGCCGTCCCTTTGCCGAGCCTCGCGGTGAAGGTGAAGGTGCTGCCTTTGCCCGGCTCGCTCTTCACCTCGACATGGCCGCCCATGATCTCGGTCAATTGCTTCGAAATCGCGAGCCCGAGCCCGGTCCCGCCATATTTCCGCGTGGTGGAGGCATCGGCCTGCTCGAAGGCCTGGAACAGGCGCGCGATCTGCGCCTCGGTCATGCCGATGCCGGTGTCGCTGACCGAGAACTGGACGAGCTGGCTGTCGGGATTGTCCTCGAGCACGCGTACCGCCACGGACACCTCGCCGTGCTCGGTGAACTTGACCGCGTTGTTGCAGAAATTGATCAGGATCTGGCCAAGCCGGAGCGGGTCCCCGCGGAAGTGGGTCGAGACTTCGGGCGCCACCTCGAAGATGAGCTCCAAGCCCTTGGCCGAGGCCTTCTCGCTCATCAGGTTGCCGACATTCTCCAGGACTTTGTCGAGATCGAAGTCGATGGTCTCGATCGAGAGCTTGCCCGCCTCGATCTTCGAGAAATCGAGAATATCGTTGATGATGCCAAGCAGATGCTGGCCCGAGCTCTTGATCTTGAGCACGTAGTCGCGCTGGCGCGGCGTGAGGTCCGTCTTAAGCGCGAGGTGGGAGAGGCCGATGATCGCGTTCATCGGCGTCCTGATCTCGTGACTCATATTGGCGAGGAACACGCTCTTGGCTTCGTTCGCCTCGAGCGCCGCCTCGGTCGCCTTCTGCAACTCGACTTGCGCAGCCTGGAAGGCCCGCTCGGCGGCCTTGCGAGCGTCGATGTCGCTCCACGACCCAACCACCTCGAGGGGATGTCCGTGCTTGTCGCGAATGAGATGCTGTTCGTCGCTCACCCAGCAATAGGTTCCGTCCTTCTTGCGGAAGCGATATTCGGCCAAGTGCTCGCCCTTGCGGAACAGCTCGACCTGCTTCGCCTCGACCTCGGGGAGGTCGTCGGGATGCACATGCGAGCGCCAGAAATCCGCATCCTTGAGATACTGATCGGGGCTGTAGCCCAGCATGTGCGCGATATTGGCGCTGACGAAGGTCGGCGCGAAATCGCCGCTTGCCGCGAAGCTGTAGATCACCGAGGGCGCGGCCCCGAGCAGGAGCGTGAGCCGCGAACGCGCGGTCTCTCTCGCCTCCTCGGCCTCCTTGCGCGGCGTGATGTCGGTCCAGGAGCCAACGAGCTCGATCGGCTCTCCGTTCGCGTCGCGCAGCAAATGCTGCTCGTCGCTTACCCAGCAATAGCTGCCGTCCTGGCGGCGGTAGCGATATTCGATCGACCGCTTGCCTCCCTCGAAAGGCTTGTCGATCCAGGCCTCGACGCGCGGAATATCCTCGGGGTGCACCCGCTCCCGCCAAAGGTCCGGATTTGCGAAATATTCCTGAGGGGTGACGTCAAACAGTCTGCGAATGCTTTCGCTCACGAAGGTCGGCTGGTAGTTGCCGGTCGCCGTGCGGCAATAGATCACCGCCGGTGAGGCGTCCAACAGGCGCGATAGACGCGCGTGGGCGGAGGCCTGAACGTCGGCGATCTGCTGGAGGCCCTTCCTTTCCTGCTCGGCGACTTCATGCCGATGCGCGCCCTCGAGCTCGCCCAACATCTCGTTGAAGGCAACCGCCAGGCGCCCGATCTCGTCCTCGCTCTTGTAATCGATGCGGTTGCGGTAATCCTTGGTGCTGCGCACCGTGCGCGCGAGCCCTTCAAGCCGCCCAAGCGGCCGCACGATGTGATGATGCGTCATCAGAGCGAGGAGAAGACTGAGGAAGGCGAGCGCGCCGGTCAGCAAGACACTGCGTCGAAGCCTGCCTAGCAGGCCCTCGATGCGTTCATTGAGAAGACGTTTCAACTCGGACTGGGTGACCGTCCAGGCGGCGACCGCATTGTTCACGGTCGCCTGGTAAAGGCGGTCGCGGGACTCGGCAGCGGCCGCCTGGTCCTGGCTGTCGCTCAGAGCGCCGAAGTACGAGGTTATGCTGGACAGCATTTTGGTGACGTCGCTTTCGATCGTCCGGCGCAGCTGTCCATCGGCATTTCCGCGGTAGGCGGACGTCAAATTTCGTTCGATCTCGTCGGTCGTCGATTGCGCCATGGCGCTGAGGGCAAGCAGGCGCGCTCTCTCGTCGCCTGAAATCGAGGCCTGCGCTCCCAAAGATGTCTGCGTCTCGCCGATTTCCCCGAGCAGAAGCGGCATCTGCCGGACCACCGTGTCTTGCAGGTAGTAGCTGTCGAGATCAGGGTCGAGTGCGAGGTTGGAGTCGTCGCCGATGCGCGTGGCCAAGTCGCGCGCCTTGGCAAGGGCCTCCACAACAAGGGAGCGCTGACTATCGCCTGCCGCCTCCTCCGACCAAAGTTTGCGCAGCGTTGCCTCTAGGGACTGTTCGAGGGCCGCGGTTTGCAGCGTGCCCCCGGCCGCCTTTTCGGCTGCTTCGAGCGACTTCAAGGCTTGCTCTGGGGAGGGCGCCTGGCCCGCGCCGGCAGCGCCGAGCGGCTCGGCGAGAATGGCTGCATAGACGCCACGCAGCGTCTCGAAGTAGCGGACGCCGACCAGTTCCTTGCGAGCGAATTGAATCGCGATCTGCTTTTCGGCGACAAGGCTGTAGATCGCCACGCCGATCGCGACGATGAAGGTGCTGCACAGAATGAACAGCTTGGTGCTGGTGCTCAGATTTCTAAACATATGGCCAATTGAGGTTTTTTGCCCTGACGCGGCCAGGCAAGCGCTTTTCCTTCCCGTTTTGAATATTAGACGGGTGTCAGGAGTAGGCATAGGCGGGATTCGTGCGCGCCTTGCGGGAATCTGCCGCCCGGAAAACCCCTAAAAGCCTAGCCTCTCCCTCCACCGGTTCTTGTTCAAAACGGGAACTCGGCCTTGCGCCGGATTGGCCCCTCTCGTCTTGTTGACAGCCCTTGATTCCCGCATGCAGCAGGGACGCAAGGCGTTACGACCTGGGAGGGACTCAAGCCATGAAGCCGTTCGATGTGGTTGCGGCCGGCGCGCTCGGTGCCGCCGTCGCGTTAGGAAGCAATGTTGCCATCGCCGAACCACCGCAGCGCAAGCCGAACATCGTCGTCATCATGTCCGACGACGTGGGCTGGGGCGATCTCGGATCCTATGGCGGCGGCGTCATGCGCGGCGCGCCGACGCCGAATCTCGACCGGCTTGCCGCCGAGGGCATGCGCTTCGTCAACTACTATGGGCAGGCGAGCTGCACGGCGGGGCGTGCCTCGTTCATCACCGGGCGCATTCCGATCAGGACATCGCTCTCGGCCGTGCTTGCGCCCGGCGATCCCAATGGCCTCACCAAGCAGACACTGACCATCGCGCAATATCTGAAGCAAGCGGGTTACACGACGGTGCAGCTCGGCAAGTGGCATGTCGGCGATAGGCCGGAGAATTTCCCGACGGCCAACGGCTTCGACGAGATGATCGATATGCTGCCCTATTACGCCGGCGTGTACGCCTACGACGACCTGACCCTGCATCCGAACTTTCCGAAGAATGACGCAGCCTTCATGAAGATCTGGTCGCAGGTCGATCTCTCGCAGTGGAGCGGGAAGGCCGGGCAGGAGCCGGCGGCGGTGAAGAAGGATTTCAACTATGCCGATCTTGCGACCGGCGACGATGAGATGCGGGCCAAGGCGGTCGACTGGCTCAAGGCCCATGCCAAAGACGCCAATCCCTTCTTTATGTATTTGTGCTTCCTCAAAGTGCACAACCCGAACAACCCGTCGCCGCGGTGGAAGGGCAAGTCTCCCGCCGGCGGCAACTATCTCGACGCCCTGATGGAGCTCGACGACAATTCGGGCCAGGTGGTGCAGGCGATCCGCGATCTAGGGATCGCCGAGAACACGCTCGTGGTGTGGACCACCGACAACGGCGCCTGGGTCGATGCGTGGCCGGACGCCGGCTATACGCCGTTCCGCGGCATGAAGGGCTCGTCTTTCGAAGGAGGCTTCCGCGTGCCGGCGATTGCCTGGTGGCCCGGCCACATCAAGCCCGGCACGGTCAACATGGACATGTGGTCCCACATGGACTGGTGGCCGACCTTCGGCAGGCTCGCAGGGCTCGAGCCGCCGCCGCATGATTGGAAGGACAACGCAGGCAAGCCGATCATCTTCGACGGCATCGACTTGAGCGACTCGCTGCTCGGCAGCGGCCCGGGCAAGCGCGACTATTTCATCTACTTCAACGACCAGACCTTCGGCGGACTGCGCGTGAAGAACTACAAAACGGTCTACACCGCCAAGGACACCTGGCTCGGGCAAGAGCAGACCTTGAAGATCCCGGCGCTCTACGATCTGTGGTGGGACCCGGGCGAGCAATACGACATCGTGTTCAACGGGGCGGCGCCGACGCGCGGCGACTTCAAGACCTCGCCGGGCAGATATTCGGGCCAGGACAATGGCTGGATCGGCCTTTACATCACGCCGGTGCAGACGCAGTTCTGGGAGGAGCTGAAGACCCACCCGAACATCCCCTACAAACCGTTCGGCGCCGGCGCTTATGAGGAGATTCCGCCGGAATACCGGTAGGCCTGAGCGGCGGGGGGAAGCTCAGACGCTAAGAGGGCGGCCCATCGGCCGCCCTCTTTTTGGGCTTAAGCCTGCGGCGCAACGTCTCAGGAGGGCCGCCAGGCGCTTCGTGCGGTGTGACCGCAGGTTCCAAAAATGACTGCCTAATCGCTTCTCAGTTCTAGATTTGCTGCCAAATTGAGCAAATCCGCGGGCAGTTGGCGCCTCGTGTGACAAAAGTCTGACGGGTGTTGCCGTCTTGCTCTATCCCTCGCGTATCAATAGGCATACCCTACGTACGACTTGCGAATCATTATTTTGCGGTGCAACATTGCAGTTGCGAAATGGCTGGTTCCAGCGTTGATCGCAAAACCAGCCTCGTCAACTTGCGATTGGAACCGAAAATGAGGCTCGACGCATAGGCTTACGGGGTTCCGGGGCACCTGGCTCAGACCCAGGTGCCGATCCGGGGGCGTCCCGAAGCCAAGTCAAACCAAGCGTCATTTTTCGCGTTGCAACATGGAGGATGCGTCAAGGGCATAAGTCCAGAGCGGAGGAAGGACTCCGGCTGGGACCGAGTGGTGTTGGTCGATAACTCCATTAGGAGGCCCTGAAGATGCTGACTACGCTAACGCTGGCGCTGACCGCGAGCCTGCTGCTTTCTGCTCAAGCCACGGCCCGAGAGAAGAGGCAGCCGCCGACCGCGCCCCCGCCAAACCTCGATCCGACCGTGAGTTGGGTTGCACCTTTTGCCGGTGCGTCGCTAGAGCGGGGGATATAGCCATGGGTGTGCAAATCCCTCCCGTGCTGGTGCTTATTGTCTGCAAGACCATCAGCGCCGGGGCACCTGATCAAAATGCGTCCTTCACCCATTGGGAGAACCTGAAATGGGACACTCCCAACTCAATGATGGTGTGCCGGCGTAACGAGGTTCAGCTCTACGACCCTGTCGAAGGGATGAAGCTCAATCCGGCTGACGATCCCACACCGCCGCTCAATCCGAATTTTGCCAACGCTGAGCAATGCGCTCGCGCCGGAATCATGCTCTCGCAGCAATGGGACCAGGCGCACCGCAACACACCGTGGCGGGTGTGGCGGGTCGGCTGCCCGGCGCCTATCGTCGACCTCAGGACCGGGGCCCTCATCGGCTACAAGCTCCCCGATTGCGGGCATCAGGATACCGTGGTCTGCGAGGTGGATTCCGTTATTTAGTTCGCTCAGGCGGGCTTATAGTAGTCTCCTAGTAGGCCTCGACAGCGGAGGACCTGACCGTGCCACCCCGGTCAAGACTTGCAGTCGGCGTCGTCCTTGCGATCGCGCTTCTGGGCTTTGTCGGGTTCAAGGCCTATTCGGAGCGGCTTGGGCCGCTCGTCCAGACGCATGGCACGACATATTACAATGACGACTGGCCGGGTTCGACTCCGGTCGCCTGCAAGCCCGAGAGCGAGATCGTCGCCGCCATCGGCCAAGTGCATGCGAAATACGATTATCTCGCGGGCGAAGACCTCAAGGCTTTCGAGCAGCGCGCGCTTGCGCTGAAAGGCCTGCCGTCGCTCAATGTCGAGAAGCTCTACGTCATCACCGAGGACGACAAGCTCCGCAGCGGCGAGATGGTCCTGTTCATCGGTCTTCGCGCCAACTGCGTAAGCACGGTGTTCGGCCTGCCGGCCAAGCTCTATCGCGAGCTGTCGGGCAAAGCTGCAAGCACCTAGGCCTGCCAAACGCACATCCATCTCGGCGTAACGCCGATATTGGACGCCGAAACCTTCCCGTTTCGGTTAGTGTGCCGCCCATGTCGGCCAATTCCTTGCCACGCTTGGAGCATTCCGCGCTGCCCGAAGGTCAGCTGCTCTATGCCGTAGGCGATATTCACGGGCGGGCCGATCTTCTTGCCGATATCCTGCGCCAGATTGAGCAAGACGCGCGGAGCAGCGGAGCTGTCGAACGCCTGACGCTCGTTTTCCTCGGCGATTACGTGGATCGCGGGCCCGATAGCCGCGCCGTGGTGGATATGCTGCTTGGCGGCCTGCCGCAGGGCTTCGAGACGCATTTCCTCAAGGGCAACCACGAGGCGATCCTGCTCGATTTCCTCGCCGATGCGATGCGACTCGAACATTGGCTCGTCAATGGCGGCGAGGCGACGATGCGCTCCTATGGGGTCGATACCGAGCGTCTCGACCGCGCCGGCGCCTCCCCCGAGGCCTGGCGCGAGACCTTTGCCAAGGCCCTTCCCGAAACGCATCTCCGATTCTTCGAGTCTCTCAGGCTCAGCGTCTCGTTCGGGGATTATCTGTTCGTGCATGCCGGCGTGAAGCCGGGCGTACCGCTTGCCGCGCAACAGGAAGCCGATCTTGTTTGGATCAGGGGCCCGTTCCTCAACTCTGCAGAGCCGTTCGGCAAGATCGTGGTGCATGGGCACACGCCGACGGAGAAGCCGGTGACGCGCACAAACCGCATTGGCATCGACACCGGCGCGTGCTTCACCAACCGCCTGACGGCGCTCAGACTGAAGGGCCGCTCGCGGGAATTCTTGCAGACTTGAAAGTCAGGGTCAGGTCTCGGCCCGGTCGACGACGAGGCCTCGCAAGCGGTCGCTCAAGCTTACGCTCTTGCCCTCTTCCTTGCGGGCGCGCCGCTTCTCTCTGCGGGCCGCGAATCTCTTGGCGATCGCTCCCTTGGGCTCCTCAGGCTCGCTGTCCCCTTCGCGATCGATACGATCGGCGGGCTCCACGGCAAGCTCTGCCGCACGGGACATTCCCGCCGCCATGGTATCGACCTGCGGGGCGGCTTCGGCCATCTCAGGCTCGCGCGCAGCGCCGTTTCCGGCGTGGGCTTGATGCGCCGGCTGCCAAGCGGACTCTGGCGCTTGCGGCTCCTCCTGCATCGAGCTGAACTCGGTATAGGTTTGCCTCACCTCCATGGCCACGCGTTGCTGGGCCTGCACCGGGCCTTGGGCTCGCGCCACGGCAAGGATCTGCGAGGCGAGCCTGGTTAGCTCGCGGCGGAGCAGCGTGTTCTCTTGCGCGCTCGTCTTGGCGCGCTCGAGTTCCTCCTGGGTCTTCGACAACGCCGCGCTCAGACGCTGGCTCTCGGCCAGCGTGCGGGCGTCGGCCTTGCCGATGCCCCGGATCGCCGCGCCGCTGCCGCTTTCCAGCGCGATGCGCAAGCGCTCGATGTCGGCGCGCTGATTGTGCAAGGTCGTCCGCGCGGTCTTGAGCGCATCGGACTGGGAGGCGACCGTGCTGCGCAGCTCGGCATTCACCGATTCGAGCTCGGCGAGCGCCTTCTTGGCCGCCTTGAGGCGGCTGTCGAGGTCGGGCAGACGCCGCTTGATGGTCTGCTGCAACACCCGGTTCGCGTTCTCGTTCTCCTGGAGGTGCGACTTGGCGGAGGCGAGCTCGGTGTTCAGGACGGCGATTTCGACGCGGCGCTTGTTGGCCTCGATCAGCTCGCGGGTGGCCTTCTCCTTCGCCTTGTCGAGGGCAACCTCCACTTTACGGAGCTCGATAGCGAACTCCGCACGGAGTTGATCCTTATCCGCCTGGATGTCGTTGAGCGACATCGGCATGGTCGCTTCGAGCTTGCGCGTGGTGAGCTTCACGGCGCGGTTCCACAAGGGCGGCGCGAGCATGAGCGCAAGCAGGCATCCTAAAAGGAAGCCTAGAGCTCCGAACATCACCCATTCGATCATCGAAATCAGCGCTCCAGCGCCCACGCGTCGTCTCGGCCGACGCCCTTCGGGCCAGACTCAAGCGGAAACGTGGCGCCAATTCGGCGCTACCGGCGCAAAAAGGGGCCTCCGCCAAGCTTCCTTAGCGCCAAACTAGAACGGATTCCAGGTGGGCCGATGGGTATATTTCAGATAGCCGACATTGGCGCCAAGCCTAAGCCCCACCCCTGAACGGATCGGCGCAAGCACGACATGGCCCCTGGTGAGGAAGGTAATACCCACCCCGCCGATGAGATAGGCCGAGCCGTCCACCCCCGCATAGGTGTTGAAGATCTCGCCTGGGCTGCGGAGGTCGTAGACGAGAACCATAGTCTTCGAGCCTTCCGCACCGAAGTCGTAGCCGAGCGAGGGGCCTTGCCAATAGACCCCGTGGTTGCCGGCGTCCTTGGTATAGAGCGTGCCTTCGCCGTAGCGGAGGCCGGCAATGAAGGCGCCGCCGGCTTCCTCACCAAGGATGTAACCGTTAGGCCGGCCGGCGCGCTGGAAGGCGTATTCGATCACCTTGGCAAGGTCGACGGAGACGCGGCCGAAGAAGCGATGGCCTGCTTCCTTGATCTCCTCCGCCGAGAAGGTGCTGTTGTCCGCAGCCTCTGACGGAGCAGAGGTGCCGGAGCCGGCTGCCGGCGCCGGCTCATAGGGCCTGCCGGGGCCGCCTGGATCAGCTTGTCCTGAAGGGGGCGGACTGCCGGGGTTGACGCCATAGCGTCGGTTGGGATCGGGCGTTGGCGTGATGACCATTGGCCCCTCGGCCTGGGCGAGTCGAATTTGCGAGGACGCGCTGGACGCGGCTTCGCCCGCCTCTGCCGTATCTGCCGCAGTCGCGAGGAAGATCGCCGCAAGGGCGGCTATCGACGAAAGTCTGATATGCATGACATGCCCTCGGTGCCGAGCCGGAGTGCCCTTCCGGCTCTGAGCCTGGCTTCGAGCTCTATGATTTGCCTAAACCATTACCAAAGCGTGGCTCGGTTACCGGGCCGTTAACTGGGCCCGCGACCACGCGTCTTCCCCGCGTCAAGCAAGCCGAGATGCCGATGATGTGAGATGAAGTGATTCTAACGAATCGGCGCGTGCGCCTTAACTGAAGACGGCCGCGCGTGCGCCTTAACTGAAGACGGCCGCCAACTTCTCAAGGCTTGCAGTATGAGAACCTTCCACGCTCGCCTCGTCATGCTCATCGCGGCTGCCGCAATCGGAAGCTTCGGACTTAACCGCTCGCTGGCGGCAGGGGATAGCGGACCAGCGGGTGGAACCATGACTCCGGCCGAGCGTGTCGCGGCTACGCCAAAGGGCGAGCTCAAGACCCCCTACTCGGACTACATGAGCGTGGCCGAGGAGGGGCACAAGAAATTCCTGTCGGCAAGCTGCAATGGCTGCCACGGCGGAGGAGGGGGCGGCGGCATTTGTCCGCCGCTGACCAACGGCGTCTGGGTTTATGGCCGGGACGACGACACGCTCTTCCGCCTGGTTACGCTTGGGTCGGTTGAACTGCAAAAGCAGGGCTACGAGCGGAAGCAGCATGAGGTCGTTTCCGCGCCCATGCCGCCGTTCGGGCAGATTCTCAAAACCGATGACGATCTGTGGAAGATCATCGCCTGGATCAGGTCGATCAACCCAGCCTCGCTCGCGCCACCGCCGGCGCCGCCCCCACCGCAATAGTCAATCCTTGCCGCCCCAGGCGATGAAGCTTGGATTGCGCAGGCCCGCTTCCGTCTTGCCGTAGCGGAGGGGATCGCCCTCAGGCGTAACCACCACGCCGCCGGCGGCCTCAAGCACGGCTTGGCCCGCCGCCGTATCCCACTCCATGGTGGGACCGAAGCGCGGATAAACGTCGGCTTCGCCCTTTGCAATCGCGAGGAACTTGACGGAGGAGCCTGCCCCCGATCGCTTGGCGATCTTGAGCTGTGTCAGGAACGCCTCCGTCTCTTTGTCGAGATGGGAGAGGCTGACCAGGGCAGTCAGACCTTCGGGGTCCGCACGCCGCACGCGAAGCCCTTTCTTGCGAAGGGTATGGAGATCGGCGCCACCCGCGCTTGGCACGAGTTCGACCTCGACCGCCGTGCCTTCGGCGACCGTCAGCGCAAGCAGCGACCGTGCCGGCGCGTAGACAAGTCCAAAGCGTGGGCGGCAATCCTCGATCAGCGCGACGTTGACGGTAAAATCGCCCCGCTTCTGGATGAATTCCTTGGTGCCGTCCAGCGGATCGACAAGGAAGAAGCGCGCGCCAAGAGCGGCGGTGCGGTCGCAAGCCGTCTCCTCCGAGACGACCGGAATTGCGGGGGCAAGATCCTTGAGCGCCGCAAGCAGGATCGCCTCGGCGTCATGGTCGGCGCGCGTCACCGGGCTCAGATCGTCCTTGAGCGTTACTTCCGGCCCCTCGCGATAGTGCGCCATGATGGCAGCGCCCGCTCGGGCGGCGGCGTCCGTCAGGAGAGAGGCGGCGCGGGCGAAGTCGAAGCTTCGGCCTTCTCCTGCCACCGGCGCTGTTGTGTGTCTTGGGGCTGACAAGGCAGAATGCTCTCTTCCGACGTTGATTCGTTTCGCCCCCGCCAATGCGGCTTGATCGAGCGGGAGCGCGGACCCCCATGTAACAGAAATACGGGTATGAGCCACGTCATCTCCGTTGAGGTGCGGAAGCGAAGGAGGAGGCCATGACCGAGCCAACGGCACTCGGCGATCTCGAGCTTGTGGCGCTCGTCTCGAGCCGCATATGCCATGATGTAATCAATCCCGTAGCGGCTATCGCCAACGGCCTGGAGATGCTGGGCGAGGAGCCCGACCAGGCGATGCGCGACGCCGCCATGGACCTGATCCGCAAGAGCGCGGCGCAAGCTTCCGCCAAGCTGCAATTTGCCAGACTTGCGTTCGGCGCGGCGGGGTCGGCGGGCGCCGAGATCGACCTCCGAGACGCTGAGAAGGTGGCGCGCGACTTCGTGGGCGGGAGCGGCAAACACCAGGTCGCCTGGCAGGGCCCCGCCGTGACGCTGCCGAAGAACAAGGTCAAGCTCCTGCTCAATCTCGTGGCGCTCGGAGCGATCGCGCTGCCGCGGGGCGGCACGGTAAATGTCGCGATTGTTGGCACCCCCCCTGCTGTGAACTTCATCATTCGCGCCAAGGGCGAGGCAGCGAGGCTTACCGACCAGGTCAGGAGTCTGCTCTCGGGCACGAACGGCGTGGCGGTCGATGCCCACTTGATCCAGCCTTATTACGCGCGCCGGGTCGCCGCCGCCGCAGGCATGGTCGTGACCGCCGAGGCGCGGGAGGGGGAGGTCGAGCTTAAGGCAGCATGACCCCGGAAGCGCCTCGCCAAGCCGAAATACCGGCGCTGGTCAACGAAACGTAAACCAGAGTTCACCGACAATTGCGTGAAGGGCGCGGGGGCGCGTGGAGCGGGAGCGT
>Ga0081455_10001035_pt2 | contig 14219 bp, 14 predicted proteins | sample TabmetS3T2R1_FD_70207 | JGI IMG/M metagenome (GOLD analysis project Ga0081455, IMG submission 70207) | Tabebuia heterophylla rhizosphere microbial communities from the University of Puerto Rico - S3T2R1 | ecosystem: Host-associated > Plants > Roots > Rhizosphere ... | reverse complement strand
ACAAAAGCGAACCGGCGCTTTGGCAACTCGACGATACTTACGAAGGATTTGATTGGATCGATTTTCACGATGCCGATAACAGCGTGGTCTCATTTCTGAGAAAATCGCACGATGGCGACGTAGTGGCGTTTATCGTGAACGCAACGCCGGTGGTGCGCTACGATTACCGCCTGGGCGTGCCCGAGTCTGGTTTCTATCGCGAGATAATCAACACCGACGCCGAAACCTACGGCGGCAGTAATGTAGGAAATTTCGGCGGTGTCCACACCCAGGATGTTCCCTGGATGGGTCGAGAATGTTCAATCCTTATAAACCTGCCGCCTCTTGCGACTCTGGCGTTTAAGCTGGAGAGGTGATTTGAATCTCGCCTTTCCCTTCGCGGATAGCAGAGGACAATTCGGTGGAGCAACGAGCCGAATTGCATTCGGTGCCGCTTCGTATCGCACGCTCGAAAACTTTACGGGCTCACCATCCAGGTTGACGGGCATAAGCTCATCGGAATGGACCTCAACCCAGGGAGTCTGCCAATAGGAGATATATTCTCCCTCCGACGAAAACTGTTGTAACTCACGTGCGGCAGTGAGCAACGCGGTCGCCGGAATGTGGCGAACGACGAGCACGTCGAGCAAACCATCATCGATGCGTGCTCGAGGAGCCACTTGAACGCCGCCGCCAGTCTGTCGTCCATTCCCGATGATCGCTACCGGACCGCTGCCAGAGATCTCGTGGCCTGGCAAGGTGAGTCGACCGTGATATTGACGAACGTTCATCGCCAAAATTGCACCCATCACGGTGTAGGCAGCGGGGCCAAGCAGTCGCTTGAGCTCAGGTGATGTCGTGGCTGTCACCTCGGCGCCAAACCCAGCCGTAGCTGCGTTTAGGAACCAATGGTTATTGGCCTTACCTATGTCGATTGCAACCGCCTCGCCTTCCAGACAAAGCGCCAGCGCCTTCTTCAGATCACGCGGAATCCCGCATCCGGTAGCGAAATCATTCGCGGTTCCCAGCGGGAGGACTCCCAACGCGGGCCGCGCCTCGACCGAGAGTTCCATTAAACCATTAACCACCTCGTTCAATGTACCATCCCCGCCAGCAGCAATCAGCAAATCGATTTCACCGGCTTCGGATGCAAAGCGCCGCGCATCTCCCTTTTCCAGGGTCACTCGTACGTCGATGCGATGCCCGGCTTCTCGTTGTCTGACAACTCCAGTTCGGATCGCTTCATTACCGGCTCCTTTGCCGTTGAGAATCATCCGAACTTTTCTAGTCATGGACTGGGTATTCACCGGGCTGCGATAATTCGAAACTTACGTTCCAGCACTAGAGATCCTTTGTTCTCGCGCGTAGTCCTGGTCAACTTAAGCCTGTCGATTTCAATTCAAGTGCGAAAAAGGCATGTTCCCCGCCGCCACTGGCAACGCTAGCGGTTAAACGACAGAGGTCCGTCCTGTAGAGTTGCTGGCCGCGCTGTCAGGGTAGGAGTGGCCTTGAATCTGCAGTCTGCGTGTTTTGGCAAGGTAGCTTGACAAGCACGCGAGATTTTTCTGAAACTCGGTGTCGTTAGAACGGATGTGAATCAGGCGAAGGGTCTTCGCCCGCTAGGCTCCTCGCCTCTTTCAGGGTTCGCAGTTGCAGAATCAACCTCGCGGGAAAAGGAAAGGTAAAACAAATGAACCCACTGATAGAGCTTAGGAAAACCATTTCACTATATCTTGTCACATTAGCGCTGGCTGGCAGTTTTGTGCTCTTGCCCGAAGCGCGAGCTGTCAATCCGCCTCCGGATGGTGGTTATCCCGGAGGAAATACTGCTGAAGGGGACAGCGCCCTGTTGAGCCTTAGCACTGGTTTTTACAACAACGCTGTTGGTTTCCTTTCGCTTCTCAGCGTTCAGACTGGCAGTTTTAATACAGCTGACGGATCTGGCGCGCTCCTTAGCAACACCGCGAATGAAAATACGGCCACGGGTGCTGGGGCGCTTTTCAGTAATACCACCGCCGCGGCAAACACCGCCGATGGTGCGTTTGCGCTGTTTACCAACTCAACGGGCGCAGACAATACGGCCGTAGGTAACCGCGCATTGCAGAGCAATGTTGACGGAAACGCCAACAGCGCAGTCGGTAGTTCGGCGCTTTATTCGAATCAACACGCCGGTCAAAATACGGCGGTCGGCGACGGCTCCTTGTTAAACAATGATTCAACCGGAAACGCCACAGCGACCTCCAATACGTCAGTTGGTGCCAGCGCACTTCTTGGCAATATCGATGGTAGCCAAAACACCGCCGTTGGTTCCGGCGCACTGTTAAATAATGACTCGAGTGGAAACGCAACCGCAAATAATAACACGGCTATTGGTGCCGCGGCGCTGTTAAGTAATATTGATGGTGACGAAAATACGGCGACTGGTGCGGGAACGCTTTTTAACAACATCGACGGTGGGAGCAATACTGCCGCCGGTTTTACCGCGTTGTTCAGTAACACAACCGGTGCCGGCAACACGGCCATAGGTGCTGACGCGCTCTTTAGCAACGCCAACGGCATCTTCAACACCGCCACCGGTGGCGCCGCGCTCGCGAGCAATACCGGCGGCATTGGCAACACAGCTGTTGGCGTTTTTGCGCTGGAAGGCAACACTACTGGCAACGGCAACACGGTCGTGGGTGCTGGGGCGCTGCAAAACAACACCACCGGCAGTGAGAACCTCGCCTTGGGCGCCAGCGCGGGGAGCCTTCTTACCACCGGCGATAACAATATCGACATCGGCAACGCGGGTGTGGCCGCGGAGGCGAACACAATCCGTCTTGGTGACTCGGCAATACACACGGCGACATATATCGCCGGTGCTTTCGGGGTGAACGACGCCGCGAGCATTCCTCTTCGCATCGCCCCGAATGGCCACCTTGCGACAGGTGTCTCCTCTGCACGGTTCAAAGAGGACATCAAACCGATGGATAATGTGAGCGAAGCGATCTTCGCGCTTAAGCCCGTTACCTTCCGCTATAAGAACGACGTTAGGCGAATTCCGCAGTTCGGGTTGGTGGCAGAAGAGGTCGCGAAGGTAAATCCTGATCTGGTAGTTGTGGACCGTGACGGCAAGCTATACTCGGTCCGCTACGAAGAAGTGAACGCGATGCTACTAAATGAGTTCCTCAAGGAACACCGCAGGAACGAGGAACAGGAAGCAACCATCGCGCGTCAGCAAAAGCAAATTGACGCGCTCACCGCTGGCCTGCAGAAAGTCAGCACACAGCTGGAATTAACTAAGCCTGCAGCGCCAAGCATCGTGAATAATTAGCAAAGAGTGTTTCGGTCCAAAAGATGGTGGCTGTACCGAGCTGTGTGCCTGCACCTCAAACGTGCTTCGCTTGATTGTGGTCTCAGGCTAAGCTATGCAATGACGAGGAATCAAACGATGAAGATCCATTCGCTACTCGTTCTATTTGTAGCCGGATTTCTTTGCGGTTGTGCTGCCAATACTCCCTATTCGGAGACAGTGATTGACACCAACAAGCACACTCAACAAAGAGGGCTGCCCGAAACCCCCGTGTACAACAGGCCAATCTATACCCCAGGGACAGGGGCAAGCGATGATTTGAGCGGAGGCCACTATTAATTCGATGCTACGGAAGCAAGTGTGATCGCTTTTTTACTCTACTGAACCTCTGAGCTGAATTCGCCGTCGTTCAGGCGGGTACGAACTCTCATTTTTGGCCGGACTGTTGCGATCGTTCGGATGATCTTTCCGCGCTCGTTCATTGTGATGCTGTAGCCTCGCCGCAACGTCGCGTCCGGACCCAAAACGCGCAGTATTCCTTCGATGCGCAGGAAACGGTGTCTAGCGTTCTCCAGCAATCGTCCCGGAGAAGCAGCCAGGCGCCGCTGCAAATCCAGGAAACGGTTGCGTCGTATCGTGAGCTCGCGCGCGGGACTGCGCGAATGTAACGTACGCAGAATGTGAAGAAGGCCGCGTTTGTAACTCTCGATCTTGTGTGCCAGGCATCGCCGCAAGGTCTCGTGTGCGTGATCGAGACGCTGTTGCTCGTCGCGGACTCGGCTTAGCAATTGGCGCGAGAGCGCACGCATGCAACCGTCGAGGCGACGTTGAAGATCGACGATATCGGGCACGATCAATTCCGCGGCAGCACTTGGCGTTGGCGCGCGCAAGTCGGCGACGAAATCGCAGATGGTAAAATCGATTTCGTGACCGACGGCCGAGACAACTGGCATTCCGGAATTAAATATTGCGCGAGCCACAATCTCTTCGTTGAACTCCCATAAATCCTCGATACTCCCGCCGCCGCGCGTGACCACAATCAGATCGAGAGGCGCAAACGCCTCGTTAGGGGAAGCCAGTTCACGGATGGCGACAGCGATCTCTTGTGACGCGCCCGTTCCCTGCACGCGGACTGGATTGACCAAAATTTGTAACCACGGCGCACGCCGGCGTAATACATTCAGCATATCCCGAATAGCTGCACCGGTTGGCGAGGTGACGATTCCGATTCGCCGCGGAAATTTCGGCAACGGTCTTTTGCGTTCGGATGCAAATAATCCTTCCGCCTCAAGTTTGCGCTTGAGCGCTTCGAATTTTGCCTGCAACAAACCAACTCCGCGCGGCTGAAGAATCTGGACATTGAGCTGATATTGCCCGCGCGCTTCGAAAACCGTGACGGTGCCGTAAACCTGCACCTGGGTCCCATCGACTAGAGGTTGTCGCGGCGGCGCAATGGTGTCGCGCCAGATTACGCACGAGATCTGAGCGCGCTGGTCCTTGAGCGTGAAATATTGATGGCCGCTCGGGTGCAGTTTGTAATTCGAAATTTCGCCCTGGACCCATACCGCGCGAAATTTCGCCTCGAGTGTTCCACGGATCTGTCGGTTTAGCTCACCGACTGTGAAGACCTTGGCGGTTTGCGGAAAGAGGTCAGTATGGGCCTGCATTTTTTAAACGTCCAACGCTCAAGTGTAGAAGCTATAGCAATTCCGCTTGCATGCCGCCCGGTGGTTTGAGTCCGAGCTTGCGATACGCGTTCGTCGTGGCGACGCGCCCTTGAGGCGTGCGTTTAATATAGCCTTCCATAATCAGATAAGGCTCGTTCACTTCTTCGATTGTCCCGGCTTCTTCGCCAACTGCGACTGCGAGCGAGTTCAAGCCGACCGGGCCGCCATTGAATTTGTGAATTAGCGTTTCGATGATCCGTTTGTCCCATTGATCGAATCCATCGCGGTCGATCTCAAGCATGGCCAGGGCGCGATCGGCCAACTCGGCAGTAATCTTTCCCTCCGCTTTCACCTGCACATAATCGCGCACCCACCGCAAAAGATTATTCGCGGTGCGCGGCGTCCCGCGCGTGCGCGCAGCAACCTCGGCGGCGCCAGCCGCATCAATTTCGACGCCAAGCAGCCGGGCACTGCGCAAGATGATTTTCTGCATTTCTTCGGCGTGATAATAATCGAGGCGCGCGGTCATTCCGAAACGGGACCGGAGCGGCGCACTTACCATTCCAGCCCGTGTAGTCGCGCCGATCAGTGTGAACTTGGGCAGATTCAGTCGCAGGCTGCGCGCTTGGGGTCCCTGATCGATAATGATGTCAAGCCGGTAATCTTCCATCGCGGGATAAAGATATTCTTCGATGGTCGGTTGAAGCCGATGAATCTCGTCGATGAAAAGCACATCGCCTTTCTCCAAGCTTGTGAGAAGCCCCGCGAGTTCGCCAGCTTTTTCAATCACGGGCCCACTGGTGTTCTTGATGTTCACGTTCATCGCGTTTGCAATGATGTAAGCCAGCGTTGTCTTGCCAAGACCGGAAGGGCCGCTTAGCAGGATGTGTTCGAGTACGTCGCCCCGCTTCTTTGCGGCTTCCACCATCAACTCAAGGCGCTCACGAACCTTTACCTGCCCGGTGAATTCGCTGAAAGCCGGCGGCCGCAGCGAAATCTCAAAGGCAGCATCTGGTTCTGGCGGTTTCACGAGCGCTGGAGCCATGGAGTCATGAAGTACTGGAGTAATGCGAGGCGAATTATTTCCAGCACTCCGCTACTCCATTACTCCAAATTTTTCGTCAACACCAATTCTGTGCCGCGACGTTTGTGTATGTAATCGACTTCATCAAAAGCATTGCGAATGAGAAATAATCCCAGGCCGCCCGGTTTGATCATATCATGAGAGCGCCCTTTCATTTGGTTGGGCAAAACCTGCTCGCCATAGTCGCGTAACCGCACACGTACGCATTTGGACATGCCTTCCATATGCAACGAGATCAGTTGGTCGTCCCGCAGACGGTAAGCGTAACGGATCACGTTCGTGCATGCTTCGTCCACACCGAGCACCATTAGCAGGCGTTCCTTTTCGGAGAATGGATAACCGGTGAGAAATTTGCGCACACAATTGCGCATCAATGCCAGGTTGGCTGTGTGGCTGCTAAACTCGACTGTCTGTTTCTTCATTAACCGCCCTGAAATCTGAGCAGATTCCCGGCGTTCATTCAACCCTGAACCTGTTTCAAGGGCCAAAGGCGAATGCGCGTCGGATGTATTTGTTCTTAATCGAAGCGGCGTCAGATTCCGTATTGCACCCGTAGCACAAAACTGTGTGTCGTGCCTTTTCCTGTATGCATCGGCGGAAAACGTGATGGACACTCGCCCAAACCGCTGTTCAGTTTCGCGATATGTGGAGATCGTTTGTTGCGCTTTTGCTTTTCGTTACGCCTACGCTCGCACAGGAGGAAAATGCTACCGCATACGAGGCGCTGCGCGTGGTCGGCTCTGAATTGGGCCGTGGCGCTCTGAATCACGTTGTGTCGATTACTGGCGTGAAAGGCGCCCCGCAGCCGGAAAAATGGAAGATTGTCTTGGAATCTCCTGATAGCCGCGGGGTGCGCGAAGTTGACGTCGTCGACGGGAGGATTGAATCCGAGCATCGGCCGGGCCGCTCCGTTGCGGGTTCCACCGAAGGCGCGACGATCGACACCTCACGTTTGAACCTGGATTCGAGCGGCGCGTATGAAGTGGCAAGCCACACAGCGGACTTGTCGCACGCCAATTTTGCAACAGTCGATTATACGCTTCGCACCGACGAGCGCGGCGAACCGGTTTGGATCGTTACTCTTTTGAGCAGGTCGTCACGCCCGGTCGGCACGATTCATATTGGGGCAACGGGCGGCACGGTAAAGCGAACAGAAGGAATGTTTGCAGGCGCAACAATGGAAGATGTGGAAAACGACTACGACAGCGACGAGGAAAGCGGTCCTTTCAGCGGCGTCAAAAGGCGTATCAAGGATACTTTTCATCGGACACAGGATGAAGCGCGAGACATGTTTGAGAGGGTCAAGCGCTCGTTTACCGATTTCATCAACCGCGGGTAGAATCACAAATGAATGACGCGTCTAGCCAGTGGCCGGCTCTTCCTTTTGCAGAGTGGAAAGACACCGCCCTGACTCTGCACATGTGGACTCAGATTATCGGCAAGATTCGACTGACACTCAGTCCATGGACGAACCATTCCTGGCACGTCACGCTCTACGTGACTTCACGCGGCCTGACGACTTCGCCCATCCCGCACGGTGCTCATACTTTTGAGATTCAGTTTGATTTCATCGATCACCAATTGCTGATCGACAAGAGTGACGGCGCGCGGCGAACCATTCCACTGAAGCCACAGTCGGTTGCCGAGTTTTATCGGGGCGTGATGAAGGCATTGAGCGATCTCAAGCTGCCCGTGACGATCAACACCACACCGAACGAGATCGAAAACCCAATCCCGTTTGATCAGGATGAGGAGCATCGCTCTTACGATGGCGAATATGCCAACCGGTTCTGGCGCGTGCTCGTGCAAAGCGATCGTGTCTTTAAGGAATTTCGTTCGCGTTTCTGCGGCAAATGCAGTCCGGTGCATTTTTTCTGGGGAAGTTTCGATCTGGCTGTGACGCGTTTCTCCGGCAGGCCGGCGCCAGCTCATCCCGGGGGAGTTCCTCATCTGCCGGACGAGATTACGCGGGAGGCATATTCACAGGAAGTAAGCAGCCTTGGTTTTTGGCCCGGTAACGCTGCTGCGCCGACGCCAATTTTTTATTCGTATGCTTATCCTGAACCGTTGGGATTCGCAGAGGCGAAAGTTCAGCCGGATGCGGCTTTCTACGAGGGCAAACTACGCGAATTCATCCTGCCTTACGATGCGGTGCGCACAGCTACAAAGCCGGATCAAGTCCTCCTCGATTTTGCGCAGACCGCCTACGACGCCGCCTCGACGCTGGGAAAGTGGGACCGCGCCGCACTGGAAGAAAAGAAACCAGCCTTGCATTCGGCTTCCCAACATTCGTAATTAGGCGAGATGAATCCTGGTTGCGCAGCAGAGCAACATGCCTGGCGTGAGGTCAAAGACGGATGGCGTCCCTTGTATGGCGACGTGGACAAAATTGGCGTCGCGGTTGAGTGGCACGATTTTCGCACGGAACATTCGTTTAACTGGGGGCGTACCTTCCATCCGAATAGCCTGGAGTTCTGTTTAAATCTTGATGGCCATGGAGCGGTAGGCAGCGAACGTCGCGTGCGGAGCGACTATGTTCCGGGCAATTGCGGATATTATGCGATCGCCGACGAACCGTTACCCGCGTCGCGCCGCGCCCGCGATCATCACCAGTTCGTGACGCTCGAATTTTCGCGGGAACATTTGCAAAAGCAATTTGTGCGGAACGAAACCGATCTTGAGCCGGAGATTCGCCGGATTGTGTTTGGAGACAAAGAGAAAAACGTAGTCGCGCCCGCGCGTCCGATGACCATGCAACAGCGCAGCGTCGTCGCCAGCCTGACAGAGCCTCCAGTGGCGAAGGCAGCCCAGATTCTCTGGTACCAGGGCAAGGCCCTTGAGCTCATGGCGCATTTTCTTTTTGCGCCAAAAGATCCGGAATTTTTCTGTATGCGGCAAAAACGCGTCGCACGCGAGCGGGTGGAGCGCACGAAGCAACTCCTGGCTCGCGATCTCGCGAATCCGCCTACGCTGGAAATGATTGGCCAGGAAGTCGGTTGCAGTCCGTTTTATCTAAGCAGAATTTTTTCGCGCGAAGTGGGCCTGACCATTCCGCAATATTTGCGCAACCTGCGAATGGAACGCGCGGCCGAGCTGTTGCGGACAGGGCGTTACAACGTTACCGAGGCCGCGACCGAAGTCGGATATTCGAGCCTGAGTCACTTTAGCAAAGCATTTTGCGAAACGATCGGCTGCTGCCCGGTACTTTATCCCGTGGCCAAGAATGTGATTCTGGATCGTTGATGCGATGCGCGTTATTCGTTAATCGAGATTCTTAACTCGAAAGACGGTGTAACGGTTCTCGAATTTCGAATTGCGTTTCCATGAAAATTACCCGCGCACTTATTTCCGTTTCCGACAAGAGCGGGATCGCCGCGTTTGCCCGCGAACTGGAGCGACAGGGCGTGGACATTATCTCCACGGGTGGCACCGCAGACTTGCTGAGGAAAGCAAAGATTCCGGTGCGCGAGATCTCAAGCTTCACCGCCTTTCCAGAAGTGCTGGAAGGACGTGTGAAGACATTGCATCCCCGCGTGCATGGCGGTCTTCTCTACAAGCGCGGTAACGAAAAACACGAGGCCGAAGCGCGCGAATGTGGTTTCGAGCCGATCGACCTGGTGGTGGTCAACCTTTATCCGTTCGAAGCGACCATTGCCAAGCCAGACGTCACCCTTGCGGAAGCAATCGAAAATATCGACATCGGCGGTCCATCGATGCTTCGCAGCGCCGCGAAAAACTACGAATCGGTCACCGTCGTGGTCGATCCGGCAGATTACGATGCGGTGCTCGAAAACATGCGCGATAACAATGGGGAGACGACACTCAAATTGCGCGAGCGGCTCGCGATAAAGGCGTTCATCAGGACCGGTGAATATGATCGCGCGATCGGCAACTTCCTGAACAGGGAGCAGACGACAGATGCATCCTTTTCGCTTTCGCTTCCGCTGGTGATGCGTTTGCGTTACGGAGAAAATCCGCATCAACCCGCCGCGCTCTACGGAGATTTCGACAAGCATTTTGAAAAACTCCACGGCAAAGAACTTTCGTTTAATAACATTCTCGACATCAGCGCGGCGACGAATTTGATGGCCGAATTCGAAGAGCCCACTGTCGCGATCCTGAAGCATACGAATCCGTGTGGTGTTGGCTCGGATGCCGATCTTCGCAAGGCGTGGAACAAGGCGTTTGCCACGGATAAACAGGCGCCCTTCGGCGGGATTATCATCTGCAACCGCCTGTTGACAGAAGCGCTGGCAAAAGTGATCAGCGAAATCTTCAGCGAGGTGATTATTGCGCCAGAGTTTGAGCCCGAGGCGCGCAGCATTTTGCAGAAGAAAAAGAATCTGCGCCTGATTCGACTCGTGACATCGGCAGAAAGCGCAAGACCTGCGGCCGATATCCGTTCCGTCTGCGGCGGCGTGCTGGTCCAGGACACGGATGTTCCAGAGGAAATTACGCAGAAGATCGTCACAAAGAGGCGACCGACAAAAACGGAACTGAAAGCGATGTTGTTCGGGTGGCGCGTTGTTAAGCACGTGAAATCAAACGCGATTGTTTATGCGAAGGCGGACCGGACACTTGGAATCGGCGCAGGACAAATGTCGCGCATCGATGCTTCGCGTATTGCGATCTGGAAAGCGAAAGAGGCCGGGCTCCTGCTCAAAGGAAGTGCTGTTGCGAGTGACGCGTTTTTTCCATTCCCCGATGGCTTGATTGCGGCAGCCGAGGCCGGGGCAACATGTGCCATTCAACCTGGCGGATCGGTCCGAGACGAAGAAGTGATCGCCGCCGCGAACGAGCGCAATATGGCGATGATCTTCACAGGCATGCGGCACTTTCGGCACTAAGACGTATTCTTCTTGTCATTCTGAGCGGAGCGAAGAATCTCAGATCATTTCTTTGACCCTGCTCGCAAAACCGATAGCCAGAGATGTTTCGCTCCGCTCAACATGACAAAGGTCGCTCGGTTCAACCTCCCGGCGTTCTCAACATCGAAGATTTGCGGCACGCGGCGAAACGTCGGCTTCCGCGAGTGGTATTCGATTACATCGATGGCGGCGCGGAAGACGAATGGACTTTGCGGGCCAACCGTCGCGCGTTCGAAGAAGTGACGTTTCGGCCACGTTGCGCGGTCGCGACGCCACCGTGCGATCTGAGCGTGTCTGTTCTTGGCACATCTTTGTCCATGCCGTTGGTCCTTGCGCCGGTTGGCAGCAGTCGTCTCATGTATCCGCGGGGCGAGGAAGCCGCCGCGAACGCCGCTGGTGCTGCAGGAATTGCGTATACGCTTTCGACGCTTTCTGGATGTCGTCTGGAGGACGTCGCAGCAGCATCGAAAGGACCGCTTTGGTATCAGCTTTATCTTGTGGGTGGACGCGATTGCGCGCTTTCAGCCATCGAACGCGCAAAAGCCGCCGGATTCTCAGCTTTAGTTATCACCATCGACACAGCCGTTGCCGGCATGCGAGAACGCGATTTCCGAAATGGCGTCAAAGAACTGCTAGGCGGCAACCTTTGGTCGAAGCTGCCATTTGTTAGTCAACTACTGGTGAAACCTCGCTGGCTCGCTGGATTTTTTGCTGATGGCGGACTGATGAAATTCCAGAATGTCGTGATTCCGGGTACGGGCCCGATGTTGTACGCCGATGTCACAGCGGCGCTCGGGGATGCAGTTGTGACCTGGGATGATCTTAAGTGGATTGAGCGGGCGTGGAGTGGGCCCATCATTATTAAAGGAGTACACACGGCGGACGATGCTCGTCGCGCAGTGGATGTGGGAGCAAAAGCGTTGGTCGTTTCCAATCACGGTGGTCGTCAACTCGACGGTGTCCCGCCGACGCTGCGCATTTTGCCCGAAGTGGTGGCAAGCGTAGGCGATCAGATCGAGGTTCTGCTGGATGGCGGTATTCGCCGAGGCAGCGATATCGTAAAAGCAATGTGCCTGGGCGCGCGGGCGGTAATGGTTGGGCGTGCTTACGCGTATGGGCTCGGCGCGGCTGGTGGCGCCGGCGTTGGGCGAGCAATTGAAATCTTACGCGCCGATCTGATTCGCACGCTCAAATTGCTTGGCTGTCCATCAGTCGCGGACTTGGATCGATCTTACGTGGATACGCCGGCGGGATGGATTTCCAGCGCAAGGTAGAGACGCCGCGCGCCGACCCAACCGAATCATGTGCTTCGGCCCGAAGCGAGACGCCAAAGCCAAATACAGAGAATGGCGGCGATGATAAGCGCGATCCAGCTTACGCCCATTGGAATGGTCATTGTTCCGACGGTGACAGGGGCCTGCTTGATCAGTCGTATGAGGTGACCAATGGCAAAGATTCCGAAAATAATGCTCGAGACACGCAGTCCAGTTCTTTGAGGGTTCATGGCGCGATTGTTGTGATTGCGTCGCGGTTTGTCACCTAAAATACGACCTTATACCCGGCTTCTCCGAAGCGACGCCGCTTGGACAAATATACCGATGATGGTAAGCCCAATGAACACAATGGTCGAACCAGAGGGCGGAAGCACGATTGTGCTTTGAATCAGGTGGGCGCCGATTAAGGAGGAGACAACAATCAGCGCCCAATCAAACAACACGAGCAGAAGAATCGCACCGATAAGGCCCCCAACCACAAAGATAACGGTAGAGTAATGCGCATACTGAACAAGAAATGCCGCGGCGATCGCGCCGGCGAGTTTGCCGCCAGCAAGGAACCCGAGAACAGCAATCGCAATTTTCTGAAGGAACAACGCGAGCAAAGCGCCAATTAAACCAAGCACCAGCGCAACCGTTAGTGCCAGAAGCGGTGACGGCTGATTAACGAGATGCGGGGCAATCTCGACGCCCGCTGCGAACCCAACCGCGGCGACGCACAGCCAAAACAATTTTCGACCAAAGAACAAAACTACAACGCCGATGAGCGCGCCAACAATCGCGACAGAAAAATGAATCGGCGGGAAAGGATCTTGCACAGCCATGGCGTAGAGAAGTTTGTGGCAAACGCCTGTTTATTTGATTTGGGTGCCGGACACAAGCACCGCTACACCACGCAATTCCGAAATTCGAACCTCGAAACAAATCCGAATAGCGAAAAATTGCATGAAACCCGTCCCCGAATTCGATTGGCTTGCCATCTGCGGTAAAATGCACGAAGTAGGAACGCTCGACGTGGCATGCGGGGAATACTTTCGGGCTGTGGCTCAGCTTGGTAGAGCGCCTGGTTCGGGACCAGGAGGCCGTGGGTTCAAATCCCACCAGCCCGACGTGAATTATTATATACCGCTTGTGTCTGACGGCAGTTTCCCGGCCTTCTTGAATATTACCGACGGAGAACGAAATCACCGAAGAGCATTGCGTTTCCGCTAACGAGTCTGTAGATTGCGGAACCGTTCGGACTTGACAACGGACCCCTTCACTTGGAAAGTCCACACTCGTTTTTACCATGCTCGCCCCGCAACTTACTCCATCCACCCTCGCGGCCGGGATGCCGGTCATTCTTCAATTCCCGACGGAAGCAATTCGCCCCGTCCGTTCCTTGCGCCATATGACGACTCAACTTTTGCAAGAAGCAGCTCAGGTGATCCCGAATCAGCAAGTCTTGATCAACGTTGTTTCCAAACGCGTTCGCCAGCTTGGCTTAGGACATCGGCCCATGGTGGAGACGACTCCGCGGATGCAGCTCACCGATATAGCACTCAAGGAAATCATCGCTGGCAAATTGACCTACGAAGAGCTCCCCGAATCCGACGGCGCCGCATAAGGGGAGCGATCAGAATCCGCGGACGCGAGCTGGTTTCTGTTAGGGAACAGCTGTCAATTTCCCTGTGATCATGACAGCTGAGTCGATTATCAATCGCAAGGCCCTTCGCGATTATCACATTCTCGAGCGTTACGAAGCGGGCATCGAACTAAAAGGCAGCGAGGTCAAATCGATCCGAGCCGGCAAGGCAAATATCAGTGACGCTTTTGCGCGAATCGAGAATGGTGAAGCTTTCCTGTACAATGCGGATATTCAACCGTACGAACGCGCCAGTCACGAAATCCCGGACGCAAAACGGATCCGCAAGTTATTGTTGCACCGGCAGGAGATCGACAAGCTTTACGGCGAAACCCAGATCAAGGGCCGAGCGCTGGTTGTTCTCAAGCTGTATTGGAAAAACGGAAAGCTAAAGGCCGAGCTCGGTGTAGGACAGGGGAAGGAAGCGCGCG
>Ga0081455_10005258_pt1 | contig 14223 bp, 15 predicted proteins | sample TabmetS3T2R1_FD_70207 | JGI IMG/M metagenome (GOLD analysis project Ga0081455, IMG submission 70207) | Tabebuia heterophylla rhizosphere microbial communities from the University of Puerto Rico - S3T2R1 | ecosystem: Host-associated > Plants > Roots > Rhizosphere ... | reverse complement strand
GGTCCTCGCGGCTGACATTGGCGATTTTTCCTGTCAGCAAGCCTTGCTCGGCCAGCATGATGACGCCGTGCAGGGCGGCCCAGATCTGCAATGCGCAGCGCTCGCGCAGCAACCCGACCGCCGGCGCCTCGAAGGCTTCGAGAAGCAGCGCGAAGCTTTCCATCGCAGCAGCATGAAGCTCGCTGTCCTTGGACGCGCAGGCCATGGTGCGTGAGGCGAACATCAGCCGGTAGATGCCGTTGCGGCGCAAACCGAACGCCAGTGTCGCCTGGGCGAAGCGCGACAGCTTGGAGCGCCGCGACGGCTTTCCAATCGCCTCGCGCAGCTCCGCGCTGAACTGCCGGAACGCTTCCGCGGTCACTGCCGCAAGCAGCGCCTCGCGATCGGCGAAATGCCGGTAAGGCGCGGGCTGCGAGACGCCTAGCTCCTTTGCCAGCGCCTTGATGCTGATTGCCTCCGGCCCACCCTGCTCCACTTCGCGCAGCGCCGCCTGGACCAGGGCGTCGCGGAGGTCGCCATGGTGGTAGGTGTTCAGCGGCTTGCGCGCAGGTCGAGCCATAATGACGCAGTGATCTCCGAATTTTCACTTGACAGTGAACGGCGGCGGCGAATGTAATATACTATAACTTCCGTGCGGCAAAGACACAATGCGTCCCTCGAAGGCATGAGGTTAAACGCCATCCGCATGATGGTCTTCAGAGGAGGAACGCTTGCCATGTCAGGAAAGCTGAAAGTTCACGTCGATCAGGACAAATGCCAGGGCCACGCGCGTTGCAAATCGCTGGCCCCGGAGCTGTTCGATCTCGACGAATACGGCAACGCGCATGAGGTCGGCGACGGCACCGTGCCCGCAGGTCTCGAAGACAAGGCGTGGCTTGCCAAGAACAATTGTCCGGAAATCGCGATCGAAGTCACCGAGGAATAGATGTCCCCGGCATTGCAGCACCTTCGAACCCGCTGAAACCAACACAGGAACATCCCCGATGTCCGATTCCGCGCGCACCACGCCCGAACATCCGCCTGTTCAGGACTGGATTCACGATTTCGACCATACCGACCCGCAATGGACCGAGAATCCGTTTCCGATCTGGGAGGAATTGCGGGCGGCCTCGCCCGTTGTCCACACCAAGCGCTTTCTCGGCTGCTACATGCCGACCACCTATGAGGCGGTCAAAGAGATCGCCTACGACACCGAGCACTTCTCCTCGCGGCGGGTGATCGTGCGCGATGTGCGGCCCGAGATCACCAATCGCGCCCCGCCGATCACCTCGGACCCGCCGGAGCACAAGCCGGCCAAGCAGTTGCTGCTGCCGCCATTCACCCCCGACGCGATGAAGAGGCTCGAGCCACGGTTGCGCGCGATCTGCAACGAGCTGATCGACGGGTTCATCGCAGACGGAAAGTGCGACGCGGCGGCGCGCTACACCAAGCATGTGCCGGTCCGCACCATCGCCCACATGCTCGGCATCCCCGAGAGCGACGGCGATCAATTCATTAAATGGATTCACGAAATTCTCGAGCTCGGCATCAAGGACGACGACACCCTGATGCGGGCGGTCCATGAGATGACGGCCTACTTCGCCGAACATCTCGAGCAGCGAAAAGCAAAGCCGACGGACGATCTGATCACCACGCTGATGAACGCCAAATATCCCAACGGCGAGCCTCTGTCCGACGAGCATGTGCTCGGTTCGATCAGGCTGCTTCTGATCGCCGGCATCGACACGACCTGGAGCGCGATCGGGTCCTCGCTGTGGCACCTGGCGCGGACGCCCGCCGACCGCGAGCGCCTGGTCGGGGAGCCTGAGTTGATCCCGACCGCGGTCGAGGAATTGCTGCGCGCCTATTCGCCGGTGACGATGGCCCGCGAGGTGATGAAGGAGACGGTCATCTCCGGCTGCCCGGTCAAGCCCGGCAACATGGTGCTGCTGTCATTCCCGGCCGCCAACCGCGATCCCGCGATGTTCCCCGATGCCGACAAGGTGGTGATCGACCGCAAGGAAAATCGCCACGCCGCGTTCGGCCTCGGCATTCACCGCTGCGTCGGCTCCAATCTCTTCCCGGCCGCCAACCGCGATCCCGCGATGTTCCCCGATGCCGACAAGGTGGTGATCGACCGCAAGGAAAATCGCCACGCCGCGTTCGGCCTCGGCATTCACCGCTGCGTCGGCTCCAATCTCGCCCGCATGGAGATGACGGTCGCTATCGAGGAATGGCTGAAGCGGATTCCGGATTTCAGGTTGGACCCGGCAGGCAAGGTCACGTGGTCGGAAGGCACCGTGCGCGGCCCGCGTCAGTTGCCGATGCTGTTCGGCAAGACGAATTGAGCGCTCTATAGAGCGGGCGGGAGGGTCGATTGTCTCGGCCCTCCTTTTTCGTTTTGGCTACTTGACCTCGATCTTCGCGTCGCTGGCGACCTGCTTCCAGGCTTCGATGTCGCGCGCGTTGATGTCGCGCTGCTGGTCTCCGGCGATGAAGTCCACGGAGATGCCGAGCGCCAGCAGCTTCTCGGCGATGTCGGCCTCGGCCAGCGACTCCTTCAATGAGGCGGAGATTTTCTGCGCGATCGGAGCAGGAAGACCGGCCGGCGCATACATCACCCAGGACAGGCTCCGTTCGAAATCGACGCCTTGCTCCTTGTAGCTCGCAACGTCCGGCAGGCTCGGCGATCGTCCGCCGCATACCGCAAGCGCCTTCAGCTTGCCGTCCTTCACCAGCGGCGTTCCGGTTGCCATGTCGACCAGCCCGACCGAGATGTGCCCGCCCATCAGGTCGTTGGCGAGCTTGGCCGCGCCGCTGAACGGGACGTGCTGCAGGCGGACGCCGGCCTTCTGGGAAAGGATTTCGCCGCAGAAATGTCCGGTCGAGCCGACGCCCCAGCTGCCATACTGGATCGGTTCGCCCTTCTTCGACAGCTCGGTCAGCCCGCGCAGATCGCTTGCGGGAAAATCCTTTGCCGCGATGAGCAGGATTGATGACGTTCCGATCCGCCCGATGGTGGTGAAATCCTTGATCGGATCATAGGGCAGGTTCGGATAGACCGCCGGCGCCAGCACATGGGTCGTCATTCCGCCGATCGTGATGGTGTAGCCATCGGGCGGGGAGGTTGCCGCCTGCTGCGCGCCGATGGTGCCTGCGGCGCCGGTGCGGTTTTCGACGTAGATGGTCTGGCCGAGGCGTTTGCCCATCCGGTCGGCGAGCAGCCGTCCGAGCACGTCGCCGCCGCCCCCGGCCCCGAACGGCAACAGCATCTTGATCTTCCTGGAGGGGTAGTCGGCCGTGTCATCTGCGTGGGCCGAACAGGCCACTGACGCGAGCGCAAGCAGCGACAACATCATCGCGCGTAACTTCATTTACTCACTCCCTGGGTTTTGTTTTTTTGGTCGTTCGTCGCCGGCGTTTTTCGCCGGGCGTAGAGATCGGCGCGCCGTCAGGGCGCGCGAGGCGTGGCACCGGAGTGCCGCAGGATGAATCGCGTCGGCAAGTAGACCGGCCGTATCTTCCTGGCGTCGTCACCGCCGCGGATACGGTCGAGCAGGATGTTGGCGGCGACCCGGCCCATCTGGTCGAGATCCCAGGTCAACGCGGAAATGCCCGGCGTCGCATGCCGTGCCAGATCGGTGTCGCCGATGCAGACCAGCGACACGTCGTCGGGATAGCGGAGACCGCTGCTGGCGAGTGCGTCCATCACACCGGCCAGCATGTGCGTGCCCAGCGTGATGATTGCGGTTGGACGGTTCGGGCCCCGCAGCAATTGGCAGACGTCGCTGAACGCAATGCTGGAGCCCTGCGTCTGCGGCCGGATCAAATCGGGATCGACCGCGAGCCCGGCCTCGGCATGGGCCTGGCGATAGCCGGCGAGGCGCTCCGAACTCGGCAGTAGCGCGGCGCGTCCGGTGAGCAGCGCGATGCGGCGATGGCCGAGGCCGATCAGATAGCGTGTGATTTCGAGGCCGCCGCCGCGATGGTCTGCGCGCACAGACGGCACGCCGGGCACTTCGCGGTCGATCGCCACGCAGGGCAGATCCAGATTTGCAAGCGCACCGGTGAAGTCCGTATGGGCATTGTCGCCGGCGAACAGCAGCAATCCGTCCATCCGCCGCCGGCGCACCGCCGAGACGAACGCCGTCTCGCGGTCTTCCTCGTGGCGGGTCGCCGCGAGCATCAGCACATAGCCGGCGCGCTGCAACTCTTCCTCGGCGCCGTTGATCATCTCGCTGTAGAGCGGGTTGGAGAGGTCGGCGACCATGCAGCCGATCGTCTTGCTCTCGCGCGAGCGCAGCGCCTGCGCCGCCGAATGCGGCTCGAAGCGCAGCCGATTTACCGCTCGCATGATCCGCGCGTGCAATTCCGGGCTGATGTGCGGCTCGCCGTTCATGACCCGGCTGACGCTGCTGACGGATACGCCCGCCTGGGCCGCGACGTCACGAATGGTGGCACGTGCAGGCCGTGTCCGCCGGCCCTTGGCCACTGGTCCCTCTTGCACCCTGCTCATAGCGACATCTCGATCGTCCGCAGATTTGAGGCGCGGGCCCGCGCAACACCGAAATCTAACGTATTCTGAGAACGATATACAAGATACTACGGCTTCAAATATGCATGTTGCGTGATGCTGGTGGATAAAGTATGGAAACGTTTCCAAAGAACGGCGGGACGGCGAAATGACCGTTGCTCCCGCGCGACAACAACACGGCCGAACGGCCTGAAACGGGGAAACGGACCCAGCCATGACGGGGCGTGTCGAAGGGAAAGTCGTTCTGGTGACCGGCGCTGCCAATGGCATCGGGCGGGCCGCGGCGCTGGTGCTGGCCCGCGAGGGCGCGAAGATCGTCGCGGCTGATCTGCAGGACGAGAAAGGCGAGGGCCTGCTGCGCGAATTGCGCGCCGGCGGCTGCGAGTGCGAATACACCCACCACGACGTGACGCGCGAGGAAGACTGGCAGTCGGTCGTGGCCGGGATCAAGGCGCGGTTCGGCAGGCTCGATGTCCTCGTCAACAATGCCGGGATTGGCCTCTCGGGTCCCGTCGTCGACATGGCATTCGCCGACTGGAAGCGGCAGGTGGCCGTCAATCTCGACGGCGTCTTTCTCGGCGTGAAGTATTCGCTGCCGCTGATGCGGGCGAGCGGCGGCGGCAGCATCATCAACGTTTCCTCGATTGCAGGGATCAAGGCGTCGCCGAACGTTTCGGGCTATTGCGCGACCAAGGGCGGCGTGCGGCTGTTCACCAAATCCGTCGCGCTGGAATGCGCCGCCGCCAGGGATGGCGTGCGCGTCAACTCGCTGCATCCCGGCATCACCGAAACCGCGATCTGGGACACGCTGATCGGCACCGTCGAGGACGGCTCGAATGGCGGACGGGAGCGCGGTCCGACGCTGGACAAATTCACCGAACGCGCCGTGCCGCTCGGCTTCAAGGCGGCGCCTGAAGATATCGCCAACGGCATCCTGTGGCTCGCCAGCGACGAGAGCCGCTACGTCACCGGCACCGAACTCGTCATCGACGGAGGCAGGTCGATCGGCTGAAGCGAGATTGCGAGAACCAGAAAGTAAAATGAGTGGGAGGAGAGGATGTTCAAGCGTGCGTTCTGGCCGGCGCTGCTGGCCAGTGTTGTTGCGGTAACGTCAGGGGCAGGCCCGGCATCGGCACAGAAGAAATACGATCCCGGCGCGTCCGATACTGAAATCAAGATCGGCCAGACCATGCCCTACAGCGGTCCGGCCTCCTCCTACGGCACCATCGGGCTGGCGATGGCGGCCTATTTCGAGAAGATCAACGCCGAGGGCGGCGTCAACGGCCGCAAGATCACGCTGTTGTCGCGCGACGACGGATTCCAGTCGAGCAAAACCGTCGAAATGACCCGCATGCTGGTGGAAAGCGATGAGGTCCTGTTCATGGCCGCCTCGCTCGGCACGGCGCCGAACATCGCCGTGCAAAAATATCTCAACGGCAAGAAAGTGCCGCAACTGTTCGTCGCGACCGGCGCCACCCGCTGGAGCGATCCCGCCAATTTCCCGTGGACGATGGGATGGCAGCCTAGCTACCAGATTGAAGGCGCCATTCTCGGCCGCTACACGATCGGTGCGCACCCGGCCGCCAAGATCGGTATCCTCTATCAGAGCGACGATTCCGGAAAAGACTACATCAAGGGATTCAAGGCAGGACTTGGCGACGCCGCCAAGCAGATCGTGGCCGAAATCTCCTACGAACTCACCGACCCCACCGTCGACTCCCAGATCGTGGCGCTGAAGACCGCGGGCGCGGATACTTTCTTCCTGCACGCCAATCCGCGTTTCTCCGCGCAGGCAATCCGCCGCGCCTATGAGGTGAACTGGCGTCCTGCGATGATCATGGCAAGCGTCGGCGCGTCGGTCGGATCGGCGTTGGCGCCGGCAGGATTGGAGAAATCGGTCGGCGCGGTCACGGCTGCCTACCTGAAGGACCCCGCCGACAAGGTCTGGGAAAACGACAAGGCTCTGCTCGATTGGGCCGCCTTCATGAAGCAGTGGTATCCGCGCGGCAACTTGAACGATGGCAGCAACGTCTATGGCTATTCACTGGCGCAGACGATCGTCGCCGTGCTTCGGCAGTGCGGGGACAATCTGACGCGCGAGAACGTCATGAAGCAGGCGGCTTCCCTCAAGAACCTCGAGCTGCCGATGGCATTGCCGGGTGTTCGTCTCAACACCAGCCCAGAAAAATTCCTTCCGATCGAGGAAATGCGCCTCGTCCGTTTTGACGGGACGTCGTGGGTGCTGATGGAGGCAAAGCCCTGATGAGTGCGAGAGACGCTCTCGAAGGCGAGTATGACGCCGTCGTCGTCGGCGCCGGGTTCGGCGGCCTCTATGCGCTGCACCGGCTTCGCGAACTCGGACTGTCGGTCGTCGGTTTCGAAGCCGCGCCCGAGGTTGGCGGTACCTGGTACTGGAACCGCTATCCGGGCGTGCGCTGCGACGTTCCGAGCCTCTATTACTCCTACACCTGGTCCGCCGAATTGCGGCGCGAGTGGCACTGGTCGGAGAAATACGCCACCCAGCGCGAAATCCTCGACTACGCCCGCTATGTCGCGGATCGCTTCGGGATCCGCGACCTAATCCGGTTCGAGACGCGCGTCACCGCAGCCGCGTTCGATGAAGCGGAAAATATCTGGCAGGTATCGACGGATCGGGGAGATCGCATCCGCGCCCGCTTCTGCGTGATGGCCAGCGGCTGTCTCTCGGTGCCCAACAATCCGAAGGTGGCGGGCGCGGAGAGTTTTCGCGGGCAAATCTACCATACTGCGCGCTGGCCCGAGCAGCCGGTCGACTTTTCAGGCTTGCGCGTCGGCGTGATCGGCACCGGCTCATCGGGCGTGCAAGCCATTCCGCTGATCGCGGAAGCGGCGCGGCAGGTCGTCGTATTCCAGCGCACGCCGAATTTCTCAGTGCCGGCACGCAACCGACCGCTTCGGGACGAGGATTACGAGCAATTCGAGGCGGTCTATCCGGCCTATCTCGAAAGCCTCGAAAGCCCGCATTCCGGCCGGGTCAATTCGGCGGCGTTTGAAGCGCCGATTCCGTCGCGCGAGGAACAGTGGCGGCGCTACGAGGAGCTCTGGCAGGAGGGCGGCGGCGGAATTCTGCTGTCGTTCCCGAACCTCCTGACCCACGAAGCCGTCAACGACGTCGCCTGCGATTTCGTGCGCGAGAAGATCAGGCAGATCGTGAAGGATCCCAGGACCGCGGCGACTTTAAGTCCCAGCGGCTATCCGCTGGGCGTGAAGCGCATCTGTGTCGACACCAATTATTATGAGACGTTCAACCGCGAGAACGTCGAACTGGTCGACCTCAAGCAAGAGCCGCTTGACCGGATCACGGCCGATGGCATCAAGACGTCGGCGCGGCAGTTCGAACTCGACGCACTGGTCTTTGCCACCGGCTTCGACGCCATGACGGGCGCGCTGTTCGCCATGGACATTCGCGGGCGCAACGAACTCGGCCTGCGCGAGGCGTGGAAGGACGGTCCGCGCGCCTATCTCGGTCTCACCGTGGCGGACTTTCCCAACCTTTTCATCGTCACCGGCCCCGGCAGCCCGTCGGTGATCGGCAACATGATCAACGCCTGCGAGCAGCATGTCGACTGGCTGGCCGACTGCATCGACTACATGCGCCAGCGCGGCCTGCAAATCCTGGAGCCGGAGCCCGCGGCGGAACGGGCCTGGATGGACCATGTCGCCGACATGGCTGCGCGCACGCTGTTTCCAAAAGCCAATTCCTGGTACCTCGGCGCCAACATCGCGGGCAAACCGCGCGTCTTCATGCCCTATGTGGGCGAAGGCTACCGGTTCAGATGCGCGCAGATCGCCGCGCGCGGGTACGAAGGTTTTCGCCTGACTTGAGCTGCGACATCGGGGCGACGCGGCTCCAGCACGTGGGCCGATAGCGTCGCCGGACAACAACGGGAGGTTTCAATGAGCCGCATCTTCGGCGCGGTCTGCCAGAACGGATATGTGGTGCGGGATATCCGCGCCGCGATGGATCACTGGGTCAATGTGATGGGCGTCGGGCCCTGGTATTACATCGACAGGGTCAAGACCGATTACTTCCGCCATCGCGGGCATGACTCCGCCATGGAGATGAGCGTGGCGCTCGCCAATTCCGGCGATCTGCAGATCGAGCTGATCCAGCAGCGCAACGATGCGCCCTCGATGTACAAGGAGTTTCTCGACTCCGGCCGCGAAGGGCTGCAGCACATGTCGTACTGGACCCGCGACTATCAGGGCCTCTACGACCGCGCGCTGTCGCTTGGCTACAAAGTGGGACATGAAGGCCAGATCGGCGGCGAGAAGGGCCGCTTCGCCTATTTCGATACGCAGGCCCACCCCGGCACCGTGGTGGAAATCTCAGACATCAGCGGCAGCAAGGGGAGCTTCTTCGAGCATATCCGCAAGGTCGCCGCCGGTTGGGACGGCTCCGATCCCATCCGCGAAGTCGGCGGCCGCTGAGCGGCGCCGCGGCGGTGTGGGCGATTCAACAGCAAGAACAGCAACATAAGGAAACAAGCGGATGGCAAGACTTCCCCTGATCGACCCGGCGGCAACCAGCGGCGACATACGCACGTCCTTCGACAGGATGCCGGTCGTCCTGAACATCTTCCGGATGATGGCGCACGCCGAGGCCAACTTCATTCCCGCGATGCGCTTCGCCAATTCGATCCTGCACCGCCAAAAGCTCAGCCACGTCAATCGCGAACTGCTGATTCTTCAGGTCGCGCAGTGGGAGCATGGTGAATATGAGTGGCGGCAGCATGTTCCGATCGCGCTCGGCGTCGGCGTCACGCAACGGCAGATCGATTGCATCGAGCAGAGCAAATACGAGGACGCCGCCTTCAATGACGCCGAAAAGGCGCTGCTGGCGTTCGGCCGCGAGGTGATCGAGAACGTGCGTGTTGCAGCGCCGGTCTTTGCTGCGATGCGCAAGCACTTCAGCGAGCAGGAGATCGTCGAATCGATCCTTGCAATCGGATTCTACATGACGATGGCCCGCCTGACGGAAGCAACCGAGGTCGACCTCGACGCCGCCGCCGGCATGACCGTTTTCGAGAGCAGCAAGAAGCGGTCGGGCTGATACCTGCACATTGACCACGCCCCCGGTTGCAGCGATCATCGACCGGTCTAAAGCAGCGATGGCGTGGAGCAAAGGCCATGACGGGTGAGCCGGGAGCGGGCGGGCCGCGACCACTGGGCGAGATCGCCAGTTATCACGCCCATATCTATTACGATCCGGCGACCACACGGGCCGAGGCCGAGCAATTGCGCACCTGGATCGGCGAGCGCTTCTCGGTCACGCTCGGGCGCTGGCACGACGTCAAGGTCGGGCCGCACGACCAGGCCATGTACCAGGTCGCGTTTGCCCGCGAGATATTCCCTGAACTGGTGCCCTGGCTGATGCTCAACCATGGCAAATTGAGTGTTCTGGTCCATCCGAATACAACCAATCCGCGCCGGGACCATCAGGCCGATCCGATCTGGATCGGGCCGGCGCTCGCAGTGCATGCCGACAAGCTGCCGGAGCACGCTGAGATGGAGCAAGCGCCGGTGCCGAATACCAATCCGGTTCTGCGGCCCTGAGCGGTGCCCCGCCGGTGCGGTTTGGTGGATTCACTATCAGAAGGCTTGAACCTGCGAATTGCGCCGGCCATGATGGCGGCCAATACTTGTCTCGATTATGCCTTACTTTGGTTTGCAATATGGTGGGACTTATTCGGTGAATCCTTTAGGAATCAGACGTGATTCCGAAAGCGCCGAGCCGGGGGTAGATGGGTAAACGTACGACCAGCGCAGCCGGGCCTGCTTCGCGCCCGCGTACCCGATTGTACCGTGAAGCGACGTTCGGCGTCGCGGCGCTCGCTATCGCATTGGGGCTGGCCGCCTGGGTGACCGATTTCGATGTGACCCGCTGGATCGATCCCGCGTCCGCCAACGTCCCCAGCACAACCTCGTTCGACGAGCGTTTCGGCCCGTCCTCGGTCCGCCGGTCGCTGGCCATCAACTACCCCTCGCGTCCCATCGTACGCCAGCAACGCGCTGACTTCGAGGCGGAGTTCGGGCATATCGAAAGCCAGTTGGGCGGACCATTGCGGGAGCAGGCTGCCCAGCCCGAGCCCGAGCAGCCTGCGCCGTCAGTTGAAGTCGCGATTCCCTTGCCAAGATACCGGCCGGTCCTGGCCAATCTTCAGTCCATGAGAAGCGATCCGCCGACGGTCTCGGCTGACAATCGCACGATGTTCGAGAAGCTTGCCGACCTGGTGCCGATGCGCTTCTCGCTGGCATCACTGACGCCGGGCGACGGGCTGCTCGGCGAGCGCAAGGATCTCGGAGCGCTTGGCTTCGACGGTCAGACCGCCGTCTACGACATTTCGGCCCGCACGGTGTACCTGCCCAACGGCACCAGGCTTGAGGCACATTCCGGGCTCGGCACCCTGATGGACAACCCGGCGCATGTCGACCAGCGCATGGTCGGCGCAACGCCGCCGAACGTCTACGATCTGAAGCCGCGCGAGAAACTGTTTCATGGCGTCGCGGCGCTGCGCATGACGCCGGTGGGCGAAAACGAAATGCATGGGCGAAACGGCCTGCTCGTCCACAGCTACCTGCTCGGACCCAACGGCGATTCCAACGGCTGCGTCTCGATCAAGGATTATGACAGGTTCCTGCAGGCCTACCGGAACGGCGAGGTGAAGCGGCTGGTCGTCGTGCCGAGCCTTCGCGAAGGCCTGACCGCGTCGCGGCGCTCACCGTCCCCGTCATGACTTCGGTCGCCGGCGACGTCGCCGATTCCGACACGCCACTGCGGGCGGTATTCAAGATCAACCTGAACGGCAAGACGGTGTCGATCGCCACCGTCGGTCAGGCCTATCGTTTCATCACCAATCTCTCTTCGGTCGAATGGATCGAATTCCGCGCGCTGCACGCCGATGCTGTCAGTGCACTGCAAGGCGCCGCCGATAACGCGATGCTGACCGTGCAGGCGACCAACGCGCTGCGTGCGCTGTTCGTTCGCGCCAGGCTGTTGTGACGGCGCTGGGCCGTCCACTAACGCCCTCGGTCTACCCGGCTTGTCAGCCTATGCCTGGCGTGGCTATGTCTCAGGAACGCCTGAGAAATATGGCCGAAGGAAAACGTCCGCATGCCCCGAAGTGACGCCGAGATTGAAGACGATCGCCTGATCCGGGAATTGCTGCAGAACTGGGCGATCTGGCGCGATGCCGGTGACTGGGAGCGTTTCCGCACCGTCTGGCATCCCGACGGCCGCATGATGGCGACCTGGACGCAGGGCACCGGCGACGAGTTCATCGAAATCAGCAAGCAGGCATGGGCCAAGGGCGTCAGCATCCTGCATTTCCTCGGGGGCATTTCGGTCGATCTCGCTGGAAACCGGGCGATCTCGCAGACCAAGATGACGATCTCGCAGCGCGCCGAGGTCGAAAGCGTGCTGTGCGACGTGCTCTGCACCGGGCGGTTCTACGACTTCCTCGAAAAGCGGGAAGGGCGCTGGGGGATCGTGCTGCGCCAGCCGATCTATGAGAAGGACCGCATGGACCCCGTTACGCCCGGCACGGCGCCGGTGCTGGACAAGGCGCTGCTCGAGCAGTTTCCGCCGGGCTACCGGCACCTCGCTTATTTGCAGACCCGCATCGGTTACACGGTCAAGCGCGACATGCCGGGCTTGAAAGGGCCCGAAGTCGAGGCCTTGTATGCGCGGGGCGCGGCGTGGCTGAAAGGTAATCCGATCTAGGTTATCTCGCTGCGCGGCGTCCTGCATCGTCACGACTCTTGACGTGGATCAAAGAAATTATCCAGCCCCGGGGGGCAGCATCAAAGCATCACCTATGGCAGGGGATGCGTATGGCGAGTCACCTGGAGTTGAGTTCGCGGGCCGCACTTTGCAGACTGCTCGCGCAGCGCGAACCGGACAGCAAGGTCTATTGGCTGGCTGAGGCTGAAAACTGGTCACGTCTTTCCCGTGAACCCATCGATCTGCAACGAACGGGCCGTGAGGACGACCCGCTCGAGCAGTTTCTGGCTCGGATCGGCAGCCGCCTGGGTCTTAGCTGATCTCCTTGCGCACGGTCGCCGCCGCATCGCACATCGCCTTCAGCTTTCCGAACGCGACATGGCGCGGCATGTATTTCATGCCGCAATCGGGCGCGACGACGAGGCGATCCGCGGCGACGTGCTTCAGCCCGTTGCGAATCCGGCCCGCCACCACATCGGCGGTTTCGATCTCGGGATTGCCGAGGTCGAGCACGCCAAGCATGATCTTCTTCGACGACAGGTCCTTGAGCACGCCGAGATCGAGTTTTGGCTGCGCCGCCTCGATCGAAATCTGCTCGGCATTGGTGTCGGCGAGCTCGGCGAGGAAGGAATAGCCGGCCGGCTTGGTCGAGCCGGGGACAACCGCGGCATAGCCGAAGCACAGATGCACCACGGTCGGCACGGTGATGCCCTGCAGGGCGCGGTTGATCGCCTTGACCGCGTAGCGCCGGGCGAGGTCCGGATTGTTGCGCACCCAGGGCTCGTCAAGCTGGATCACGTCGGCGCCGGCCTTCTGCAGGTCGAGCGCTTCGGCGTTGACGGCTTCGGCGAACGCCATCGCCAGCTCTTCGTCATCCTTGTAGTACTCGTTCTTCGCCTGCTGGCTCATCGTGAACGGGCCGGGCAGGGTGATCTTGGCCGCGCGGTCGGTGTTCTTGCGCAGGAATTCCATGTCGTGCCGCTCGACCGGGCCGCGGCGCTTCACCGGGCCGACCACGCGCGGTACCGGCGTTTCGTGGCCGCTGCGGGAGGTGATCATGGCCGGATTCTCGTCGTCGATGCCATCCAACGCGGTGGCGAAGCGGTTCGAATAGCTTTCGCGGCGGATTTCGCCGTCGGTCACGATATCGATGCCGGCCCGCTCCATGTCCCTGATCGCAACAATTGTAGCATCGTCCTGTGCCTCCTCCAGATGTTCGGCCGGCAGGCGCCACATCGCATGCAGGCGCGTGCGCGGCACCACTTTCGACAGCATCGCGCGATCGACCAGCCATTCCGGCTGCGGGTAGCTGCCGACGACCGTGGTCGGCAACAGATGCTTAGGCAGGTTCATGATTGCCTCCTTGCTCTTCTTGTTGTGACTACGCCCATCAGGCCGCGCGTGTCGCCGTGGCTGCCACCTCGTCCTTGACCGGATTGCGCAGCACGCCGATGCCGGACACTTCGACTTCGACCACGTCGCCATCCTTCATCCAGAGCGGCGGTGTGCGGTAGGCGCCGACGCCGCCGGTGGTGCCGGTGACGATGACGTCGCCGGGGACGAGTTCGGTGAAGGTCGAGCAATAGGCGATCAGGGCGGGGACGTCGAACACGAGGTCCGAGATCGGCGCGGCCTGCACCTCGACGCCGTTGAGGCGGGTGGCGATGGTCTGCTTGGAGATGTCGGGGATTTCATCCGTCGTGACCATCCACGGCCCGAATCCGCCGGTGCCGACGAAATTCTTGCCCGGCGCGAATTGCGAGGTGTGGCGCTGCCAGTCGCGGATGCTGCCGTCATTGTAGCAGGCATAGCCCGCGACATGCGCGAGTGCCTCTTCGCGCGAAATCCGCCGGCCGGCCTTGCCGATGATGACGGCCATCTCGCCTTCATAGTCGAACCGCTCGGACTCCAGCGGCCGGATCATCGGCTGGCCACTGCCGACCTGGCT
>Ga0081455_10005257_pt1 | contig 14224 bp, 10 predicted proteins | sample TabmetS3T2R1_FD_70207 | JGI IMG/M metagenome (GOLD analysis project Ga0081455, IMG submission 70207) | Tabebuia heterophylla rhizosphere microbial communities from the University of Puerto Rico - S3T2R1 | ecosystem: Host-associated > Plants > Roots > Rhizosphere ... | reverse complement strand
ATCCGGCGCGATACAGCGATATCCAGCATCGCGGACGGGCGGGATCACCTTCCGCCAGAGGTACGACCAGGTCGGCTCGCCGTGGAAGAAGACGACGGGCGCTCCCTCCCCCTCGTCGACGCGGGCCAGGCGCAGCCCAGCGATCTCGGAGTACCTCGCCTCGAAATCGAACCCGGGCAGGCCCTCGAAGCGCTCGTCGGGCGTGCGGTAGGCGTCCATCGGCGCGGCAGTCTATGCCCGCGCAGGGAATAGGCTCGCCCGAGAATGGCCGAGCGGTTGCCTGAGAGCCACACGGCGCGACTTCACCTGCGCGCCGTCGTGCGCGAGGCCGTCGCCGCCTACCGCGCCCACGCCGGCCTGCTTCTGCTGACGGCCGTGATCGTGTTCATCCCGATCGGGCTGTTGGAGGCGGCGGCGCACGAGCTCGAGCACCTCGACGCCGAGGAGGCGAGCGCAGCGGAGCTCCTCGGCCTCGCCGGCGCGGCAGTGGTCATCACCATCACGGCCACGCTCGGCGACGTCTTCTACACGGGGGTCGTCGCCGCGGTGGTGGGCGAGCACCGCACGGGCGTGCGCCGCGAGCTTTCGCACATCGCCCGAACGCTTCCGTACCTGCGCCTCACTGCGGTTGACGTGATCTTCGCCCTGACCGTCGCGATCGGCGTCGTCCTGCTGGTCGTTCCAGGCGTGATCGTCTTCACCTGGTTCGTGCTCGCCGCGCCGGCCGTCGAGATCGAGGGGCGCGGGATTCGCGACGCGTTCCGCCGCAGTCGCGAGCTGGTCCGGGGCAGCTTCTGGCAGGTGCTCCTGCTGCTTGCCCCGATCCTGATCGTGAGTGACGAGATCGGCAACCTGGTGATCTCAGGCGGCCCCTGGCTCCTCGGCGATGGCTTCTTCGGCGATTGGCTGGGGGCGGTGCTCGCCGAGGCGCTCACGGTCCCCCCATTCGCCCTCGCCGCCGTCGTGACTACGCACCAGCTGATCGCGATCACTGACGCTCGGCGATCTTCGCCTCGTATTCCTCCTCGGTCGTCCCGCCAAGGGCGTCCCGCAGGCGGCCCTTGAAGCGGTCCGTCCGGCGCCCGGGGTGGAAGCGAGCCTCCGCCCGCGCCTGCTTCTTTGCGCTCCGCTCGCCGTAGTAGCGCTTCGCCCACCAGGAATCGGGCTTGGCGAGACGGAAGGTCGCGTAGATCGCGACCGGCTGGAACAGAATCCCCACCATGCCGTGCGTTCGCCGCTCCTTCAGGAACGAGATGACCACGACCGCGACCGCGGCCAGGCCCGCGACGATCGTGCCGATCACCGCGCCCGTCGTATCCGTCTCGACGTTGAACGGCCGCACCCCGAGGATCACGAGGCCGAGAAGGCACACGGCGAACACCGCCGCGTCAACGGACGCGCGGCCCTCCTTCGCCCAATAGACGTCCTCGAGGTGAACCCACAGCGCGAACTCGTCGATCGTCAGGCCGATCCCGACGCCGAAGAGGAACGCGCAGATCTCGTAGATCGGGCTGACGGCGAAGCCGGCGAAGCTGATCGTCCCGGCGAGCATCATCAGGACGATCCCGAACACCAGGTGATGGACATGGACGCCGCCATCGCTGACGATGCTCCCCGGCCACCACGGCACCCGCGGGCTGCGCATCAGCCGCGTCGACATACGGATGAAGCCGAAGGAGAGCACCAGCCCGAGCAGGACCAGGAACAGCCACTGGCGATCGCTCGCGACCAGGTCGTCCCAGAAGTCGGAGATGATCGAGGCAGCGAGGTTCGAGACAGTCATCCGTGCCCTCCGCGGCGAGTCTAAACCGGTTGCACCAACGCTTGAGCGCGGTTTAGGCTCCCCGCATGCCTCGGATGGGAGCAGGGACGCGGCGCGTGGCCTCGGTCGCGCTGATCGTCCTTGCGTCGATATTCCTGCTGCTCGGCGAGCTGGTCATCTACGCGGACCGAAACCTCGTCAACGCCGACCGCTTCGCCGATCGGGCGGTGAGCGCACTCGACGACCAGGAAACCCGCGACGAGGTCGGCGCGTTGGTCGCCCAGCAGCTCGAGCGCAAGGTCAACCCGGACCTCATCGCGTACCGAGCCGTCATCGAGTCAGTTGTCTCATCGCTCGCGGGAACCGCGCCATTCCAGGACGCTCTGCGCAGTGGGATCGCGGACGCCCATCGCATCGCCCTGGGCAAGGGGGAGGACACGGCGGCCGTCACCGTCGCGAACTTCGGGGTCCTGGCCGAGGAGGGCCTGCGCGCGCTGAGCCCCGCGGCGGCGAAGCAGGTTCCGGACGGCTTCCGCGCCAAGCTGATCTCGCTCTCCGAGGCCGGCGTCGCTGAGGACTTCGTGCAGATCGAGTTCGGCGCGATGCCCGTCCTGTTGCCCCTCATCGCCCTGCTGCTCTTCGGACTCGGGATCGCGGCGGCGAACGACCGCAGGGCCGGCCTTACGGGCGCCGCGCTCGGGGTCGCGGCCGTCGGGGCCGTGGTCGTGGTCGCATACGAGGTCGGCGAGGCCCTCGTGGCCGGCGCCGCGTCCGACAGCGGCGCCGAGGCGGCCGCCCGTTCGCTCTGGAGCGCGATGCTGGGCGACCTGAGCGACCTGAATGTCGCCCTCTGCCTCGGCGGCGTGGTGGTCGCCGGCGCGTCCTCCTCGCTGCTGCGCCCGAGGGATCTGGGCGAACGCGCGCGGGCGTTCGCGAGCGCCGTGGGGCGAGCTCCGGAGACAACCGCCGGCAAGGCCGTCCGCGGGGCCGCGCTGCTCGCGCTGGGCGTGTTCATGCTCGCCGCCCCGGACGTGGCGCTCCACGTCGCCCTGTTCCTCGCCGGGCTGGCCCTCGCGTTCATCGGCGCGAGCGAGCTCCTGACCCTGATCGCCGGACCACCCCGCGAGCGGCGATCGGCTGAAGGACGCCGGCGAGTGCTGGGCTCCGCCGTCGCGGCCGCGGCGGCGGTCGCGGTGATCGCGGTTGTGGCGATCGTCGTCGTGAGGGACAACTCCGGAGAGGCGGCGGAGCCCGAGGGGTGCAATGGCAGCGAGGCGCTGTGTGACCGCACGATCGACGAGGTCGTCTTCCCGGCCACCCACAACTCGATGGCGGCCGCCGACAACCCGGGCTGGGTCTTCCCGATGCACGAACACACGATTCCGGACCAGCTCTCCGACGGCATCAGGGCCCTGCTCATCGACGCGTACTACGGCTACCCGGGCGACCGCGTGTACACGGACTTCCAGCGTGGCCCGAACAAGCTGCACGCGCAGATCAAGCAGCAGTTCGGCCCGCAGTTCGTCGCCGCCGCGGACCGCGCCCGCGCGGGCATCGTCAAGCCGGAGGGCGACTCGAAGCTCTACCTCTGCCACGGGTTCTGCGAGCTCGGCGCGATCGACCTGGTCGAGACGCTGCGCCAGATCGACGTCTTCGTCGAGGAGAACCCGACTCAGGTCCTGCTGATCGACATCGAGGACTACGTGAAGCCCGCCGACATCGTCGATGCGTTCAAGCAAAGCGGGCTCGCCGACCACGTCTACGACGGCCCGCTCGGCCCCGACTTCCCGACGCTCCAGGAGCTGATCGACTCGGACGAGCGGGTGATCGTGCTCGCCGAGAACCGCGCCGGCAAAGCCCCGTGGTACCGGCTCACCTACGACTTCTTCCAGGAGACCGGGTACGACTTCAAGACGCCCAAGGAGATGGACTGCGCCCCCAACCGCGGCGCGCCCTCGAACCCGCTCTTCCTGATCAACAACTGGATCAACACCGATCCCCAGGCGAAGCCGTCGAACGCGGCGAAGGTGAACGCCTACGACTTCCTGCTCGATCGGGCGAGTCGCTGTTCCAAGCGCCGCGACCTCGTCCCGAACATGATCGCGGTCGACTTCTACGAGCAGGGCGACCTGTTCAAGGTCGCCGACAAGCTGAACTCGAAGGACTAGGCGGCGGTCGCGACGCGTTCGCCGGCACGCGCGGCGTTCGCCGCGATCGTGTCCGCGATCTCGCCGAACAGGACGGGCGGCATGTCGTGGCCCATTCCGGGGAAGACGCGAAGCTGGGCGCCGGGGATGGCCCGGGCGACGGACCGCCCCGCGATCGGGCGCACCAACGGGTCGGCATCGCCGTGGATCACGACGGTCGGCGCGCGGACGCCGTGAAGCCTCCCTCTCCGGTCCCCGGAGCACGTGATCGCGTGGAGCTGTCGCGCGACGCCTGCCGCGTGTTGCCCGCGGTCCCACGTCGCGCCCAGCACCTCGCGGAACTCGCGCTCCTGCTCGGGGTCACGCGGATAGTCCGGCGAGCCGATCACCTCGAACGTCCGCATGGTGTTGTCGATGAACTCGCTACGGGTTCGGGCCGGCTTCGCCAGCAGCGCGGCCATCGCGCGCAGGCGGGGGAACGATGTGATGCGGTTGCCGCTGCTGGTCGAGAGGAGGGCAAGGGAGCGAACGCGCTCCGGGTGGCGGTAGCCGGCGACCTGGGCGATCATCCCGCCCATCGAGATGCCCGTGAGGTGCGCCGACTCCAGATCGAGCGCGTCGAGCAGTCCCACGGCGTCGTCCGCCATGTCGTCGAGCGAGTACGCCAGCCCGCGCGGGATGCCCAGCATCATCGCGACCCGGCTCGGGGGCGGCGCGTCGATCGTGCTCGAACGGCCGACGTCGCGATTGTCGAAGCGGATCACGCGGAAGCCGCGCTCCCCGAGCTCGGCGCAGAAGCGGGGGTCCCAGTGGATCAGCTGGGTGCCGAGGCCCATGACCAGGACCATCGGCTCGCCGTCGGGGTCGCCCAGCTCGTCGTAGCAGAGCTCGATCTCGCCGACCGTGGCGAACCGCTCGTCGGTGTGCGCCCGCTCGCTCACGCGTCAGCCCGCCGTGATCGCGTGCGCCGTGCGCCTCGCCAGCGCCATGATCGTTGCCATTGGGTTCGTGCCCGACGCGCTGGGGAACGCGGAGGCGTCGCCGATCCACACTCCGGGCGTGTCGTGAAGCTCGCCCCAAGGGTTCGCCACCGACGTCGCGGGATCACGGCCCATTCGGCAGCTTCCCATCTGGTGGGCGGAGAAGGTCACGTACTTGCGGGGGACGATCTCGAGGCCGTTGAGGGCGGCGATGAACGCCTCGAGGTCATCGCCCCGCCTCCAGTCCGGGATGGTCGTACCGGCGCTCACGATCTCGCGGGCGCCCGCGGCGTTGTGGATGCGCACGAGCTCCTCGACCCCGCGCTTCAAATGCGCGCGGTCCAGCTCGTCGTCGATCGGATAGTGGACGACCGGCCTGCCGGCGGCGTCGATCTCGACCCGGCCCGAGCCCCGTTCCCGCACCAGCGCGATGAGCGGCGCCGCGTGCGCCCACTCGCGCATCTTCCGCTTGTGGTCGGCGCCCGAGCGCCAGGGGATCGCGCCGCCGAACAGCCCCGTCGTCGCCTGGGCCGACTCGATCAGGAAGCCGTAGCCGTCGCCGAGGTCCGCGAACTGGTGGGACAGCGCCGCCTGCGGCGGCCCCCACATCCAATTCTGCGGCTCGTCGTAGTAGCCGGTGATCGCCACCGTCGGATGCAGGCGAAGGTTCTCCCCGACCGCGGGGCCCCCGATCCCGGAGCGCAGAAGGAGCGCCGGTGATGAGACCGCCCCGCAGGCGACGACCACGGTCGGCGCGCGCACGGTCAGCTGCGCCGGCCCCGCCCCATTCCCAGCCGCCTCGGGATCCGTCCATTCGGCCTCGACCCCCGCGGCCCGGCCGTCCTCGGTGATGATCCTCACGGCGCTCGCGCCCGCAAGGATCTCCGCACCATGCCGCTGGGCATCCACGAGGTACGTCTTCGCCGTCGACTGCTTCGAGCCGGAGGGATCGCCGAAGCCCATGTAGGCCGCGGTCTCCGGTGAGTACAGCTCGGGGTCGGCGTTGCGGGTGATGAGGCGGAAGTCGTGCCCAAGCTTCTCGCAGGCCTCCTTGAGGCGCAGGTGGGGACCGTTGAGGTCAGAGCAGTCGCCGTTCACCTGGATGCGCTCGAAGACGGCGTCGAGGTGGCCGTCGAACTCCGACTCCGCGAGATCGCTGAGCCCATGCTCGTTCGCCCACTCGGCGCGAACGTGATCGAAGGTGCGCAGGCAGTTCGTCCAGTTGATGACGGTCCCGCCCCCGACCCCCGCACCGGCGACGATCGAGACCTGGCCCTCCACCGATGGGAACGGGCCGCCGTTCAGGAACATGCGCTGGTACGCCGAGAGCTCGAGCCCGTCGAAGTCAGCGTCGTCGTGGTAGTCGCCCGCCTCGAGGACCACCACGGACCTCCCTGCTTCCGCGAGCTCCGCGGCGATCACGCCTCCGCCCGCGCCGGACCCCACGACGCACACGTCGGCCTCGATCGTCTCGGAGGGCGCGCTGGGGCGCCGGACGCGAAGGGGCCGCTCGCGGTCGGTGGGCGGCGGAGCGATCGGGCCCGGGTAGCCGATCGCATCCCAGTTGGGGTTTCGCCCGGTGCCCAGATCGGGCAGCCCGTAGAACAGCGTCTTGGCAATGCCGCTCAGCGTGTTGATCCCCGCCAGCGCCTCCGGGCTTGCCTCGCCCAGCCCGTGGACCACGGCCTCCCGCGCCTCCTGAGGCGCCGCCGCCGACATGCCGTGCTCGGCGAGCGCGTCGAGCAATCTCCGGAGGCCCTCGACCTGCTCCGGCGCCGGCTCCGCCTGAAGCAGCGCCAGCTCGACTCCCTCCGGCACCGCGATGTGCGAGGCGGCCCGCCGCCAGAAGCCCACCTGCTCCTCGTCCCCGGGCGGCGCGTCCAGCGAGGGGACAATGGTGTCGCAGAAGGCGACGAGGGTTGCCCGTTGGGCATCGTCGAAGAGCTCGCTGGCTGCCAGCGCCGCGAAGGCCTCCCCCATCGCCTGGCTAACCGCAGCGCTGTAGGGGAAGTGGTGCGCGTCGCGAGCGGGCGCGTCGCCCGGCGTGATCATGAGCGACTGCCGCTTGCAGTACTTGCGGATTCCATCCGGGCCGTGTCGTGAGCCGAGCCCCGACTCCTTCCAGCCGCCCATCGGCAGCTCGAGTGCCGCGTAGTTCACCTGGGCGTCGTTCACCACGGCGACCCCGGACTCGACCCGGCGGGCAATCGTCTCCCCGCGCTCCTCGTCGCGGGTCCAGACCGACGCCTGAAGGCCGTAGGGCCCGTCGTTGGCGAGTCGGACCGCCTCGTCGGCGTCGGCGACGCGCATCACCGGCAGCGTCGGGCCGAACGTCTCCTCGGTCATGCAGCGCATCGTGTGATCGACGTCCGCGAGGACCGTTGGCTGGAAGAAGCGGCCAGGGCCCTCGCCCCGCGCCCCGCCCGTGACGACGCGCGCGCCCTTCCCCACGGCGTCGTTCACATGCGCCTCGATGAGGTCGATCTGCGGCCCGAAGATGATTGCCCCGACATCGACCGTGCCGGGCTGGCCCGGCGGCCCCTGGCGGAGCGCCTCCACCTTCCCGGTGAGGCGTTCGAGAAAGTCGTCGTGCACGGCGTCCTCGACGTAGATCCTCTCAACCGAGATGCAGACCTGGCCTGAGTTGTTCATCCCATACGACGCGGCCGCGTTGGCCGCGCGCTCGAGGTCGGCGTCGGCGAGGACAATCATCGGATCCTTCCCCCCAAGCTCGAGGCTCACGGGCGTGAGCGTCTCGGCGGCGCGGGCCATCACCTTCTTGCCGGTCTCAACCGACCCGGTGAACATCACGAAATCGACCTCGTCCACGAGCGCGGCCCCGGTCTCGCCGCGTCCCGTGGCGATCTGGAAAACGCCCTCCGGAAGCCCTGATTCCGAGAGCATCTCGGCCATGAGCAGCGAGGTCAGCGGGGTGATCTCCGACGGCTTCAGTACGACGGCATTCCCGGCGGCCAGCGCGGGGATGCAATCGCCGAAGGAATTGTTGAGCGGGTAGTTCCACGGGCCGATCACACCCACGACCCCGAGTGGCGCGTAGCGAACCACCATTCGCCGCCCGCGGACGAACGGGGACGCGGATTCGATCTCCTCGTCGGCCAGGTAGTCGGGCGCGCGCTTCGCCCAGAACTCGAGGGCGGAGAGGCCGTAGGAGAGCTCAGCGAACTGGGTCTCGTCGGCGGGCCGGCCGGTCTCGGCACAGATCGTCCCCACCACGCGCTCGCCGTTGGCGACGAGCCAGCTGCGCGCCCGAAGCAGGGTCTCGGCCCTGCCCTCGAACCCCACGGCCTCCCACGCCGGCTGCGCCTCCCTGGCCGTGGCGACCATGGCGGCGATCGCCTCGGCGCCCAGGTCCGGCACCGTGGCGAGGGTCTCGCCGGTAGCGGGATTTTCGACGGCGATCTCGGCGCCGGTGGTGGCAGCCACGGTGCGGGCGAGTCTAGTGCCAATGCAAGGATGGGCGGGTGCGCACCCTCATCGCATCCGACCTTCACCTCGGCGCCGGCACCGACACGGACCTGTTGCGCTGGGAGCGCTTCCGCGACCCGCTCGTCGAGGCCGCCGCCGAGGCGGATCGCGTGATCCTGCTCGGCGACGTCATCGAGCTACGCGACCGGCCCCTCGCCGAGGCGCTCGAGCTGGCGAGACCGTTCTTCGACGCGCTTGCGGAGGCCGCGCCCGGCGCGGAGGTCATCGTCGTCCCGGGCAACCACGACCACCACCTGCTGGAGGAGTGGCTCGTGGAACGCCGCCTGCGAGATGCCGGGCCCCTCGGCCTGGAGCAACGGGCCGAGATCGCCGAGAGCGGGCCACTGCGAGCCGTGTCAGGCGCCCTCGAGGGACGGATCTCCCTCGCCTACCCCGGACTCTGGGTCCGGCCCGGCGTCTATGCCACCCACGGCCATTACCTCGACCGGCATTTGACCATCCCAACGTTCGAGCGCCTGGCCGTCGCGGCGGTCGAACGCGCGCTCGGGCCCCCGCCGGACATCCGCCAGGACCCGCTCGAGGCCCCGAGCGGCCCGACCGACCCGGAGGAGTACGAGCGGGCCCAAGCGCCCGTGTACGCGTTCCTCTTCGCCCTTGCGCAGGGGGCGAGCGCCGAGCGCCGTTCACCTGGCCCCTCGGCCCGGATCTGGGCGGCGATGAGCGGTGGCGCCACCCGCGCGCAGAAGCTGCGCGGCTGGCTGCTGGGCTCGGTCGCCGTGCCGGGCGCGGTCGGGATCGCCAACCGCCTCGGCCTCGGCCCCGTGAAGCCGGACCTGAGCCCCGGCGCCATCAGCGGCGCCGGGATCGCGGCGATGGGCGAGGTCGCGGCACGGCTGGGCATCGAGGCCGAGCACCTGATCTTCGGCCACACGCATCGCCGCGGCCCGCTTGACGGCGAGCCCGGATGGCAGGCGGCGAACGGCACCCAGCTGCTGAACACCGGCAGCTGGGTCCACATGCCCGGGCTTCTCGGCGAGGGGCCGTCGGCAAAGGCGCCCTACTGGCCCGGCACCGTCGTGGAGGTGGACGACGACGGCCCGCCCCGGGCCCGCCTGCTCCTCGAGTCACTCTCGCGCACCGAGCTCTCCCCCGGCGATGACGGGGAGGGGCCCCGCTAACCTAGCCCCGGCGATGGTTGCGCGCTCAACGAACTCCGTCACGCGCGAGCTCGGCGAGGACGAGCTCCCCGCGTGGCGCGGATTCCTCCGCGCCCACGCCCACCTCACCCGCGAGCTCGACGCGAACCTTCGCGAGACCCACTCGCTCTCGCTCTCGGCCTACGACGTCCTCGTGCAGCTCGCCGGCGAGCCCAACCACAAGATGCGGATGTCGGATCTTGCCGAGTCGGTCGTCCTGACGCCGAGCGGGCTCACGCGCTTGGTCGACAAGCTCTGCCGCGAGGGGCTCGTCGAGCGGGAGGAGTGCTCGGACGACGCCCGCGGCTCGTTCGCCGTCCTCACCGAAGTGGGCGCACGTCGATTCGCCGAGGCGCGCCCGACGCACCTCGACGGGGTCCGCCGCCTCTTCCTCTCGCAGTTCTCGCCGCAGGAGCTGCGCAGCCTGGGCGAGGCCTGGGAGCGCGTGGCGGCAAACGGCGCCAACGGCGCCCGCCCGAGCTAGACGAAGTCTCCGAGCTTGCGGATCTGGAAGGCGCGGATGACGTCCGTGACGCCCTGCATCAGGGCCCAGATGCCGGCGAACACGAGCAGCACGTATTGCTTCTCGATGAAGAACTGACCCGCCGTCCAGAAGGCCAGGATGATCATGAGGATTCCGGCGAGGAGGATCACCCACCAGAGCTCGTTCAGCTCGCGCGTCATGAACGCCTGGATCACCCAGAACGTCCCCACGATCAGGAAGAGGAACCCGAGGATGTCGGCCATCGCCGCAAAGGTGTTCTCGGGGCTGATCAGGGCTATGACGCCCGCCGCGATGAACAGCACGCCGAAGATCGCGAACAGCCATCCGCCGCGATCGACGAGCCGGGCGATCGCGAACTGCTGGAAGCCGGTCACCAGGAACATGAGCCCGACGATCACGCCGACGGTGGTGATCGAGGCCTGATCGAACTGAAGGATCGTCAGCCCGACGATCGTCCAGACGATCCCGTACACCAGCCACATCCACCACAGTCTCGCGAGCCCTCCGACGGCCTCCCGGACCTGGGCCTCGCTCACCGAGCTCTCCATGCCTATCCCCTTTCGTAGCCCCCGCGCGGCCCGGGGGACGGATGAAATCTATGCGTAGGAGCGGCGGATTCCCGCACGCCAGGCCCAGATCGGCGATGCTGCCGGTCGCATGACCTCGCCTCCGCCGTCGCTCCTCCGGCAGCTTGCGCGCGGCGCGGTCGTGCTGTTGATCGACGCGGCCGCGCTCCTGGTCCTCTCGGAGATCCTCACGCGGTTCGTGCTCGACGGCCCGGCGGCGGCGCTTGGAATGGCCGCGCTGATCGGCCTTCTCAATTCGTTCGTGTGGCCGCTGCTCGCCCGGTTCGCCCTGCCGCTGAGCGTGCTCACCCTTGGCGGCGCGGCGCTGGTCCTCAACGGGATTCTCGTGGCGGCCGCGGCCGAGATCATCCCGGGCGCCTCGCTCGTCGGCTGGCCCGAGGGGATCCTCGTGACGATCGGGCTGACGATCCTCACCGCCCTCGTCTCGGCCCTGCTCGCGATCGACGAGGACGAGGCGTGGCGTCGCAACGTCGTGAGCCGGGCGCTCGGCCGGCGCGATCAGGTGATCGAGAGCGACATTCCGGGGATCGCGTTCCTGGAGATCGACGGTCTCGCGCACGAGATCGTTCAGCGCGCGCTCCGCGACGGCACGATGCCCAACCTCGCGCGCTGGATCCGCGAGGGCGAGCACCGCCTCATGCGGTGGGAGACCGACTGGTCGTCGCAGACCGGCGCCTGCCAGGCAGGCCTGCTGCACGGCTCCAACGAGGACATGCCCGCCTTCCGATGGTGGGAGAAGGACGCGGGAAAGGCCATCGTCACGAACCACCCCCGCGACGCCGAGGAGATCGAGCGGCGGCACTCCGACGGGCGCGGGCTCCTGCACGCCGACGGGGCGAGCCGGGCGAACATCCTCTCGGGCGATGCCCCGCACTCGATGCTCACGATGAGCACCGCGATGCGGAGAAGGAAGCCCCTCGGCCGGGACTACACGGCCTATTTCGCCACGCCATACGCCGTGATCCGCACCTTCGTGTTCGCGCTGGTCGAGATCGTTCGGGAGCTCACGATGAGCACCGCGATGCGGAGAAGGAAGCCCCTCGGCCGGGACTACACGGCCTATTTCGCCACGCCATACGCCGTGATCCGCACCTTCGTGTTCGCGCTGGTCGAGATCGTTCGGGAACGCCGCGCCGCGGGGCGCCAACGCCGCCGCCATGTGCGCCCCCGGATCGACCGCTCTCGCAGCTACGCACTGGCCGCCGCCTGGGCGACCGTCGTGCAGCTCGATCTCCAGGTCGCCGCGGTCATCGGCGACATCCTCAACGGCCGCCCCGTCATCTACACGACTTTCCTCGCCTACGACGAGATCGCCCACCACTCCGGCATCGAGCGTGCCGACACGCTTGCCGTTCTGGCTAAGGTCGACCGCCAGCTCGGGCGGATCGCGGCCGCGGCAGAGCACGCGCCGCGCCCCTACCGCCTGGTCGTTCTCTCCGACCACGGCCAGTCGCAGGGCGCCACCTTCCGGCAGCGCTACGGACAGACCCTGGAGGAGCTGGTGCGCGAGGCCACCGGCCGGGAGGTCCGCGCCGAGTCCGGCGGTGAGGACGAGGCGATGTCGTTCATGGGCACGAGCCTCACCGAGGTCGGCCGCGACGATACGGCCGCGGGCCGCGCGGTGCGCTCGGCGACCGGCCGGCGGACCGCCGATGGCGTGGTCACGCTCGACGCCGCGGCGCGCGACGCGCTCGAGACTCGCGACGACGAGCTTCCCGAGCTCTCGGTCATGGCCTCCGGGTGCCTTGGGCTGATCACCTTCCCCCGCGAGCCAGGGCGGGTGACCATGGAGCGCCTCCATGAGCTTCACCCGCGGCTGCTACCGGCCCTTCGCGGCCACCCGGGCATCGGCTTCGTCCTGGTTCGCTCCGCCGAGCACGGGGCCGTCGCACTTGGGCCGAACGGCGTGAACTACCTGGATCGCGGCGAGGTCGAGGGCGCCGACCCGCTCGAGCCGTTCGGCCCGAACGCGGCCGACCACGTTCGCCGGACCGATGGCTTCGACCACTGCCCGGACGTGATGGTGAACTCGAGCTACTGGGAGGAGACGGAGGAGGTGGCGGCGTTCGAGGAGCTCGTTGGCTCGCACGGCGGGATGGGCGGGCCGCAGTCGTTCCCGTTCGTGGCGTTCCCGGCCGAGCTGGGCTGGCCGTCGGAGCCGGTGGTGAGCCCGGAGCGCGTCCACCTGGTCTTCCGTGGCTGGCTCGCCGGGCTGGGACAGGACGACTACGCGGACAGCGCGAGCGATTCCCCCGGCTCCAACACCTCCACCTCCACGTCGGGCGCAAGCTCCTCCGCCTGAGCAACCAGCTCGCGGGGCGGGCGCGTCAGCAGCTGCGGGTACCTGCGGGCCAGGCCGACCCGCAGATAGGTCCCCCAGTGGATCGGTACGACGATTCGCGGCTGGATCATCGCCGCGGCCCTCGCCGCCCCCTCCGGATCGAGGTGCCCCGGACCCACCTTCGGCCCCCAGCCGCCGACGGGAAGGAGCGCGACGTCTACCCCCGGCGCGAGCTCCGCCATCCCGTCGAACAGGTCGGTGTCGCCGGCGAAGTAGACCCGTGCCCGAGGGGCGCGCAGGTCGAAGCCCAGCGCCTCCACCGGGGGGCCAAGACGCCAGCGCCGCCCGTCGTGGATGGCTGGAGTCGCCCTGACCTCGACCGCGCCGACGCCTGCGCTGTCACCTGCCGCCAGGCCGGTCACGTTGTGGAAGCCCTTGCGGCGGAACAGCCTCTCGGAGCCGGCCGGGGCGAGGACCGGCGTCTCGCGATCGAGCCCGCGGATGGAGGGGAAATCGAGGTGGTCCATGTGAAGGTGCGAGACCAGGAGCCCGTCGACGCCCTCGAGGACCTCCGCCGCCGGCACCGGCACCGCCCGGGCCACGTGAAGGAACCGACGCCGAAGGACGGGGTCGCCGAGCAGCGTCGTCCCCCCCAGCTCCAGGCGGGCCGCGGAGCGCCCCAGGAAGGTGATGCGGTCGGCCACAGGGAGATTTTCCCCCCTGCCGGCCCCAAAAGCGCATATGGTTTTCGCTCAAGGGGTTATGAGGTGAGGTTCGGCTAATGAGCAGCGTCGCACGGAGGCGGCTGGCGGTGGCGCTGATCGTCGTCGCGACGCTGACCGGGTTCCTGACCCTCACGTCGCTGTGGGTGAAGCGCCAGGTCCTCGACACCGACCGCTGGGTCGAGACCAGCGGCAAGCTGCTCGAGGACGAGGACATCCGCGAGGCGGTGGCCATCTTCCTCACCGACCAGCTGTTCGCCAGCGGCGAGATCCAGCAGACGGCCGAGGAGGCGCTGCCGCCGAGGCTCGCCCCGCTTGCCGGGCCGCTGACGGGCGGGCTCCAGACCGTCACCCAGAGGGTCGCGGAGGAGCTCCTCGAGCGTCCTGCCATCCAGGACCTATGGGAGAACGCGAACCGCTCCGCCCAGGAGCAGCTCGTCGCGCTGATCGAAGACGAACCGGTTGCGTCGGAGGCGCTGGGCGCGGTCGCGGAGAAGACCCAGGGCGCCAGTCTCAACCTCTCGGAGATCCGCAAGCAGCTCTCCGACCGGCTCGGGATCGAGCTGCCCACCAACGCGTCCGGGCAGGGAGCGGGCG
>Ga0081455_10005256_pt1 | contig 14228 bp, 12 predicted proteins | sample TabmetS3T2R1_FD_70207 | JGI IMG/M metagenome (GOLD analysis project Ga0081455, IMG submission 70207) | Tabebuia heterophylla rhizosphere microbial communities from the University of Puerto Rico - S3T2R1 | ecosystem: Host-associated > Plants > Roots > Rhizosphere ... | reverse complement strand
GATCATGATGCCGGCAGTGGATGAGGCGGTGCTCGCCCGTCGCGAGGCCATCGTCGCGGCGCTTCGCGCCATCGTGCCGGGCGAGGGCGTGATCGACAGCGCGGCCGAGATGGTGCCCTACGAGTCCGACGGGCTGACCGCCTATCGCCAGCCGCCGATGGTGGTGGTGCTGCCGGACACCACCGAGCAGGTCTCGCAGGTCCTGAAATATTGCCACATGCAGGGCATCAAGGTGGTGCCGCGCGGCTCCGGCACGTCGCTGTCCGGCGGCGCGCTGCCGCTGCAGGACGCCGTGCTGCTGGGCCTTGGCAAGTTCAAGCGCATCCGCGAGATCGATTTCGACAACCGCGTGGTGGTGACCGAGCCCGGCGTCACCAATCTCGCCATCAGCCAGGCGGTGGCGCATGCCGGTTTCTATTACGCGCCCGATCCGTCGTCGCAGATCGCCTGCTCGATCGGCGGCAATGTCGCGGAGAATTCCGGCGGCGTGCATTGCCTGAAATACGGCATGACCACCAACAACGTGCTCGGCTGCGAGATCGTGCTGATGAGCGGCGAGATCATCCGCATCGGCGGCAAGTCGGTGGAGAATTCCGGCTACGATCTGATGGGCATCATCACCGGCTCGGAGGGGCTGCTCGGCGTCATCACCGAGATCACCGTGCGCATCCTGCAGAAGCCGGAGACGGCGCGCGCGATGATGGTCGGCTTTGCGCAAGTCGAGGCCGCCGGCGAATGCGTGGCGCGCATCATCGGCGCCGGCATCATTCCCGGCGGCATGGAGATGATGGACAAGCCTGCGATCCACGCCGCGGAGGCCTTTGTCCATGCCGGGTATCCCCTCGATGTCGAGGCGCTGCTGATCATCGAGCTGGACGGGCCTGCGATCGAGGTCGATGAGCTGATCAAGCGCGTCGAGGCGATCGCGCAGGGCTGCGGCTCCGTCACCTTGCAGATATCCACCAACGAGACCGAGCGCAATTTGTTCTGGGCCGGCCGCAAGGCCGCGTTCCCCGCGGTCGGGCGCATCTCGCCCGATTATCTCTGCATGGACGGCACCATCCCGCGCGGCGCGCTGCCGACGGCGCTGACGCGCATTCGCGAGCTCTCGGAAAAATACGGCCTTGGCGTCGCCAACGTCTTCCATGCCGGCGACGGCAATCTGCATCCGCTGATCCTCTACGACGCCAACAAGCCTGGCGAGATGGAGCGGGCAGAGGCCTTTGGCGCCGACATCCTGCGCTGCTGCGTCGAGCTCGGCGGCGTGCTCACCGGCGAGCACGGCGTCGGCATCGAGAAGCGCGACCTGATGGGCGAGATGTTCTCGGAAATCGACCTCAACCAGCAGCAGCGCCTGAAATGCGCCTTCGACGCTCAGGGCCTGCTCAATCCCGGGAAAGTGTTTCCGACCCTGCACCGCTGCGCCGAGCTCGGCCGCATGCATGTGCACGCCGGCAAGCTGGCATTTCCGGATATCCCGCGGTTCTAGCGGCAGGAAGGGCCCATATGCAGGCCCTTCCTTTCTGTTCAGAGCAACGCGTATTGCGCGCGCTCGCGCTTGGCCAGCAGCGGCAGCGCCTGGCCGGCGATGTAAGTCTTGAAGTGCGCGCTCTCCTGATGCGCCTTGAAGGCCGCCTCGTCGCGGAACAGTTCGTAGAACAGGAATTGGGAAGGGTTCTCCTTCGCGCGCGAGATCAGGAACAATTGCGCGCCTTCTTCGCGCTGCGCTTCCGGCAGGAAGCGCGACAGGATGTCGGCGATCCGGTCGGCCTCGCCTTCCTTGGCCTCCCATTGCGCGACAACCAAAAGTCCGCCGCGCGCGACGGCATCGCCGATGTTCCGTTCCATTGCATAGTTCGACATTATTGATGCTCCCTCGGTTCGGGTCACTCGATAACGCCTCCTTACGCCCGTTAGCTCCCGAGATAGTTCGACAACGGACGAACAATATCCGTAAAGGCTTCGACGAAGATCGAAGTGTCGCCGACGGGCGATGCCCTTGTCTCCGCCGCCTATGGCTTTAGAAGGGAAGGATATGGCGGCTTCCGGTGCGCGGATGCCGGCCGCGAGAAAAGGACAGGGCGGAACGTTGTGGACACGCTGAGGGTACGTGACGCCAAGGACGTCGAGCAGGTGGTACGTGCGGCAATCGCCAACGACCAGCCGCTGGAAATCGTCGGCCATGGCTCCAAGCGCCAGATCGGGCAGCCGATGGCGACCAATGCGGTGCTCGATCTTTCCGCGCTGAACGCGGTTGCTTCCTACGAGCCGAACGAGCTGATCATCACGGTGCAAGCCGGCGCGCCGCTCGCCGACGTCAAATCGCTGATCGACGCTAAGAACCAGCAATTCGCCTTCGACCCCATGGATACTGCGCCGCTGCTCGGCACCGCTGCGATCGGCACCATCGGCGGCATGATCGGCGCGGGCCTTGCCGGTCCGCGCCGCGTCGGAGCGGGCGGCGCCCGCGATCACTTGCTCGGGGCGCACGCGGTCTCCGGCTTCGGCGACAGCTTCAAGACCGGCGGCAAGGTGGTGAAGAACGTCACCGGCTACGATCTCTGCAAGCTCCTGGCCGGCTCCTGGGGCACGCTTGCGGTCATGACGGAGGTGACGCTGAAGGTGATGCCGCGGCCGGAGAGCGAGCGCACGCTGGTGCTGCATGGGCTCGACGACGTCACCGCCAACCGCGCCATGACCGCCGCACTCGGCTCTCCGTTCGATGTGTCGGGTGCCGCGCACCTGCCCAGTTCCGTGTTCCGCCCGGCGGCGGGCAGCCTGGCGACGCTGGCTTCGCCGGGGCAGGGGGTGACGCTGTTGCGGCTGGAGGGCATCGAGGCATCTGCGGCGAGCCGCGCGGTGTCGCTCGCCAAGCTGATGGCGGGATTTGGCAAGGCGGAAATCATCGAGGATGCCGCCTCGAGCGGGGTCTGGAACGCCATCCGCGACGTCCTGCCCTTTGCCGCCGGTGGCGCGCTCGGCGGCTGGCCGGTGTGGCGGATCGTCTGTCCGCCGGCCTCCGGCGGCGCGCTCGGCCAGACGCTGGCGCGGGAGACCGGGGGCGACGTGATCTATGACTGGGGCGGCGGCTTGATCTGGGCGGCGCTGCCGCCAAAGCCGGACGCGCAGGCGGCGCGGGTGCGCAGCCGCGTCGAAGCGGCCGGCGGCCATGCCACGCTGATCCGCGCGACGGAGGAAGTGCGCCGCCAACTCGACGTGTTCCAACCCCAGCCGGCCGGGCTTGCCGCGCTGGGCGAGCGCGTGCGGCAAAGTTTCGATCCAAAAAGCATCCTCAACCGCGGCCGGATGGCGCGGGGAACTCTGACATGAAGACCGAATTCTCGCTCGCCCAACTGGCTGATCCCGACATCAAGGAAGCCGACAAGATCCTGCGTGCCTGTGTGCATTGCGGCTTTTGCACGGCGACCTGTCCGACCTATGTGCTGCTCGGCGACGAGCTCGATAGCCCGCGCGGGCGCATCTACCTCATCAAGCAGATGCTGGAGAAGGACGAGAAGCCGACCGCGGAAGTGGTCAAGCATATCGACCGCTGCCTCTCCTGCCTCGCCTGCATGACGACCTGTCCGTCGGGCGTGAACTACATGCATCTCGTCGATCAGGCGCGGGTCAGGATCGAGCGCGATTATGCGCGCCCGCTGATCGAGCAGGGGCTGCGCATGCTCCTCGCGTGGGTGCTGCCGCGGCCCGATCTGTTCCGCTACAGCATGTGGCTGGCGCGGCTGGGGCGGCCCTTCGCTCGCCTGCTTCCGGCGCCGAAACCGGGTTCGGTAAATCCAACTTTATTCAGCCGAATCAAGGCGATGCTGGCGCTGGCGCCGGGGGGCCTGCCGCCGCCGGGACCGCAGGCAGGCAGCGTCTTTCCTGCGCAGGGCAACAGGCGCGGACGGGTCGCGTTGCTGCAGGGCTGTGCCCAGCAGGTGCTGGCGCCGCGCATCAACCAGGCCGCCATCAACCTGCTCACCCGCCACGGCATCGAGGTCGTGCTGGTCAAGGACGAGCAATGCTGCGGCGCGCTGACCCATCACATGGGCGACGACCGCGATGCGCTCTCCCGTGCGCGGGCCAATGTCACCGTCTGGCAGCGGGAGGCGGAACAGGGCGGGCTGGATGCCATCCTGGTGACGACGTCCGGCTGCGGTACCGTGATCAAGGACTATGGCTACCTGCTGCGTGAGGATCGCGATTACTCCGCACCTGCGGCACAGGTCTCTGCACTGGCAAAGGACATCAGCGAGTATCTCGCCGGCATCGCGTTGCTTCCGTCGAGCCAGAAGGGCGACATCAAGGTGGCCTATCACGCCGCCTGTTCGCTGCAGCACGGGCAGAAAATCACAGGCGCGCCGAAAGAATTGCTTTCCAAGAATGGATTCGTGGTGAAAGATGTGCCGGAGAGCCATTTGTGTTGCGGTTCGGCGGGGACATACAACATTCTCCAGCCCGAGCTTGCGGGCAGATTGCGCGATCGGAAGGTCGCCAATATCGCAAGTGTCGAGCCGGATGTGATTGCTGCGGGCAATATCGGCTGCATGGTGCAGATAGCCGGTGGCACATCAGTTCCTGTGGTGCATACGATTGAGCTTCTCGATTGGGCGACGGGAGGTCCGCGGCCAGCACTGAACTGAGGCTGAACTGATGGGGCAGCAGACAACGGCGATCCGCCACGTCCGATAGTCATGATCGGCGGCAACAGGAGGATGATCACGATGGCGAAGAAGGCGAAGAAAGCTAAGAAGGCCAAGAAGGCGAAAAAAGCCAAGAAGGCCGTAGCGGCGAAAAAGAAGAAGGGCGCAAAGAAGTCCGCCAAGAAGGCTGCGAAGAAGTCGGCCAAGAAGAAATCTGCCAAGAAGGCAGCGCCGAAGAAGGCAAAGAGCGCGCCGAAGAAGAGGAAAGCGGCGGCGCCGAAGCCTGCGGCTGCGCCGGCCCCAGCCCCGGCTCCCGAGCCCGAGTCTGCGCCGAGCTGGGCTACGCCCAGCCCCGCTCCCAGCTGGAGCTCCGGCGGCTCGGAAGGCGGCGGCGAAAGCCACTAGGCCTTCCAGCGACTAACGTTTGAAGAGCCGCGGCGGAAACGCTGCGGCTCTTTCACTTTGGGCGGCGGGCACTTTTACGGGCATTCGATTCGGTCGAGCAAAGCCTCGGACGGATTTTTTGTGGCTCTGATGCAACCGCTGAACTTTGCCGAACGGCTGAAAATTGTGGTGCGATTGCAACACCCGCCAATAACCTCGCGCAAAAGGCCCCAAACGCCTAAAAAGTCGGCAAATGCTTGCGTTTTTTGCTTCACTGGTTGGATGGCGCAGACCAGATTAGCCGCGAGATTTGGTCGCAGTCGGTCTTCCGATTCCTTGGGGCAACGAAGCCCGACTGTTCAACAACGAGATGGGGATCGTCATGAAGAAACTGGTACTGGCCGCCGCGGTGTTGGCTATCACCGCGAGCTCCGTGATGGCCGCAGACATGGCTGTCAAGGCCAAGGCGCCGCCGCCGGCTCCGTTCGATCCCTGGGATCTCGCCTTCGGCGCCGCCATCATGAACGATTACATCTTCCGCGGCGTCACCCAGTCCAACCACAAGCCCTCGGTCGCGGTGTACTTCGAGCCCCGCTACAACTTCACCAAGGACCTGCAGGCCTATATCGGCGTCGCCGGCGAGAGCATCTCGTTCCCGAACCGCGCCGCGGCCGAAATCGACATCTACGGCGGTATCCGCCCGACCTTCGGCATCTTCGCCTTCGACTTCGGTGCCTGGGGCTACATCTATCCCGGCGGGCAGTGCTTCAATGCCGCCGCCTTCCCGGGCTCGGGCATTCCCGGTTCTGAGACGCAGTGCATCCTGAACGGCAACCTGCCGCTCAACGGCAACGTCGCCAAGCGTAGCGCCACCTTCTACGAAGTCTACGGCAAGGTGAACATCACCGTGAACGACCAGTTCGCCTTCGGCTTCAACGAGTACTACTCGCCGAACTTCCTCAACCTAGGCGCTTGGGGCAACTACGCCTCGGTCACCGCCAAGTGGACCGCGCCCTCGACCACCTTCGGTTCCTCCGGCGTCGGCATGTACATCTCCGGCGAATTCGGCCGGCAGTGGCTCGGTACCTCTGACGCCTTCTACGGCGTCGTGAGCCCGCTCGCGAACTTCGCGGCCGGTATCCCGGAGCCGAGCTACAACACCTGGAACATCGGCGTCGGCTTTACCTACAAGGTGTTCACGCTGGATATCCGCTACTCCGACACCAACCTGTCGAAGGCCTCCTGTAACGCCTTCACCTCGGACTTCTCGACCACCAACTTCAACGTGGCCAACATCACGGCGATCAATCCGGGTGGCTTCGGCTCCAACTGGTGCAGCGCGACCGGCATCGTCAAGCTGTCGGCCGACCTGACCGCGATGAGCAACCTGAAGTAAGCTGATTCGGTTCAACGGTTTTAGGGGCGGCAGAGCGATCTGCCGCCCTTTGCTTTGCGGGGCGATGTTTTTCATGGGCGAGGAGCGGATCGGCGAAGGCGAGGGTGGGCGGCTGCATTTCGACCGGCCGACACTGATTGCAGGCATCATCGCAGGCGCAGGTGCTGCGATCGCGATCGGCATCATGGAATGGTTTTCCATCGCCTCGCGCTTTCCGCTCGCCGTCATTCCCTTTGCGACCTCGATCGTGCTGGTGATCGGTTCACCGGACGCCGAACCGGCGCAGCCGCGCGCCCTGATCGGCGGCCATCTGATTTCCACGCTGGTCGGGCTTCTGGTGCTGAAACTGACCGGGCCGAACGCCTGGGCGGCGGCGGCCGGCGTTGGCCTTGCGGTGCTCGCGATGTACCTGACCGGCACCTTTCATCCGCCGGCCGGGATCAATCCGCTGCTGGTGATCTCAAACAATCTGTCCTGGACGTTCCTGTTCGCGCCGGTTCTCGCCGGCGCGCTGCTGCTCACGGCGTTTGCGATGGTGTGGCACCGCTGGGGCCGGCGCAATGGCTGGCCGCAGCGCTGGCTGTGAGCATGATCCCGAAAAGTGGGTACCGGTTTTCGGACAAGATCATGCTCAAACCAAAACGCTACTTGACCGGTACTTCCTCGCGCAACGCAAAGCGGTCGCCGGCGCGGACCAGCGTGAGCTTGCGCCGGTGGAAAGCCTCCAGCGTCGAGCGGTGACCGATCGAGACCAGGGTGGTCGCCGGCAGCTTTCCGGCGAGCAGGCGATAGAGCGCGGCCTCCGCCGGCTCGTCAAGCGAGGCGGTCGCCTCGTCGAGGAACAGGAAGGCCGGCGCATGCAATAGCGCCCGCGCCACGCCGAGGCGCTGCTGCTCGCCGAGCGACAGCATCCGGTTCCAGTGCGCCTCCTCATGCAGCCGCGGCGCAAGCTCAGGCAGTCCGACGTCGGCAAGCGCCTGCCTGACCCGCTCGATGTCGAAAGCTCCGGGCGCGGCGGGATAGCTCACCGCCGCATGCAGCGTGCCGATCGGAAAGTACGGCCGCTGCGGCAGCATCATCAGCGTGGCGCCGGCGGGAATCGTGACTGCGCCATCACCGAACGGCCAGATGCCGGCGATGGCGCGGAACAGCGTCGACTTCCCCGAGCCCGACGGCCCGCTGATCAGCGTGCGCTCGCCATGGCGCAAGGCAAGCGCATCAGCCGCGACGATCGGCTCGCCATGCGGCAGCCGCACCAGCAACTGCCTGAGCTCGATCGCCTCGCCTTTGCCAGCAGCGATGCGGACCGAGCTGGGGCTCGTCGCCAGATGCCGCGAGCTCACAATCGACATTTCGAAACCGTCGAGGCGGGCGACCACGGCGCGCCATTCGGCGAGCCGGCGGTAGACCGAGACGAAGAAGGACAGCGACCTGTAGACTTTGTCGAAGGCGTCTGCCGTCTGCTGGATGCCGCCGAGTTGCAGCTTGCCGGCAAAGAAGTAGGCCGGCGCCACCAGAATATAGGGAAAGATCACCGCCGCCTGCGCGTAGCTCTGGGTGAAGGCGGTCAGACGCTTGGTGCGGCTCATGATGCCGTACCAGTTGGTGATGACGCGGTTGAAGCGGCCCATCAGCCGCTCGCGCTCGGCAGGCTCGCCTTGCATCAGCGCGATCTGCTCGGAGTTCTCGCGCACCCGCACCAGGTTGAAGCGGAAGTCCGCCTCACGCTGCTGCTGCTCGAAGTCGAGATTGACCAGCGGCGAGCCGATCCATTGCGTCAGCACGGTGCCGAAGATGGCATAGATCAGCGCGCCCCAGACCAGGTAGCCCGGAATCGCAAATTCATGGCCGAACAGCTGCAGGGGGGCTGCCGCCGACAGGCCCCACAGGATCACCACGAAGGAAAGCAGTGATACGATCGCGTTCAACAGCCCGAGGCCGATTTCCATCGTGCGCTCGATGAACAGCTTGACGTCCTCGGTCATACGCTGGTCGGGGTTGTCGGCCGCATCGCCCTGCAGCTGCATGCGGTAGTGGTTGGGACCTTCCAGCCACTCGCCGAGATAGTGCTGCGTCATCCAGTTGCGCCAGCGGATCTGCAGCCATTGATTGAGATAGAGCTGATAGATCGCGAGCACGACGGCAGGGGTGACAATCAGGCAGAATACGCCGATTTCCCAGATGAAGCGGTCCCAGTCCTTGTCCTGGATCGCATTGAAGAAGCGGTTTTGCCACTGGTTGATCAGGACGTCGACTGCAACGGACGACAGCTCAATGGCGATTACGGCCGCGAGCAGGCCACACCCGGCCCATTTGTCCTCGGAGCGGAAATAGGGGGATGCGATCCGCCAGACGGTCGCGAGCGTCGCTCGGATGTTTTTCACAGATCATCGTCTCCGGGAAAACGGGCGCAAGGCCCTGAGAAAACTCGGGAAAAGCTACGGCCTCGACCAAGGTCGAAGGCATCGAGTGCCCGCGACGTCTTGTCGCAGGCGCCTCTCCGATCCTAGCATGCGGCGCAGGCGAGGGGCGGGGACGCCTCAGGGCTTCGCGCGGATGTGACGGACTGCTTTGGCAGCTTGCTCCGCGCATCGCAAGCACCCCGTTGGAACGCCCATGCGTGCCGAACCGTTCACGCCGGACGGCGCGCGCCATAACGGCGTGGGAAGGAAACTCAATGTGGGATCAAGTCTATAACCCGCTCAACAATGCGGCTCTGTCGACCATTGCGGCCGCCATTCCCGTGATCACGCTGCTGGTGCTGATCGCCAGCGGCAAGGTGAAGGCGCACATCGCGGCGATCATCGCCGTTGTTGTCACCAACCTGATCACGATCGTCATCTTCAATATGCCGGCCAATATGTCGATCCGCGCCTCGCTGCTCGGCGTGGTCGCCGGTTTCTTTCCAATCGGCTGGATCGTGCTCAACGTCATCTTCCTCTACCAGATCACGGTGGCGACCGGCCGCTTCGAATTGCTGAAGCGCGCGGTCGGCGGCGTCACCGAGGATCGCCGGCTGCAGCTGCTGTTGATCGCGTTTTCCTTCGGCGCGTTCTTTGAGGGCGCTTCCGGCTTCGGCACGCCGGTCGCCATCACCGGCGCGGTGCTGATCGGGCTCGGTTTCTCGCCGCTTGCGGCTTCAGGTCTGTCGCTGATCGCCAACACCGCGCCGGTCGCCTATGGCGCGCTGGGCACACCGATCCAGGGCCTTGCTTCGGTGACGGGGCTCGATCCCTACATCCTCGGCGCCATGGTCGGCCGGCAATTGCCGTTCTTCTCGGTGATCGTGCCGTTCTGGGTGGTGTGGGCGTTCGCGGGCTGGCGGGGCATGAAGGATGTCTGGCCGGCGATCCTCGTCACCGGCATCTCCTTCGCGGTCCCGCAATTCGTGATCTCGAACTACATCAATCCGTGGATCGTCGACATCGGCGCCTCGCTGATCTCGATGGGCTGCTTGATCCTGTTCCTGCGGGTATGGCAGCCGCGCGAACTGTGGCTATCGCCAAAATTGCGCGGCACGGATGAATCGGCCGCCACCATGGCCGCCGCAACGCCGCTCGACAAGACGCCGCTCTCACAAGCGCAATTGTGGAGCGCGCTCTTGCCATGGATCATCGTCTGCGTGGTCATGCTGATCTGGGGTAACGGCGCCTTCAAGAACTGGGCGAATTCGATCTTCACCTGGAATTATCCGGTGCCCGAGCTGCACAACATGATCAACAAGATGCCGCCGGTGGCAGCGAAGCCGACGCCGGAGGCCGCGGTGTTCGCCTTCACCTATCTCTCCTTCACCGGCACCGGCATGCTGATCGCGGCGATCATCTCGGGCCTGCTGATGGGGCTGTCGCCCGCGCGGCTGGTCACCGCATATGGCCGCACCATCAAGCTGTGCGCGATTTCGCTGATCACGATCTCTGCGATGCTGGCGATCGGTACGCTGACCCGGCTCTCCGGCGTCGACGCCACGCTCGGTCTAGCCTTTGCCGCCACCGGCGTGCTCTATCCCTTCTTCGGCACCTTGCTCGGCTGGCTCGGCGTGGCGCTGACGGGATCGGACACCGCTTCCAACATCCTGTTCGGCAATCTGCAAAAGATCACCTCCGAGCAGATCGGCCTGTCGCCGGTCTTGATGGCGGCCGCCAACTCCTCCGGCGGCGTGATGGGCAAGATGATCGACGCACAGTCGATCGTGGTCGCCTCCACGGCCACCAACTGGTACGGCCATGAGGGCTCGATCCTGCGCTACGTCTTCCTGCATTCGATCGTGCTGGCCTGTTTGGTCGGCGTGCTCGTGACGCTGCAGGCCTATGTCTATCCGTTCACGCTCTTGGTCCTGAAATAGACCGGGCCGGCGTGCTCCAGGCAAATCCCCGCGGCTGCCAGTCGCGGGGATTTTTTCAAGCGGTTTTTTCTTCGAGCGCCATCTGGCCAATGTCGGATTCGTTCCATACAAGGGCGCGCGGCATCGGGCCCGCTTGCTTCGAGAGGTTGCATGGTCTTCGGGAAAGCTGATTTGAAATTCGCCGCCATTGCGTTGTCCGCGGCATTGCTCGGCAGCGCGCAGGCCGAGGCCCAGGAATTCCCGTTCGGCCTTGAGATGACGCTGGAGGTCGCGCGCATGCCCGGCTCCAAGCGCATTCCCTCGATTGAGATCGGCGACAATGGCGAAGTCGTGCTCGAGCTTTGGTGCAAGGGCGGCAAGGGCCAGTTCTCGGTGGCCGGCAACACCATTATCTTCGTCCCCGGTGCGATGGAGAGCCGCAGCTGTCCGCCCGACCGCGCCCAGGCCGACGACGACCTGATCGCCGCGTTGAGCGATGCTGCGACCTGGAAGCGGCAGGGCGATTTCGTCACGCTGATGGGCTCGAAGCCGCTGCGCTTTCGGATCAATACGAACTAGCTGCCGCGATAGGCGGCGGTGTACAGCGATGTGTCGTAGTAGCTCCGGTAGCGCGTGACCTGTCCGCGGTTCACCGTAAAGTAATGGATGGCGTCGAGGGCGACGCGGCGGCCGGAGCGGCGAAATACAAACTCCTCGCGCGTCAACACCGCCACCTCGTCGCCGTTGACTAGGAACTGCCGCGGTTCGAACTTCTGGAAGTCCTGCTCGCGCCCAACGGCTTCGAAGAACTTGGCGGCTTCGGCCCGGCCGCGACGCGCAATATGGGTTGGCACGTCGGTATCGGATTTGTCGCCGCCCCAGTCGACGTCGTCTGACAATTTGCCGAGCAAACCTTGCAGATCGCCTTGGCCAAAATCCTGAAACAGCGCTTTCACCACCTCGACGGGCTGCTGCGTCATCCTCTATTCTCCCCTCTTGATACTCCGGTTAGGAGTATTGTGGACGACCTCCGAACAGGAGTATTGTCACAATACCGTGAAACTGACGTTGACCTCGCACGCCATCCTGTCGCTGATAGCGATCAAGCCGCTGACAAGCTATGCGCTGGCCCGCGAGATGGAACGTAGCGTCGGTTTGATCTGCGCACGCGCGCCGAGCCGGATCTACGAAGAGCCGAAACGGCTGGTACAGCTCGGTCTCGCGGCGGCGCACCGCGAATACACCGGCCAGCGCCCTCGGACAGTTTACCGGATTACCGCGAAGGGGCGGGAAACTCTGCGGGTCTGGCATGGTTCGCCTGACATTGCCGAGCCGTTGCTGGAGTCAGAAGCCTTGCTGCGAATTTTCTTCAGCGATCAAGGGACGCCGCAACAGATTGCGTCGGCCCTCGATTCCATGACTGCGTTCGCCAATCGCGTCGATCGGATCAGCGTGAGGGTTGCGACGGCCTTTTATTCCGATCCGACACGGTTCGGGTCGCGCGGACCTTTTGCCGCGCTGGTCTTTTCATTTCTGGTGCAGTACGCGCAGTTTCTGCGACATTGGTCGCAGGCGACGAAGCGGGAGACCGAGCGCTGGCGCCACGTGTCGCCCGCCGGCAAGCGGGCCTGGATGGAGCGCTCGATTCCCGCGAGCCGGATCGGGGTCGCGCCGCCACCCGGGCGCGGCGCGACCGTGCAGAAGCGCCGGGCAAGGCGCGCGAAGCAGACGACGACGCGCTAGGCGCGCCTTACTTCCACACCGACTTGTCGGCGTCCCAGCGCTGGCCCTTCAGCTCCTTTGCCAGCGCCTCGACCGCGCCGCCGTCGTCCTCGGGCTCGGCGCCCTCGTCATCGGCTGAGCCGGTATCTTCCGAGAGGTTGAGTTTCGGCCCCGTGCCTTCGTCCGCCGTTGATGTCACCGGGCTCGACACCCACAGCATCAGCTTGTCAGAAGTGCCCGGCTTGTCGGCCGACACCATCGCCGAGACCTCCACCGTCTCGGTAAGGGCGAGCGCGGGATAGATCTGGCTCGGCCGCTTGAAGGTCAGCTTCAGCTTGCCGGTGTTGGCGTTCCAGGACGATCCGGCCGGCGTTGCGACCAGCGTCTTGCTCAGCACGCCGGCAACGGCGGTCGCGAGTTTCTCGCGGTTGACCTTGTCGCCATCGCGCCAGTCGGCGGCGGCAAAGCGGATGGCGCGGTCCATCTCGACAATGCCGCTGGTCCAGCCCGCCAGGGTCACGCCCGGCGTCGCCTTGGCTTTCGCGACTACGGCGCCGGCGCGCTCGGGGTCGACAGTAAGGTTGATGGTCTGCTCGCCCGCGCGCAACTCGTCGCAAGACACCGTCAGGCTGTTGACGGAGACTTCAAGCGCCTCGCCCTTCAAGCTCTTCACAAAATCGAGCACCGAGTCGAGCTTGACCCGCACGCCGACCGATTCCGGCGAGACATCGGTAAAATCCTTTGGCGCCGGCGTGATGCCGTCGTCGCGGGTCTGGCTCTCCAGAAATTCCTTTTCGCTGAGGTCGGAATTATCCGTCGAGACCACCTCATTGACCTTCTGGCCGATGCTGATCTGGCCGCGGAATTCAAAGGTGTCGCCGGTGACCTTGCGCGTCAGCTTCACGTTGACCGGCTGCTTGTCGCCGAGGCTTTGCGCCGTGCCGGTGAGGCTTTGGCCGCTGATGGTGAGATTGGCGACAAAGCGATCCTTGCGCTCGGCGCCCTTGGTGACGGGATAGCAGACGTCGAGCACAGCTGCGGTCACGGTCTTGCCCTGCCGCGTCTCCTTCAGGATGACGTCGGCATTGCCGTCCATCAGCCCGTCGATCGCGGTGAAGTAGCGGATCTCGGGGCCGGCGGGCGCAGATTTGGCCGCCGGCTGCTTCGCCTGCGCGAAAGCAAGGTCCGGGATCAAAGCGGCAAGGCCGACCAGGCAAAGCAGGAGCGGGCGCATCGGAAGTTTCCTTTGGGACGGGCAGAGTCGGAGGCGGGCTTTACTACCAGACCTCGCTGTCCTCAGCCAAAAAGAAGGCCGCCCGGAGGCGGCCTTCGATCGGCTTATTTTCGGCGGTTCCTCAGAAACCCATGCCGCCCATTCCGCCCATGCCGCCACCGGGCATGGCGGGCGCGGGCGCTTCCTTCGGCACTTCGGCGACCATGGCTTCGGTCGTCACCAGCAAGCCCGCAACCGAGGAGGCGTCCTGCAGCGCGGTGCGCACCACCTTGGCGGGGTCGATGATGCCCTTCTCGACCATGTCGACATATTCCTCGGTCTGGGCGTCGAAGCCAAAGGTCTCCGACTTGTTGTCGAGGATCTTGCCGACCACGATGGAGCCTTCGAGGCCTGCGTTCTCCGAGATCTGCCGCACCGGGGCTTCCAGCGCCTTCAGAACGATGTTGATGCCGGCCTGCACGTCGGCATTGTCGTTGGAGAGGCGGCCGACCGCCTTCTTGGCGCGCAGCAGCGCCACGCCGCCGCCGG
>Ga0081455_10005255_pt1 | contig 14228 bp, 16 predicted proteins | sample TabmetS3T2R1_FD_70207 | JGI IMG/M metagenome (GOLD analysis project Ga0081455, IMG submission 70207) | Tabebuia heterophylla rhizosphere microbial communities from the University of Puerto Rico - S3T2R1 | ecosystem: Host-associated > Plants > Roots > Rhizosphere ... | reverse complement strand
CCGGCCAGACGTCGGCGTGGCGCGCTCTGTACTGCGGCAGCAGCTCCGGGTGGACCTGCAACATGAAGCAGTAGCGCGCCACTCCGACGTCCCCTCAGAAGTTGAACTGGTCGACGTTGGACGAGTCGAAGACCGTGGGCGGCCCGAGCACCACCGACGGGCCGGTCGACCCGGCGGCCGGCAGCACCGTGTACTCGCCGAGCTTGCCCGCCTTGAACTTGGTGCCTGCCGACAGACTGGCGCTGCCCGAAGCGAGCGCCGCCGCCGCGTAGCCGGCCAGGTAGCCCAGGTTGCTCGGGTTCCACAGCTCGAACGCCTTCACCGTGCCGTCGTGGATGTACGGCTTCATCTGCGACGGAAGGCCGAGGCCGGTCAGCGTCACCTTCTTGGCGATGTCCTTGTGCGTGGACAGGTACTGCGCCGCCGTCGAGATGCCCACCGTCGTCGGCGAGATGATGCCCTTCAGGTTCGGGTAGGCCGACAGCAGACCCTGCAGCACGGTCAGCGAGGTGGCCGGGTCGTCGTTGCCGTAGACCGTCTTGACCAGGTGCATGTTCGGGTAGTTCTTGAGCTGCTCCTTCATGTACCCGATCCATGAGTTCTGGTTCGTAGCGGTGGCCGCCGCCGACAGGATCGCGATGTCGCCCGCGCTTCCGATCTGCTTGGCCAGCAAGTCGACCTCGGACGTGCCGATCTGCTTCGTGTCCGCCTGGTTGATGAACAGGTGGTTCGGGCACTGGACGTCCGAGTCGAACGACACGATCTTGATGCCGGCGTTGTACGCCTGGCCGAGCGACGGGCACAGCGAGCTCGGGTCGTTGCCGGCGATGACGATCGCGTCGGCGTGGGCCTGGATCGCCGCCTGGATCGACGGGATCTGCGCCGCGGCGGTGTCGGCGGTGCCACTGCTGACGACGACCTTGCCGCCCAGTTCCTCCAGCGCCGTCTTGCCGCCGTTGTCGGCGATCACCTCGTACGGGTTCTGCGTGTCCTTCGGGATGAAGTAGACGGTCAGACCCTTCTTGACGCCCGTCGCGGTCGGTGAACCGGTGTCCGACGTCTTCTTGGTGGTCGAGCTGCACGCCGCGGTCAGGCCGACAGTGAGCGCCGTCGCGAGTACAGCCACCCTGCGGAGTTGCACCATTGCTGATCCCTTCTCGTAATTACGCCGGGACGCGGCGTCTCGTTCGAGCGCGGATGCGGCGTATCGCCTCGCCGCCGTTGGGCACGATCACGCTGACCAGCAGCAGCCCACCGAGCACGATGTTCTGCACTTGGGCGTCGACGTGCATCTGGGTCAGCGCCTGCTGCAAGCAGCCGACGATGACTACCGACAGGACGACGCCGACGATGCTGCCCCGGCCGCCGAAGATCGACACTCCACCGAGCAGCACGATTGCGACGACGTTCAGTTCGAGGCCGGTGCCGGCGTCGAAGCGGGCCGATGCGTTCTTGAGGGTGAACAGGATGCCGGCCAACGCGCACAGGACACCGCTCAGGACGTACAGCCAGAACTTGATCCGGCCGACCCGGATGCCGGCGAAGTGGGCCGCCTCGGACTGCAGGCCGATCGCGAAGATAGAGCGGCCCAGCGGCGTCGCGTGCAGCACGATCGCGCAGATCACGGCCAGACCGAGGAAGATCGCGACCGAGTACGAGATCTGGGTGCCCTGGATGGGCACGACGCCGATCTTGGTCAGTGACAGCGGATACCCGCCGACCGTGCTGTTGCCGAGGATGACCTCGGCCAGGCCACGGAACAGGGTCAGCGTGCCGATCGTGACCGCGATCGAAGGCAGCCCGAGCCGGGTGATCAGCGCGCCGTTGAGGGCGCCGCCGACCGCGCCGACGACCAGAGCCGCCGCCATCGCCAGGTAGATGTTCCAGTGGTGCTCGAACAGGTAGCCCATGATCGTGCCGGCCAGGCCCAGCATCGACGCCACCGAAAGGTCGATCTCGCCGGTCATCACGATGAGCGTCAGCGGCAGCGCCATGATCGCGATCTCGCCCATGTTCAGGCCGATGTAGAACATCGTCGACTGGGTGAAGAAGTCGCTCGACTGGGTACCGGCGAAGATCAGCGTGGCGATCAGGACGATCACCAGGCCGCTCTCCCAGCGCAACGCCGAGCGCCAGGGCAGTTCGCGGTGCGGCGCGTCGACCGCGCTGACGGCCGGCGGGGCCGTCTGCGTATCAGACATCACGGTGCGCCCCCTCCGCCGTCTGCATTCGTCGGGCCACCCGCAGGCCGACCCACCGGTCGAACGCGATCGCGGCCAGCAGCAGCGCGCCGGCCACCGCCTGGTTCCAGAACGACGAGATCCTCGACGCGACCAGGGCCTGGTTGATCGTGTTGAGCAGTAGCGCTCCGAGCGCGGCCCCGAACACCGTGCCGCTGCCGCCGAAGATCGCCACGCCGCCGACCACCACGGCGGCGATCACGCTCAGCTCGTAGCCGGTGCCGCCGGTCGCGTCGACGGTGGCGAACTCGGCCAGGAACAGCGCCCCGCCGAACCCGGCCAGCGCCCCGCTGATCGTGAACGCGCTGACGATGCGCCGCCCGGCCGGGACGCCGGCCAGTGCCGCCGCCTCGGGATTCGAGCCGATCGCGTAGAGGTCGCGCGCCGAGCGGAACGTGCGCATCGCGTAGCCGACGATCAGCACGACGAGCGCGACGATGACGGCCAGCCACGGGATGCCCAACACCGTCTTGTAACCGACCTCGGTGAACGGCCTGGGCACGTTGACCGGGTCGATGCGCTTGCCGTTGACGATGCGGGCGTCGATGCCGCGGACGATGTACAGCGAGGCCAGCGTGACGACGAGGCTGGGCACCCGGGCGATCGTCGTGATCAGCCCGTTGATCACGCCCACCACTGCGCCGATCAGCGTGCCGATCACGAATCCCACGAACGCCGGCGTATGGGGATGCTTGACGAACACGTCGCCCACGACGTAGGCGGACAAGCCGACCACCGAACCGACGGACAGGTCGACGTTGCGGGTGACGATCACCAGCGTCTCGCCGACCGCGAGCAACGCGATCAGCGACGCGCCGGTGAGCAGCTGCTGCACGCTGTGCGCGTCGGCGAACGCGTGGTTGTTGATCGTCGTCGCGACGAACACCACGACGATGGCGACGACGATGCCGAGCTCGCGGGCCCGCAACAGGCCCTCGGCCCGGAACATGCGCCGGACGAGCGGAGCGGTGATGACGGTCATGACGCGACCCCCGCGGCCTGACCGGTGGCGGCTCGCATGATCGAGTCCTCGGTCGCCTCGGCGCGCGACAGCTCGGCCACGAGCTTGCCCTCGCGCAGCACCAGCACCCGGTCGGCCATGCCCAGCACTTCCGGCAGCTCGGACGAGATCATCAGCACGGCCACCCCGTCGGCCACCAGCCGGTCGAGCAGGCGGTGCACCTCGGCCTTGGTGCTGACGTCGATGCCACGGGTGGGCTCGTCGATGATCAGCACGGACGGCTTGCGGGCCAGCCACTTGGCCAGCACGACCTTCTGCTGGTTGCCGCCGGACAGCGTCGACACCGCGCTGCTCATCCGTCCGTACCGCAGCTGCAGCCGCCCGGCCCAGTCGTTGGCCAGCCGGCGCTCGGCCGACCGGCGGATCAGCCCGCCCTTTCGCAACCGGGACAGCGACGGCAACGCGACGTTGTGGTCGATGCTCATGTCCATGACCAGGCCCTGCTGGCGGCGGTCTTCCGGCACGAAGGCCACCCCGGCCGCCATCGCGGCCCGCGGCGAGCCGTTGGGCAGCGCCTTGCCGTCGACGTGCACCTCGCCGGCGTCGCGCCGGTCGATGCCGAACGCCGCCCGCGCCACCTCGCTGCGCCCGGCGCCGACCAGCCCGGCCAGGGCCACGATCTCGCCGCGCCGCACCGAGAACGACACGTCGTCGAACACGCCGGCCCGGCTGAGCCGGCTGACCTGCAGCGCGACCTCGGCCGGCGACGACTCCGACTTCGGGAACAGCTCGTCCAGGTCGCGACCGACCATCGCCCTGATGATGTCGTCGACGGTCAGCTCGTCGATTGGCGCCGTCCGCACGAACTTGCCGTCGCGCATGACGGTCACGCGCTGGCAGATCGCGAACACCTCTTCGAGGCGGTGCGATATGAACAGGACGGCCGCGCCGTGGCTGCGCAGCGCGCGGGTCACGTCGAACAGGCGGGCCACCTCTACCGTGGTCAGCGCCGCGGTCGGCTCGTCCATCACGATGACGTTCGCGTTGAACGAGATGGCCTTGGCGATCTCGACGATCTGCTGGTCGGCCACCGACAGCCCGCGGGCCGGGCGGCCCGGGTCGAGCTCGACGCCGAGCCGCGCGAACGCCTCGGCGGCCGCGCGTCGCATCTGGCCCTGGTCGATGCGCCGGCCGCTCTTGCGGGGCTGGCGCCCGACGAAGATGTTCTCGGCGACGGTGAGATCCGGGAAGAGCGTCGGTTCCTGGTAGATGATCGACACGCCGGCCGCGCGCGACTCGGCCGGGCCGGTGAACGACACCGGCTCGCCGCCGAGCAGCAGCCGGCCGCTGTCGGCCTGGTGCACGCCGGCCAGGATCTTCACCAGCGTCGACTTGCCGGCGCCGTTCTCGCCCAACAGCGCGTGCACCTCGCCCGGATAGAGCGTCACCGACCCGTCGACGAGCGCGCGCACCGAGCCGAAACTCTTCGTGGCTTGCTCGAGGACGAGGCGCGGCTCCGCGAGCTCGTGAACAGCTGGCACCTGCGGCCCCCAGGGAGGTCGGACTGTGAAACCTTTCACGTGTCCGGGAACGCTAGACCCGCGCCCGGACGCGCGTCAAGGCTTCGTTTCTGTCCTGTTTCCAACGGTGTCCTGGTTCGGCCGTCCCTGGCCGGCTGCGCGACACGAACCGGTTGCGCGCTATACAGTCCGGAGTGCGTGACACGATTCAAAGCATCGGGGTCACCGCTCAGGGAGGAGCTCGCGTGACTGCATCGGTCAGCGTCACTGACGTCGCGGCCCATGCCGGCGTGTCGCTCGGCACGGTGTCCAACGTGCTCAACCGGCCGGACCGCGTCTCGGCGGCCACTCGCGAGCGCGTCCTGCGCGCCATCGACGAGCTGGGCTTCGTGCGCAACGAGGCCGCCCGCCAGCTGCGCGCCGGGCGCAGCCGCACGATCGGTCTGATCGTGCTGGACGTCGGCAACCCGTTCTTCACGGATATCGCGGCCGGCGTCGAGGAAGCAGCGGCCGACGTGGGGTTGTCGGTCGTGCTGTGCAACAGCGGCGAGAACTCCCAGCGCGAGCAGCACTACCTGGGCGTGCTCGAGGAGCAGCGGGCCTACGGCATCCTGGTCAGTCCGGTGACCGGCCGCAACACCCGGCTGGAGGCGATCCGCCGGCGCGGCATCCCGATCGTGCTCGTCGATAGGGGCTCGAGCCGCCGGCAGTGCTCGGTGTCGGTCGACGACGTGGTGGGCGGCGAGCTGGCCGTGCACCACCTGCTCGAACAGGGCCACGAGCGCATCGCGTTCGTCGGCGGCCCGATGGCGATCAAGCAGGTGTCCGACCGGTTGGCCGGCGCGCGGCAGGCGCTGCGCACGGCCGGGCTGCCCGAGAGCCGGATGAGCGTGGTCGAGACGCCGGCCCTCAAGGTGAGCCACGGGCGGGCGGCCGGCGCGCAGATCGCCGAGATGCCGGCCCGCAAGCGGCCGACCGCCGCGTTCTGCGCCAACGACCTGGTGGCTCTCGGCGTGCTGCAGGAAATGACGCGACGCCGGGTGAGCGTGCCGGGTGAGCTGGCCATCGTCGGCTACGACGACATCGAGTTCGCCGCGGCGGCGGCGGTGCCGTTGACGTCGGTCAAGCAGCCCCGCCGCCAGCTCGGCTCGGCTGCGGCGGCGCTGCTGATCGAGGAGGCCGACCAGGCTGACACCCACCAGCATCGGCAGGTCGTGTTCGAACCGGACCTGGTGATCCGGGAGTCGACGAAACCCTGACCGGTCGGCCCCGATCGGTTTTGGTCACCAGGCCGGATATACGGGACCTGGCGACCAAAACCGGGGAGGGGACGGATCAGGCGGCGGAGGCCAGCTGGCGGGCCAGGTCGCGGCCCTTGTCGCCGGCGGTGGTGTGCGCCTGGGCCAGCGACTCCCGGTGGTTGTCGATGAACTGAGCCATCTCGGGAACGACCTCCGACAAGGTCAGCTCGGGCGTGATGACGTGGACGTCGAAGCCCAGCACCTCGCCCAGGATGCGACGCAGGTACGGCTCGGCGTGATCCCAGCCGTCGCGCGGCGTGCCCGGCTTGTACGACCCACCCTGGGCGTTCACCAGCACCAGGGTGCGACCGCGGAACAGGCCCTCGGGGTCACGGGTGCGCGGATCGCTCAGCAGGTGGTCGATCCAGGTCTTCACCGACGCGGGCGTGCCCCAGTTGTACAGCGGCACGCCGATCAGAACGGCGTCGGCGGCGAGCAGCTCGTCCACCAGTGCGCTCGAGCGGGCGACGAACGCACCCTGCTCAGGCGTCCGGTCGTCCTCGGGTAGGAAGCGGGCGTTGTGGTCGAGCTCGGTGATGTAGGGCAGCGGCTCGTGGCCCAGGTCGCGCACCGTCACCGTCCCGGTCGGGTGCCCCTCTTCCCACGCCGCCTGGAAACTGTCGGCGACGGAGCGGGAGAACGAACCCTGCTGGCGGATGCTGGCGTCGATTCGATGCAGATGAGCCATTTCGGGAGGCCTCTCAGGTAGGTGGAAAGCAACGCACGATCGAACCTAGCAGATCGTTGAGCTATTCCAACGATTGAGAAGCGATGATGGTTGTACTGGATAGGTACCATCGACGGCGTGGCGGCCGATGAGATGACGCTGGCGCGAGAGCGCCTCGGACTGTTGCTCGCCCGGCACGGGCAGTTCGTCAACCTGCACATCCGCCGGGCGATGGCCGACACCGGCCTCACGCCCCGACATCGTCAGGTGCTCGTCGATCTCTCCGTGCACGGACCGACCAGCCAGCAGGCGCTGCTGGAGAAGCTGGCCGTCGACCCGAGCGTGCTCGTCAGCATCCTCAACGACCTCGAGACGCAGGGGCTGGCCGAGCGGCGCCGCGATCCGGCCGACCGGCGCCGGCACATCGTGGAGATGTCGACGGAGGGCTGCTCGGTGCTGCGCCGCATCGAGGAGGCCGTGTCCGAGGCGGAGGCGGAGCTGTTCGCCGACCTGGACGACGCCGACCGCGCCCGGCTGCACGACCTGCTCAGCCGGGTGCGCACCATTCCCGAGGACCCGGCCTGCACCGAGGCCGCCGAGACCTGCTGACCCGGGGCTCGCTCAGGCCCAGAGTTGGCCTTCGAGCTTCTCCGCGGCGTGCTGCAACGAGCCGTCGTAGGCGCCGGTCGACAGGTACTTCCACCCACCGTCGGCCACGATGAACGCGATGTCGGCGCGCTCGCCCGTCGCCGCGACCCGGTCGGCGATGGACAGCGCCGCGTGCAGGATCGCCCCGGTCGAGATGCCGGCGAAGATGCCCTCGTGCTCGATCAGGTCGCGGGTTCGGCGCAGCGCGTCGTAGGACGTGACCGAGAACCGCGAGGTGAGCACGCTGTCGTCGTAGAGCTCGGGCACGAATCCCTCGTCGATGTTGCGCAGCCCGTACACCAACTCGCCGTAGCGCGGCTCGGCGGCGACGATCTGCACGTCCGGCGCCTTCTCGCGCAGGTAGCGCCCGGCACCCATCAGCGTGCCGGTGGTGCCGAGGCCGGCGACGAAGTGGGTGAGCGTCGGCAAGTCGCGCAAGATCTCCGGAGCGGTGCCCTCGTAGTGCGCCTGGGCGTTCGCGGCGTTGCCGTACTGGTAGAGCATCACCCAGTCCGGGTTCTCCTCGGCCAGCTTCTTCGCCACCGCCACCGCCTGGTTCGAGCCCCCGGCGGCCGGCGAGAAGATGATGCGCGCGCCGAACATCTCCAGCAGCTGGCGCCGCTCGACGGAGGTGTTCTCGGGCATCACGCACACCAGCCCGTAGCCGTGCAGCTTGGCGACCATGGCCAGCGAGATACCGGTGTTGCCCGACGTCGGCTCGAGGATCGTGCAGCCGGGCGTCAGCCGTCCGTCGGCCTCGGCGGCGCGCACCATGAACAGCGCGGCCCGATCCTTGATCGATCCGGTCGGGTTACGGTCCTCCAGCTTGGCCCACAGCCGCACCGGCGCATCACCGGTCCAGCGCGGCGAGAGGCGGGGCAGCCCGACGAGCGGCGTCTCGCCGAGCGCGTCGGTCAGCGAGTCGTATCGCACGTCAGCCGCCGGCGACTGCCGGCAGGATCGTCACCGAGTCGCCGTCTTTCAGCGCGGTGCCGAGCGAGCCGGTGAAACGCACGTCCTCGTCGTTGACGTAGACGTTGACGAAGCGGTGCAGGCCGCCGTCGTCGGTGATCAGCCGGCCCTTGAGACCCGGATGGTTGGCGTCCAGGTCGTCGAAGAGCGCGGATAGCGTGTCGCCCTTGGCTTCGACGGACTTCGCGCCGCCGGTGTAGGTGCGCAGGATGGTCGGGATCTTGACCTCGATGGCCATTTGCGTGGTGCTCCTTCGGGAAAGTCGATGATGGACGCGGGGCGGGCTCAGCGACAGTCGTAGTCGAGGTCGATGCGGGTGTGCCCGAGCAGCACCCGCTCGATCAACACGTCACGCATACGACTCCACCACCGTGACCGGCTCCTCGGTAATCACACCGTCCACGATGGTGAACGACCGGAACTCGGTGTCGTCTTCCGCCCGGGTCGACACGAGCACGTAGTGGGCGTTCGGCTCCGAGGCGTAGGCGACGTCGGTGCGCGACGGGTAGGCCTCGGTGGCCGTGTGCGAGTGGTAGATGACCACCGGCTCCTCGTCCTGGTCGTCCATCTCGCGCCAGACCTTGAGCTGCTCGACCGAGTCGAAGCGGTAGAACGTCGGTGACCGCTCGGCGTTCAGCATCGGGATGTGCCGGGTCGGCCGATCGCTGCCCGCGGCGCCGGCGACTACGCCGCACGCCTCGTCGGGGTGATCGCGGCGGGCGTGCGCGACGATCGCGTCGTGGGTCGCCCGGTCGATGGTCAGCACCTGCCTAGTGTCCCATTACGGTATGGACGAGCGAGTCCTGCAGTGCGGTAAGCCACTGGTAGATCGCCCGCAGCTGGGCGTCCGGGTCGGTCGGGTCGATCGCCGGGTCGTCGTCCTCGCTGACGTCCAGGCGCGTGCCGATTGCCAGCCGCAGATCGTTCAGGACGGTGAGCCAGCGCTGGGCCGCCTCGTCGTCGAGGTCGACATCCCCTTCGCCGTCGGGCAGTTCGGCCCGGCACTCGCCCAACCGTTCGGTCTTGGTGTCGCGCAGCGACTCCTCGGTGAGCGACCGGAACTCGGCCGCTGCCTCGTCGTCGCCGCGGTACGCCGCGGGGAACAGCCGCTGCCGAACGGGGTCGTCGTCGGGCAGCGTCTGCAGGGCGCCGTCGAGGTCGTCGAACAGCGTCGCCAGCAGGCCGGACTCGACCGACTCGAGCTGGATGCGGGCATGGCCGCGCCGTCGGGTTACCCGCATCGCTCCCGGTTCCTGATCAGTCCTGCTTTTGCAGGGTGGCCCACAGGCCGTAGCCGTGCAGGGTGTTGACGTCGAGTTCCATCCGTTCGCGGGTGCCGGTCGACACGACCGCCCGGCCCCGATGATGTACGTCGAGCATGAGCTTCTCGGCCTTCGATTTCGGGTAGCCGAACACGGTCATGAAGACGTGGGTCACGTAGCTCATCAGGTTGATCGGATCGTTCCAGACTATGGTGATCCATGGTCGATCGGGCTCGACCGAGGATTGGACGTCTTCTGCGGGCAGTGTCTTGCCCGCAGTCTGCGGTGGAGACAGCGTGCCGGGCATCACTCCATGGTGGCACGGTCACGGTCAGGTCACGAGCCCGTCATCGCACCGTGATCACGATTGCCCCACTGACCGATGACATCCCGGGTGTCGCTCTACTACCGTCTTGCGCCATGAGCGCGCCATACAATCCTGCGCCGGGCGGCCAGCAGCCGGGCGATCAGTCGCAGTGGGGTGGATACCCCGGCGGCAACTATCCGCAGCAGAGTCAGCCCGGATACCCCGGGCCGGACGAGCGGCAGCAGGGCGGATACGGCCAGAGCGGCTACCCGCAGCCGGGCGGGTACGAGCAGGGCGGCTATCAGCAGGGCGGGTACCAGCAAGGCGGGTACCAGCAGGGTGGGTACCAGCAGCAGCCGAGCGGTTACGGGTACGGGCAGGGCTACAGCAGCTACGGCAACGAGCAGCGGCCGACCCTCGGAATCGTCGGCATCGTGGTCGCGATCGTCGGCGCCATCGTCCTGATCAGCGGCTTCTTCCTCAGCTGGTACAAGATCGCCGGGCAGGAAGCCAAGTTCAGCGACATCCACAAGGACCTCAGCAACGCCGGATCGGTGGCGCCGGGCCTGGCCAAGGCGTACTTCGGCTGGCTGGCCTGGGTACTGCTCGTTCTGGTGATCATCGCCGCGGTCGTGGCCAACCTCCCGGTCGGACCGGCCGTGCTGCCGATGCGGATCGTGGCCCCGGTCATCGGGCTGCTCGGCGTGCTGCTGACCCTGCTCGCGCTGAACAGCTACTGGGACAAGGCCAAGGACACCCCGGCCGGCCAGGGCGCCGACCTCGGCATCTTCAAGCACAGCGCGATCGGGCTGTACCTGACGCTGGCCGGGTTCATAATCGCCGGCGTGGCAGGGGTTTTCGGGCCACGGCGTGCCTGATAGGTCTGGCCCAGCGTCGACCACGGCGTCGCGAAGCACGGCGCTGCTGACCGACCGCTACGAGCTGACCATGCTCGACGCCGCCCTGCGGAACTCCACCGCGGAGCGGCACTGCGTGTTCGAGGTGTTCGCGCGGCGCCTGCCCGACGGGCGCCGCTACGGAGTGGTGGCCGGAACGGCGCGCCTGCTCGAGGCCATCCGAGAATTCACCTTCGACGCCGAGACGGTGCGCCGACTGCGCGAGGCCGGCGTGGTCAGCGACGCCGGCGCCGCGTACCTGGCCGACTACCGGTTCCGCGGCGACGTCGACGGCTATTCCGAAGGCGAGCTGTATTTCCCGTTCTCGCCGTTGCTGACCGTGGCGGGCACGTTCGCCGAGGCGGTGATCCTCGAGACGCTGACCCTCTCGATCCTCAACCATGACACTGCGATCGCGTCGGCCGCCGCCCGCATGGTGAGCGCCGCCGAGGGCCGGCCGGTGATCGAGATGGGCTCGCGGCGCACTCACGAGGAAGCGGCGATCGCATCGGCGCGGGCGGCGTACCTCGCCGGGTTCGCGTCCACGTCCAACCTGGCCGCCGGCGATCGATTCGGCGTGCCGACGGCCGGCACCGCGGCCCACGCGTTCACCCTGCTGCACGACGACGAGGCGGCGGCGTTCCGGGCCCAGATCGCCGCCCTCGGCAGCGACACCACGTTGCTCGTCGACACCTACGACCTGACGCGGGGCATCGCGACCGCGGTCGAGGTGGCCGGCCCGTCGCTCGGCTCCATCCGCATCGACTCGGGCGATCTCGGCGTACTGGCCCGGCAGGCCCGCAAGCAGCTCGACGACCTCGGCGCGACGAGCACGCGCATCATCGTCAGCGGCGACCTGGACGAGTACTCCATCGCCGCGCTGGGCGCCTCCCCCGTCGACGCCTACGGCGCCGGCACGGCCGTGGTGACCGGCTCGGGCGCCCCGACGGCGTCGATGGTCTACAAACTGGTGGAGGTCGACGGCCGGCCGGTGGCCAAGCGGTCCGAGCACAAGGCCACGCAGGGCGGGCGCAAGACGGCCTTCCGCGCGCACAAGGAGACGGGCACGGCCGTCGAGGAGATCGTCGCGGTCGGGGCGGTCCCGGAGCTGGGCGAGCACGACCGGCTGCTGCAGCGTCCGCTGATGCGCGGCGGATCGCCGGCCCCCGACCTGCCCACCCTGGACGAGTCGCGCGAGCACCTGCGCCGAGCGATGGTGACCCTGCCGTGGGACGGGCTGAAGCTGTCACGAGGCGAGCCGGCCATCCCGACCCGGGTCATCTGACCGATCAGGCAACCTCGGCGCCGTAGGGGCGCGAAAGGTTGCACAATCGTGGGCGTGCGCAGCGCGGTGATCGTCGTCGACGTGCAGAACGACTTCTGCGAAGGCGGATCGCTCGCGGTCAACGGCGGCAGCGACGTCGCCCGGGCGATCAGCGCGCGGCTCGACGAGGGCGGCTACGACCACGCGGTGGCCTCGCGTGATCACCACGTCGAGCCGGGCGGACACTTCGCCGCGAATCCCGACTTCGTGGATACCTGGCCGACGCACTGCCAGGTCGGGACGCCGGGCGCCGAGCTGCATCCGTCCCTCGACACGCGGCACATCGAGGCGATCTTCGACAAGGGCGAGTACGAGGCGGCTTACTCCGGCTTCGAGGGCGCGAGCGACGGCGTGGGGCTGGAGGCCTGGTTGCGGGCACGCGATGTCGACGCCGTGGAGGTGGTGGGCATCGCCACCGACTACTGCGTGCGGGCCACCGCGCTCGACGCCGCCGCCGCCGGCTTCGCCACCACCGTCCGGCTCGACCTCACCGCCGGCGTGGATCCGTCCACTGTGGACAATGCACTGGCCCAACTGCGCGAGGCCGGCGTCACCTTGATTGGCCACCCGATCGTGAAGTAGCCGGACCCGATCGTGCAACCCTCGGCCGCCTGACGCGGCCGAGGGTTGCACGATCGCGGAGAGACGCTGTGGCGCTCAGATGCGGCGCAGCAGGTAGAGCACCGAGTCGAGGAAGCCGGCCGCGCCGGACGAGTCGGTGGCCGCCCGCTGCGCGGCGCGCGTGTCCACGGCGATCGCGGTGCCGGCCGAGGCCAGCAGGCGGGCGCTGTCCTGGGCGCCGCCGACGGCCACGATGCGCGAAGCCGGCACGTCCAGCTCGCCGGCCAGCCCGCGCAGCGCGCCGTCGGGGTCGTCGTCCATCGCGACGAACGCGTCCAGGCCGAGCCTGGCCGGCTCGGTCGCGCGGTTGCGGGCCACGGCGGCCACGTGGCAGCCGGAGTGCCGGGCGGCCTCGGCGAAGGTTGCCACCTGCGACGAGACCCGCGAGGCCGCCGCCCCGGCCAGCATCGCGTCGGCGTCGAGCACCAGCAGGCGTGGCTCGCGGGTGCGCGGCCCGGGCGGCCCGACCGCGATGTCCAGGCCGGTCTCGCCGGCCGAGGCGATCAGCGCCGGGCGCAGCTTGCTCGACTCGCCGTCCAGCGACATCTCCACGCCGGTGAACGTGTCGTCGGACGACTGCCACATCGACTCGATGTTGCCGCCCACGTCGGCGACCCGGCGGGCGATGTCGCCCAGGGCGCCGGCCCGGAGCTTCGTCCCGACCGCCACCGCCCGGCTACGCCCCGGCCGCGACCGCGGGCGCCGCGCGCTGTGCACGACGTGGGCGTCGTGGCCGGCGGTGATCACGTGCGACTCGACCCCGAACGCCTTCGCCGTGCTGGTGACCGAGTGCCGCAGGGCGGTCGGGTCGCCGCGCAGGTCGACGAGGATCGCGAGTTGGGCCCGCTCACCGCTCACCGACTGGACGACGTCGCGCACGTCCACGTCGTGGGCGGCGAGCGCGGCGAAGATCACCGCCGTCACGCCGGGCCGGTCGCGCCCCGTGACGGTGACGAGCAGGGAAGTCGGTTGCATCAGTTGTCGGTCGCACCAGGTGTCGATCCGGGCCGACCTCGGCCGGCCCGGGCGGCCGCGTCAGTCGCCCGGTTCGGTGTCCCGCCGGCCCGCCGGCGACCCGTGCGCGCCGGCGACCGCGCCGACCGGCGAGTGCACCCGACCGGCGTGGGCCTCGGCCTCGAGGCGTTCGAGCAGGTGCGGGTAGTGGTATTCGAAGGCCGGCCGCTCGGAGCGGATCCGCGGGATGTAGGTGAAGTTGTGCCGCGGCGGCGGGCAGGAGGTTGCCCACTCCAGCGAGTTGCCGTGGCCCCACGGGTCGTCGGCGGTGACGACCTCGCCGTAGCGGTAGGACTTGTAGATGTTGTACAGGAACGGCAGCATCGACGCGCCCAGGATGAACGAACCGATCGTCGAGACGGTGTTCAGGGTGGTGAAGCCGTCGCTGGGCAGGTAGTCGGCGTAGCGGCGGGGCATGCCCTCGGCGCCCAGCCAGTGCTGCACCAGGAACGTGGCGTGGAAGCCGATGAACGTCAGCCAGAAGTGCACCTGGCC
>Ga0081455_10005254_pt1 | contig 14230 bp, 10 predicted proteins | sample TabmetS3T2R1_FD_70207 | JGI IMG/M metagenome (GOLD analysis project Ga0081455, IMG submission 70207) | Tabebuia heterophylla rhizosphere microbial communities from the University of Puerto Rico - S3T2R1 | ecosystem: Host-associated > Plants > Roots > Rhizosphere ... | reverse complement strand
CGGCCGGCCGCATGGGTCGCCCGGCCGGGTCGGCCGAGCAATCCATCCGGCGGCCGGGTCGGCCGAGCAGCCGATCCGGCAGCCGGTTCGGCCGAGCGGCACATCCCGCGGCCGACCCAGCCGAGCAGCCCATCCGGTTCGGCCGAGCGGCACATCCCGCGGCCGGTCAGTGCCGGCGTCGACGCTGCACCCACCCGAGCGACCCCGGCAGCAGCCGAGCCCGCACCCGCTCCCACCGGCTGCGCCTCGCCCGCAGCGACACCTCGACCCGGCGCAGGTCGCCGACCAGCTCCGGCGTGGCCAGCGCGGTTCGCGGCCCGGCGTAGCGCGACACCTCGACGGCACCGGCCAGGGTCTGCAGCGACGCGTCGGCCTCGCCGGAGACGCCCTCGCGCCGCAGCCACTTCACGACCTGCCGAGGCGTGCGCACCGGCGACCACACGTAGCCGAGGTCGACGGCTGTGTCGGCCAGCTCCTGCCAGAGCGGGTCGGGATCTCGGGCGGACGCGCGCAGGCGGGCTCGTCGACGCGAGAGCCGGACGCCGCCCGGCAGCAGCACCACGAGGACCACCAGGCCGGCGATGCTGACCAGCAGCCAGCCGACCCAGGCCGGCAGGCCGCTGCCGCCCGTTGACTTCGGCGCCGCCGCCTCCGGGGCCTCCGGGCGGGTCGTGCGGGCGGTGTTCTTGAGCGTCCCGCTGCTACCACCGCTGACCGACGACGGGACCGCCGTCTGTTGGGCCGCCTTGGGCGCCCACGGGATCTGTGCGGCCCGGCCGGCGTCGCTGCCGACGAGCGGGGTGGGATCGAACGGCAGCCAGCCGGCGCCGGCGAAGTAGGCCTCGACCCAGGCGTGCGCGTCGTTCGTGGTGACGACGAACTGGCCGTCCTTGTCCGGCGCCGGGTGGGTGTAGCCGACGACCACCCGGGACGGAACCCCGGCGATGCGCAGCATGATCGCCATCGCCGCCGCGTACTGCTGGCAGAAACCGGCCTTGTTGTTCAGGAAGTCGACCAGGTCGCTTCCCGAATCACCGGTCTTCGTGCTGAGGCTGTAGACGAAGTTGTTCTCGGGTCCGAAGTACGCGAGGATCGCCACCGCCTTGTCGTACGGCAGATGCTTGCCGCGCGTCAGCTGGGTGACCAGCCTCCCGACCGTGGCCATGGCCGGCAGGGCCGGTTGTTGCAACCACCGCTGCATGTCGCGGTTGTTGGTGACCGACTCGGAGTGCTGCAGGGTGGTCTGCGACGGCTGCGGTTCCAGAACGCTTTCGGTATAGGTCTGGCCGTGCCGGATGTGCCCGCCGGACACGGTGCCGTCCTGCGGGCTCCAATCCCAGTTCTCCTCCAGGCCCGAGATGCGCTCGGGCGACTGGAACACCGGCGCGGCGACGTCGTCCAGGCCCTCGATCGTGATCGAGGCCGTGTACGGGAGGGGGTTATCGACACGCGGGTCGCCCGGCTCGACACCGAACGACGTGGTCGTGAGCGGCTCGGTCGGCCCCTTGTCGCCCTGGTGCCAGCCCGAGGCGTCGTACGTGTCCAGGACCACCTGGCTCAGGTACAGCGGGCGGTGCGAGCCGAGCCCGGCAACCTGGAGCAGATCGGTGGGATTGCGCCGGTCGAGTTGGCCCTTGAGCCGCACGAACGGGTCCAGGCTGACGCCGCCACTGCCACCGCCGCCGTGCGTGCCGTGCAGGGCGTCGGCCAGCAGGTTGCTCTTGCGGACCGGCAGCACCAGCGGCACGGCCAGCGCGACCACGATGGCGATCACCGCGATCCGCCGTCCGGTCAGGACCTTCACGGCGGCCCTGGACGCCCCGGCCGTGTGCGGCATGAGCCGGCCCCATCGCGAGACCTCGTCGCGGGCGTCCGAGCTGAGCAGCAGCAGGTAGCCCAGGGCGGCCAGGGCGAAGTAGAACCAGCCGACCGCGTGGCGTGGCATCGCCCCGGCGAGCGTGAACAGCAGCAGGAACGGCACGCCGGCCAGCGCCGGGCGGCGGGCCACGACCGCGACCAGGGCGACGGCCACCGCCAGCAGCACCAGCAGGGCGGCCAGCACCATCCGGACCGCCTCGGTGGAGTGCAGCGGGGCCGAGCCGTCGCGGATCGTGTCGTGGAATTGGCGATTGAGAACGGCGACGTCCGACCACGCCTTGCCGAGCGGCAGGAAGCCGCCCCAGGCGTGATCGGGCACGAACCGCACGGTCAGGTACAAGACCGTGATGACCAGCCCGGGCAGCAGGTGGATGCCCCGGGCCGGGTAGCGCACGCGGAGCAACGCCGCCGGGCCGATCGTGAGCAGCATCCCCATCCACACGTTCGGCAGCCAGGCCCAGTCGGTGAATACCTCGCGCAGCGGCAGCACCGCCAGCGCGGACGCGACCAGTCCGGCCACGGTGCGTCGGGCTGCGTTCTCGGGTCCGGCGAGGCGCTCGGCGTAGGTCTTGACGGTCGCCGGCGCGGTCATCGCAGCGTGCTCGATCGCGAGTTGGCGAGCGCGGCCGAACCGGGCGACGCGGCCCGTTGCCGCAGTAGCCGGGTCCACACCGTGGGGATCGGGTCGCTCGCGCGGGCCGGCACGACCCACCAGCCCGCGGCCCGCAACGTCTCGGCGACGCGGCGGCTCTCCGCGCTCCAGATCGGGCCCACCGGGGCGGTCTCGTCGACCGGCTCGGCATCGGCCTGCCAGGAGTCGACGTCGAGCAGGACGGCGAACGCCGGGGTGGCCGAGCCGCGCGGGTGCGCGTCGGCCAGTGCGTGGACGCTCGCGTCGTCGACTCGGCCGAGCACCGCGACCACGGTGGAGTCGCGCATCGCCTGGCGCAGCAGCGGCACGATCGGCAGCAGGCTCATCTCGTTGCGGGCCGACACCTCGGCGAGGTAGTCGACGAACGCACCCTGCGAGCCGAACCGGGCCCGGTCGCGGGCGCCGAAGTCGTCGATCAGGCTGACGTCGCGGCCGGTGAGGAACAGCTGGCTGCCGATGCTCGCGACCGCGCTGACCGCCCACTCCAGGCTGCGCCGGCTGCGGTCGTCGGCCGGGCCGCCCGTCTCGTCGTCGGTCACGTGGGCCGATGCGCGCAGGTCCATCAGCAGCGTGGCGTGGCCCTGCCAGGGGCGTTCCTCGTGGCGAACCATCAACGCTCCGGTGCGCGCCGTGGACCGCCAGTGGATCTTGCGCAGGTCGTCGCCGTGCCGCCACTCGCGGGTGGACGCGTCGTCGGCGCCCCGGGACCCGATCGAGTGGCTGCCGGCGTTCTCGCCGAGATCCCACGAGTTCGGCAGGTGTACGTCGGGCAGCTGGTCGACGATGGGCGTGATCACGAACCGGGACCGGGCGGTGAACGACCGGGTGGCGTCGATGAGCCCGAACGGGTCGGTCAGCCGAACCCGCAGCGGCCCGGCGTCGTAGTGGCCGCGGGGGAGGGCCGGCACGTGGTAGGCCACCGTGCGGGTCTCGCGCCCGTTCAGCCCGTCGAGCACGAAGCGGGCTCGTCCGGTCAGCCGGGCGGGCAGCCGGTCCTCGAGCATGAGCGCGCCGGTGGGGATCAGCGACCGGTTGGTCACGGTCAGCTGGATGATCACCTCGGAACCGGCCTGCGCGCGAGCGTGCGAGACGCCGCGCCGGCTGGCGATGGTGACCTGTGAGCGGTGCACGATGACCGCCGCCACGATCGGGATGACGACGACCAGGCAGCCGGCTCGGATCAGGTCGACCTCGCCGAACAGCAGCCCGCACAGCGCCGCGGTGATGCCGCCGGCGAGCAGACAGCGGGCCCGAGTGGTGAAGCCGGGGCGGATCCGTCGCATCGCGATACGCCTACCGGCGGGCGTCGGGCGCCGGGATCGGCACCGTTGCGACCACCTTGGACAGGACGTCCTCCGCGGTCCGCCCGCCGATGCTCGCGTCGGCGGTGAGCAGCAGGCGGTGGGCCAGCACCGGTCCGGTGAGCGCCTGCAGGTCGTCGGGGATGACGTAGTCGCGCCCGTCCAGCGCGGCCCAGGCCTTGGCGGCGCGCAGCAGCTGCAGGGTCGCCCGGGGGGAGGCGCCGAGCCGGACGTCGGCCGCGCGTCGGGTGGCCTCGGCCAGGTCGACCGCGTAGGCCTTGATGCCCTCGGCCACGTGCACGGAGCGAACCCGGTCGATGAGCGCGCGCACTTCCGCGGCGTCGGAAACCGGCTGCAGCGTCTCGAGCGGGTCGGTTGCGGCATGCTCGGCCAGCATGGCGATCTCGGCGACCCGGTCCGGGTAACCCATCGAGATGCGGGCGGTGAACCGGTCGCGCTGGGCCTCGGGCAGCGGGTACGTGCCCTCCATGTCGATGGGGTTCTGAGTGGCCAGCACGAGGAATGGCGACTCGAGCGAGTACGTGACGCCGTCGACGGTGACCTGGCGCTCCTCCATGCACTCGAGCAGCGCGGCCTGGGTCTTCGGCGACGCGCGGTTGATCTCGTCGCCCACCACGATGTTGGCGAAGACCGGGCCCGGCTTGAACTCGAAGTCGCGCGACTCGGAGTTGTAGACGCTCACGCCCGTGACGTCGCTGGGCAGCAGGTCAGGGGTGAACTGGACCCGGCGCACGGAGCAGTCGATCGAGCGCGCCAGCGCCTTCGCGAACTTCGTCTTGCCGACCCCGGGCACGTCCTCGATCAGGAGATGCCCCTCGGCGAGCAGCACGGCCAGGCCCAGCCGGATCGTGCCGGCCTTGCCCTCGATGACCTGCTCGATGTTGGCGATGATGCGCTCGCCTCCGGCCCGCACGCTCCTGATGTCGTCCCCGGATTCCCCACTGTCCGCCACAGTGTGCAACCCTGCCCTGGAGTGGCCGGGTTGCGCCACTGCCCGCGGCGTACGCGAACGGTCATCGCTGTACGGGTAGTCCACCTGATCCACCAACCTGCTCCCCCCATTGGGCGCGGCTCCATCGGCGTCGTGTGCACCGTGTCACGCGAGTATCCCTGAGCCCGAAAACATCCAGGTAACGGCGGCATCGCCCCTCCACTCCTCCCCACCGCGCGTCGGCCCCGGTTTGTGGGGGAGAGGAGCGCTGAGGCGCGCCGAAACCGGCCGGGTTCGCGTTGACGGTGGATGAAAGTGGGGTACCGTGGGGCGCTGTGGGGGTCGGGAGCGGTCAGGTGAGGGGTGGTGCCGGTGTTCCTCGGGACGCACACACCACGCCTGGACGACAAGGGACGGCTGGCGTTGCCGGCGAAGTTCCGCTCCGATCTGGAATCCGGCCTGGTGATCACCAAGGGCCAGGAGCGATGCCTGTTCGTGTTTCCGATCGCCGAGTTCAACCGGCTCACCGAGTTGCTGCGGACGGCGCCGGTCACCGATCGGCGGGTGCGCGACTACAGCCGCATCTTCTTCGCGAGCGCTTCGCACGAGGTGCCCGACGCCCAGGGCCGGATCACCGTCCCGCAGCCGCTGCGGCAGTACGCCGGGCTGAGCAAGGACAGCGTCGTCATCGGCGCGAACACCCGGGTCGAGGTATGGGACGCCCAGGCCTGGCAGGAGTACCTGGACAACACCGAACAGGCCTTCGCCGACGCCGAGGAGGAGGTGCTGCCCGGGCTGCTCTGAGCCGGTCAGACGTTCGAGCGTGACGTCCGGTCCGGCCTCCTCCCGTCGCCGGTTCCCACTTGGCGCACCTTCCCCGGTGCCAAGCGGGAACGGGGCTTCGGCGGGCGGGGACCAGAACGGACGTCACCTCGACCAGACGCACACCGACACGTGGGAGGAGGGAGTGCAGATGGACGAGCACGTTCCGGTCATGCTCGACCGGGTCCTGGCGTTGCTCGCTCCGGCGCTCACCGGCAAGCCCGCGGTGGTCGTCGACGCGACGGTGGGCCTGGGCGGTCACGCCGAGGCTCTGCTCGCCGCCCACCCGCAGCTGACCCTGGTCGGTCTCGACCGTGACTCGGCCGCCCTCGAGCGCAGCCAGCAGCGACTGGCGTCGTACGGCGAGCGGCTGCACCTGGTGCACGCCGTCTATGACCGGATGCCCGACGTGCTCGAGTCGCTCGGCCTGCCCCGGGTCGACGGCGTGCTGTTCGACCTGGGCGTCTCGTCCATGCAGCTGGACCGCCCCGACCGCGGCTTCGCCTACGCGCAGGACGCCCCGCTGGACATGCGCATGGACCAGCAGGCCGGCCGCACCGCCGCCGACGTCGTCAACACCTACCCGGTTGCCGAGTTGGCCCGCGTGCTGCGCGAGTACGGCGAGGAGCGGTTCGCGATGCGGATCGCCCAGGCCATCGTGCGCGACCGGCCACTTACGTCAACCGCCCGGCTGGCCGAGCTGGTGCGCTCGTCCATCCCGGCAGCGGCGCGACGCACCGGCGGTCATCCGGCCAAGCGCACTTTCCAGGCGCTGCGCATCGAGGTGAACGGCGAGCTGGACGCGCTGCGGGCGGCGCTGCCCGGTGCGGTCGCCGCGCTGCGCGTGTCGGGCCGGATCGTCGTGCTGTCGTACCAATCGTTGGAGGACCGGCTCGTCAAGCAGGCGCTGGGCGCGCTGGCCACCGACACGACCCCGCCCGAGCTGCCGGTGCCCATCGCCGAGCGACGGCCGCAGTTGCGCCTGCTGGTCCGCGGTGACGGGCCGACGGCCGACGAGGTCGCGGCCAACTCGCGTGCCGCGTCGGTGCGGCTGCGCGCCGCCGAGCGCATCCGGGAGGCCTCGTGAGCGCGCCGGCCCGGTCGCCGCGCCCTCGACGCGGCACGCCCCCTTCTCGTCGCACCGCCCCCACGACCCGCGCCCGCCCGACCCGCACTTCGGGGTCGGGCGCGGCGCGGCCGAAGGCCAGCGGCTGGTCGCAGACCCGGCTGGTGGCCGCCCGGACGCCGCAGGCGGTCACCCGCACCGGACCCCGCCGGGCCCCGTTCGTGCTGCTCATCGCCGGGCTGCTGATCGGCGGGCTGTGCGCGTTGCTCGCCCTGAACACCGCGGCGGCGGCCCAGGAGCTGCGCCGCCAGTCGCTGACCCAGTCCAACGCCGATGCGTCGGACAACGTCCAGCAGCTGAAGGCCGAGCTGGCGGCCAAGCAGGCCCCCGACGCCCTGGGCCGCGCGGCCGCCGCCCTCGGGATGGTGCCGGCCGACCACCCGGCGTTCCTGCGCGTCCTTCCGAGCGGCACGGTCAAGGTCATGGGTTCGGCGCAGCCGGCGAGCGCCGCGCCGGTGCCCGCACCCTCGGCGCCCACCTCGCACCCGACCACCACCACGGCGCAGCCGACGCCGGCCGGTCAGAGCACCCCGCCGCGGACGCCGACCTCGTCGACGCCGACCTCACCGACGCCGACCCCGTCGACGCCAACCTCGTCGACGCCGACCCCGGCCGGAGGTCACCGGTGACCCGCCCACCCGACGACGGACGCCGCGGCCGTCCGGCCGGCCCGGGTGGTCGGTCGCGCTTCGAGCCACCGCCGCGCTCGGCCGGCTCGGCCTCGCCGCGGGGGACCGGCCGGGTGCTGCCGTCGCGCGGACCGGGGCGGGTTCCGCCGCCGGCCCATGCCCCGGTGCCGCCGCCCCGGCGGGCCGGCTCGGCGGTTCCGCCCACGCCGCCACGCGCGTCTACTCCGCGTACGTCGACTCCGCGCGCGGCCACGCCGCGAGACGCCGCTGCACGCGCGGCCAACCCGCGTGCCGGCACCCCGCGCGCGGTTCCGACCCGACCGGCCAAGGCAACCCAGCCGACCAAGCCCGTCACACCCACCAAGGCGGCCACGTCGCCGAAGCCGCGTCCGGCCCGCAAGCCGCGCCCGCCCACGCGCCGGCGTCGCCGCTCGCTCGTGCTCGGGGTGCTGGAGCACCGGCTGCGGTTCGGCTTCGCCGCGGTGTGCACCCTGCTGGTGATCATCGGCGGACGGCTCGTGCAGCTGCAGGGCGTCGACCACGCCGACTACGCCGGCGCCGCCGCCGCCCAACGGCTGGACACCATCGACCTGCACGCGCTGCGCGGGCAGATCCTCGACCGCTACGGCACCGTGCTGGCCTACACGACCAGCGCGCAGGACATCACCGCCGACCCGCAGCAGATCGCGGCCGGCGACCGCGCGGAGTACGCGTTGAAGCTGGCGCCGCTGGTGGGCAAGCCGCAGATCGACGTGATGGGCCTGCTGGCCAAGCCCGGCCAGTACGCCCTGCTCGCCACCGCCCTGCCGCCGCAGACGGCGCGCCAGATCGAGCAGCTGAACCTGCACGGGATCTACACGCAGGCGACGACCCAGCGGCAGTACCCGGGTCAGACCACGGCGGCGAACGTCGTCGGATTCGTGCACTCCGACGGAACCGGCGGGGCCGGCATCGAGTACCAGTACAACCAGCTGCTGGGCGGCCAGGACGGCAAGCTGACCTACGCGGTCGATGGCACCGGCAAGGCCAACCCGAGCGGCGCCACCCAGCGGGTCAACGCCGTCGACGGCGGCACCGTCCGGCTCACCCTGGACCAGGACCTGCAGTACACGGTGCAGGGCTATCTGGACAAGGCGGTGACCGAATCCGGGGCGCGGGGCGCACAGGTCGCGGTGCTCGACGCGCACTCCGGGCAGGTGCTCGCGCTGGCCGCGAACGGCACGTTCAACTCGGCCGATCCGTCCACGCTCGGCGACAAGCCGACCAACCCGGCGATCCAGACCGTGTTCGAGCCGGGTTCGGCCAACAAGGTCGTGACGTTCTCCGCGGCCGTCGAGAAGGGTCTGATCACGCCGTCGACGCAGTTCAGCGTGCCGGAGAGCGTCCAGATCAACGACGTCACGGTGCACGACGCGTGGTGGCACCCGACCGAGACGTTCACCGCGACGGGCGTCCTGGCCGAGTCGTCCAACGTCGGGACGCTGGCGATCGCCGACCGGCTCGGCCCGCAGGCCTGGTACGAGTACGAGAAGAAGTTCGGCATCGGCACCGCGACCGGCATCGAGCTGCCGGGCGAGAGCGACGGCATCCTGCCGGCGCCGGATACCTGGTCGGGCTCGTCGTTCGCCAACCTGCCGATCGGGCAGGGCGAGGCGATGACCGTGCTGCAGCTGGCGTCGATGTACCAGACGGTCGCCAACAACGGCGTACGTGTGCCGCCGCGCATCGTCGCGTCGGTGACCGATCCGGACGGCGCGACGCGGGTGACCCGGCAGCCGGCCGGCGTGCCGGTGGTCAGCGCCAAGACGGCCAAGACGGTGCGCACGATGCTCGAGTCGGTCACCTTGCCGGGCGGCACCGGCGTAAAGGCGGCGATCGACGGATACCGCATCGCCGGCAAGACGGGCACCGCCCAGCAGCCCGATCCGGCGCACGGGGGCCAGTACAGCGACTGGATGAACTGGGACACCTTTGCCGGCATCGCGCCGGCCGACAACCCGCAGTTCGTCGTCGCGATCATGGTCGACAACCCGGCCCACGGTCTGGAGGGCGGCGACGTCGCCGCGCCGCTGTACCACGAGATCGCGACCTACGAGTTGCAGCACGCACGCATCCCGCCGACGGGGTCGCTGTCCAAGCACGTGCCATTGCAGGTGTGCGACGCGACGACGCGGATGGATAGCCCCAGTACCGTGTGCTGACGTGTCGCACGCCAGCGCTGTCGAGACGATGCCTCGCCCTGCCCATGTCGAGCCCCGGACGCTCGGCGATCTCGCCCGGCCGGCCGGGGGCCGGGCCACGGCCGGCGATGTCGCCGTCACGGGCATCACGTCGAGCAGCGGGCGGGCGCGTGCGGGCGACCTGTTCGCCGCGCTGCCCGGGCGGACCTGCCACGGCGCCCAGTTCGTCCCCGAGGCGCTGGCCGCCGGGGCGACCGCGGTGCTCACCGATCCGGACGGCACCGCGCTGCTGCCGCCCGGGACGCCGGCGCTCGTCGTCGACGACGTGCGAGGCCGTCTGGGTGAGGTGGCCGCCGAGATCTACGGCCGGCCCAGCCGGGCGCTGTCGGTGCTGGGCGTCACCGGGACGAGCGGCAAGACGACCACGACGTTCCTGCTTCGGGCCGGGCTGGCGGCGGCCGGCCGGTCGTCGGGCCTGATCGGCACCGTCGCCACGATGATCGGCGACCACGCCGTGAAGACCGGATTCACCACCCCTGAGGCTCCCGACGTGCAGGCGCTGCTGGCGGTCATGCGCGAGCGCGGGGCGGACACGGTGGCCATGGAGGTGTCCAGCCACGCGCTGGCGCTGGGCCGGGCAGATGGCATCGACTTCGCCGTCGGCGCGTTCACCAACCTCTCCCAGGACCACCTCGACTTCCACAGCGACATGGACGACTACTTCGCGGCCAAGGCCCGGCTGTTCGACGGGCGGGCGCGGGTGCCGGTGGTCGTGGTCGACGACGAGTGGGGCCGGCGGCTCGCCGCCTCGGTCGGCCCCGAGACGGTCACGGTCAGCACGTCCGACGTCGCGGGCACCTGGCGGGCCACCGACGTGCGCGTCGAACCGGACGGCAGCACCGCCTTCCGGGTGCACGGGCCGGACGTCGAGCTGGCCGGCGGCTGCCGGGTGCCCGGCGCCTACAACGTGGCCAATGCCTTGCTCGCGCTGGCGATCCTCGACGCGGCCGGCGTGCCCGCGCAGGTGGCCGCCCCGGCCGTCGCGGCAGCTACCGTACCTGGACGTATGGAGCGTATTGCCGCGGGTCAGCCGTACCTCGCGATCGTTGACTACAGCCACAAACCAGCAGCGGTCGAGGGAGCGCTGCGGGCGTTGCGGCCACTCACGAACGGCCGGCTGATCATCGTGCTGGGTTGCGGCGGCGACCGCGACCGGGCCAAGCGACCGCTGATGGGCGCGGTCGCGGCGCGTGACGCCGACCTGCTGATCATCACCGACGACAACCCGCGTTCGGAGGATCCGGCCGCCATCCGAGCGGCGATGCTCGCCGGCGTTCCGGGCGCGCTGCGCGACCGGATACGCGAGGTCGGCGACCGCGCCGCCGCCATCGAGGCGGCTGTCGCGACGGCCGGGCCGCACGATACGGTTCTCATCGCGGGTAAGGGGCACGAGACCGGGCAGGAGGTCGCCGGGGTGGTCCACCCGTTCGACGATCGCGAGGTCCTGCGGCAGGCGATCCAGGAGCGCATCGGTTGATCGACATGACTCTCGGCGAGGTCGCCGACGTCGTTCGCGGGCACTTATCCGGCGCCGACCCGCAGGCCCGGGTCAGCGCGCCGGTCGAGTTCGACTCGCGCAAGGCCTGCCCCGGCGGGTTGTTCCTGGCGTTCCCGGGCGAGCACGTCGACGGCCACGACTACGTGGGCGCCGCGCTGGCCGCCGGTGCGGTCGCGGCCATCGTCACCCGGCCGGTCGAGGGGCCGAGCATCCTGGTGTCCGACGGGTACGCCGCGCTCGCCGCGCTCGCCGCGCACGTGATCCGCCGGCTGCCGCACGTCTTCGTCGTCGGGATCACCGGCTCGTCGGGCAAGACGTCCACCAAGGACCTGCTGGCCCAGTTGCTCGAACGCCTCGGCCCGACGGTGGCGCCACCCGAGTCGTTCAACAACGAGCTCGGCCACCCCTACACAGTCCTACTGTCCACAGTGGACACTAAATACCTCGTGCTCGAGACCAGCGCCCGGGGAACCGGCCACATCCGCTATCTCACCGAGATCGCGCCGCCGCGGGTCGGTGTGGTGCTGAACGTCGGCTCGGCCCACCTGGGCGGGTTCGGCTCGCGGGCGGCGATCGCCCAGGCCAAGGGTGAGCTTGTCGAGGCCCTGCCGGCCGACGGGGTGGCGATCCTGAACGCCGCCGACCCGCTGGTCGCCGCGATGGCGACGCGCACCGCGGCCCGGGTCGTGACCTTCTGCGCGGACGGCGACGTGAGCGCCTCCGACGTGCGCCTCGACGAGCTGAGCCGGCCGCGGTTCACCCTGCACGCCGGCGGCGACTCGGCCGACGTGGCGATGCGCCTGTCCGGCGAGCATCAGGTGGCCAATGCCCTCGCCGCGGCCGCCGCCGCGCTCGAGTGCGGCCTGCCGCTGCCCGACGTGGCCGAGGCCCTGTCGCAGGCGGCGCCCCGGTCCAAGTGGCGGATGGAGATCACCGAGCGGCCCGACGGCGTGGTCGTGATCAACGACGCCTACAACGCCAACCCGGAGTCGATGCGGGCCGCGCTGAGCAGCCTGGTCGGTATCGGGCAGGGGCATCCGGGCCGCACCTGGGCGGTGCTCGGCCCGATGGCCGAGCTCGGCGACACCGCGCCGGCCGAGCACGAGGCTCTGGGCCGGCTGACCGCCGACCTGGGAGTCGCCCGGCTTGTTGCGGTGGGCGACGAGGCCCGCAGCGTCAGTCGCGGCGCGTCCGGCCAGGGCAACTGGACCGGTGAGGCCGAGTGGGTGCCCGACACCGATGCGGCGATCACCCTGCTGCGCAAGGAGGTTGTGCCCGGCGACGTGGTGCTGGTCAAGGCGTCGCGGGCGGTTGGTCTCGAACGGGTCGCCCAGGAGCTGGTCCGGTGAGGACAGCCCTTGCCGGGGCGCTCGCCGCTCTGCTCTGCTCGATCCTGTGCACGCCGCTCGTCGTGGCGTACTTCCGCCGCCAGGGCTTCGGCCAGGAGATCCGCAACGACGGCCCGCCTCAGCACATGGTCAAGCGCGGTACCCCCACCATGGGCGGGGTCGTGATCATCGGCTCGACGGTGGTGGGCTACTTCGTCGCGCATCTGGCCACTGCGTTCCAAGGCGGCCGCGGGCCGACCGCGTCCGGATTGCTCGCGCTGTACATGATGGTCGGGCTGGGCGTCGTCGGCTTTCTCGACGACTTCATCAAGCTGCGACGGCAGCGCAGCCTCGGCTTGCGGGCCCGGGCGAAGTTCGGCGGGCAGCTGGTCGTCGCCGTCTCGTTCGCCGTTCTGGCGCTGATGTTCCGCAACAAGCTGGGCCAGACGCCGGCATCGACGCACGTGTCCTACGTGCGTGACATCGAGGCGTTCGGCATCGGCTCGGTCGGATTCGTCGTGTTGGCCTACATCATCGTGGCGGCGACCTCGAACGCGGTGAACCTGACCGACGGCCTGGACGGGCTGGCGGCCGGCGCCGCCGCCATGGTGTTCGGCGCGTTCGCGCTGATCGAGATCATCCAGGCGCGGCACCTGTGCGGGGTGGGCGGGCAGGCCCACGGCTGCTACGAGGTGCGCGATCCGCGTGACCTGGCCATCGTCGGCGCGGCCGCCATGAGCGCCTGCTTCGGGTTCCTGTGGTGGAACGCGTCGCCGGCCCAGATCTTCATGGGCGACACCGGATCGATGGCGCTCGGCGGGCTGATGGCCGCGATGGCGATCCTGTCCCGGACCGAGTTGCTGCTGGTCGTGCTCGGCGGGCTGTTCGCCGTCGTCACGCTGTCCGGTCTGATCCAGGCCGGCTGGTTCAAGTTCACCCGATGGCGAACCGGCACCGGGCGAAGAGCGTTCCGCATGTCGCCCCTGCACCACCACTTCGAAATGTCGGGGTGGGAGGAAGTCACGATCATCGTGCGGTTCTGGATCATCGCCGGCATCGCGGTGGCGTTCGGCGTAGGGCTGTTCTACGCCGAGTTCGTCAGCCATGGCTGAGGTGTTCGCCGGACGCACCGTCCTGGTCTGTGGGGTCGCCTTCGCCGGGGCAGCCGCGGCCCGCGCCCTGCTCGACCGGGGCGCGCACGTGCTGCTCACCGACCGGCGCACCACCGACGCGGTCGCCCCGCTCGAGGCGGCCGGTGCGAAGTTCCTCGGCGACGTCGACACGTTGCCGCCCGGGGTGGACCTGCTGTGGGTCACGCCCGGCGTGCCGCCCACCCACCCGTTGCCGGTCGCCGCGCAGGCGGCGGGCGTCGAGGTGATCGGCGAGGTCGAGCTGGCCTGGCGGCTGCGCGACCCGCACGCCGCCCCGTGGCTGGCCGTCACCGGCACGAACGGCAAGACGACCACGGTGCGGATGCTCGAGGCGATCCTGCAGTCCGCCGGACTTCGGGCCAGCGCCGTCGGCAACGTCGGGGTGTCGGTGATCGACGCGGTGACCGGCGCCGAGCCCTACGACGTGCTGGCCGTCGAGCTGTCCAGCTACCAGCTGCACTGGTCGTCGACGATCGTGCCGGCGGCCGGCGCGCTGCTCAACCTCGCGCCCGACCACATCGACTGGCACGGGTCGATGGGCGTGTACGCGCTGACCAAGACGAAGGTGTGGGACTCGCCGGTCGCGATCGGCAACGCCGACGACGAGTACGTGGCCCGGCTGCTGGCCGGCGCCGAGTCGCGGGCGCAGGGCC
>Ga0081455_10005253_pt1 | contig 14231 bp, 14 predicted proteins | sample TabmetS3T2R1_FD_70207 | JGI IMG/M metagenome (GOLD analysis project Ga0081455, IMG submission 70207) | Tabebuia heterophylla rhizosphere microbial communities from the University of Puerto Rico - S3T2R1 | ecosystem: Host-associated > Plants > Roots > Rhizosphere ... | reverse complement strand
GATCTCACTGCACGAGTCGAGACAGAAGACGAAGAACCTGCGCCGCAACCCGGCTGTGAGCCTCTTCATCCTCGACCTGCAGAACACGCTGCGCTACCTCGAGGTCCGCGGCGACGCCGAACTTGCGCCGGACGACGACTACGCCTTCGCGCGGCGGGTCGGAGCGAAGTATGGCGGTGCCGACCTGCGGCAGATGGACGGCGACGACCAGCGTCGCCTCGTCGTCACCATCGAGCCGACCAAGGTTGTCGCCGTCGACCTGTCGGCTTGAGGCCGACGATCAGCCGGCTCCGGCGCGGGCGAGGCGACCGGCGGCCTCCTCCAGCACGTCGATGCGCTTGCAGAACGCGAACCGCACCAGGTGGCGCCCGCGGGCGGGGTCCGCGTAGAAGACGGCGTTGGGCACGGCCACCACGCCGCACCGTTCCGGCAGCGTGCGACAGAAGGCGAGGCCGTCGGCGTCGGCCTCGCCGACCAGCGGCCGGATGTCGGCGGTCACGAAGTAGGTGGCCTGGGGCGGGTAGACGCCGAACCCTGCGGCCTCCAGGCCCTTGCACAGGAGGTCGCGCTTGGCCCGCAGGTCGTCGCGCAGGCCGGCGAAGTAGCCGTCGTGGAGCCCCAGCCCGACGGCCACCGCCGGCTGGAAGGGCGCGCCGTTCACGTAGGTGAGGAACTGCTTCGCGGTGCGGACGGCGGCCACCAGCGCGGGCGACCCGCAGGCCCAACCGACCTTCCAGCCGGTGAACGAGAACGTCTTGCCGGCCGAGGAGACGGTGACGGTGCGATCGGCCATGCCGGGGTACGACGCCAGCGGCCGGTGCTCGCCGTCGAACACGATGTGCTCGTACACCTCGTCGGTCACGGCCAACAGGTCACGCTCGACGCAGAGCTCGGCGATCGCCGCCAGCTCGCCGTCGTTCAGCACCGTGCCGGTGGGGTTGTGGGGGGAGTTCACGAGCAGCAGGCGGGTCCTGTCGGAGATGCGGGCGGCGAGGGCGTCGACGTCGAGACGGAAGTCGGGCGGCTCCAACGTCACGCCCCGCAGCGTGGCACCCGCCATGGCCGCGGCCGCGGCATAGGAGTCGTAGGTGGGCTCGAGCGCGACGACCTCGTCGCCCACCTCGCAGAGCGCCATCAGCGCGGCGGTGATCGCCTCGGTGGCGCCCGCGGTGACGAGCACCTCGGCGTCGGGGTCGAACGCCAGGCCCCAGAAGCGGCGCTGGTGGGCGGCGATTGCGTGGCGGAGCTCGGTCGTCCCGGTGCCCGGCGGGTACTGGTTGTGGCCCCCACGGATGGCTGCGATCGCCGCCTCGGCAACCTCCGCCGGGCCGTCGACGTCGGGGAAGCCCTGGCCCAGATTGATGGCGCCGGTCCGAACGGCGAGCGCCGACATCTCGGCGAAGATCGTCGTGCCCATTCCCTGCAACCGTGACGTGAGGAAGGGCTGGCGCATGCGGCCATCCTGGCCGATCTCCGCAGTCGCCGGCGTGCGCTGTGGACCTCCGACGCGTTTGCCGTCGGCCGGTCGGCCGGCGGACACGATCAGGCGGATGGCGAGGGTGGCGCCGAGCTGGGCGCATCGACAGCCGGGGCCGATCCGGTGTCCCTCGTCGACCTACCGTCGGACTCCTGCGGTGCCGCGCCGCCCGGGGCACTCGGACCTCTCCGGTGCGATGCCACTCGACCGTCGGCTTCCGGTCGCGCCGGGTCCTGGCGCTCCCATCCGTCGGTGGCCCGGCCGGGTTCGCCGCCCAGGGACGGATGCTGCCGATCGGGCCGCCCCGGCGCGTCGGACTGCGGGTCGCCGGGCAGGTCGGACTGCGGCTCGGGGGGCGCTTGGCCACCCGTATCGTGGCCCGGCCCGGAGCCGCGTGGACGTCCATGGTGGGCGCCCTGACGAGCTGGTGCCTGGCGTGGTCCTCCCGGCGATTCCCCCTTGGGCGGGTAACCCTTCGGGGCCGACAGCGGCTCGGGGTCGGGGTCGGAGCCCGCGGGCGGCGCGTCGCCGGGTCGTCCACCGCCGGGATGTGGTGCACCGGGCGGCGCTTGGCCGGGAGGGACGTGGCCGTTCTTTGGTGCGGGACCTGCGGCCGGTTCGTGGTCGGGCGACCGCCCGTTGGCCGGATCGTCGCTCGGGTCGGGTGCGGTGGGCGCAACCGTGTACGAGTCCCCTCGTGGGGTTGGGGCGCCAGGCTCCGCAGGGCGAGTGACCGAGTCCCCCGTTGCCGTCGCCGAGCCCGGACCGGCCGGTGCCGTGGTGTCGGGCAGGGGAACGCCGTCCCGCGTGGGCTGCGCCACGGCCACTGGGCTGGTGTGGCCCGGCTTGCCGGGCGCTCTGGCCTCCGTCGTGTCCTCGCTGGGGGCATCCCGCCCGGTGGCCGGCAGCTCGAACGGCGTGACCACCTCGATCGCCCGCTGGACGAAGCGAGTGGCCGGCTCGGGTAGGATCCCGGCGGCCGCACCGGCGACGGTGATGGCGGCGAAGGCGGCAACCAGGGCCGCCTTGCCGGTCAGGCCCAGCGCTGCGACGCGCATGCGCAACGCCGTTCGGGCCTGCACGCGGGGCCGGCGCGGCTGCAGACTCGTCACCGTCGCGCCCGCGTCTGGCTCTACGGCATGGTGACCCGCAAGCAGTGCGGCGAGCTCGGCCGAGGGCCGCGGCACCGGTCGGTCGGCCATCACTCGCAGGTTGTCGACGAACCCCGCAAACGGCGCGACGTCGTCGGGGACCGTTGCGTCGTGCAGCGCCTGGTCGATGGCGGCGTCGATCCGAGTGCCGGAGAGCATGTCGGCGTAGCGATCGCTCGGGCGCGTCATAGGGGCACGCCCTCGTTCCCGAGGAGGCGGGCGATCGTGGCGTAGCCCCGGCGCTGCAACGCCTTGACCGCACCCCGCGACTTGCCGACCACCCCGGCCACCTGATCGACGGTCAGGTCCCCGAAGACCCGCAGCAGGATCACGTCGCGCTGAGCCGGCACGAGGCGGTCGCACAGAGCCCGCACACGTTGAGCGGCGAGCGATCGCTCGACCTCGTAGTCCACGTCGTCGGCTGCACGCGGCTCGGGTAGGTCGGCCAACGGGATCGGGGCGGGTCGGCGGGCGCCGCGTCGCCGCTCATCGGTCAGCCGCCGGTACGCGATCGTGAAAACCCAGGAGCGAAAGCTCGTCGCGTCGCCATCGAACCACGCGAGGTTGCGCAGCACGCCCACGAACACCTCGCTCGTCAGGTCGTCGGGATCATCGACTCCGTGGGCGTGGAACAGCCCCGCCACCGCTGGCGCCAACGACTCGTAGATGTGCTCCAGCGCCCAGCCCGCACCCGTCCGGGCCGCGTTCACGGCGACGTCGAGGTCGCTCTCGTCGCCGTCTCGTCGCTCGATCGCCATTCCCGCCGCCACGCCTCCCGCCTACTCGAGACCTGCGGCAAGGAACAGCCAGGGTCTACCTCCCTAGCGCTGTGCCATTCCGCGAGTCTCGGTCCCGCAGATGGTACGACGATTGGGATGCCGACGGGACGCATCCGGGGGCCGGTCGGCCCGACCCCCGGATGGTTCCGCTCCCGCCCGAGCCGTGATTGTCTACGTGCCCAACCTTTACGGATCCTGAAGCTCGTCCGGGTGGGTGTCGCGCAACACGTAGCCAACCCCGCGCACTGTGTGGATCAGGTCGGCGCCCGGCGCGCCCAATCGGCGCCGCAGGATGCTCACATGCACCTCGACGACGTTCTCGTCGACCGCCTCGTAGCCCCAGACGAGTTCGAGCAACCGGGCCTTGGAGAGCACCTGCCCGACGTGGCGGGCGAGGACCGCGAGGAGCGCGAAGTCGGTGGGGCCGAGCTCGACGACCGCATCGCCCACCATCACGCGATGAGCCGGCTCGTCGACCACCAAGCGCCCGACGTGGCTGACCTGGGAGGCCAGGCGGCCCGTCCGCCGGAGCAGGGCGCGCACGCGGGCCAGCAGCTCGTCGATCACGTAGGGCTTGATCACGTAATCGTCGGCACCGGACTCGAACGCCGCCAGCCGTCCGGGCAAGCTGCCGTCCCGGGTCACGAACATCACGAGCGGGTTGTGGTCAGCCCGTAGGTGGCGCGCCAAGGCGGCGCCGTTGACCCGCCCGCACAGGAGCATCTCCACCATCACGAGGTCCGGCCGGAACGATCCCGACGTGCGAACTGCGTCGGCGGCGGTCGAGCAGACCGCGGTCTCATAGCCGACCTCGCGCAGCGCGCCGACGAGACGGGTCCGCTCGCCCGCTTCGTTGTCCACCACGAGAATCCGAGTCGCGTGATGCATCGCCGCTCCGACGCAAGAAATCGCCGGAGGGGCTCGTAGGGGTGCGCCCACTGAGATATCCGACCTTCAGGGCCCCGGAAGGTCGGGGATGGACAGGTTGAGTCGCGGCCCTCGGGAAGGAGGAGCGGTGCCCATTCGGGCGGGGGAGGGACTTGGACAAGTTCTTCTGGGCGGGAGTCCTCGACAAAGGCTCTTGATCGCCCGCGCTCAGCACGCCGTTCGGCGCCATCGCGGCTCGGGGAACGGCGCACCGCGACACTTCTGGGTGGTGCACGTCAGCGGTATCCCGTCGCTCGAGACCGACGTCGCTCCCTCGGGCGAGCATCGTCCCCCCGGGTGGAAGTCGGTGTCCGTCGTGCCGGTGGCGGGCGGCGACGGCTCGGGAGCTGTGGTCGGGACGGGCTCGCCCTGAGCCGGGGCTGTCGTGCTGGGCACGGAGGCGGTTGTCGTCCCCGCGGCCGTCGGCGTGGTGCTCGATCGCGCCGTTCCACCGCTGGCCGACGCGACCGTGGTGGCAGGCGCCGCCACATCGGCCGCCGTGGTCCCCTGGTCGTCATCCAGGAGCCCCCCGGTGGCCGCCGCTGCGAGGACGCCGACGGTGAGGACGAAGATGGCGATCGGGGCTGCAAGGCGCGCCCAGTGGGGCCAGGCTCGGTAGGTCTGCGAGACGCTCGCCCGCCAACCGCCGGCGCGCAGGTGTGCCCCGCCGTCGGCTGACGTGACGGTCATCTCGGCGGTCGTGTCGTCGGAGCCCGGGGGATGCCAGCGGCCGTCGGGGGCCTGCGACCAGCCGGGCGGGGGGAGCCCCTGGTGCCACTTGGAGCCGGCATCCATCCACCACTTGGCGTCACTCATTGCTGCGCTTCCCCAACCTCCGCGCCGCAGTGGCGTGTGACCGTCCGCCCTCCGGTGTCCGCTCGGCCACCGCGTGCTCCTGCGCAGGAGAACGCTACCGCGTGCCGCTCCCTGGCACCGTTCACCCACTCCGCAGCGGAATGGACCCGATGCGTGATTCGCCGAGCCTTGGGCTAGCCGGCGGCGTCGGATGGCCCGGACGGCGCGTCCGGAGGCGCATGAGTTCCGGACGCGCCGCCACTGTCGGGGCCGGTGGTGGGCGGCGACTGCGGATCGGCGGGTGCCGCATCCGGGGGCCCGTCCTGTGCGTTGGCATCGAGTGCCGGAGCGTCGTCGGGCACGTGCATCGCTCCGGGTGTCTCGCCGGCGCGGTCCAGCCCAGTGTCCCCGGGCTGGCCGGGGTCTGCCGGCCTGTGGGCCGCACCCGGAGCTTCGTCGGAGATCGAGTCACCGTCGACGCCGCGCTCACCGTCGCCGGTGCCGTTCGCATCGCTGGAGACCCGGTCACCGAAGTTGGTCGGGTGCTCGGTCGTGGGATCTGTGAACTCCACCGGGGTCACCGCCTCGACAGCGCCGCGTACGGCGTCGGTCGCCTGGTCCGGCAGCACGCCGGCTGCTGCCGCGCCGGCCATGCCGAGCGCCGCGGCGGCCGTGCCCAAGCCCAGCTTGGCGGCGAATCCCAGGCTTGCGATCCGGCGGGTGGTGGTCGTCCCTGGAGCCGCGAACATGCGGTTGCTCCCCAGCGCACCGCATGCATCTCCGCCTCCGGATGCGATCAGTTCCTGCAACGCAGGCGACGCCGGAGGTGGCGGCGCGTCGCCGAGGCCACGGACCTGGTTGGCGAACAGCGTCAGGCGCTCGAGGCGAGGGTCGACCTCGTCGCCCCGCAGGATCGCCTCGCTCGTCTCGTCGTCCATCAGCCAGGTGAGTGACATCTCGGGACCGTGATCGCCGGACGTGGTCACAGGGGTACACCCTCGCGTTCGAGGAGCCGGCCGATGGCCAGCAACCCTCGGCGCTGCAAGGCCTTGACGGCCCCGGGGGACTTGCCGAGCGCCGTGGCGACCTGTTCGATGCTGAAGTCACCCAGCAGCCGCAGCAACAACACGTCACGCTGGCCCGTGACGAGTTGGTCGCACAGCCCCCGCACGCGCTCGGCCCCGAGCGAGCGGTCGACCGAACGCTCGACGTCGTCGGGGGCGGTCAGCTCGAGTGCGAAGTCTTCGGCTGCGCCCACCAGTGGCTCGTGCGGCGGGCGGCGCCCCTGGCGGCGGCGTTCGTCCAGCAGCCGGCGATGGGCGATCGTGAACACCCAGGAGCGGAAGCCCGACTCGTCGCCTTGGAAGCCACCCAGGTTGCGGAGCACGGCCAGGAAGACCTCGCTGGTCAGATCCTCCGGCTCGGCGCTGCCCTGCAACCGCAGGTAGCCGGTCACGACCGGGGCGAGGGTCGTGAACACGCGCTCCAACGCCCAGGGCGCGCCATCCTGCGCGGCCATCAGCACCGCGTCGAACTGGCCGCCGAATCGGTCTCGTTGCCCCATGCGCTTACGGGCGTGATCGACGCGAGTGGCCGGCAGGTGACGCCCCAACCGAAATCTCCGGCGACGACCCGTCGGACGGGCGGGGCCTCGGCCTTCCTCGAGATCGCGCTACTTGGTGCTGAAGCTCCCGGTGGCGGACGACAGGCTCCCGACGGCGTCCCGGCTCAAGACCTGGAAGAAGTACGGCGTCTTGCGGGTGAGGCCCGTGATGGTCACCGAGTGACTGGTGACCAGGGTCCGGTCGACGCTGGTCGCGCTGCCATAGTTCGTGCTCAGCCCGTATTGCACCTGGCTGTCGGCCGGAACGTCCGTCCTCCAGGTGATCGTCACCCGTCCGGGACCGGGCCGTGCGGCGACGTTGGAGATGACCGGCCCGCCGAGCCGGACCCGGTAGGTCGCGTTGTACGACCCGGTCCCATTCGCCACGATGTTGTGGGTCTGGGTGCCGCCATCCGACCAGCTGACGAACTCGTAGGCGGTGCCGCCGCTCGCCTGGGGCGACGGGGCGCTGACCGAGAGCGTCGACCCCAGGATCGCCGTACGAGTGAACGGCGCCGGCTGGCTGGTGGACCCGACCGCCAGCGTCAGCCCCGGGGGATTCGATCCGAACGAGAGATCGACCGTCTGCGGGTCGAGCCGGCGAGTGGCCGTGTTGCTCAGCCCGCCGGGGTCGGTGGCCGTCAGCCGGAGCTCGAGGTGCGACGGGTACTCGTGGTCGGGCGCCACGAAGCTGCCGCTCGCCGTCCCCGCGAAGGTCTGGAGTGGGTGCTCGTGGCAGGTGGACGTGGACAGATCGCAATGCTGCAACACGAGCGACCACGTGAGCGCGGACGCCGCCAGAGTCCCGCTCTGCGGGTCGGTGGCGTGGCCGGTGAAGGTGATCGTGTCTCCGACCTTCCAGGTCGTGCCGTTGACCGGCGTGTCGATCACGGCCGTCGGCGGCGTGTTGCCCGCCGAGATCGTGACGGAGTCCGTACCTGTGGCGCCGGACGGGTCGGTGACGCGGAGCGTGGCGGTGTAGGTACCGGGCTGGGTGTACGTGAAGCCGGCGGTCGCCGCGGTGCCGTCGTCGAACGCGCCGTCACCGTCCAGGTCCCACGCGTACGTGAGCACGTCCCCGTCGGCATCGCTCGACGCAGTCCCGTCGAACGCCACGGTCAACGGCGCGGCCCCGTTGGTCGGGTTGGCGTTGGCGACGGCGATCGGTGGCTGGTTCTGGTTGAAGTAGCGGACGCGGCGGATGGTGCCGCCGAGGTCCACATAGAAGAGGTCGCCGCCGGGTCCGATCTGGAGGTCGACGGGCTGCGCGGCGCCGCCGACGAAGGTGCGGCGCTTCGAGATGTCGGGGAGCCCGTTGGTGCCGGTGGGGATCGCCCAGATGCACCGGCGGGTGTAATCGGCGAAGAACAGCGCACCGCGGTACTCAGCCGGGTACGAGCCGCCGCTCGAGAACGCGAACGAGGTGCCCGCGACCGAGGAACCACCCTTCGGGCACACGTCGTTGGGGACCACGAGCTCGTTGTGGTGGTACCTGAAGTACGGCGCCACGACCGCACCCGTTCCCTCGTTGTAGAGGTTCTCGCAGATCGAGAGGTTGGCGGCGTCGTAGCCGCCCTGGCGTCCATCGCCCTCGTAACACGGCCATCCGAAGTTGTCGACGGGTGCCGCGGTCGGGCTGACGAGGCGGTCGATCTCCTCCCAGTCGCTCCAGCCGACGTCGCCGATCCACACCTCGTTGGTCCCGGGACGGGTGGTGATGCGGAACGGGTTGCGCAGGCCGTAGCCGACGATCCGCCGGGCGTTGGCGTCGGCGCTCGACGCCAACGGGTTGTCGGGGAGCCCAGCGCCGGTGGCGGGGTCGACCCGCAGGATGGCCCCGTTGAGGCCGGTCGGGTCCCCGGGCGTGCGCAGGTCCTGGCTGCGCAGGGCGCCACCCTCCGCCGTGGGCGGCGACATCACCCCGCCCACGCCTCCCGGGGGATCACCGCACGGGTTGACCGGCGACCCGTCCTGGCCGTAGTCGGAGAAGTTGAAGCTCGCACCGTCGCCGCCGCTGACATAGAGCGCGCCATCCGCTCCGAAGGCCATGCTCCCGATCGAGTGGCTCGGATACTGCTGGCACCAGCCCTCGATCAGGACCTGTTCCGAGCCGGTCATGGTGTTGCCCGCTGCCTGCAGCCTCGAGAGGCGACCGGCGACTACGCAACCATCGGCGGTCGGACCCGGTGGCGTCGGGCAGCCGTCGGACGTGCCTCCCACCGACCCCCATCTCGGGGCGGTCCCGCCGATCGCGGCGTCGAAGGTGTAGAGCACGTAGACCCAGGGGTTGGTCGGGAAGTTGGGCGGGAGAGCCAGGCCGAGCAGTCCACGGTCCCAGAAGTTGTGGACCTGGGTCCGCAGGTCCGCGAAGACGGTGGGCGTGGTGTCCGACAGGTTGTCGAAGACCTTGATGACGCCGCTCTTCTCGGCGACGAAGACGCGACCGTCGGGCGAGAAGCGCAGTGCCGTTGGCTCGGTGAGCCCGGAGAAGACGATCTCCTCCTGGAAGCCCGGTGGCAGGGACGCTGCCGCGGCTGACTCGATCGAGCTCGATGCCACCACCGTCGACGCTGCCAGGGTGAACGCAACCAGGGCGCCAAGGCGCCCGGCCCGCTTCGGTGAACGCCGCCCGACGCCCATTCCCGCCTCCTCCGCTCCGCCTGGCGTGACCGTACCACCGGGTCGGCCACGGGCACCGGTTGCGCTTCAGCAACTGTTAAGGAAGGGGATGTACACCGTCCCCATTAATCGGCGGAACAGGGGGTGGCGTGATGGAGAGGCTGTCGCGGGTGCGGCGAACGCGTGCCGGATGGTTGGCCTTGGGCGGTGTGGTTGCCGCTGTCACCGGGATCGTGCTTGCCGCGGTCTTCGGCGGCGCAGGCGTGTCCTCGGCGCAGAATCCCCCGGGCAACAACGGCACGATCAAGGTCGATGACGTGCCGTTCGACAATGATCCGGACAACGAGCCGCATGTCGACTGCGTGTTCCAGGTCGACTTCTACGGCTACGACGAGGGCGACCTGTTCGCCGACGTCACTTTCGCGGTGCAACCGCCAACGGGAGACTTCGAGGACATCCTCACGGACGAAGTGTTCATCGGCGAGGACGACAACAGCGGCGGTGGCTCCGAGGCCGGGCTGGACGCGTCCGAGACCTACGACCTGACTGCGGTGTTGCAGGGGTTCGAGCCGCACCCCCAGCAGGGTTGGCACGTGAAGCTGACGATCAATGCCGACGGCTCGCAGGGTGCCGACGTGAAGCACAAGGTGTTCTGGGTGTCGGGCTGCGAGACGCCGCCCACGACGTCGACGACCTCGACGTCAACGACCTCGACGTCAACCACCTCGACGTCAACCACGTCGACCACATCGACGACGATGCCGCCGACGACGACGTCGAGCACGCCGACAACCGAGCCTCCGACGACGTCGACCAGTGAGCTGACGACGTCGACGACGTACGGCGGCTAGAGCGAGCGTCGCGAAAATCCAACCCATCGCGGGGGTGGTAGACCCTGGCGATGAGGAGAATCAGCTGTCTTGCCGCGCCGGCGGTCGCGGTCGTGCTGGTGCTGGCGGCGTGTGGTGACGACGACGGTGCCAACGTCCGCGAGTCCGGGGCGGAATCGGGATCGGGATCCGAGTCGGGGTCCGCCAGCGGCACTGCCAGCGGGGAGCCGCCGGTCTCGCTCGAGGGCACCGTCAACGATCACGGCACGGGGGACATCGAGAACGATGCGCTGGAGCTCGAGCTCGACGACAACTACTTCGCGCCGACGTTCGCCCGGGGCACCCCCGGCGAGGAGGTGACCGTCGAGCTCCACAACGAGGGCAGCGCCACGCACACCTTCACGAGCGACGCGCTCGGCGTCGACGAGGAGCTGAGCGGCGGCGACACCACCTCGGTGACCGTCACGCTGCCCGAGGAGGGCGCGGTCCAGTTCCATTGCCGGTTCCACGAGGGCCAGGGCATGAAGGGCGCGTTCTTCTTCAACGAGGGCGATCAGGTCCAGGACGGCTCGTAGCCGCCGGTCGTCGGGCCCGCGTCACACGGGCGGCAGGACCTCGAAGGCCGGATGCCGCGGCGCGATCGAGCGCAGCTCGTCGTCGCTGGCATCGGGCCCCGTCCCTTCGAAGAACACGCCCACCTCGAACCTCCAGCGCTTCAGGTAGGCCCGCAACACGGGGACCTTCTCGTCGGCATCGAGCTCGCGGGCGCGGAACTTCTCGACGCGGTTGCCCACGCGGAGCTCTCCCGTGCCGGCCGCCCGCAGGTTGCGGACCCATTGGGCCTCGCCTCGCGGTGCCACGAGGTACCGCTTGCCCTCGTGCTCGAGGAGGTTCACCGGTGTGGTGCGCCACTCGCCGCTCGTGCGACCGCGCACCGCCAGCACGCGCGAGCCGAGGACGCTCACGCCGTGGCGGGTCATGAAGGCGACCGCACGGTTGAAGACGTTGCGGGTGAACCAGCCGGGGGCGCGGTAGTGGGTGGGCACGGCGCCCATTCTGCATCGCGACTGGCGACGCGACGAACAGTCCGGCGCCCGATCCGCGGCGCATGTCCACCCGCGTGACAACATCCGCGGCCGCCACCGTCCGGCTGGCATCCTTCCGGAACCATGTCTGTGCTCGACCGCATCCGCTGGTCCCTCGACCCGCACATTCGCCGCCTTCGACCCGTCGTTGGCGGCGGGCGCCGCCGCATCGGCCACGCGCTGGGTCGCGCCCGGACGCTGATCGCCGGGCGATCGCGGCGGTGGCGGATCGCCGCCGGCGGGGCGGCGGTCCTGGTGCTGCTGCCGCTGGTGGTCTTCATCGCGACGCGGGGCGGGGGCGCCTCCCCCGAGCCCACGACGACGACCACCACGACCGTGCCGACGACGACCACGACGGTTCCGACCACGACAACGACCACCGCCCCGCCCCCGGTGGCGCCGCTGACCGGCATGCCGGGTGACTTCCGGAGGCCCGCGCTGATCGTCAAGATCGACAACGTGTCGGCCGCGCGCCCCCAGTCAGGACTCAGGCAGGCGGACGTCGTCATCGAGGAGCCGGTCGAGGGCAACCTCACCCGGCTCGCCGCGGTGTTCCAGTCGACGGACGCCTCGGTGGTCGGTCCGGTCCGCTCCATGCGCACGAGCGACCTCGAGATCATCCCGATGTTCGGCCGCCCGCTGTTCGCTGCGTCGGGTGGCAACAACGGGGTCGTTCCCCAGCTCCACCAAGCCAACGTCGTCGACATCGGCAACAACGTCAGTGGGCAGGGGTTCCGCCGCGACCCGGGACGACCCGCGCCGCACAACCTGTATTCCTCGACCCCGGCGCTGTACCAGAAGGCGCCCGAGACGCCGCCGGCCCCCAAGCCGCTCTTCAAGTACCTCCGCCGCGGCGAGCGACCCGGCCCCGGCGCGCGCCCGGTCCACGGTGTGGCCCTGCGTTTCGGTGGCGCAGAGATCTCACGGTTCACGTGGGACCCGGCCGGTCAGGTCTGGCTACGGAGCCAGAACGGCGCGCCCCACATGGCCGCCGAGGGCGTGCAAATAGCGCCGCGCAATGTCGTAGTCGCCGAGATCCCGTATGACTTTTCGGGCCAGCGCGGCCGGTCGGTTCCGCACGCGATGGTGACCGGCTCCGGCCCGGCGATCGTGCTGACACAGGGACAGGCAATCAACGCGACATGGGTTCGACCGACCCTCGCGCATCGACTCATCTTCTTTGCCGCCAACACTCGTGCCGAGATCAAGCTGACGCCGGGGCAGACCTTCATCGAGCTTCCCAGCCGCGGTGGTGCCACCCTCTTCTGACGCCGCCTCGAGCTCGGAGAGTGCGAAAACCCCGCATGATTGCTGGCTGTTGGAGGCGCGCCGCATGCGAGCGGCCAGCCTGATGCCCGGCCCGTCGCCGGCGTACGGGTACAACCGGGAGTCGCGCGGGATGCCGAAAAACCCGGTAATCACAGGGGTTCTCGGGCTGGGATGATGCGCTCAGCGCGAAAAGTCGTAAGAATACGGCGGTATCCGCGTGTCATAGGTCCGCGTTGAGGAAACTGAGCACGCGATCCGGACCTAGGAGGAACCCGTGAACCGTCGTGATCTCGTCCAAGCCGTTTCCACACAGACCGGCATCGAGCGCAGGCAAGTCGACAACGTGCTGCTGGGCTTCACCCAAGTTGTCACCGCGGTCGTGTCGAAGGGCGAGCCGGTGTCGATCTCCGGTTTCGCGAAGTTCGTCAAGGTCGACCGCCCGGCCCGCATGGGCCGCAACCCCCAGACCCAGGAGCCGGTGAGGATCAAGGCGTCCAAGAAGGCGCGCATAACGCCACTCAAGGGCTTCAAGGACGCGGTCGTGAAGACGAGCCTTGCGCCCAAGCTCGAGCGCGGCGTGTGGCCCGCGGCGCCCGCCGCGGCGAAGAAGACCACGGCGAAGAAGACCACGGCCAAGAAGACCACGGCGGCGAAGAAGTCGACCGGCGCCGCCAAGGCGGGTGGCCGCAAGTCGACCGCGAAGCGCGCCCCGGCCAAGAAGTCCGCGGCCAAGAAGACCACGGCCAAGAAGTCGACCGCGAGGAAGACGACGGCCAAGAGGGCGCCGGCCAAGAGGGCCACGACACGCAAGGCCCCGGCCCGCAAGACGACCGCGCGGAAGACCACCGCCCGGAAGACCACCGCCCGGAAGGCCGCGGGCGCCAAGAAGACAGCCAAGCGGTGACGCCCACCCCGCGGCCGGGTCCGCGGGGGCGCTGCCCCCGATCCGGGGGTGGAACGAGAAAAATTCCACAAACCTCTACACGGCGCGTGCCTCTCGGGCGTTCTTGGGGCAGTGTTGGTCCTGTCCGTGGCTCATGAGCGCGTCTCCGAGCCGGCGCCGATCACGGTCGGTGTTCGGTCTGGCCTGTCGTTCGAGGCCTTCTACATGGCCAACGAGCGGCGGCTCTTCCGCGCCCTCTACGTGCTCACGGGAGACCGTCACGAGGCCGAGGACCTGGCCCAGCTGGCGTTCTGCAAGGTCTGGGAGCGCTGGGGTCGGGTCGGCCAACTGGACGATCCGGCCGGCTATCTCTTCCGGACCGCCTTCAACGCCCGCCGCAGTGCCACGCGACGGACGATGCGGGCGGCCCGCCGCCTGGTCGACCACACCTTTCTCCACTCCGCACCAACTCCAACCCCCGAGCCGGCCGACGTGGCGACGGATCGCGACAGCGTCGCCCGTGCGCTGGCTTCCCTCACACCCCGTCAACGTGAAGCTGTCGTCCTAACCGAACTACTGGATTGCGCCACGGGCGAGGCCGCCGAGATCATGCGTATTCGTCCCGCCACCGTGCGGGTCCTCGTCAGCCAAGCTCGTGCAGCCCTCGCACCCGGCCCAGGTCGGGAGCGGGGGCCGGAGGCGTGAGCGACGATCCCGAGCTCCGGGCCCGTCTCGAGCGTCTCGCCTCAAACGCCGGCGACCCCCCCGAGCGAGGGCTCGATCGGGTCGCCGCACGCCGGCACCGCCGGCTGC
>Ga0081455_10005252_pt1 | contig 14236 bp, 9 predicted proteins | sample TabmetS3T2R1_FD_70207 | JGI IMG/M metagenome (GOLD analysis project Ga0081455, IMG submission 70207) | Tabebuia heterophylla rhizosphere microbial communities from the University of Puerto Rico - S3T2R1 | ecosystem: Host-associated > Plants > Roots > Rhizosphere ... | reverse complement strand
GAGCGAGCTCAAGTGCCCTACATTCGCCCAGTTCCTACGCCGGACGCTCGACGAATTCGGCCCCGAGATCAACCAGGAATCCGCGCGGCTCTTCATGCTCTCATTCAAGGAGTTCAAGGACGACGCGGACGCCCTTACGTCCTACCTGTCCCCCGGCTACCGCGATACCAAAGAGTTTTTGAGGAGTATCGGAACGCCGGTCCCCGCGACCATTTGGAATATGGAGCGCATCGCGTTCCTCTCGCAGACGCTCACGCCGGAAAAACGGGCGAAGATCGCGCAAATGGTCCGCGAACTCTCCGAAGAAGTGAAGGTGGCCGACGTCATGTTTCTCGCCGAAATCTCCGGCAACGAGGAAGAGTGTAAACTCCTGCTCGACCGCCAGGCTCTGATCGCGGCGGTCAAAGACATCAAAATCGATCGCATCGTCGAGCGAAGCCATAACGACCTCGTAAAAGAATTGGAGCGGGAGATCGATAACGCGAACAGGAACGGCTTCTACCGCAGCGTGAGGCGGCTCCTGACCCTGATGAAAGAGGAGAAGCGGACGTACACGGAGCGCGTCGACCCGAGTAAATTGACCAACATCCAGCTCAGCCGCCTTCTCATTTTCCATCGCTCCATTGACATGCCGGGATTTCTGGACACGGTCGGATGGAACGTCTCGCTTGACCTCCAGAACGAGAGGAGCGAAGGCGGGGGATATCTGGGCTATGACAAGGACATGGCGATGGTCACCATGGTGGCCGGACAACCCGGCGACAACCGCGCCTATCGCCCGATAAACCTCCTGCGCGCGCCCGCCACGATAGCGCTGTTCCATAATCACGCGTTCAAAGACACGTTCGCGGAGCGCTATCTCGGATTCTTCAAAAAGCTCATCCCCTCGAAACAAAACAAGAATAAATACGCCGGCCCGAGCGGCTGGGTCGGCGCAAAGAAAGGCGACATCAGCGCCGCGGCCGAGTCCGAGCTTCCTTCATTCATTATCACAAAGATCGGGAACCCGCAGAATGCCGACGGAAGCAAGGATAATAAATCTCTCCTGGTGAATTTCGACTGGGTCATCGTCGACCGGCAGTCGGGAGAGGCGCTCAGGTCCGACCGTGGAGTATTCACCGTCCCGTATTATGGGGAAGATCAGCTCGGCAAGCTCAAATGGCCGTCGAAGAAAGAAATGAGGCGACGGGAGAAAGAGAAGAGAGAGAAATGCCCGCCGGGCATCAGGCAAGATTCCGCGTCCGACAACGGGCGGTTTGATTGAGGCGACGGCGTCGTTATAATGAATAGGACTTATAGGACTTATGGATTTTATAAGTCCTATTCATTATGCACCAAGGAATTTCTTGCAGGAGAAGAGCGATGCCGAAGATTGCAGACATCGAATACACACCGAACCCCAACGCTGTGAAGTTCATTCTAAGGGAGCCGATTACCGGCGGTTCGTCGCGGTCATTTCAGAACGCGGAATCGGCGCAGGCCGACCCGCTGGCAGCGGCCCTGTTCGCCGTCGGGAACGTGACGTCGGTTTTTTACATGGACCGATTCATCACGGTGAACAAAGAGGATGAAGTGAGTTGGGAGGAGATGCTGAAAAAGCTCGCGGAGCCGATCCGCGCCGCGGGCGCCGCTTCCGAATCCCCGGCCCCGGCCCAGGCTCCGGTCTACACGCCCGGCGATAACCATCTGCTCGACCGGATCAATCAGGTCCTCGATGAAAAGGTCAGACCGGGACTGGCCGGCGACGGCGGAGGGCTTGAGATCATCGGGCTGGACGACAAAAAATTGCTGATCCGCTATCAGGGCGCTTGCGGAAGCTGCCCAAGCTCAATCGGCGGAACGATGATGGCCATTGAATATATGCTCAAGGAAGACGTCGATCCCGATATTGAGGTGATCTCCGTCTGAAGGTGAAAGGGTGAAGGGGTGAAGAGGTGAAGGGGTGAAAGGGTGAAAGGGTGAAAGGGTGAAAGGGTGAAAGATGACAGTCGCCCGTCACCCTTTCACCCCTTCACCCCTTCACCCCTTCATCTCTTCACCACTTCATCTCTTCACCCTCACACCGGCAAATAAACGCTCACCGTAGTCCCTTTTCCTTCCTTACTATCCACTTCTATCTTCCCGCCGTGTTTTTTGACGATCTCCTGAGTGATCATCATCCCCAATCCGGTGCCGTTACGCTTGGTCGTGTAGAAGGCCTCGAACAGACGCATTTTGGTCTCGGAGGACATACCCACGCCGCGATCGATGACGCTGATCACCAGTTCCCCGCGATCGCCGTTGGTCTCGGCGGGCGAGGGCGCGCCGTTATCGGAAACGTAACGGGTTTGCAATTCGACGCCGCTGTTCAGAGGCGACGCTTCGACGGCGTTGATGAGGAGGTTGAGAAAGACTTTTCTCAACAGCTGCGGGTCGAACTCTCCCTGCGGTAACTGCGCGGCGTAATTCCGCTCGACCGAGACGCGCGATCGTTCGAGCCGGTCGCTCGCCAGCTCGACGACTTCATCGAGCAATCTGTTGAGGTCGGTAGTTTGACGTTCGGGGTCGCGCGTTCGGGTCAAGTGACGCAGGTCCATAACGATGGTCGAAAGGTGCTCGACGCCGCGTCTGAGCCGCGCGACCGTATGCTTCAAATCGCCGTCGCCGCCGGACTGCATTTCCAGCAAGTCCAGATTGAGTTTGACCGCCCCGATCGGGTTGTAGAGTTCGTGCGCGACGGTGGCCGTAATCTGGCCCACGGCGCTGAGGGTGCGGCTGCGCCGCAATTCTTCACGCACCTTCTCGGCCTCGGTGACGTCGAGAATCGCCACCACGCGCCCTCCGGTTTGGCCGCCGATCGTCAGCGGCGACGCGTAAACGTCGAATAACCGCGTGTCGCCGTTGTGGCCGTCCTGCGGCTTGACTTCGAGGCGTTCACGGAGGCTCGAACTGTCGTCCGGCTGCGCCAGCGCCTTGCCGACGAAGGCCTCGATCTCCGGCAGGCGCTGGAGCGCCGCGCGGTAATCCTGTAAGACTTCGGGCGCGGCCGGAAGATCGAAATGGTTCAGGAACGCATAATTGACCGCGAGCAACTCGCCGTTGTTATTCACGACGAGGATGTCGTTCGACTGGCTGTCGAATATCGAGCGGGCAAAATCTTTCGCCTCCTGTTCTTGTCGGCTGGCCTGCCGGAGCTGGCTGATCTGGTTCCGCGCCAGGATTAAAGTGAGTGTGGCGACGAGCAAACCCAGCGCCAACGTCCCCCAGGTTGTGCGATTGATTTCGGTCGCGGCCCGCTGTTGTCGACCTTTGAATTCTAGAAGGATCTCTCGCTGGACCTCAGTCGCCGCGATCGTTAATTTTTCAGCCGCTTTATCCAGCTCTTTGCGCAAGTTGAAAAAATCGATCTGAATGTTCTGAACCTCCTGGTGCGTGTTTTGCTGGGGGGCTGATTGCGGCTGCCCGCCGGGCGCGACGGCGGCCGGCGCTTGAGCCGGCTCGCCCTTCTGATTAGCCTCCGCGCCGCTGACCGGGCCTTCCGGGTTTTTCAGTTTTTCGATCTTGGTCAGCATCTCCATGAATTTTTGTGACGCCGTTTCGACGCCGCGCCAGGCGTTCACCTCTTCATTGGAGAGCGTTCCAGGCCCTTCGTGTTTGAGCCACTGCTTATTTCCTTTTTCGATCTCGGCTTGAAACCTCTCTTTCGCTTCATTGAGTTCGGATTTGAAGGGCGGATTCGGAACTTTCATCGACTGGCGGGCGCGGAAGAGACGCGCTTCCGAAACTACTTCGGCGGCCGCTTCGCGAATGTTGAGGGCCAACTTCATGCGCTCCATATAATCGTCAGTGCTCTTGCCCGCGCTGACGCTGATCTCGTTGAGCTTCGAGGAGCTTCCCCTTCCGATCAGTCCGATCAGGAACAGCAACAGCGCGAAGCCGATGGCCAGCACCGTGTAGATCGAGCGCAAATTGAGATGTTTTGTTGTCGAAGGATTCATCTTTTTCGGCCCCTCAATAGTGGGACTGACTTTAGTCTGTCACACTTTAGCGGCGGCGCGACCGTTTGCAGTCGTAGAGTCTGTCATCCGCTATGCGGATCAATTCGCCCTCTTCATTGGCGTCCGCCGGGAAGGACGCCGCGCCCCAACTTATACCCAGAGGCTCAGCCTGTCGCCCTCGAAGGCGATTTCCGATTGGCATGTTGGATTCCAATCTGCGCAACGCACGGGCCATCGCCTCTCCTGAAGTTTCCGGGCATAAGGCTGCGAATTCATCGCCGCCGTAGCGAAAAACGGCGTCGCTCCGTCGCAAAGACGATTTCAATAGCCTTGCGACCTCGGCCAACATGCGATCTCCCTCCGGATGACCGAAGCGGTCGTTGACCGCTTTGAACCGGTCGATGTCGAAGAGGACGACGGACAGTTCGCGACGATAACGACGCGCGCGTTCGATCTCGCCCCGCAGCCTCCGATTGAAAGCCGCGCGATTGGGCAGCGCGGTCACCGGGTCGCATTCGGACATTTCGGCCCAGGCTAGCGAGCGCCGTTCGACCAGACGTCCAATCTTAACCGATAACAGTTCATCCAGTTTCACGCCCAAAACCGCTTGGAGTTCGATCAACTCTTCCTGGCTCATCCGCCACGCGTAACTACGAATAGCGTCGTTAGCCGCCAGGCGTAAGGCGGCGGCTTCGCGAAAGATGGCCTCGATCTCTTTGTCGGACGTTGCGTTGTCTTCGTTATTCGACGCGGCGCCGAACGCGCTCAAGATTCGCTCGATCTCCTCATGCAACACCTTCGTAATCGACTCCGCCATCGCAACGTCTTTCGCAATGTGTAAAAATTGATCTTCAACGGCATGGTCATCGTTTGGATCGTCGCCGGTCGCCGCAATTATAGTCTCAAAAAAGGAGTTGTGACACTCCTGAATAAGACTTATAGGTCATATAAGTCCTATAGGTCCCATTCACGATGCCCACAGGATTTTCCGAGGAAACACATGAGTAAAAGCTACAACGCAGTCGTAATCGGCGCCGGGGTCTTCGGGTCGTGGACCGCATATTATTTGCAGCGCGCGGGGTTGAGCGTCGCGCTGATTGACGCTTACGGCGCGGCGAACAGTCGCGCGAGTTCCGGCGACGAATCGCGCATCATCAGGATGAGTTACGGCGCCGATGAAATCTACACGCGCTGGTCTCATCGTTCGCTGGCGGTCTGGCAGGAGTTCTTCGCGAGCGTCGGGCGCCTGGAGCTTTTTCATCGGACCGGCGTGCTATTGATGGCCCGCGAAAGCGATCCGCGCATCGCCGCCACGGCGCAGGCGCTCGAAAGAGTCGGAGTGAATTTCGAACTTCTCCGTCGCGATGAACTGGAGCGCCGCTATCCGCAGATCGATTTCGGGGAGGTGAGCTGGGCGATATACGAGCCGATGAGCGGCGCGCTGATGGCCCGCCGCGCGGTTCAATCGGTGGCGGATTTCGTCGCTCGAAACGGCGCCGATTACCTGATCGAGTCGGCGCTCGCGCCGGCGGGCTCGGGCCGGTTGAATGAAATAGTTACGCGCGGAGGGTCGAGGATCGGCGCGGACGTATTCGTTTTCGCATGCGGCCCCTGGCTGCCGAAACTCTTCCCGGCGTTGCTCGGAGATCGCATTCACCCGACGCGCCAGGAGGTCTACTTCTTCGGCGTCCCGGCGGGGGACACGCGCTTCGCTCCGCCGGTGACGCCGACCTGGATCGATTTCAGCGCCGAAACTTACGGGCTGCCCGACCTGGAAAATCGGGGCTTCAAACTCGGGTTCGATCGTCACGGCGAGGCCATTGACCCGGACGCCGCCGAGCGAAATCTGACTGGAGATTCGCTCGAACTGGCGCGCGCGTTTCTTGCCCGGCGCTTTCCGGCGTTGGCGGGCGCGCCGCTCGTCGAAGCCCGCGTCTGCCAGTACGAAAACACGTCTAACGGCGATTTCCTGATTGACCGCCACCCCGATTTCGACAACGTCTGGCTGGCCGGAGGCGGCTCCGGCCACGGATTCAAACACGGCCCGGCGTTGGGCGAATACGTTGCGGCGCGCGTCATTGAAGGCGGAGAGATCGAGCGACGATTTACATTGGCCACCAAAGAGACCTCACGGAAGCGGACCGTGTTTTAGACCGGTCTGCAATTGCGCGGCGCCGCCGGGCCGCCATTATTTCATTTCACTTGACAGGACACTCTGGCGTCCGGGCGCTTGCCTGGCGCTTGAATCTTGAACTGCGGGAATGCGTTTAGAAATGGCATATCGGTTGCTGATCGGCTGCTGAGGACGCCGTTGAGAGGTAGGTCCACGACCTCGCTTCCCCTTAGGAGGTTCGCAATGTCTGTCAGGTCAAAGAAACGCCTCTTGTTCTTCGTGTTGTGGGCGTCGCTGGTTTCAGCGGCGGCTCTCGTTCCCAGATCGGCTGGCGGCCAGCAATCAACTGATGATCTGACCGGGATCATTGTGACGCCCAATCAACCTGATTGAGGCGTGGAGAGTAACGAGAGCATTGCGGAGGAATTAACTTGAAATATTTCACGGTCAACGTAATTGTTGGAATTGCCTTCTGCCTGAATGTTACAGCGCTTCTCTACGCTCAAGCGCTGGCGCAGACAGAGTCGACCACGTCAAAAGAACTCATTGGAATGAAAGTAGCCCCTCGCGAAGTGAGTGGCCCAGTGAGTGGCCCTGTGCAGTGCATCGAATCCAAACAAATTCGGTTCCGAAATTCGATTATTAAACGCTCGGAAAAGATCATCACCTGGGATATAACCACCTATAACAGACAGGGCATGCCTGTTGAAGCAAATTCTTTCAAAAATAACGGCAAACCTGACGGGAAAAGTATTATGAGTTATGACGATCGCGGAAATCTGACAGAGAGAGTCAGCTACGATCCTGGAAACATTGTCGATGTCAAAGTAAATTACAAATATGATACGCATGGCAGGCTACTTGAGGAGCTTTGGTACCGTCCCGGTTACGCGCACATCGCTAACGGGGATTATCATAAGACGATCTACAAATACGACGACCAAAAGAGAGTGTCAGAAAAATTAGACTACGATGGACAGAATCAATTGGTCCTGAGATTGACGCAAACATATAACAAGGACGGCGCAATAAAGGAGGAGGTCTGCGCAAATCCAGTGAGAGGTTATTCAATTTGCCCGGCCGGAAAGAGAGTTTATAAATACGACAGCAGTGGAAATCAAATCGAACAGGCGCAATATAATATCGATGGCGCGTACACAGGCGGTATTTTCCGAAAGTTTAATGACCAGGGAAAAGTAATCGAATTCGAACAACCTGGCATTATCAGGGTGGTGAGCTTCTACGACCCCAACGGCGTCGAAATCGAAAGTGACATCTACAGTAGTGATGGGCGGATTTCAAACAAGGCTAAATACGATTCGAAAGGCCGTGAAGTAATGCGAACGGGTCTTAGGCCGGATGGAATCCTGGAAAAAAATTATTACGTCAGGGAATTTGATGTTTACGGCAATCTTTTAAAAGAGACCTGGTGGAGAAAGAGAGTCCCTTCAGGCAGTTCGGCGCCGATGTCTGAATGGCTTAAGGAAGAAAAAGATAGGGGCGCTATGATCCAGGTAATCGAACATAAAATTTCCTACTACAAGTGATAGCTTTGGGCTACCCTGCTCGGTCACTCGCCGCGGAAACATTCCGTCTTGCCGCTTGTCAATTGGCAATTGGGCATGCGCAATAGTTGATAGTCCCGCCGACATTCGCAATCCCGCCGCGAACGTGTAGAATCCTCATCGCCGCAAATCAGGATTCAACGACCAAATTCTAATAACAACCGATCTGTACGGAATCGGAGAGGACCAGACATCGCATGTCCAACATCAAGGACCCATACCAGCTTCGACCGGAAGACGTAATCGAGCCTCCGAAGACTTTCTTCGACACGCTCAAACGCATCGGCCCGGGAATGATCCTGGCCGCCTCGATCGTCGGGTCGGGCGAATTGATCGCCACGACGACGCTCGGCGCCAAAGTCGGTTACACCGCGATGTGGATCATCTTGCTGAGTTGTCTGATCAAACCCGTCGTACAGGCCGAACTCGGGCGTTACGTCATCGCGACCGGCGAGACGGGATTGGCCGGGTTCAACCAGGTCCCGGGGCCGCGCGCGAAGGTGAACTGGATCGTGTGGGCGTGGGCGGCGATGACTTTGATGACGATGATGCAGATCGGCGCGATGTTCGGCGGCGTTTCGCAGGTTATGAATCTGCTGATCCCTTCGATAAGCGTAAAGTTGTGGGTCTTGATCTTTCTGGCCATCACGCTGGCGCTGCTGCTCGGCGGCGGTTACGAGCGCATCGAGCGGCTGGCGATGGTCAAGGTCGGATTGTTTACGATGCTGACCTTTCTGGCCGCGCTGCTGCTCATAAGAATGCCGCAGTATTTTTCGTGGGAGGCATTCTGGGGGGGCTTCGAATTCAAGCTGCCTGGCGCGGGCTTCGCTGACGCGGTCGCGGTCTTCGGCATCACCGGAGTAGGCGCGAGCGAGCTGTTTATGTATCCCTACTGGTGCGTCGAGAAAGGCTACGCGCGGTTCGCCGGGCGTCGCGAGGCTTCGGCCGAATGGCGCCATCGCGCGCGGGGCTGGGTCCGCGTGATGCATACGGACATTGTCGCTACGATGATCATTTACACCGTCGCCACCGTCGCGTTCTATTTGCTCGGCGCGGGAGTGCTCAACGGGATGAAGCTCGTGCCGAAAGAGGGCGAAATGATTTCGACGCTCTCTAACATCTACACGCAGACGCTAGGGCCGTGGTCGCGCTGGCTGTTTTACGCGGGCGCGATCGTCACGCTTTACGGCACGATCTTCGCGGCGACCGCCGCCAATTCGCGCGTCTTCGCGGACATGCTGAGGCTGATGGGGGCGTTCAGCGCCGACGACGCGGCGGCGCGGGCGCGCTACCGCAACCTCTTCATCGTGCTGCTGACGGTGGTTCCCGTGGGGCTGATCTTCATCTTCACCGATCCCGTTCACATGGTTCGTATCGGAGGAATCGCGCAGGCGATGATGCTGCCGGTCATCGGCCTCGGCGCGGTCTATCTGCGCCACCGCCATTTGCCGAAAGACATCCAGCCATCGCAGTGGGTGACCGTCGGGCTGTGGGTGGCCGCAGCGGTGATCACTTGGCTGATGGGTTATTCGGTAATTGAAGCGATAAGGAAGATGCTATAGGCCGTGGCGGTAGCCTGAACGTCAGGCTTGTATTTATCCAGAATTTTGCACGAAAGCCGCATTTTCTTCGTCGCGTAGCGACGGCCTGAATTTAGCCGTGGGTTTCAACCCAAGGTAGACGCTCGAGATTGTCCCCGCGTCGCGTAGCGACGCTTGAGTTTCCTTCCTCGTCTGCTCACGCTCAATCGTCGCTGACGCGACGAGGGGCGTTCTACTGGATTGCCGTGCGTCAAAACGCACGGCTAAATTCAGGCCGTCGCTGACGCGACGAAGAAGGCGCACATTCCGCGCAGAAATTTGGAGAATAACAAGCCGTGAGGGTGGACGCGGTCATCCTATAATCGGCCTCCCTCACGGTCTTGCTACCACCACCCATTTTGGATGCCATATGAATATTGAAAGAAGAATGCCCAGAGACGACGAATTTCAAATGCCGAGCTTCCGCCTCGATGGCCGTGTGGCCTTGGTCACGGGCGGCGGGCGCGGGCTTGGACTGGCGATGGCCCAGGCGCTCGCCGAGGCGGGCGCAGACGTCGCAATCGCCGCGCGCACGCAATCGGAGCTTGAAGTCGCCGCCGATCTCATTCGCAAGACCGGCAGAGAAGTCCTGATTGTCCCGACCGACGTGAGCGACGTCGGAGCCGTGCGCGCGATGGTCCAGACGGCCGCCAGACATTTCAATCGCCTCGACGTTCTGGTCAACGCGGCGGCGGTCAACTACCGCAAGCCGGCGGACGATTTCACCGAAGAGGACTGGGACAGGCTGATCGGAATAAATTTGAAGGGCGCATTCTTCGCCTCTCAAGAAGCGCTGCGCGTGATGAGGCGCCAAACCGGCCGCCCGCACAAGGCCAAGATCATCAACGTCGGTTCAATCGCCTATGAGATCGTCGTTCCGAACATCGCCCTCTACTCGATCAGCAAGGGCGGCTTGCGGCAGATGACCCGTTCCCTGGCCGTAGATTTCGCCAAAGACGACATCTGCGTCAACTCCATCGCGCCCGGACGCTTCTGGACGAAGATGACCGACTCGGTCTTCTCGAACCCCGACCTTTACGACAGCGCTGTGAGCGTGATCCCGATGGGGCGTCCCGGCATTCCCTCGGAGTTAGCCGGGGCGACTGTCTTTCTAGCTTCCGACGCCTCGGATTACATCACCGGCGAAACTATCACTATCGACGGCGGATGGACCGTGAGCGGGGGCGTGAAAGCCTGATTTGGAGTCGATGAGTCTTAAAAGGAGCGCGGTAATGACCCTGGAAGAAGCCCTTACATTAATGAATAATTTGGATGTTCGAGACGCGCTTAGAAAATACGCCCCTCAACATTCAAATGTAATAGTTGACCCTTCAGGAATCATACTTGATGTGATTCGGCACAAGGAACAACCAACGCCAATGATGTGCTACAACGACCTCAAACAATATCCAAAGGCCATACAGTTTCCTTCTTGGCCTGGTAGATTTAGTTCTATGACTGAGCTTGCTGACTGGGTCCAGGAAGCCATCAGGCTAAATAAGAAGTATTAGAGGGATTTTTGTGTAACAACACGCCGTGCGCTTATTCAGCCGTCACTTAGACTCACTCAAACGCATCGCCATCGCCGCCAAGGAGTATTACACCAGCGTGGGCGGGTACACTACCGGAATGTTCGAGCAGCGATTCAGTTTCGACTTTGGGATGAGGATGGCGCCGAAGACTGGCGTTTTCTCGATTTCGAAGCTTTTCCGGTGTGGCCCCGCTGCGCGGGGCGGTGGAGTATTACGGTCTCCTTGGCAGAGACCATGTCGTAGCTGATGCCGCGCCAGACGATGCGCGTGGTTCGGGCCGAAGCGATGACGTTGTATAGATATACCAGCGAGACGACCGGCCCTAGCGACATGTAAGCCAACCACTTTCTTCCGTGTCCGACGACCAGCAGCCGCGCCGCCACGAATGCGCGCGTCGCGCCCGTGACCGCGCCGAGCAGAAAGACGCCGGCGAGCAGGGCCGCGAGCGAGCGATTCGGGGTTCCGGTAAAAGAGGAGACGATCAGCCGGAGCAGGCCGCCCCAGAAAGCCAGGTTGAAAAGCGCGTGAGAGACGCAGGCGAGGCGCCAGACGCGCGGCGAATAGACCCGGGTGATCCGCATCTGCCGCGTCGTGAATTCGAGCAGGTCTTTGGCCGTCACTTCCGAGCGCGACGCGACCAGGCATTCAGGCACGAACTTTATGCGCTGTCCATGCTCGTGGACCGCCGAGGTTAGAACATAATCGTCGCTCAGAGCCCCTTGCCAATGTTCTTTGACTCCGATCTCGTCGAAATTTTCGCGGAGAATCGCCGTCGAGCCTCCCCAGGCGAATCTGGAACGCTCGCCGAGCAAGGCCAGCGCGCTCGAGTTCCACACCGAAAGGAGGATCGAAGCGAAATTCTGCGCCGGGTCGCCCCCTTCGTTCGAGGGCAGGTACCAGCGATAACCGGTCGTCGCCCCGACCTGCCGGTCTCCAAGCGGCGCGACCAGCTCGGCGAGCCAGTTGCGGGCCGGTCGCATGTCGGAATCCGCGAAGACCAGCGCCTCGACACGGCGGTCGATCGAGTTCAACGTATCCAGCGCCGCGAGCAGGTTGTGGACTTTCTGCCCTCGGTTCTTGGCCTCGCCGGCCACGACCATCCACGTCGGTGGGGCCAGCCGGCGGCGCTGTTTGAGCAGACGCGCGATGACGCCGTGCGCCGGATCGTTCTCGCTCTCGGTGACGAAGATGATCTCGTAATCGCGATAATCCTGCGCCAGTATCCCCTGGATGTTCTCTTCGAAACCATCTTCGAGTCCCCGGCAGGGAACTATCACCACGGCCTTGGGTTGATAACGGGTCTGTCGTCCCGGGCGACTGCGTAGCGCGTAGCGCGCGAAACGCGCCGTCGCAATCAGCGCGAAGGCGCTCTGTATGAAGAGGAGGAAGCCGATAATAGAGAAGAATGTGTCCATTATAGTGGGACAGACTTTAGTCTGTCCTTGGCATGAATTGTTGACGGATAGGATGATAGTCTGCGGAAAAATAAATGCGACAACTGCCTTCTCGGTCGCGGCGGCAACCACGTGAACTTAGCCCGGTCTTTCAAAGCCAATGCATTTAATTGAGCGTGAATTAGCGCGAAGCTTGGGGCGCCTTGGCTTTGAGATGCCGGGCTGGAGTGAATCGCCGCTGCCGCGGCGGAAGGATCGTTGTCACATCTATTTTTCAAAGACCATAAATCTGTCTCACTCTAGATTATTGGGCGTTAGCCGCCTTGCTCGATTGTGTCTCTGCGATTTTTCGTTCGATCATCTCGACGATGCGGGGGGGCGGCTCGTCGGAGAGCGCCAGCCGCTTCGCTTCGATGACGAGCGCGGCCAGGGCCTGCGCCTGATCGCGGAAGCGCGAATCACGGACGATCAGGTCTTCGATGACGCGGCGTTCGCGTTCGGCGCGCGACACGCCCTCGCTCAGGCCGGCCGCGACGGCGTATTCGACGGGCACGGTCTGGTTCTTCATCATCACCAGCAATGGGTTGAATTCCTTTTTAATCTCTTCACGCAACCGGTTGATCTCGAGCAGCGACGATTTGAATCCCAGGCGTCCGCGCAGCGTGAGTTCTATGACCGGCGCCTCTCCGGCGGCTTCGGCCCCGGCGTCAGCCCCAGCGTCGGCCTCAGCGTTGTATGGATTGTGCGGAGTGATTTCAAGGCGAAGTTGTGAGAAGAGGGCTTCGCGCAACTCCTCGGGCGTAGCGTAGCCGCTGACGTCGAAGCTAAACCGCAGGACGGGGCGCTGATGGTAATCGCGCACAAGGCGGGCGGTGTGCTTGCCGTCCGAGACCTCGACCAGGTAGGCGCCGCGGACGTTCGCGTATTCGTCGACGCTGCAGGCTTCGAGCGACCCCGGGTTGTAAACCCATCCGTCGATCTCGAAGCTTTTGTGGGTGTGGCCGAGCGCCAGGTAGTCTACGTAAGATTTGAGCTTGTTGATCTCCGCTACTGGCAGCGCGGGAATTGGGCGATTGATCTGTCCCTCGACGTCGGTGTGCAGCATCATCACATTGAAATGGCGCGGGCTGCGGTGTTCTCGCAATTGATCGATCAAGGCCGGGAGCGATTTGCCGATCGTCGAGCCGTACCAGACGGAGCCGAATATGCGGACGCCGTCGACGTCGATATACGAACCCTTGCGCTTCTCATCGTCCCAGGGGACGAGATTGATGGCGCCGTCGTCATAGACCGGTTCGAGCAGTCTGATGTATCCCCATTGCGAAAGGCTTCGCAGCCAACTGAATTTGTTTTCTGACTCATGGCAATCGTGGTTGCCTTCGATCGCGATGACCGGGATACTGGCTTCGCGCAACCTGCTCAGACAGTACATGGCCTGATTCATGGCCTGCGGCTCGACTTTGCGCGCGTCGAAGAAGTCGCCCGCGATCAGCACGAACGACACATCTTCGGCCAGCGCGTAACGTTCGATGCAATCGCGCCAGGCGTAGAAGAAGTCGCGCGCGCGGTCTTCAGAGCGGTAGCGGCGAATCCCCAAATGGATGTCAGCGATGTGGAGAAATTTGACCATGAGCCTGGCGAGTATAGCACACACACAGCAATAGGCCGCCAGAAACCCTGAAGGTCGCTGACAGCCTAATGTTGCTGGGGTGAGGACCGACTTTGCGCCACCGCGCTTCCAGCGGGAACTTTCCATCCTCTGGACTTTGGCGGACTTCGGTAATATTTAAGAGCGGCGCGTTTTAAATGGAAAAATATGATGGTTGTGCTGTGGCTGTTCAACACAAATAACAACAGCCCCAACAATTGTCGAGTACGGCTCGCAGTTCACATCACTCGGTGTGCCCCGTTCCCCAAGCGATGTGACTTGCGAGCCGAAACTTTATAACTCTAGAATTGCTAGGTAATAGATTTGATTGAAGCTTAGGTCTCGACTCGCAGGTTACGCAATTCAGTGTGCCCCGTTCCCTAAACCACGTAACCCGCGAATCGAAGCTGTGATAGATCCGCAAGCT